>ENA-OQIO01000256-OQIO01000256.1-human-gut-metagenome-genome-assembly--contig:-NODE-256-length-28578-cov-9.136164_pt1 | contig 28578 bp, 29 predicted proteins | sample MGYA00242573_ERZ504737 | MGnify/ENA primary metagenome ERZ504737 (study PRJEB26092, sample SAMD00036203) | human gut metagenome | host: Homo sapiens | study: EMG produced TPA metagenomics assembly of...
CGCGATTGACTTCACCACTTGTTACATCTGTATCACTGGCCTTGATTCCAAATACATCGGCTGCATCTTCTTCATTGGCAATACATACATCGACATATTCACAGATCTTAGCCATGACTTCACCGGCCTTTTCTTTTGACCATAGCTTGTTACGATAGTTCAAGTCACATGAGATTTTTACACCATGCTCCTTTGCTTTCTTACAAGCTTCTATTGTAAGTTCAGCTACATTGTCACATAAAGCTGGTGTAATACCTGTAATATGGAACCATGCACAGTCTTTAAAGATTTCATCCCAGTCAAAATCAGCACTTGTAGCTGTATAAATACTAGAGCCTGCACGATCATAAATAACTTTACTAGGACGTTGGCTAGCCCCTTTTTCTAGATAGTAGATACCAATACGGTCTCCACCACGAGCAATATAAGATGTGTCTACACCATATTTGCGTAATGAGTTGATGGCACACTGGCCAATTTCATGATTTGGAAGACGAGTTACGAATTTGGCATCAAAACCATAGTTAGCTAAAGAAACAGCTACATTGGCTTCTCCACCACCATAAGTAGCTCCAAAAGTATCAGCTTGTACAAAGCGATAATATCCTTCGGGTGCTAGACGTAACATGATTTCACCGAAAGTAACGACTTTTTGTTTCATTCTAGCGAACCTCCTTTAATTTGGCTACAGCTTCCTGAGTCATAGCTTCGATTTTGTTAAATTCACCATTCTTGATTAGATTGCCTTTCACCATCCAGCTTCCACCAATGGCTAAGATACGGTCGTATTCTAAGTAGTCTTTCATATTGTTCGCGTTGATTCCACCAGTAGGAATGAATTTCATTTGTGTATATGGAGCGGCAATCGATTTGATCATCTTTAATCCACCTGCAGCTTCAGCAGGGAAGAATTTTACTACATCCAAACCTAATCTGTAACATTTTTGTACATCACTAGGTGTACATGTTCCTGGAGTTACTGGCACATTCTTTTCGATACAGTGTTTTACTACATCTTCATCAAAGCCTGGACTGATGATAAATTGAGCCCCAGCTTCTAATGCTTCATCCACTTGTTCAACAGTTAATACAGTTCCAGCTCCCACTAACATTTCAGGGAATTCTTTACGCATGATGGCAATCGATTCTTTGGCAGCAGCTGTTCTAAATGTAACTTCAGCACATGGAAGACCACCAGCACATAAAGCTTGTGCCAATGGTTTTGCGTCTTTTGCGTCTTCTAATACAACGACGGGTAAAATCCCGATTTTTGAAATTTTTTCTAATACGTTATTCATTGTTTGACCCCTCTTATAAACATTCTTTCATGACTTCGTAAGTACCTTTTTCTTCAATTTCAGTTAAAGTTTGAACTACGGCATCTTCAAATCCAGCAATTTGAGTTAAGTCTTGTCCCCAGAATGAAGTGTTTGTACATACCGCATGAACTAAATCTTTTACAGAATCATCTTTGTGGTTATAGTAGAATTCTAGAATGTCACGATCATCACTGATTGTGTAAGTATTTCCTGCAGGACGTTTTGCCACTAAACCAGCATCTGTAAGTTCATATCCTCTATAGAATTGAATGTAGAACGCAAAACTTGTCGTAATACATTTTGGAAGCGCATGGTGTTTGTCGATATATCCTAAGAAACTAGGCATAACACGTGCTTTCCATTTTGAAGTGGAATTTAATGAAATGCTCATTAATTCGTGATCAACAAATGGGTTGTTGAAACGGTCGGATACGGCTTTCGCAAAGTTTAATAAATCGTTTTTATCTAATGTAAGAGTTGGGATGACTTCATCATACAACATTTTGTTCATAAAGCCTTTGATGACTTCATCATGCATACAATCACGAACGATGTTTTGACCTGCTAAATAAGCACCTAGTACAAATCCAGTGTGAGCACCATTTAAGATACGTACTTTTCTCTTTTTGTATGGTGACATGTCCGGAGTTACAAATACTTTGTCGATTAGGTCTGCTTTTTTAAATGGTAATACATCATTTAATTTTTCATCGCCTTCAATGACCCATAAACCGAATACTTCACCAACATCAGTTAATGGATCTACATAGTGATTTTCTTCTTCTAGACGAGCTACTTCTTGTGGATCGCGGATACGACCTGGGACAATACGGTCTACTAATGAACCGCAGAATGTGCATTCTTCATTTACATATTTTTTGAATCCTTCTTCAAGATTCCATTGTTCAATATATTGGTTAACACACTTTAATAATTCTTTACCATTATTGTCAATCAACTCGCAAGCTAACATTAAGATACCTGGTTTGTTGTTTTTGTATCGGTGGTATAAACTTGCGTTAATTTACCAGGAAAACTTGCGGCTGGTTTATCTTCAAATTGACATGAAGGATCGTAGTGGATACCAGCTTCTGTTGTGTTTGAAACAATGATTTCTAGATCGTCGCTTGCGGCAACTTTCATCATTTCGTTAAATCCTTCTTCTTGGTAAGGATTTAAACAACGACTGACACTTGAAATGATTCGTTTATCATCAACTTTTTCTCCATTCACACTACCTCTTAAGTGCAATGTGTATAATCCATCTTGTTCATTGATCATTTCGGCAAGACCTGGTGCAATTGGTTGAACTAAGCAGCATTTACCATTCCAATCTGCTTTTTCGTTTGCCAAATCAAACCAATAGTCTACGAAAGCTCTTAAGAAATTTCCTTCACCAAATTGAAGAACTTTTTCTTTCGCATCCTTTAATAGATAACCATCATATCCAATATCTTCTAAAGTTTTATAACTTAATTTTTCCATTGTTATTATTCCTTTCCCGTTATAGAGTAACGCCTTGTTTAAATATAGCCATGTCATGGAAGCCGGCCTCTTCACTCTTTACTTTTTTACCACTTGCGACACTTAATACATATTCAAATAAATCATTGGATAAAGTATCTAAGCTTACACCTTCCACTAATTCACCACAGTTAAAATCAATCCAGTTTTTCTTGTTTGCGTATAATCTAGAGTTACTTGAAATTTTTACTGTAGGAACTGGGCTAGCAAAAGGAGTGCCTCTTCCTGTTGTAAATAATACGATATGAGCTCCACTTGCAGCTAATGCGGTTGCGGCAACTAAATCATTGCCTGGAGCACTTAATAAATTTAAGCCTTTGTTCTTTACACATTGTCCATATTGTAAAACACCGACGACTGGGGCTTTACCAGACTTTTGTGTACAACCTAAAGATTTATCTTCCAAAGTTGAAATTCCACCCTTTTTGTTTCCTGGAGAAGGGTTTTCATAAATTGTTTGATGATGCGATTTAAAGTATTCTTTGAAGTTGTTGATCAAATCCACGGTTTCATTAAATAATTCCTTGTTTTCACAACGATCCATTAAAATAGTTTCAGCGCCAAACATTTCTGGCACTTCGGTTAAGATGGTTGTTCCACCTTTGGAAATCAATAAGTCAGAAAAACCTCCTACTGTAGGGTTGGCACTAATTCCAGAGAGTCCATCTGAACCACCACACTTCATACCAATGATCAATTCGCTCGCATCAATTTCTTCTCTTTTGTCTTGGCTTACAATATCGGCTAAATCAGCGATGATATCTAGCGAATCTTGAATTTCATCTTCATGTTCTTGAGCAACTAAGAACTTAACACGATCTGTATCATAATCCTTTAAATAGTTCTTCAAAACATCAATATTTGAGTTTTCACAACCTAAACCTAAGACCAAAACACCACCAGCATTTGGGTGTTGAATTAAATCGGCGAGAATTGTACGAGTGTTTTCTTGGTCATCACCCATTTGAGAACATCCATATGGATGTGTAAACGTACAAATGCTTCTACGTTACCCTTTACATATTTCTGGGCTTGTCTTTCGATAGACGTAGCAACATTGTTCATGCAGCCAACAGTAGGGATGATCCAAATTTCATTACGAACACCCACTTTACCGTTCTTTCTGCGATAACCCATGAATGTTCGTTTTTCACTAGGTTCTAGTTCTTGCACATTACGATGATAAGAATAAGTTAATAAATCATTTAAGCCAGTTTTCATATTGTGTGTATGAATCCAGCTTCCTTGCTTGATATCTTCCTTTGCGATACCAATAGGATATCCATATTTAATAATAGGTTGATCTTTTTTAATATCTTTCAACGCAAATTTATGTCCTTGGGCAATATCTTCAATAAGTGTAACCTCTTGTCCATCGACATTACATACTGTCCCTTTTTCTAAAGGACATAGTGCAACAGCTACCAAGTCGTTAGAATGAATCTTTATAAACTTTTGCACCATTTCTACCTCCTGTCTATAATTTAAATGTTTGATGTAAGTACTTACACAGAATAACCCTGTTTTTTGAATAAATCAATAGGAAAGTTTTAAAATTTTACAAATATGTATGTTTCACAACTTTTTTTGGTAAAATATAGGGGAAGATGAATAATCCCTTTATTTATACGTGAGAAAACGATTACAAAGAAGTACTTGACTTATGAAATACATATCATTACAATAAGAAATGTGATGTAAGTACTTACAATTCTCAACGTAAAGAAATGGGGTTGAGGAGTGAAACAATTATGAACATTTATGACATTGCCAAGTTATCGGGCGTATCTATTGCGACTGTATCGCGAGTAATTAATAACAGTCCTAAAGTCTCAGAAAAGACAAAAAAGAAAGTCTGGGACGTTATGAATGAGTATGATTACACACCGAATGTGTTTGCGAGAGGTTTAGGCTTAAATTCAGTTAAAACAGTTGGCTTGGTTTGCCAGATGTATCCGATCGTTATATGGCAAGTGCTATTGCGTATTTAGAAAAGAATTTACGCAAGTATGGATATGACTCAATTTTGATGTGTAGTGGCTTTGATTATGAAGGAAAAGTAGAAGCTGTAAAAATATTATTGGATCGAAGAATCGATGCGATGATATTAGTTGGTTCACATTATGCAGGAGATTGTGGACAGAATGATATTCAATACCTACAGGATGCTGCCCAAAAAGTTCCAGTGGTACTCATGAATGGCTATGTTCGAGTGCCAGGTGTATATTGTGTTTTAACAGATAATTATAAAGCTGTTTATGATACTGTATGTAATCTAATCGAAGCAGGAAGGAAGAAAATTGTGTTTTTGTATGATGCCAATTCGTACAGCACAACGAAAAAATTAGAGGGATATCAAGATGCACTGATTGATAATGGTTTAAAAGTACGTGAAGAGTACAAGGTGTTTATGCCAAATAACGTATTGAAGGCAAGAGATTTATTGGCAAAGAAAAAGTTGGATTTTGATGCTGTCATTGCCAGCGATGATGCGATGGCTGTTGGTGCACTTAAATATGTGCATCAAATCAATAAGTCGATTCCTGAAGATGTCAATGTCGTTGGATTCAACAACTCAGAACTATGTGTTTGTTGCTATCCAGAAATGAGTTCTATTGATTCACAAGAAGAAGAGTTAAGTGAAATTGCGGTTGATTCGCTTATTAAAGTTCTTGCGGGAAAATCAGTTCGACAAAAAATGGAGATTCCATGTAAATTTATTAAGCGAAATACAACACAGTTCTAAATATTAGGAGGATTACTGTGAAGTTGATTAAAAAAGTACTTGGAGCACTTATGTGTCTTGTGTTTATGGTAAGTGCAACAGGTTGTTCTTCAGTTACAAACGGGAAGCGTATCGTTCGTGTTGCGACAATGCAGTCGGAAACGCACCCTGAGTATCTGGGATTATTAAAGTTTAAAGAATATGTTGAAAAAGAATTAGGGGATAAATATGAAGTACAAATTTTCCCTAACGAAATTTTAGGTGCTGCCCAAAAAGCAATTGAGTTAACGCAAACAGGAGCTATCGATTTTACAATTGTTGGTACGGCAAACCTAGAAACATTTGCGAGTGTATATGAAATTTTCTCTATGCCATATTTATTTACTTCAGAAGATGCCTATCATGAAGTTATGAATGATACGGACTATATGAATAAGATCTTCTCAAGTACAGATGAACAAGGTTTTAGAGCTTTAACTTGGTATAATGCAGGAACGCGTAACTTCTATGCGAAAAAAGAAATTGATTCACCAGACGATATGAAAGGATTAAAAATCCGTGTTCAACAAAGTCCTGCTAGTGTAGCAATGTGTCAAGCCTTTGGTGCTGCAGCCAGTCCAATGAGTTTTGGTGAAGTATATACGGCTATTCAACAAGGTGTCATTGATGGTGCTGAAAATAACGAATTAGCATTAACATCAAACAAGCATGGTGAAGTTGCAAAATATTTCTCTTACAACAAGCACCAGATGATTCCGGATTTGTTGATTGGAAACTTGAGTTTCTTGAATGGTTTGTCTAAAGAAGAAAGAAAAGTATTCTATAAGGCGGCTGAATTATCAAATGAAGAAGAATGTAAACAATGGGATGTGCAAGTTAAAGAAGCTAAGAAGATTGCGCAAGAACAAATGGGCGTTAAATTTATTGATGTCGATGTTTTAGCTTTCCAAAAGAAGGTAAAGGGTGTTCAAGAATCTATCTTAAAGGATAATGCACAGGCAAAACCTATTTATGATCATATTCAAAAAGTAAACAAAAAATACGAAGGCAAGGATGGTGAATAATATGGAAAAATTAAGAAACGCAATTAACACTATTCTTGGATGGGCATGTGTATTTGTATTTGCCGTAATGGTAGTTGTAGGTACATATCAAATCGTAGTTCGTTACTTCTTTAATAATCCAAGTACAGTATCCGAAGAATTATTGACTTACAGTTTTACATGGATGGCTTTACTTTCCACAGCTTTAGTATTTGGTAAAAGAGATCATATGCGTATGGGGTTCTTGGCTGATAAAGTAACAGGACAAAAAAAGAAAGTATTGGAAATCGTTATTGAATTATTAATTATTTTATTTGCCCTTGTTGTTATGGTGTATGGTGGAATTTCTATCATGAAACTAACAATGACTCAAATCACAGCGTCATTAGGCGTAAGTATGGGATTGATCTATACAATCATTCCTTTATCAGGCATTCTAATTGTCATTTATGGCATTATGAATATTATTGATTTGGCGAAAGGAAAGGGTGAATAAGCATGAGTTTATCAGTTTTATCAGGATTAATTATTTTAGTATTGTTAGTGATTATGCTTATTGCAGGTGTTCCCATTGCCGTGGCATTAGGAATTAGTAGTGTTTGTGCAATTTTACCAGTCATGGATCTAAATGTAGCTGTAGTTACAGGTGCACAAAGAATTTTCTCAGGAATCAGTGTATTTAGTTTGTTGGCCATTCCATTCTTTATTCTTGCGGGAAATATTATGAATAAAGGTGGTATTGCGATTCGTTTGATCAACTTAGCTAAAATTGTTACGGGAAGAACACCAGGTGGTTTAGCTCAGACAAATATTTTGGCAAATGCTTTATTTGGAGCCATTTCAGGTTCAGGTACTGCTGCCGCAAGTGCCATGGGATCTATCATTGGTCCAATTGAAAAAGATGAGGGGTATGATCCTAACTTCTCTGCTGCAGCCAATATTGCCACAGCCCCAACAGGATTATTGATTCCACCATCAAATGTAATGATCACATTCTCATTGGTGTCTGGTGGTACAAGTGTGGCTGCCTTATTTATGGCCGGATATATTCCAGGTGCATTGTGGGCATTGGCTTGTATGCTTGTTGTATATATCTACGCAAAGAAAGCTGGATATAGAAGTCAGACGAAATTAACTGGAAAAGAAAAATTTAATGCATTTATTCAAGCTTTACCATGTTTATTATTAATCGTTATTGTCATTGGTGGTATCATTGCCGGAGTCTTTACCGCAACTGAAGGTAGTGTTGTTGCCGTTGTATACTCATTATTGCTTTCTATTTATGGATACAAATCAATGAAATGGAAAGATTTACCAGAAATCTTTAGATCAAGTGCAGAAATGACAGGTATCATTATTTTCTTGATTGGTGTTTCTAGTATCATGTCTTGGGTTATGGCTTTCACAAACATTCCTACAATGGTTTCAAATGGATTATTATCAATTTCAAGCAATAAATACGTCATCTTATTAATGATCAACATTATCTTATTGGTAGTTGGTACATTTATGGATATGACACCAGCTACATTGATCTTTACACCAATCTTCTTGCCAGTATGTACTGCATTAGGTATGAATACAATTCACTTTGGTATTATGTTGATCTTCAACTTGTGTATTGGAACAATTACTCCTCCAGTAGGAACGACGCTGTTTGTCGGAGTTAAAGTCGGAGGCGTTAAGATTGAAACTGTATTTAAACACTTATTACCATATTTCTTCGCTATTATTGTTGTATTGATGTTAGTTACATATATACCACAATTGAGTCTATGGTTACCTGGTTTAATGGGATATGTAAGTTAGAAGGAAGGAATTTTATATGAAACAATTTATGGATAAAGACTTCTTATTAACGAATGAAGTCGCTAAAGAATTATTTTTTGATGTCGCAAATACGATGCCAATTGTAGATTATCATTGTCATATTGATCCAAAAGAAATTGCTGAAGATCGTAAATTTGAGAATATCACGCAAGTATGGCTTGGCGGAGACCACTATAAATGGCGTCAAATGCGTTCAAACGGAGTGGACGAATACTATATTACTGGAGATGCACCCGATCGTGAAAAATTCCAGAAGTGGGCAGAAACACTTGAAAAAGCTATTGGAAATCCACTTTTCCACTGGTCTCATTTGGAACTTCAAAGATACTTTGGATACCATGGTGTTTTAAATAGTAAAACAGCCGAAGAAGTATGGAATTTGTGCAATGAAAAATTACAACAAGATGATATGAGTGTGCGTAATTTAATTAAAACTCAAATGTTAAATTATTATGTACTACAGATGATCCAATCGATGATTTACATTGGCATAAAGTGATTAAAGCGGATGAAACATTTGATGTTAAGGTACTTCCTGCTTGGCGTCCAGACAAAGCTATGCGTATCAATAAACCAGAATTTGCCGATTATATGAGTAAATTGGCAACTGTTTCTGATGTTGAAATTCATACTTTTGAAGATATGAAAAAAGCAATCATCAAACGTATGGAATACTTTAATGAAATGGGATGTCTAGTGAGTGATCACGGATTGGATTATGTTATGTATGCCCCAGCAAGTGATGAAGAAATTGAAAAAATCTTTGAAAAGGGATTAAATCATGAAGCTGTTACGGCATTAGAATGTGATCAATATAAAACCGCATTCTTACTATTCATCGCAAAAGAATACAAACGCTTAGGTTGGGTAATGCAGTTGCACTATGGATGTAAACGTGACAACAACACAACTATGTACAATAAGTTAGGACCAGATACGGGTTATGATTGTATTTCAAACTATGCGCCTGCAGACCAACTTACAAATATGTTGGATGCGATCAATGAAAATGGTGGATTGCCAAAAACAATTTTGTACAGTTTAAATCCTGGGATGATGAATTGATCGGTACAGTACTTGGATGTTTCCAAAACAGTGATGCGATTGGAAAGATTCAACAAGGATCAGCATGGTGGTTCAACGACAATAAAACAGGTATGGAAAAACAAATGACGTCTTTGGCAAATCTAGGATTATTAGGTAATTTCTTAGGTATGTTGACAGATTCAAGAAGCTTCTTGTCGTATTCAAGACATGAATATTTCCGTCGAATCATGTGTAACTTAATTGGTACATGGGTTGAAAATGGAGAATATCCTTATGATAAAGAAAACTTAACTGAAATTGTTAAGGGTATCTCTTACAACAATGCCGTTCGTTATTTTGGATTTGATTTATAATAGTTAGTGAAGAAGAGAACTTTGATTCAAGGTTCTCTTTTTTTTTAGTGTCATAATTTAAAAAAATGACACTTTTTCGATTGAAATGAAGTCAAAATGAGTCAAGTCTGACTCAAAATAGGGTTAAAAAATATAAAAAGGTGTCAAAATCTGAAATTATGAATCAAAACACGCTAAAAAAGCAGTGAAATGAGTCAAAATTTGAAATTATGACACTTTTTTTGATTTTGAGCATGCTAAATTTTGTGTAATTTAAACTCATCTTCATGTTTCCCCTAGAAAAATGTAATTTTATTTAAATATTCCCCTAGAAAAGTGTTAAATACAGTGGAATATTCCCCTAGAAAAATGTAAAATCAGATTAAAGGAGGAAGATTCTATGTATCGATATATATATAATGATTTAGTCGAATGGAAAAATAGCAGCTATCGCAAACCTTTGATTTTAAATGGTGCAAGACAGACGGGAAAGACTTGGATTTTAAATGAATTTGGGAAAAAAGAATATAAAAATGTAGTGTATATTAATTGTGACAATAATAATGAGATGAAAGAAATGTTCTATGATTTCGATGTGAATCGTTTGATCTTAAGCTTTTCAGCTCTTACAAATACGCGAATTGAAAAAGAAAATACATTGATTATTTTAGATGAAATACAGGAATGTCCATTAGGATTAACGGCATTGAAATATTTCCAAGAAGAAGCCTCGGAATATCATATTGTTGTGGCAGGAAGCTTATTAGGTATCACTTTACACCAATCAACAGGATTTCCAGTGGGAAAAGTGGATCAATTAACGTTGTATCCCATGTCATTTAAAGAATTCTTGTTGGCTTTAAATGAAGATATATTGGTAGAACAGATGGAACACCATAATTGGAAAGAGATGGATGTGTTCCATGAAAAGTTAAAGAATTATTTAAGGCAATATTATTATGTTGGTGGTATGCCTGAAGTTGTTAAATATTATGCTCAAACCAAGGAAATATTTCATGTTCGCGAAATACAAAATAGAATTCTTTTAAACTATCGACAAGATTTTTCAAAACATATACCAGGAAGCTTATTGACCAAAGTAAATTTAGTGTGGGATAGCGTTCCTGCACAATTGGCAAAGAAAAACAAAAAATTCATTTATGGAATGCTAAAAAAGGGTGGGCGTGCAAAAGAGTTCGAAGATGCGATTCAATGGCTTGTGGATGCAGGCTTGGTGTTTAGGGTAAATCGCATAAATAAAGTATGTATGCCACTTAAGTTTTATGAGGAGTTCAATGCATTTAAACTGTATCTGCTCGATCTAGGACTTCTTGGCGCAATGGTGGATGCTCCCGCAAAAAACATTTTAATAGGAGATAACGTTTTTAAAGAATATAAGGGTGTTTTTACGGAGCAATATGTTGCTCAACAAATAGTGGCTTGTAATGTAACTCCAAAATACTATAATAATGAAAATTCAACAAATGAAATTGACTTTGTAGTTCAATTAGGAAATGTATATCCAATTGAGGTTAAGGCAGAAGAGAATTTAAAATCAAAAAGTATGAATACATTATTAAATGAGAACGAGGATATGGAAGGGTGGAAATTTTCAATGTCTTCATATCGTACCTTTAAACAAATCATAAATATTCCTTTGTATGATGTGGATGAATGGATATTAATGTATAAAGAAAAGATGTTGGAAATTTAAACCAACATCTTTTGTGTTTTATCTGTTTTCACTGATATATTCATTTATGCTTTGCTTGACAATATTGAAGTTGACTTCACCGTACTGTAGTAGGGCATTATGGAAGTCTGCATTGTCAAATTTAGATCTTAATCTAGATTTGGCTGTACTCTTTAAATTCACGATTTGAAGATATCCATAATAGTAAGATAAGAATACAGTTGGATTATCTGCCAATTGATTGTAAATACTTTCTAATCCTTCTGAACCAAACATATCACCATATTCATTCTTGAAATCATTGAGTGACATACCATCATAATGGATGCTGATATCCATTAAGACAATGTATAGATTGGTAAGAATGTTATTCAAATTATAGGCTTCTAATAAATCTTTATTATTATCTAAATAATGTAAAGACATGCTTTCCATATAAGTAGCCCAACCTTCAGACATACCTAGATTGTTGTAGAAGAATTGGATTGGATATTTTAAGTGTTCCTTGTTGTATTGCGCTTGATACATATGTCCGGCAATACCTTCATGAGCTAATGTTTGATAAAGTGTTAAGCTTGATGGATCATCGCCATAATCACGTTTGTTGTAGCGCATTTGATAGTTTTGTGAATAATCCAAGGCGGGTGTAATAAAGTAGGCAACAATTCCGCTGACAGATTGATCTTCTGGTAGTGCCTTTAAATCATATTTCATGGTTTTTACTTTTGGGAAATCCTTGTTATAGTTCTTTTGAAGGCTTTCTAGAATTTGATTTACATCCGTAAAATCCGTTGAAACTGAATCGAGTTCATACGCAATCATTGGATTGGCTTTATATAGCTTCTGAAATTTAGTGATAGCTGAATTGATTGCGGATTGCGTATTCTCTTTAATTGTGGAAATAGAGTTGGTAGAACTTGTCGCATTTTCAACTAATACTTCATAATATTTCTTACCATTCTTATAGTTCGACAACCCTTGTAGAGGTTGTACGTTATATTGAAGAGAGGTTAATGTATCTAACATAGCCTGATAACTAGGAAAGAAACTTGTGTCCATGGCATCTTTGACTTGTGCTTTATAAGAGGTTGTTTTTTCTTCATCCAGATTTAAAGAGTCAATCGCATTATATAATGCACTTGTGATTGAACTATTCTCTTTATTATTGATCACATCTTGAATATCTTGTGTAACAGAATCATAGTCAAACTGTAAAGTATTTTTATCTGCCTGTTTTTTTGTATATTCTAACACATCATTTGTGTAGCGAGGCACATCGTTGATGAGTGTAATCAAATCTTGAATGTCTTTTTCATTTCGTAAAATGTATTCAGAAAAAACAGAAATCAAACTTTGATGAAGTCCACTCATTGTACTCCAACAATTATTCAAATATTGAAATTTCTTGTTCTCCGCTTTTAAACTCAATTCATTTTCATACTTTAATTCATCATAGATGGTTTGTTGCGTTTTGTCTAAAGTACTGCGATTAAACTTGTTTAATTCTTTTTGATCTTCTTTGATTTCTTCTGTATTGTCCGTATAAAATTCACCAAGACTTACATCTACATTATTGATATCAATACCATAGTCTTCTGGATGTTCAAAGAATTGGTGCATCGTTGTATAGTCGTTTTCAGCATATTCAACTACCAATTGATTTGTATATTTTGTGAAGTCCTTGTTTTCTTTGGCTGCAAACGTATTGTCTTGCATAGTCGTTGAACCACATGCAGTGAGTGAAAATACGGTAAAGCTAATAAATATTTTTTTGAATGTATTTTTCATTAGAATCTCCCAAATTTCAAAAAAAAGGACTGATTATTCATCAGCCCATGTAATTTTCTTATTTTTAACACCTGCAATAGATGCCAATGCTAAAAGGTCATATCCTTTTTCAGCAATATACGCATGTCCTTTTTGGAAAGCTTTTTCAATCACCATGCCAACACCAACAATTTCAGCTTGTGCCTGCGCAATTAAGTTTTCTGTTCCTTTAAATGCTTCGCCATTTGCCAAGAAGTCATCAATAAATAATACTTTATCGCCTTTTTTTAAGTATTCTTTTTCAATACAAATTGGATATGTCTTATTCTTTGTGAAAGAGAAGACTTCCGCAAAAGCTGGATCGATCATTGTGCTTGGTTGTGTTTTCTTGATGAAAATCAATGGCACATTCAAACGAATGGCTGTCGCATAGGCTGGGGCAATACCGCTAGATTCAATGGTTACTACTTTTGTGATGCCTTTGTTTTTAAAGTGTTCATAAAATTCATTTCCCATTTCATCTACTAAAGAACAGTCGATTTGATGATTTAAAAAAGCATCAACCTTTAATACCTCATCATTAATAAAATGTCCTCTAGTCTCGATTGCGTTTTTCAGTGCTTTCATGTTGGTTTCCTTCCTCTTTTTGTTTTATTTGTACAATAGTTTGTCCGATACGATGATTCTTTACTTCCTTAACATATACATCCATTAAGTCTAGACTGACTTTAAAATGTGAATCTTCATCAGGGATTTGTCCATAATGATTTAGGATGTATCCTCCAAATGTGTCACAATCCTCATCTTCTAATGAAATGCCTAGAGTTTTTTCAACATCTTCAATGTCGGCAGAGCCATAGATTCTAAATTGATCTGCATCAATTTGTTGGATTGGATCTGGCTCTTCAATATCATCATCTTCTTGGATTTCACCAAGAAGGGTTTCAATAATATCGTGTAAAGTCACGATACCGGTCATTCCTCCATATTCATCAAGTAAAACCGCAAAGTATACTTTTTTAATTTTCATTTCCTTCAATAGAACATCGGCCTTCATATTTTGTGAAATAAAGAAAGGCTGATCCATCGCTTTATTGATGACGTTATCTTGTTCAATCGAATCTAAACGGAAATAATCACGTGTATCTAGAATACCTACGACATCATCATTATCCTCATCACATACAGGATATAATGTGTGACGATTTTCTAGAATGGTCTTTTTCCATGTTTCTTTATCGTCATTTAGATATAGACAAACAACTTCACTTCGATGCGTACAAATTTCTTCAACGGGTGTATCATCGAACTCAAATAGGTTTTCGATAAACTCTTTTTGACTTGGTTCAACACCGCCACTGTTGATAACTTCATAAATATCTTCTTCGGAATAATCTTCCTGTTCTTTTTCCACTTCAAAACGCAAGAAAAAAGTAAATGGTGTACATAAGGATTGAATACCTTTCGCAATGGACATAAATGGTTTTTCAAACTGATTTAAATGTACATTCGCAAATTTTCTTGGTAATAAATCACTCAATAAAATATATACATACACCAATAGAAGTACGACTACATAAAGTAATGGAGTATGAATCATGGGTTGTAAATAGATTACACTTATCACAATGCCAAATACTTCCATGCATAGAGATAACCATTTTAATGTAGCTTGATATTTATAAGATTCATCTTCGATTTCTTTATTTGTAGAAACGATGCTGCTTGTCATTGAAAACAAGATGTTTAGAATAAATGTAAATAAAATTAAGATGGGAAGGTTCATATTAACCCTCCTAAACTATACTGTAACGGGACTGAATCATCAGGATTCATGAAACTATCACTCCTTCATTAATACCCATTATCATACACAATTTAAAGGCTTTTTTCAATGTGATAAAGAAAACAACCAGAATAAATCTGGTTGTTCAAGAATTACATGTATTTATCGGCATTATTCATTAAATATTGAATGATAGATTGTCGTGTCACAATACCAATAAAAATTTGACGATCATCAACAACGGGTACGAAGTTTTGTTTCAAAGATTGAGCGAACAATTGATCGACTGGAACATCGATTTGAACTGGTGGCGTAAAGTCTCCACGAATTAGTTCACGAATCTCCATTTGTTCAAGATCTTCTTTATGAATTGAAGGATGGTCTAATAAGTACCAAAGAAAATCCCCCTCTGTAATGGTTCCTACATAAACCCCTTCCTTATTAATAATGGGCATCGCCGTATATTTGTGCTTGCGCATGAGGGCAAGTCCATCTTCAACACTAATATTATCATATAAATATTTAACACTATTTTTAGTCTTCAGAAAAAAGAATACATTTTCCTGCATTGTCTATCACCTCAGCTTTATACTACCATAATATTTATCATTTAAAAATCATACAATTATGGGAAATTGTGCAGAAGTATGATAGAATTTCTGTAAAAGTGGAGGCAAGAAAATGGAACAATATAAAAAAGAGTTTATTGATTTCATGTTGGAATCTAAAGTATTAAAATTTGGTGATTTTACACTAAAATCAGGACGTAAATCCCCATTCTTTATGAATGCTGGTGGATATGTTACAGGTAATCAGTTAAAAAGATTAGGTGAATATTACGCAAAGGCTATCGTTGATCAATATGGTAAAGACTTCGATGTATTATTCGGACCTGCATATAAGGGAATTCCATTGGCTGTTGCGACGACAATCGCATTAGATCATTTATATGGAATGGAAGTTCGTTATTGTTCAGATCGTAAAGAAGAAAAAGATCATGGAGCTGACAAGGGAAGTTTCTTAGGAACAAAACTACAAGATGGTGATCGTGTCGTTATGATTGAAGATGTTACGACATCTGGAAAATCAATGGAAGAAACAGTACCAAAGGTTCGTGGCGCAGCAAATGTTGAAATCGTTGGATTGATGGTTTCTTTAAATCGTAACGAAAAGGGAAAAGGTGAAAAAACAGCATTAACAGAAGTGAGTGAATTATATGGTTTCCCAACAGCTGCTATTGTATCAATGCCAGAAGTGATTGAATATTTAGGAGATAAATTAGATCCTGAATTAAAATCAAGGATTGATGCATATTATGAAGAATATGGAGCTAAGGAATAGAGTCGAAAGATTCTATTCTTTTTATATACTTTGCGCATTGCGGTATATTTCTTACTAAAATACTTTGCGCACTGCGATATATTTTGCACTAAATTACTTTGCGCACTGCGGTATGTATATCTATAAGTGCTTTATATAAAGTAAATTTAAATATTCTGCTTTTCTTGTGTTAAAATGCAACATTTCACGTTACTTTTCACTTGTTCTGAATTAAAATATAAGTAGATAGTGCAGTATAAAAAAGCGAGGTGATGGTGTATGAAAAATGCTGTACCATTACTTACAAAAACTTAATAATTTTGGTAAAATGTCTACAACAACGAGTCTTCTTAAGGGATATAATTCCAGTTGTAGAAGGCTCGATTTTTCATTATTGGGAGGTATCTTATGATAATTACAATTACACGTGAATTTGGTAGTGGTGGAAGAACCATTGCCAAGAAATTAGCTGAAAAACTAGGCTATGCTTATTATGATTATGAAATTGTGCAACAAATTGCTCAAGAAAGTGGCTTTGCGAAAGAGTACATTGAAGAAAATGGGGAAGATGCATCTAGTACAAGTACATTTGGCTTTATTTGGAATAATTATGGATATAACTTATCGGACGAACTCTATATTGCGCAAAGAAATGTAATTTGTGAATTAGCCGATAAAGGAAATTGTGTCATTGTAGGAAGATGTTCAGATTATATTCTTCGTGATCGTAAAGACGTATTGAATGTATTTATTCATGCGGACTTTGAATATCGCAAGAATCGTGTTGTATCGGTTTATGGACAAAATGAATTTGCACCAGACAAACGAATCAAGGATAAAGATAAACGTCGAATCGCCTACTATAAATATTACACAGATCGTAAATGGGGTGATGCCAAAAACTATCAATTGTGTTTAGACAGTGGTGTTTTGGGCATTGATAAATGTGTAGAATTAATTGAAAAAGCCATGTAATTTTACTTTGACAAATTAAAAATAAAATATAATCACTTCGTAACGAGTAGCGGAAACAGCGTAAATCCAGTTTTCTGCTACTTTTTTATATTTTTGTAAAGTGTGTTGCTTAAAAGCGTAAGTCCAACTTATGTAGGCAATGCACTTTTTTGTGTTTTAAGGAGGAAAAGAATGGAAGAAAACAACAAAATGAAAAATGAGCCCGTCAATAAGTTGATGCTTCAAATGGGTGTACCTATGATTTTATCGTTGGCACTACAAGCAGTCTATAACATAGTTGACAGTGCCTTTGTAGGAAATATGAAAGAAGGAAGTGAAGCCGCATTAAATGCACTTACCTTAGTTTTCCCTATCCAGATGTTGATGGTGGCGTTAGCTATTGGTACAGGCGTTGGAGTAAACGCCTTACTCGCAAGAACTTTAGGACAGAGAAATCGTGAAAAAGCTTCTAAAGTAGCCGGAAATGGCTTGTTTCTAGCTACAGTTATTTATGTTCTTTGTGTATTATTCGGTTTGTTTGGTATTAAAGCCTATATATTCTCTCAAACAAGGAATGCACTTGTATTATCGATGAGTGTAGACTATCTAAGAATTTGTTGCCTATTATCCTTTGGCGTTGTGTTCTTTTCTATATTTGAAAAAACTGCTCCAAGCTACAGGACGCTCCTTATATTCTACAATTGGACAAGTTACAGGAGCCGTAATCAATATGATTCTAGATCCTGTATTAATCTATGGTTTCAATTTAGGTGTACAAGGAGCGGCTTATGCGACAGTCATTGGACAAATTTTATCGGCTTTATTATTAGTTGTGTTTCATATGCGTTTAAATAAAGAATTTGATCAGGGTCTCACTTATACAAAACCCAATAAGCGTATCATCAAAGAAATCTATTCGATTGGACTTCCAGCCATTATTGCGCAGGCATTGATGTCATTCATGGTATATGCGATGAACTTAATTCTAAAATTTGATGCATCTGCACAAACGGCCTATGGCCTATTCTATAAAGTACAACAATTTGTCTTATTTATGGCATTCGGTTTAAGAGATGCGATTACACCAATCATTGCCTTTTCGTATGGTATGCAAAATAAGAAGCGTGTTAAAGATGGAATTAAATATGGCTTAATATATACTATAGTATTAATGGTTGTAGGGACTTTGATTACAGAACTATTCCCAAACTTTTTTGCCACACTTTTTAATGCAGGACAATCCAGAATATATTTCATCAGTGCTGTTCGAATTATATCCATTAGCTTTGTGTTTGCGGGTGTAAATATCGCATTTCAAGGTGTGTATCAAGCTTTAAATGGAGGTATGGAATCCTTAGTTGTATCCTTGCTTAGACAAGCCATTTTGATTTTACCTTTAGCTTGGGGATTTTCAAAACTTGTTATTCAATATGATAGGGATGTATCTTTGATTTGGTATGCATTTGTGATTACGGAAGTTTTATCTTGTGTTGTGGGATGGGTATTTTTAAGACGAATTGAGAAAAAGAAGATGGTGTTTGATTAAGGTCAAACACTTTTTCTTTTGAGTGGTGTATAATAAAATACATATGGAGGAAACATATGGAACAAGATTCTCTATTTTCAATACAAGAAGATACAAGGCCTTTAGCCGATCGTATGCGTCCGGAAACATTGGATGAATATGTAGGACAAAAACAGCTTGTTGCCAAGGGAAATCTTTTGTGGCAAATGATTGAACATGATCAAGTGACATCGATGATTTTCTGGGGTCCACCAGGCGTTGGAAAAACGACATTGGCACGTATTATTGCCCATCAGACAAAGAGTTATTTTGTGGATTTCTCAGCTGTTACTAGTGGCATTAAAGAAATCAAGGAAGTTATGAAGCAGGCCGATACGCGTAGGGCTTGGGACAAAAAACAATACTATTCGTAGATGAAATCCATCGTTTTAATAAGGCGCAACAAGATGCGTTTTTACCCTATGTGGAAAAGGGAAGTATCATTCTGATTGGCGCTACAACAGAAAATCCTAGTTTTGAGATCAATTCCGCCCTTTTATCTAGGTGTAGAGTGTTTGTGTTAAACAGTCTAAACACGGATGACTTAAAAAATTTGATTATTCGTGCTATTTCCAGCTCAAAAGGATTAGGCAATTTAAAAATACATATTACGGATGAAGATATAGAGGCGATTGCCGCATTTTCTGGTGGAGATGCTCGTTTCTGTTTAAATACATTAGAGATGGTTGTTTATAATAGTCCAAGTGAATTGGATGGTATTCATGTTTCACAGGATATTTTGAAGCAATGCCTTCAAAAAGGTCGTTATTGTATGATAAAAAAGGGGAGGAACACTATAATATTATTTCGGCTCTACATAAAAGTGTACGAAACTCCGATGTACAGGCCGCTGTATATTGGTTAGCACGTATGTTAGAGGCTGGAGAAGACCCTTTATATATCGCAAGAAGATTCGTTCGTATGGCTAGTGAAGATATTGGTATGGCAGATTCTAGAGCCTTAGAAATCTGTGTGGCAGCCTATCAGGCATGTCACTATTTGGGTGTTCCAGAATGCAATGTACACTTAACGCATGCAGCTGTATATTTGGCTTTGGCTCCAAAATCAAACGCTTTAGAAGTGGCTTATAATAATGCGAAGAGTGATGCATTAAAAACATTAGATCAGCCAGTTCCTTTACATATTCGTAATGCGCCGACAAAGTTAATGAAAGATTTAGGCTACAGTAAAGGATATGAGTATTCACATGATTATGAATATCACATGACGGATATGCAGTGTCTTCCAGATGCTCTAGTTGGTAAAGAATATTATGTACCTAGTGATCAGGGTTCTGAAGTGAAGGTGCGAAATCGTCTTGCACAGATTAAACAAATCAAGGCAATGGTGCATAGAAATCGTATGATGAAGAAAAAATAGTTGAAAAAAGATATAAGATGGAATAGTGTATTTCAGTAGAAAGAGGTCATTATGAAAATAGAAATTCATAGTTTACAAGAAACACAGGAATTTGCCACTAAAATGGCAGATCTTTGCAGAAATAAACAATTAGTCATTACATTAGATGGAGATTTGGGTGCAGGTAAAACAACTTGGACAAAAAGCTTCGGGAAAGCTTTGGGTGTAAAGAATGTGATCAATTCACCAACTTTTACAATCTTAAAGGATTATAAACAAGAAGGTGGAGTCCCTTTCCATCATATTGATGCGTATCGTTTAGAAGGAAAATGTCAGGACTTAGGTTTTGAAGATTGTTTTGATGAAGGAATTACTGTAGTAGAATGGTCTGAATTTATTGAAGATCAATTGCCACAAGATCATATCAAAATTTCTTTTGAAGAAGGTATCGATGAAAATCGTACAGTGACATTAGAATATACGGGTCTTGTATCAAAAAGTATTGTGGAGGCATATCATGATTAGTTTATGTATGGATAGTGCTTATAAAGCATTAGTGTTAGGTTTATATAAAGATGGAACATTGATTGATGGTGTATCTATTGAAGCATTCAAGAAACAAAGTGAAACGATTTTTGTGGAATTAAATCAATTGTTTGAAAAGACAGGTTTAGACTATAAAGACGTAGATGAAGTGATCATTACAGATGGTCCTGGATCTTATACAGGCATTCGTATTGCGATGACAATTGCGAAAGTATTTTGTACACAAATGCATAAAACATTAAAGTGTATTAGTACAATGCAGTTGTTTGCGGGCATGGATGAAAGTGCCAATGTTATTTTGGATGCGCGTAGTAAAAGAGCCTATGTAGCTCACTTAGAAAAGGGTGTTGTGGTTGGTGAAACACAAATTTTAGAAGTCAATCAATTGGAAGATTTCTTAAACGAACATCCTGGAACATTATATGGAGATGGTTATTTGGTGAATCAAGAAGCTGTGACTAGTGATTTCTTGAAGAATTTTATGGAGGTGCCAAGTCGTACAATTGAAAATGTACATGCTTTAGTTCCTCAATATTTAAAAGAAAGTGATGCTTATAAAGCATGATCTTTAAAGAAATGAAAGACACGGATCTTGTTCGTGTTTTAGAACTTGAACAAGCTTGTTTTAAACAGCCTTGGCTAGAAAAAGATTGTTTATATGAATTGAATGAGAATCCCTTTTCTCATGGTTGGATCTTAGAAGATGGAGATACAATTATTGGCTACGCCTTTTTATGGGAAACCTTTGAAATGGCACAGCTTGCTCGTATTGGAGTCGATCCTGACTTAAGAAAAAGAGGATATGGTAAAGAATTGATGATGCATTTATTTGATCGAGCTCGAGAAGCGGCTTGTGAATATATGACATTAGAGGTTCGTGCTAGTAATGAGGCAGCCTTGAATTTATATCGAAAAATGGGCTTTATTCAAGTCAATGTATCTAAGAGTTATTATCCGGATGGAGAAGATGCTATTGTGATGACATTGGCATTGTAGGAGGATTGTATGATTATTATCGGAATTGAAAGTAGTTGTGATGAAACAGCCGTTGCGGTTGTCAAAGATAAAAAGGAAGTACTATCGAGTGTGGTCGCAAGCCAAATTGATGTGCATACAGAATTTGGTGGGGTCGTACCCGAAGTTGCGAGTCGTATCCATGTAGAAAATATTTCGTATTGTATTGAAAAAGCATTGAAGGATGCCAATATCACTATGGAAGATGTGGATGCGGTTGCTGTTACGCAAGGTCCAGGCTTAATTGGATGTTTACACGTTGGGGTGCAGGCTGCAAAGACTTTGGCTTTTGCCTACCACAAACCATTAGTTCCTGTACATCATTTGGCAGGGCATATTTATGCCAATGAATTAGTGGTGGATATGAAATATCCAGTATTAGCGCTTGTTGTTTCTGGTGGAAATACGGAACTTGTTTATATGAAGGATGAAACAAGTTTTGAAATCTTAGGAGAAACACAGGATGATGCGATTGGAGAAGCCTTTGACAAAGTGGCTCGTGTGTTGGGCCTTGGATATCCTGGTGGTCCTAAAATTGATAAATTGGCAAAAGAAGGTAAGCCGGTATATGAACTGGCAAAACCGAAGACACAAGGTCGTTATGATTTTAGTTTTTCTGGATTGAAGAGTAGTGTTCTACAATTTACAAAGCGTATGGAAAGACAGGGCAAGACATTTGATATGGCAGATTTGGCTTGTTCATTCCAGGAATGTGCATTGGATGAAATTTTCTCTCGTGTAAGAGCCGTATTAGATGATCATAAAGATATTCGTCATTTCGTTGTAGGTGGTGGAGTAAGTGCCAACTCAAGACTTCGTGAAAAGGTAGAAGAATTAAGAAATGAATATCCGGAAGTTGAATTTACTGTACCTCCAATGTATTGTTGTACAGACAATGCGAGCATGATCGGTGTTGCAGGAACCATTGCCTATCTTTCTGGAAGAAGAGGGGATGCGAGTTTAACAGCGGATTCAAGTCTAGAAATCCAATAGGAGGTTTTTATGCAAGAGTTACGTTTACTTCAAGAAAAAGATTTAGAAAGTATATATCCAATCTATGTACATTATGTAAAGAAAAGTACAGCTATATTTGACCTTGTACCAGATTCTTTTGATGTATTTAAAGAACATATGGTGGAAATTTCAAAGACAAATCCATTTTATGTCGCACTTAATGATGATGTTCTAATTGGCTATGGATATGTGCACCCGGCTTTTTCTAAAGAGGCGTATAAGTATTGTGTAGAACTTACTATTTATTTTAAAGAAGGAAAACATTATGGCTTACCTTCTAAAATGTTAGATCAGCTTGAAACAGATTGTAGAAAGCTAAACATGCGTTGGATCATTTCATGCATTACTGATTCGAATGAAGAAAGTATTGCCTTTCATAAAAAACATGGCTTTACTATGTATGGGGCATTGCCTTCTTGTGGTATGAAATTTGATGTGTGGCATGGTGTAGTTTGGTTGTGTAAAAATTTGAGTGAAGATCAAATGGATTATACTTGTGCAAATAACGCAACTATCTTAGGTAATGTTTCAATTGGTGAAGGTTCAAGTGTTTGGTATAACGCCGTGATTCGTAGTGAAGAAGAAACGATTGAAATTGGGCAAGAAAGCAATATTCAAGATCAGTGTGTTTTGCATACGGATCGTGGCTATCCATTAAAAATTGGTGATCGTGTCACGATTGGTCATGGGGCTATTGTTCATGGTTGTACGATTGAGGATGAGGTGCTTATTGGTATGGGTGCTATTGTTTTAAATGGAGCTTGTATTGGAAGCCATAGTATAATTGGTGCTGGTTGTGTTGTACCTGAAAATATGGTGATTCCACAAAAGAGTGTTGTGGTTGGAGTACCAGCTAAGATTATTAAGAAGACTTCAGAATCTCAGGTTTCTGACATTCTTTCAAATGCAGATCATTATGTAAAATTATCAAAAAAATTGGATTAGTCATTTGGCTAATCCTTTTGTATATTGTAAAATCGATGTAGTGAGGTTGATTATGGAAAACTTATTAAATTATGTACGTTTAAGAAGAGATATCGACTTTTCTATTTGTCCCTTTAATGAGGTGGATATGTTAGTATGTGCCGATCTATCTTATGTGGATTGGGATGGCATTGTGGAAAAGGACGAGGTTTCTTTAGAGAAAGCATGTCGTAAATATCTTTCTTTATATAGTGAAGAGGAATTAAAGAGTAAGTATACATTTTCAATGAATCTTCCCCATTTAATTGATGTGTTACAAGATACGATTCGTTATGGAAATATTAAGTTAAAGAACTATAAAAAAGTCTATAGCGATGAAGATGTGATTCAATTTAGTGTGGTAACACTTGTGTTGCCAGATGGATCTTTCGTACTTTCTTTTAGTGGTACAGATGGTAGTATCACGGGTTGGAAAGAAAATTTAATGATGACCTATAGTAAGGATCTTCCTTGTCAAATCCTGGCGAAGGATTATGTCAAAGAAACTATTGCAGATATTCCTGAAACGAGTTATTTGTTTGGATTAAAAAAGAAAAAGGTCTATCCAAAGATGTATTTGACGGGGCATTCAAAGGGTGGAAATCTAGCGATGTATGCCTATTTAAAAAATCCAGAACTACAGGGATATATTGAAAGTGTGAAAAGTTTTGATGGGCCTGGCTTTGCGGATGGTTTTTGGCAAGGTGATGAGGATGTGTCTAAGATCACAAACTATATTCCTAAGGATAGTATTGTGGGTCGTGTTTTAAATCATAGAGAACAAACGAAAATCCTGGATGCTCAAGGTTCTAGTCTAGTTCAGCATGATACGCTTATGTGGAGTGTGGATATAAAAGACTTTAATTATTGTGATGCACTCACAAAAGAGAGTGATGATTTATTGGAATATGTAAATAAGTTATTGATGGATCGTCCACTGGAAGAAAAAGAGCGCTATTGTCATTTGATTGGAGAATTATTTGATCGTATGGAAATTTATACGATTGCGGATTTAACTGAATTTTCATTTAAACAGGCATTGTCTGGAATTAAGGAGATTCGTCAATTGAATGCAGAAGAAATTAAGTTTATGTTTGAAGTTGTGAAATTTATTGCGGTGCAATCTGCTCCAATATTAGTGAAAGGAAGAAAGTAAAATGAGAAAAATAGGTTGGATTGGTGCTGGCATTATGGGTCAGCCAATGGTTATTCATTTATTGAATAAAGGTTATGAAGTGCATGTGTACGCAAGACATCCAGAAAGGGTAGAACAAGCTAAAAATGCAGGTGCTATTTTAGAAGAATCGATTGTGTCTTTGACATCTAATGTAGATGTGATTTGTACAATGGTCGGTTTTCCTAATGATGTTAAAGAAGTATATGATGTGATTTTTAGTTGTATTGATGCGGGTAAAACTTGTATTGATTTTACGACTTCAAGTCCAAAACTTGCCAAAGAATTGTATACAAAAGGAAAAGAATTGGGTGTTCATGTATTGGATGCGCCAGTGACTGGTGGAGATACGGGAGCTAAAAATGGTACTCTAACTGTATTGGTTGGTGCAGATAAAGAGGATTTTGAAACGAATAAAGAAATCTTTGAAGCGTTTGGAACACAAATTGAGTATTGTGGCAAGGCGAGTTGTGGACAACATGTCAAGATGGCTAACCAAATCATGATTGCGAATACGTTACAAGGTATTTGTGAGGCCATGGCGTATTTGAATTGTAAAGATGTGGATGAATCTTTCGTGTATCGCTTCTTGCGTAATGGTGCTGCTGGATCTAAACAATTGGAATTTCAAGGTAAGAAGATGTTAGAGAATGATTATGCGCCTGGTTTTTATGTGAAGCATTTTGTGAAGGATTTAAAAATTGCAGTACAAGAGGCAAATTTTCCTTTGTATGGTGTAAATCGTGTCATCAAAGAATATGTGGATTTAATGGATCGTGGTATGAGTGATTTGGGTACGCAATGTTTGATTGAATATTTTAGAAAGTCACAAATTAAAGCGGTTATCTTTGATATGGATGGTTTGATGTTTAATACGGAGAAGATGTTTAAGGATGAGTTTAAAGAGAAGGCCAAAGAATTAGGCGTTTCTTGTCCAGACTATTTTCCAGAACCTTTAATTGGTTGTGATTCAAGAAAGGTTGCAGAGTTTGAAGCAATGTATCCAGGAGTGACAAGAGTTATGGAAGAAATCCAAGAAGAGCGTGTGGATTATTTCTTTACATATTTTAAAGAGCCTGGTAGTGCCAATATGGTTGGTTTACAGAATCTAATTGAGTATATTGAAGAGAATAAGATTCCTTATGCGGTGGCTTCAAGTTCGCATCCGCAGGCTATTAAAAAGTTCTTGTCGCATGCGGGTTTTGTGTTAAGTCCAAATGTGATTGTATCTTCTAAAGAGGGATATAAATCAAAACCGGCTCCAGATGTTTTCTTGGCAGCAGCTGAAAGATTAGATGTAAAACCAGAAAACTGTTTAGTATTAGAGGATAGTAAGCATGGAATTATGGCAGCAGCCAATGCGAAGATGCATTCCATTTTTATTCAAGATCAGATTGCGCCAGATGACGAAATGAAGGAGTATATCCAAGAATCTTGTACGGATTTAAATGAAGTAATTGATTATTTAAAGCGTTGTAAATAATTGGTTGCTACTTTATAATATTGTTGAGAAATTAATAGGAGGACGTAATGAAAAAAGAATTAGTCATTGTTCTTGATTTTGGAGGACAATATAATCAGTTGGTTGCACGTCGTGTTCGTGAGTGCAATGTATATTGTGAAATTTATTCATATAAAACAGATTTAGAAAAAATCAAAGCTATGGATCCAAAGGGAATTATCTTAACTGGAGGACCAAATAGTTGTTATGAAGCAGATTCACCTACATATTCAAAGGAATTATTTGAATTGGGTATCCCAGTTCTTGGTCTTTGCTATGGCGCACAATTGATGATGCATGTATTGGGTGGAAAAGTAGAAAAAGCGGATCACCGTGAATATGGTAAGACAGAGGTTCTTGTGGATAAAACTTCTTCTAAAATCTTCGAGGGTGTATCTGAAAAAACAATTTGCTGGATGTCACACTTTGACTATATTTCACAGGTAGCACCTGGTTTTGAAATTACGTCTCATACAGATAACTGTCCTTGTGCATCAAGTGAAAATGCAGAAAAAGGATTATATGCTATTCAGTTCCATCCAGAAGTATTGCATACACAAGAAGGTTCAAAAATGTTATATAACTTCGTTCGTGGTGTTTGTGGATGCTGTGGTGATTGGAGAATGGATAACTTTGTTGAAGAACAAATTAAAGCTATTCGTGAAAAGGTTGGAGATGGAAAAGTTTTATGTGCTTTAAGTGGTGGTGTAGACTCTTCTGTTGCAGCTGTATTATTATCAAAAGCAATTGGTAACCAATTGACATGTGTATTTGTTGATCATGGTTTACTTCGTAAAAATGAAGGGGATGAAGTAGAAGCTGTATTTGGTCCTGAAGGTCCATATGAGTTAAACTTCATTCGTGTAAATGCGCAACAAAGATATTATGAAAAGCTAAAGGGTGTTGAAGAACCAGAAGCAAAACGTAAGATCATTGGTGAAGAATTCATTCGTGTATTTGAAGAAGAGGCTAAGAAAATTGGAAAAGTTGATTTCTTAGTTCAGGGAACGATTTATCCAGATGTTGTTGAGAGTGGTTTAGGTGGAGAATCTGCCGTAATTAAATCTCACCACAACGTTGGTGGACTTCCTGATCATGTAGATTTCAAAGAAATCATTGAACCATTACGTGACTTGTTCAAGGATGAAGTTCGTAAAGCCGGTTTAGAATTAGGTATTCCTGAATACTTGGTATTCAGACAACCATTCCCAGGACCTGGTTTAGGAATTCGTATCATTGGTGAAGTAACTGAAGAAAAAGTAAAAATCGTTCAAGATGCAGATGCCATTTATCGTGAAGAAATCGCAAATGCTGGATTAGATCGTTCAATCGGTCAATACTTTGCAGCATTGACAAATATGCGTTCCGTAGGTGTTATGGGTGATGAAAGAACATATGATTATGCCATCGCTTTACGTGCCGTTAATACAATTGATTTTATGACTGCAGAATCAGCTCAGATTCCATATGAAGTATTAAATAAAGTTATGTCTCGTATTATCAATGAGGTTCGTGGGGTTAACCGTGTAATGTATGACCTTACTAGTAAGCCTCCTGGAACAATCGAGTTCGAATAGTTCAATAAACATCAAAAGTCCTTTATATAAGGACTTTTTTATATGCCAATTTTGGCTGTGAGTACAAAATGAGTACACAATTTATTGGATGAATTATCGGGAACCGATAATTCATATGACTGTATAAGCAAAAAAACACCGAAATAAGAATAAAAAAACAGTTTAACTATGCCTAATAGTTAAACTGTTTTTATCTATTGTTATTTTTGTTTATCGTATGTAATCCAATCTGAATCCCACGTGTTTTTATAAGCATTGAATTTTCTCTTGCTTAAATGCCCGTCTACATCTTTATATTTCCATCGAGTCATGTTTTTTACATTGTCTAAAGCATGATCAGGTATATATAGAGAATTCTTTTCTCTTAAGTCAATTTCTTTTTTTAAAAGTGAATAATTTTTCTAAGAGTAAACAATTCGTGTGCTAGTTGTAATGAAAAATAGAATTACAGAGTATATAATATAAGAGCCAATATTGAAACACATAAGCAGCTATTCGATTCAATATTTGGCGATATTCTCGATCG
>ENA-OQIO01000257-OQIO01000257.1-human-gut-metagenome-genome-assembly--contig:-NODE-257-length-28563-cov-3.926642_pt1 | contig 28563 bp, 31 predicted proteins | sample MGYA00242573_ERZ504737 | MGnify/ENA primary metagenome ERZ504737 (study PRJEB26092, sample SAMD00036203) | human gut metagenome | host: Homo sapiens | study: EMG produced TPA metagenomics assembly of...
CGAAGGTGATTTACGCGAGCAACGAGTCAAAGTCTGTGCTTGCACGGAACCTTGAGGAGTGCCGCGATAACGATAAAAACTCGCAAAGCGTGTTTTTATCGTTTAAATGCATTTTGGCTCGTAACTGTGAAGGTACTGAACAGTTACGAAATAAAATAAATCAGAAAGTACAGAGAAAATTATATGGACGCATTAAAATATGTATCACAGATTCTTGACGATGCGGATTCCTGGGAAACCATGATGTTTCTCTATGATGCTGCCCTTCGCCAGATGTCCACAAAAATTGACATTTTGAATGAGGAATTTATTCACATTCATAATTACAATCCAATTGAACACGTGAAGTCCCGGATCAAAGAACCGAAAAGTATCGTCAAAAAATTAAAACGCCACGGTCACGAAGTGACTCTGGAGAATATGTTAAAGTATATCACCGACATCGCCGGTATTCGTATCATCTGTTCCTTTACCCAGGATATTTACCGGATCGCTGATATGCTGGCAAAGCAGTCGGATCTGCGCGTTGTGGAACTTACCGACTACATCACTCACCCGAAAGTCAGCGGATACCGTAGCTATCATATGCTGGTGGCCGTCCCGGTACATCTGTCAGACCGTGTGGTGGATATCATCGTAGAAGTACAGATTCGAACCATCGCCCAGGACTTCTGGGCCAGCCTGGAGCATAAGATTTACTACAAGTTCGAGGGCAGCGCACCGGAATATATCAGCAAAGATCTCCGTGCCTGCGCAGAATTTGTAGCTGAACTGGATGATAAGATGCTTTCTCTGAACGAAGCGATCCAAAGTGAGGCACTTCGCAAAGCAGAGAAGCCGGATTCAAAAAAAGAGGAGTAACTGTTAAAAAACAGTTACTCCTCTTTACACAGACAACAAACAAAAATTTCCCTCTAACATGAGGAGTGCCCGGATACCTCTCGATACCCGGGCTATTATTATGAAAAAATTCTATGTGTAATGAACCCATTACAAACTTTTTTGAGATGTTCCTTTCGGAACTGTATTTATCATATCAATAGTTTATGAATAATTTATGAACATAATATGAACTTATAGTTAATTTGCACAATTTGATTTTATTTTCATTTTATTTTTATAACATTTTACACTGTTTTGTCATTTTTACTTTTCCTGTTCTTGTGCTGATTCATCAAATTATTCTGTTATTTCTTTTTATTCCTCCGACATCTTATCCAAAAATAGAATTCCATATATTTTTACACCAGCTTACTATCCTGTCAAAGAACCCTTTGACCTGTTCCTGGTTAATGTTCAGATCCAGGCTCTCCAGCTTGTTGTACAGATCTTTCGCCTGCTCTTTCAGGGAATCCACATCCAGATCCAGGCTGCTGATTTTTTCCATCAGACTTACAATCTTCTGCTTATCCTCATCAGACAACTGAATATCCATCTCTTTTGCTGCATCGTCTACGACAGCTTCTATTTCTTCCGGATCAGACAGGTCCTGAGAGACGACAGCTTCTTTTACTGCACCTACCAGTTCCTCCGCCTGCTCTTTATCCCCGATAGCTTCACCCAGATCACTGGTGGTTACCAGTTCTTCTGTAGCCGCATCTGCATTCTCTGCCTTCAGGGTCTCGCCGGTCATATTACTGTAAGCTTCCATTGCACCTACCAGCGCCGCTGTTCCGGAGATATTAAACGGTCCAGCCACACGTACATCCGCATCGGTGACGCCTGCAGTTGCCAGCGCATTCTGATACATACCTGTGGTACAGTAAGTGATATTACTGGTTGTCACTTTAATTCCATTTCCTTTATCCTTTTTTTCAATAAGAACAGAAGAAAGTGCTCTGGTTCCGATCACACTGGAATCCAGATAAGAATCCAGATATTTGTGTTCATCCGCATTCGTTACAGTAATTACCTGATAGCTGCTCAGATCCGCTTCATTAATCTCCAGCAGACTCAGTACTGTGGATTTTTCTGTTTCATTCAGATCCGCTCCCAGCGCCAGATACGGTGCATCAATTTGATCTGCTTTTGCACTCAGTGGTGACATCAGGCTTCCCATTACCGTTACCATCGCCAACATTCCCGCCATAACTTTTTTTATCTTCATCTCTGTTACCTCTCTTTTTCTTTATATACTTTCAGAATCTTTTCAGTTTTCTCCCGACTGATACTCCGTAGTATAACACACTTTCCTTCCATGATGCAGATATTCATAAATCTTTTCCTGTTCATTCATAAAATCTTCACAACTTCAACACGATTTTCTCACAATTCCCGGATATACTATAACCATAAAATAATTAATAGAAATTATTTTATAACTTTTCTTTTTCATATGTCGATGAAAATCGACACTCCTTCCTTTAAAAATAAACTAAAACTGTTGACCGGAATTTCCTCATTCTGGTCAACACGTTTTTACGTTACTTTTTATTTTGCACGTCCAATACATTTGCCAGTTTCGCAAATTCTTCCAAAGACAATGCCTCTCCTCTCACCGATGGTGAAAATCCGCACTCTGCGATTGCAGCCTCTATTGTCTCTTTTTCAAAAGACAACCCCTCATAATTCTTCAGACCGTTTGCCAGCGTTTTTCTTCTCTGATTAAACGATGCCCGAATAATCTGAAACAACAGTTTTTCATCGTCTACCTGTACCGGTGTCTCAGCATGGCGGGTCAGACGAATCACCGCACTTCCCACTTTCGGTCTCGGCATAAAACAGTTCGGTGGAACATTGGCAACAATATAAGGTTTTGCATAGTACTGCACTGCCAGAGATAATGCACCGTAATCTTTCGTGCCCGGGCCCACCTGCATACGATCCGCTACTTCTTTCTGTACCATGACAGTAATGGATTCTACAGGCACATGGCTTTCAAACAGACCCATAATGATCGGTGTCGTGATATAATATGGAAGATTTGCAACCACTTTGATCGGGCGGCCTCCATTTTTCTCTTCTGCCAGCTTTGCAATATCCACTTTCAGGATATCTTCATTGATCACCGTTACATTGTCATAATCACTCAGCGTATCCTCCAGGATCGGGATCAGACTTTTATCAATCTCCACCGCATATACCTCTCTGGCTGCATATGCCAGATACTGTGTCATCGTTCCCATACCCGGTCCGATCTCCAGAACAAAATCATCCTCTGTGATCTCCGCCGCACGGATAATTTTATCCAACACATGAGGATCGATCAGAAAGTTCTGTCCAAACTTTTTCTGAAATGTAAAGCCGTATTTGTTCAACACAGCAATGGTTGCCTGGGGATTGCCAAGATAAGGCTCTCTCTTACTCATAGTTCTTCCTTTCCTGTTGTTTTCCAAAACGTGTAAAAAGGGCATAGCTTTCTGTCGCCATGCCCCATGTTGTCATGCTCTTTTATAAATCAAAATCCTTTTCATAAAGAAGAATTCGACCGTCTGCATCTGTATGACGTTTGGAAAGTTTTCTTCCCAGCTTTACGCCACTTGCCTTACGGATCGCACCGTCTACCATCTCTTTTACTTTTCCGATAGTAATCGGTTCATCCTCTTTCTGGTTATCTCCGATCATGGTATACAGAGCAAGCACACCCATCTCATCCATGCGAAACCATTTTCTCTCGCATACGTTCTTGCAAATGTTACCAGCTCGTCATTGGTAAAGACCGGAATCGAAATAACGGTTTCGAATTTTTCTGCAAATTCCGGATAATCCGCCAGCATCTTACGCATATTTGCTTTATCATCTTCAATCAGAAGAATCATACTGTCTGTACGGAAATCCATCGCCTGAGAAAGTTTTTCGATCGTCTCCGGTGTCATAAAACTTGCTCTCTCGATCAGAAGAAAGCCTCCTGCCATCTTGCTGATAATTGTTGCCGGATCTTTCCTGTTAATATCCGATGCATCCAGATTTGCATACTTGACAGCTTTCAGTCCCAGTTCTTTGCAGATTGCTTTTACAAGCCCTTCACTCAGTCTGGTTTTTCCTGTTCCGTGACTTCCCATGATTGCGATATTTCCACGATGAGATGTTTTCTCACTGGCATATTCATATGCCCCGTGAATCGCATCCAGAATCTGATCATCCATGCCCGGCACTTTAGCAAAGTACGAAAACAGCTGTTTCTGTTCTGCCGTCAGACGTTCCGGTCTGGTATTGTTCAGGATCCTCTGGCGTTTTTCTTCGGGTGTCTCCCGTTCCAAAGTCATCTCGCTGATATCCGGCTGTATCTCTGCTTCTTCCAGCATCTTATCGATATGGTCACCTTCCGGTTCCTCTGCCTCCGTTTCAGAACCTTCTTCCACAACAGATTCCTCTGTGGTATTCTCTTCTGTAATCGGCTCTGTCTTTTCTTCAAAAGCAATTTCTTCCTCAGATGCTGTCTCCGGATCCAGGCTCGCAGACCGTTCTGCTTCTTCCTGTTCCCTGAGCTCATCCATACCGCTCAGAGCAGCTTTGAGTTCTTCTTCCAGATTAAATTCCTGTGTATCTCCCGGTGTCGCATGCCACGCATCCTGCTTTGTCACATCCGGAATCACTCTTGTCGCGTCCAGATCTTCGATTTCCGGTTCTGTTTCCTCCGTTTCTTCCGGATATTCCATCTCAATCACCGGTGCTGCTTCTGATCCGGTAATATCTTCTTCTGTTTCCTGCTCTTCTGTCAATTCCGCCGAAGTTTCAGTTTCCGGTGCATCAGACGATGTTTCTTCTGCAAAATCCAGAGAAAGTCCGGAAAGACTTGCTTCAAAAGCTGCCATCGCTTCATCCGCCGCATCCGTCAGAGTTTCTGCCGGCTCTTTTTCTTCCGTTACTGTCTCAACCGCTCCCTCAACCCTTTCTTCCAGTACATCACCGGCTGCATCTACTTTTTCTTCTGCAACTACTTCTTCCGGTTCACCGATGATTTCTTCTGCTGTTACTTCCTCCACAGCCGGTTCTTCCTCAGCTTTTTCTGCGGCATCCTCGCCTGCTTCTTTCGCCAGGGAAGACGAAGTCTCTGCAAATAATGCATCCAGATCCACTTCCTGAACACTGATGATTTCTTTATCCTCCGGTTTTTCCACCTTCGGTTTTTCCATCATTTCCAGTTCATCCATCTCGGTTCTGCTCACCCCGCAACTCCGCTGTCCGCAGAGATGATGCCTTCATTTACAGCTTCCGGCTCCAGATCCTGTACGTGATAGTCTTCCATATTTTCTTCTTGTGCTTCAGGTTCCTGCGGAACTTCTGCTCCTGCTGCTCTTCCCAGTGCCTCAAAAGCATCTACTGCCTTGGTACGGTTAAAGCCGGAAAGAATCTCCTGAAAACTTCTGGAAAGACGTTCCTGAAGTTTTTCGGTATCGATATGCGGAATCTCTGTTGCCGGTTTCACCGGCTCTTTCTCCGTCGCCGGAATTTCTTCTGCAGTTGTTCCTGCAGGTTCCTGCGGAATCTCTGCTGTTGCTGCCGCTTCTTCCCGGGCCTGTTCTTTTTCTTCTTCCACTTTCTGAAGACCCGCCATTGCAGCTGCTGACACACCCGGCAGAATTGTATTTTTTACTTCTTCTGTCAGTTTCGGTCCTGCTGTTGCTTTTGCAACCTTTCCTGCCGCCTTCGCTTTCTCATATTTTTCTTTCTGAGACGGTGACAGTGGCGTGTATGTCATCTTAAGTTCCATCGCTTTGGTTACATATTTGCCTTCACCAAACCACAGAACCAGATCATCACAGGTTTCAACACATTTCTTTTCCTGTCCTGCTTTTTTATACAGTTTTGCCAGTTCATATACCAGCGTTCTGTGTATTCCCGCTCTTTATATTCCTCCAGAATCGCAATCTGATTTTCCAGAGGCGCTTTCTGTGCTTTGTAAATCTTATATTTCAGAATATATTTGGAAGTATCGTTGGAAGCGGTCTCCAGATATTCATTATAATATTTTACAGCATCATCATATAACCCCATCTTCAAAGCCAGTTCCACCTGACGGTACAGAATCATCTTGCCGGTAGATGAACGTTTATGCGCCAGCTGCAGCATCTGCATACTCTTTTCCAGTTCACCATTCACTTCGTAGATATCTGCTACCATACACAAGGTCCGCACACTCTTCACTCTACGCCAGTCGATAGAATCCGCTACCGTAAGAGCCCCTTCATAATCCTGTGCATCCACAAGTCTGTTGATTTCCTCCAATTTCAAATGGTATTCTGTCTTATCCACTGTACTCACCTCTGCTTTTTCTATCAAATTTATAACTGTCTGATACTTTCACAGTTATCTGTTTTCAGTTGTTTATACCCGTAACTGTTAAAGTACTGAACAGTTACCCATAATTGTTCTAAGTGTACCATACTGCCTGTTTCTTGTCAAAATATAACTGTCCTCTGACCGAGACAGTTATTGATAAAATGATGTGTATGAACAAACAAAGGGATGCCGCCCTCCGACAACACCCCTCTTATGTATACGGGAGTCAGTCCCCCTTTTGGTTCTTCTGTCACCCGATTCTCAGTTTAAACTTCTGAATTTCTTTTTCACTGGTCACACGCTCAATCTCTGCGCCCAGACTCTTCAGTTTTCCTTCAAAATTCTCATATCCACGCTGGATATATACGATATCATCCACAATTGTAATACCCTCTGCAGCCAGTCCGGCAATTACCAGTGCCGCGCCTGCACGAAGATCCGGTGCACTGACTCTTGCGCCTGTCAGTTTGTCCACACCATCAATGATGGCTGTATTACCTTCCACTTTTACACAGGCACCCATACGGGTCAGCTCGTCCGCATATTTGAAACGGTTCTCAAAAATGCTTTCCGTAACAATGCTGGTTCCTGATGCCAGAGCCAGTGTTACTGCGATCTGTGGCTGCATATCCGTAGGATATCCCGGATACGGTAAGGTTTTTACATGCGTTCTGCGCAGTTTCTTTGCAGAGATCACGCGTACTGCATCGTCAAATTCTTCCACTTCACATCCGATTTCTTCTAATTTGGCTGTAATCGCTTCCAGATGTTTCGGAATTACATTTTTGATCAGAATATCGCCGCGTGTTGCCGCTGCAGCGAACATATAGTCCTGCCTCGATCATATCCGGCACAATCGAATAATTTGTACTGTGCAGCATCTCCACACCTCGGATACGGATCACATCCGTACCGGCACCCTTGATATTGGCACCCATGCTGTTCAGGAAGTTTGCTGTATCTACAACGTGTGGCTCTTTTGCCGCATTTTCAATAATGGTATTTCCTTTTGCCATAGATGCTGCCATCATAATATTAATGGTTGCACCTACCGATACAGTATCCATGAAAATATGAGTTCCATGAAGTCCGTCCGGTGCAGATGCCACGATGGCACCGTATTTGATATCGACGGTTGCACCCAGTGCACGGAAGCCTTTCAGATGCAGGTCAATCGGGCGGCTTCCGATGTTACAGCCACCCGGCAGAGGTACTTCTGCTTTTTTATATTTTCCGAGAAGCGCACCCAACAGATAATAGGATGCACGGATTTTCTTAATATATTCGTAATCTACACTGATATCACCGATAGTGGAACCGTTGATCACTGCAGTGTGACGGTCTACCCGCTCCACTTTTGCTCCGATTCCTCCGATGGCCTCTAAAAGTACATTTATATCATTGACATCCGGAAGGTTTTCCAGCCGGACGGTATCATCTGTCATAATAGCGGCTGCAAGAATCGCAAGTGCTGCATTCTTCGCTCCACCAATCTCTACTTCACCAACTAACGGGTTTCCACCCTTAATAATATACTGATCCATAGTTCACCTCTATGTTTATATTCAGCCAATACAAGTCCCGATAATCCCTCTCATTGATTTTTATGTTATAACAAATCAATGCTTTTGTAAATAAATTTTAAAGATTTCTTATCTTTTTATTCATATTGTCCACTGAATTTTTCAAATAATTTTACAGAATATCGTGACTATTCAGTATCTTCACTGTTTAGTTCCAGACTGTCTACAATACTCTGTAAAGTCTCCTCTAAATTTTTGTTTTCCTCATCAATTGTGATATCTGCATATTTTTCATACAATACCACACGTTCTTCATATAAATCTTTTAATGTCTGTCCGTCCCGCAAAACCACTCCACGGGTTTTTCAGGTTGCCCAGCCCGTTTCCTCAGAGCTTTGTAAGACAATTTCAGATAAATGACCGTGGCAATCTCTCCAAGATGCTCCATAGCTTCTCTTCCGTACACCACGCTGCCTCCTGTGGCAATTACTGTGCGATTCGCTTCAATAGAAGCGTTTACTTGATTTTCAATTGCAATAAAGCCTTCGATACCCTCTTCACTGATAATTTCTTTTAATAATCTCTTTTCCTGCTTCTGAATCAGAAGGTCTGCATCTACAAACTGATAACCTAACTCTTTTGCAAGTATTACACCAATTGTACTTTTCCCAACTCCGGGCATTCCAATTAACACTATATTCTTCATATCTCTCATCCTTATCGCAGCTTACCATTTTATCATATTATCTTAGTTAATACAAGTTTTTATTCCTGTTTGTTATTCGAGAACAAACAATGTGTTACTGTAACAACAATGTGCCCCGGCACATTATTTTCATCATACCACAATTTTCCATGTAAGGGAACTTAAAACTCACGAATAAAGGATTCTACTACATCCGAATGTTCTTCATTTCTCCAGACCAGCAGCACATCGGTGATCAGTTCCTTTTCTGCGATCGGAATCGGACAGATCTTTTCCGACTGTCCTCTCATGGAAGCCGGAAGAATCGCTGTTCCCAATCCGCTGGCTGCCAGACTCATGGCTGTTCTGGCATCCTCACATTCATAATAAACATCACAGGAAAGACCATGTTTTTCAAAAATGGACAACACATACTTTCTGTGACGCTTGGAAAGGATCAGATGATGTCCGGCCAGTTCTTCCAGTGTCAGTTCCCGAAGACCTTCTTCTTCCTGTCCCTGCGGAACCATAGCCATTAATTGTTCCTGTCGCAGTAGTTTGGAACAGAATCCGTTTAAGGCGATCGGCGTACGAAGTGTAGTCACATCAAGGATTCCGTTTTCCAGCTCATCTTTCAGTGTAAAGGTAGATCCGTCATGGATCACAAAACGAATATCCGGATGATGGCTGGTGTACTTTACCAGATATTTTGCCATCATATTCACCGTGGATGGCGTCACACCAAGATGGATCGTCGTTGCCTGGCTGACTTTGATCACTTCTCTTTTCGTAATATCCGTCATGGTCAGAAGACTTTCTGCCCGCACATACAGTGCTTTTCCAGCCTCTGTCAATCGGATATGTTTACTTCCCCGCGCAAACAGGCGTACCTGCAGTTCTTCTTCCAGCATTTTCATCTGGTAACTAAGCGGCGGCTGTGTCATATGCAGGGCTCTGGCCGCACCGCTGATAGTTCCCTCATCTACAATTGCACGAAAATATTCCAGCTGTTTGATCTCCATAGTTTCCTCCGTTTTCCTTTCTCATATCTATATAGAAATTATTTTTTATTTATATAAAAACAATATTTTTCATATATTATAATCTGTGCTACACTAAAAGCACAACAGCAATTTACCTAAATTTTACACAGATGCATGACGGTAGCACAACGCATATACCTGCATCATCTACCTCATACACAAAGGAGTTTTATCATGAAACAGATTGACTTTGAACATGGGAAAATCACCGATAATATCTTGCGGGCTTCCATTCCGATGCTTGTGGCGGAGGTTTTAAGCCTGCTCTACAATATTGTGGACCGAATCTATATTGCAAGGATCCCGGATGTGGGAACCACAGCGCTTGGAGCTGTCGGGCTGTGTTTTCCGATCATTACGATTATTCTTGCTTTCAGTAACCTCTTCGGTTCCGGCGGTGCGCCGCTTTTTTCGATCGAGCGTGGAAGAAAAGATACGAAAGAGTCTTCGATGATCATGAATACCTCATTCTTTCTGATCTGTGTCTGTGCTCTGCTTCTGATGGCTGTCGGTATGATCTTTGCGAAACCGATTCTGCTTCTGTTCGGAAGTTCGGAAAACGGACTGATCTACGCGTATCCTTATCTGATGATCTATCTGCTCGGAACTTTTCCTTCTATGGTTTCTACCGGTATGAATCCATTTATCAATGCGCAGGGATACGCCACCACAGGGATGTTCTCTGTAGCGATCGGTGCAATTGCCAACCTGATCCTGGATCCGGTTTTTATCTTTGTGTTCGGACTCGGTATCCGCGGTGCGGCGATCGCTACGGTGTTATCACAGATTCTTTCTGCAGCGTTTGTCCTGTATTTTCTGCGGAAAAAGACCGAATTGAAAGTCCGTCTTCTGTCCGGAGAAGAAATCCGTGACTGCGGAAGGCGGGCAAAAAATATTATCAGCCTCGGAACCGCAGGTTTTATCATGCAGCTTACCAACAGTCTGGTGACGATCTGCTGCAACAATGTACTTTCGGTCACCGGAGCGATCTGTATATCTCCGTGATGACGATCGTATCGAGTATCCGACAGATCATCGATACACCGATCCATGCCATTACCGAAGGTTCCTCTCCGGTCATCAGTTATAACTATGGCGCACGCCGGCCTAAGAGAGTGTTCCAGTCCTGGCTCACCATGAGCGTGATGGCGATTCTGTATACACTGCTCGCCTGGGGCGTGATCCTGTTTGCACCGCGTTTCCTGATCGGTATCTTCAGTTCCGACCAGGCGCTGATCACCGATGCGATCCCGGCACTGAAACTGTACTTCGGAGCCTTTGTTTTTCAGGCACTCCAGTATGTGGGACAGACGATGTTCAAGTCACTGGGCAAGAAAAAAATTCGCGATTTTCTTCTCTCTGCTTCGCAAGGTCATCATCGTGGTTCCGCTTACCTACATCCTTCCGTATCTGTTCCATATGGGAAGTGACGGTGTCTTCCTCGCAGAACCGGTATCCAATGTGCTTGGCGGAAGCGCCTGCTTCATCGTGATGCTGTGTACGGTAATGCCGGAGCTGAAACGAATGGCAAAGGAAAATTCTGATTGCTAGTTTACATAATTTTAATTTCAGATATCATTGCAGATCCACAGCAAGATTCATACGCCACCGCAAACATCTGCAATATAATCTTGGTTTCTTTACTCCATAAAAAAACTTCAGCAGACATAATAGCTTTCTTCTGTCTGCTGAAGTTTTTATTTTTTATTCAAATCTTCTTATTTCTGTTTCTGAACATCCGCTGCTCTCTCTTCTTCTCGGAGCCGTTCCAGTTTCTCCTTCACCGTAGGATACCGCTCCAGATCGGTATGGGGAAGTGCCTGTGCTGCCACCATTGTATTCAAAAAATCTTCTACCGCTGCGAACTGGATATACACCATTTTCTCCAGGATCTCCTCCACTTTTTTTGCCACACCGCAATCCAGCAGTGCACATACCGCACCTTCCAGGGAAGAATTGCCCGCATGGATGATCCGGTCCCGTTCCATGTCCGGGTACATGCCGATAGCGATCGCGGATTCTTTGGACACGTGTTTTCCAAAAGCGCCCGCCACATAGAATCCTTCCAGTTCCGAAAGTTCGATCCCGGACTCCCGCAGCATGATCGCCACCATCGTGTATGCCGCCGCTTTTGTCCGGATAAATTCTTCGATGTCACTCTGGTAAAAATACAGCTCCGGTGCATAGTTCACCGCCAGCATCCCGTCTTTCTCCACGATCCACCGGCTTTTCTCCGGCTGTAAGATCCCCCGGATATCGATCCATCCATGCAAAAACAATTCCGCCAGAAGATCCACAATCCCGGATCCGCAGATTCCTTTCGCCGTTGCCTCCTCGATCACGTGGCAGTGCAGTTCTCCATCTTCCATTTTTACCCGATCCACCGCGCCTTCCATCGCGCGCATGCCCGTCTTTACCACACCGCCTTCCAGTGCAGGTCCCGCAGCTCCCGCACCGCATAACAGAAAATCCCGGTTCCCCAATACGAGTTCTCCGTTCGTTCCGATATCGAAAAAAGCGTTGATCTTCTCTTTTTTATAGATTCCCGTAGCCACCATGCCGCTGATGATATCGCCGCCCAGGTAATTGGACTTTGCCGGATAAATGTAAACATATCCCTTCACCGGCAGTTCCAGATCTTTTGCCGGGAGAAATCCGGGCTGGTCTGCGTGCACCGCATACGGAGTGTGGAAGACACAGAACGCATCCATCCCAAGCAGAAAATGAATCATCGTTGTATTGCCCCCGATTGCCATCGCGATACAGCTGTTTTCCGGTAACTGCTGCTGTGCTTCCAGTTCTCTCACACAGGTGGTAATGCTGGTTACCGCTGCTTTTCGAAGGATCTCCAGCGTTCCACGGTCTTCCTGACAGTGAAAGATTCTGGTCAGAATGTCCGTTCCATAGGGAATCTGCCGTTGAACGTGCTGGTTTCGCCTAGGATCTTTCCTGTCGCGCAGTCCACCAGACGGGCAACCACGGTGGTGCTTCCCAGATCCACCGCCACACCGTAATGTAACCCAGTGGTATCTCCCGCTTCCAGATCCACGCCATGCCACGTCTGACCGTCCCACGCCAGCGACACGGTCACTTTCCACTCTGCCTCTTCGCACAGCGGATATAGTTTTCGCAGTACCCGCAGGCTTACTTTTGCCTCAATCCCCTGTTCCTTTAATCCGTCCTGGATCCTTCTCTGATCGGACCGGTTATCGTCCTCGGTCGGAGCCTGAAGTTCCAGATATATTTTTTTACTGATTCCGTCCATGATTATTCCTCTTTTTCTATTGCGTTGCTTCTATTATACTTCTTTCTTCCCAAATAACCAAGTTATGGATTGCGTCGGAGATCCAATTAACGTATACTTAATTTTATATAAGAACATACTTTCTGGTAACAGATGCGGATATCCGCAGAAAGGAGGACATTCATGGATCGCATCATTTTTCATATCGATGTCAATTCCGCATATCTGAGCTGGAGCGCAATTGATCTCTTACAGGCAAATCCGGACAGCGTGGATATCCGGACGATTCCCGCGATCATCGGCGGCAACCGGAAGACCCGCCATGGGATCGTTCTGGCAAAGTCTCTGTCAGCGAAAAATATTTACCATATTCATACTGCGGAACCGGTGGCAAATGCTCTGAAAAAATGTCCGACGCTCACCATCATTCCTCCTGACCACGACTCTTACAGCCGCCACAGCAAACAGTTTGTCGGTTTCCTCCGCTCACTGACATCGGAGATTGAACAGGTCAGTGTGGATGAATGTTATCTGGACTATACCACAATTGCCTCCCGCTTCTCCTCACCCGAAGAAGGAGCCGCCTATATTCGCAACTATATTTACAGCCATTTTGGTTTTACGGTCAATGTGGGGATCTCTTCCAATAAGGTGCTGGCAAAGATGGCTTCTGACTTTGAGAAGCCGAACAAGACACACACACTTTTCCCTGATGAGATTCAGAAGAAAATGTGGCCACTTCCGATCAGCAGTCTGTTCATGGCAGGACATGCTTCCGTAGCTGTCCTACAGAAACTGGATATCCATACGATTGGCGATCTGGCTCGGATGGATCCGGCGATTCTCAGCCTTCATCTGAAAAGCCACGGAAAAATGCTGTGGGAATATGCAAACGGAATCGATAATTCCAGCATCGAAAGCGAACCGTCTCAGGCAAAAGGGATCGGCAATTCCACCACCCTCGCCAGTGATCTTACGACCGCGCAGGAAGCGTACTCTATTCTTCTGCAGCTTTCCACCAAGGTAGGGCACCGTCTCGAAAAAGCCGGTCAGTCTGCCAATAACCTGTGCGTGGAGATCAAATACGCGACATTTGACAAATACACCCGTCAGATGCCGCTTTCCTCCCCGACGCAGGATGGGAAAAAGCTGTACCACGCAGCCTGTCATCTTTTTGATACACTCTGGAACGGAAACCCGATCCGTTTACTGGGAGTTCGCGCCGGAAAACTGACGGATGCTGATGAACCGGTACAGCTCGATCTGTTCAGTTATGACCCGAAAGCGATTGAAAAAGAACAGAAGATGGAACGGGCGATGGATAAGATCCGGGAAAAGTTTGGGAAAGATCTGATTCAGAAGGGAATCCATTAAATATGCAAATCACCTTACGAAATTCTGCCGGCTGAATAGTTATATTTTTCTACATGCAGAAATCCCCGCAGCGGATATTTGACGTCCACTGCGGGGATTTTCTGTTGTTTATTGTTTGAACATTACTTATTACTTGCGTTTGAAAATTAGCAGATACCCTGTGCTAACATAGCATCAGCAACTTTTTCGAATCCGGCAATGTTGGCACCTACTACATAGTTGCCTTCGAATCCGTAACGTTTTGCTGCATCATCCATGTTGTGGGTGATGTTGATCATGATGTTTTTCAGTTTTGCATCTACTTCTTCGAATGTCCAGCTCAGTCTCTCGCTGTTCTGAGACATTTCCAGTGCGGATGTTGCTACACCACCGGCGTTTGCTGCTTTACCAGGTGCAAAGATTACGTTGTTTGCCTGCAGATACTGGGTAGCTTCCAGAGTGGTAGGCATGTTAGCACCTTGCATACAGCGATGGTTCCGTTTGCTACCAGCTGTTTTGCGTCTTCCAGATGCAGTTCGTTCTGTGTTGCACATGGCAGTGCCAGATCAGCTTTGATCTGCCATACACCTCTTCCTTCATGGTATTCAGCGTTTGTGCGAACCTTTACATACTCTGTCAGTCTTGCTCTCTTCACTTCTTTGATTTCTTTCAGAAGTGCTACATCGATTCCGTCCGGATCGTAAACCCAACCGGTAGAATCAGAACAGGTCAGAACTTTTACACCCAGCTGCTGTGCTTTCTGGATTGCGTAGATTGCTACGTTACCTGCACCGGATACAACTGCAGTCTTTCCTGCGATGTCGATACCATTTAATTTTAACAGTTCCTGTGTCAGATACAGCAGACCATAACCAGTAGCTTCTGTTCTTGCCAGAGATCCACCATAGGTCAGTCCTTTACCTGTCAGAACTCCTTCGTATACGTTTCTCAGTCTCTTGTACTGACCAAACATGTAACCGATCTCTCTTGCGCCGGTTCCGATATCACCAGCCGGTACGTCTGTATCTGCGCCGATGTGTTTGCTCAGCTCTGTCATAAAGCTCTGGCAGAATTTCATGATTTCACGATCAGATTTTCCTTTCGGATCGAAATCAGAACCACCTTTACCACCACCGATTGGCAGTCCGGTCAGGGAGTTTTTGAAGATCTGCTCAAATCCCAGGAATTTGATGATACCCAGGTTTACTGATGGATGCAGACGAAGACCTCCTTTGTAAGGTCCGATTGCACTGTTGAACTGTACACGATATCCTTTGTTTACATGTGCCTGGCCTGATCATCTACCCACGGTACACGGAACATAATAACTCTTTCAGGCTCAACGATACGCTCCAGCAAAGCTTCTTTTCTGTACTTTTCTTCATTTGCATCAATTACCGGACGCAGAGAATCCAGTACTTCTTTGACAGCCTGGTGGAATTCTGGTTCGTTAGGATTTTTAGCCACAACGTTTTCATATACTTCATCTACATAAGACATGTTACACGTTCCTCCTTAGAATTTGCTCATTGCTTTTTGAATACGCAGACATTATAGCATGGTAAAGTGTTAAACACAAGAAAAAATTTTCGTTTTTTCGACCTATTTCCTACTTTTTCGCTTGGATTTACGTTTTCTCACACTGTACCCGAAAGTACCGAGCTGCTTTCCTACACCATAGTACGTTCCATGGGAATACACCATCGGGTGTGCGCTGTTCAGATCAAACCGGCCATTTTCATCCATATAATCTTCGTCTGCATGAACAGCAACTACCTGTGCAAGAAACATGTGATGGGAACCAAGCTTCTCTGTTTTTACGACCTTACACTCGATATTCACCGGTGACTCCCCGATCATTCCACAGTTCACCTGGGAGGCTTCCACACAGGTCAGTTTCATCTCTTTGAATTTGTCCACGTCTTTTCCGGAACGGACACCGCAGTAATCGGTCGCATACGTAAGTGCTTCCGTAGTCAGATTGATCACAAAAACACCGCTCTCTTCGATCATATGATACGAATAGCGCTCCGGCCGCACCGAAATGGATACCATCGGCGGGTTGGTACACACCGTACCTGCCCACGCTACGGTAATGATATTGTCTTTTCCTTCGTTATCCCGCACCGAGACCATAACCGCCGGAAGCGGATACAGCATGTTGCCGGGTTTCCACTGTTGTTTCGCCATATATTTTTCCTTTACTGCTGTAATGCATTCATAAACTTCGGAATCAGCTGTTTCTTTCTCGATACCACACCTTCCAGACGACAGGAACTGTCTTCCACTTTCTCTCCGAATGCCTCATATACCAGTCCATCCGATCCCTCTCCGTAACACAGAAGTTCCGTGGACTCCTTGATGATGTTGGTCAGCATGAAGAACACCATCTTGATTCCATGTTTGCCACATTCTTTTTCCATATACGGCATCAGGCGGTCTTTGACCGTCTGCAGTTCTTCCTCGGACATGAAGCTGATCTGTCCCACACCGAATGCCAGGTCATCCACAATAAATTTCTTATAATCCTGATAAAAGATTTCTTCCGGTGTCTTACTGCTCAGATTGCTTCCGGCACGGAACATTTTATTGGCAAAGCTTTCGATCTCGATCTTGGCGATCTTTGCCAGTTCCTGCGCTGCCTCTTTATCACGTTCCGTACAGGTCGGTGAGCGGAACATCAGCGTATCTGACAGAATCGCCGCACACAGAAGTCCGGCGATATTTTCCGGGATCTCCAGATATTTTTCCGCGTAGATCTCATACATAATAGTTGCGGTACAGCCTACCGGCTGGTTGCGGAACATGATCGGCTGGAAGGTCTCCAGAGAACCGATTCTGTGATGATCCAGAATCTCCAGGATCTCTGCCTCTTCGATGTTGTCGACCGCCTGAGATCTCTCGTTATGGTCAACCAGAATCAGCTGTTTTTTCTTGATACTCATGAAGTTTCGACGGGAAACGGTACCGATGTATTTTCCACGGGTGTTGACCACCGGGAATGCACGGTAACGGGTCTTCGTCATGATATCTTTGATCTTATCAGTAAAATCATCACTCCGGAAGATCACCAGATTGTCTTTTTTCATAAAATACTTGATCGGAATACTCTGGTGGATCAGGCGGGCAACGGTGAACGAATCGTACGGTGTGGAAATGATCACCTGATTTCTCTCCTCTGCCAGTTTCTGGATCGTCTTTCCGACTTTCGCTCCCAGACACACGATCAGGCAGCTTGCGTTTGCTTCGATCGCACACAGCTGATCCTCCGCACGGTTTCCGAGAATAACCAGATCGTCCTCATCGATAAAACTCTCCATCGTATCCGGCTGGGAGAGTCCCATGACTACTTTTCCCTTGATAAAGTATCCGTGTTCATTTCCCACGATGATCTGTCCGTCCACGGTATCCGCGATGCTCCGGTACTGGGTACGCGCCTGGGCAAGCAATGTGTTATCGTAAGCATCCATATAGGATTTCGCGATATCTCCGGTGGTGATCAGACCTTCCACTTTTCCGTCTTTGTCCGTGATCGGCAGGGTTACCGCGTTATGCTCCTGCATCAGTTTCCATGCCCGTTTGACAGACATGCTGTTTGCCGCTCCCGGAGTCTCATGGAGTTCCATATCCTTTACCTGTGTTCCCACATCCGGCAGATAACCGGGGGCCGGTACATGGAAATATTTCAGTACAAATTCTGTTTCTTCGTTGATCTGTCCGGCTCTCTTCGCCACATACGTTCCCTTGGTTGTTCGATTCTTGATGTCGGCATATGCGATCGCAGAACAGATGGAATCCGTGTCCGGATTCTTGTGTCCGATGACATAAACTTTATTATCTTTTCTCACAAATAATCCCCTAACTGTTATTCCCGGCATCTGTCAGATAAGTCTTCTGGCTTTTACCGGGATCTGCTTGGTCTATAATTTTCTGCTTTTCATATTAGCATACTTAAAAAAATCAGCAAACAGATTCGTTATCTTTCTATGTACTATTCCCCATACATTCATCCTGTATGTGCCTGATTTATGCCGGAAACCCTCTATTTTCTGTTGCCAGATTTCGTGAAACAACGCTATAATAGAATCAGCAGATTCGTGCAAAGAAAGGATGAATATACTATGGCAGAAGAAGAAAAAGTAACACCGGTTGCCGGAGAGGCAACTTCTATGGCAGATTATGAAAAAGAGCTGGAAGCTTCTTTTAAGAAAATCGAAGAGGGCGATATGATCACCGGTACGGTAATCGCTGTGGATGAAGAAGAGATCACACTGGATCTTCGGTATTATACCGAAGGGATCATCAAGGTTTCCGATTACAGCAGAGAACCTGGATTTATGGTAAAAGAGGAAGTACATGTGGGCGATGAAGTTACAGCCACCGTGATCGGCAGAGACAACCGCCGCGGCTGCATCCTGTTATCCCGCGTGGAAGCTAACGATGTGCTGGCATGGGACAAACTTCGTCAGTTAAAAGAAGACAAAACCGTGCTGAACGTTACCGTAAAAGGCATCGTCAATGCAGGTGTCATCGCATACGTGGAAGGAATCCGTGGATTTATCCCGGCTTCCAAACTTTCCCTGAACTATGTGGAAGATCTGAACGAATACCTGAACAAAGAGATCCCGGTACAGGTTTTTGATGTCGTAGAAGAGGACAACCGTCTGATCCTCTCCGCAAGAGAACTGCTGAGAGAAAAAGCGGATGAAGAAAGACGCGCAAAAGTATCCAACGTGGAAGTTGGTCTTGTGACTGAGGGAACCGTAGAAAGCCTGCACCATACGGCGCTTTCGTCAATCTCGGAAACGGTCTCTCCGGTCTGGTTCATATCTCCCAGATCAGTGAAAAAAGAATCAAACATCCGTCCGCAGTTCTGGCAGTCGGCGATAAAGTAAAAGTGAAAGTCATCGCTGTGAAAGACGGAAAGCTGAGCCTCAGCATGAAAGCACTGCAGGATGTGGCTGCACAGGAGATTGAGGAAGAGGTTTATGAACTTCCGGAGACAGAAGAAGCTACTACTACGCTTGGCTCTCTGTTTGCAAATATCAAATTATCGTAACCATTCAGCACCTTCACAGTTCTATCTGCCGAATAGTTACAAATCATCATTAATTTTGTTTCTGTAAGGTTTTATGACAGATATCTCAATAACTTGTCCCGTAAATTCCCCAGGAGAACTGTCTCCTGGTGAAATTTACGGGATTTTTTTATGCATTTCCCGGTTTTGATTTTCATTTTCTTTCTTCTACTTCTTAATTTTTCTCATTTTAAAAAAGTAGTTGTATTTTCCTGACAAAGTGTATATTATAATATCATAACGTAGTTTCAAAAACTACATAACAGAGTTTTTAATTTCATTTGAGATAGGAGTTGATCATATGACATTCAAATTAAAAGATCCCGGAAGTGCAATTACTCATTTTATTGGTATGATGATGGCTTTGCTTGCAACCATCCCTCTGTTGGTCAAAGCAGCCCGAGAACCGGACTGGCTGCACCTGATCGCATTATCTGTATTTGCTCTCAGTATGTTTCTTTTATATACTGCAAGTACCACCTACCATTCACTGGATATCAGTGCAAAGGTAAACCGACGGCTTCAGAAAGTGGATCATATGATGATCTTCGTTCTGATCGCAGGAAGTTACACACCGATCTGCCTGATCGCTCTGAAAGGTCACACCGGAAAGCTGTTATGTATCCTGGTATGGAGCGTGGCACTGGTTGGAATCATCGTGAAAGCCTGCTGGATCACCTGCCCGAAGTGGTTTTCTTCCGTGATCTACATCGGCATGGGATGGCTGTGTGTGCTGGCATTCTCCCAGATCTTTCACGCACTGTCCAAACCGGCTTTCGGATGGCTTCTCGCAGGAGGCATTATCTATACGATCGGCGGTATTATCTATGCACTGAAAGTGCCGATTTTCAATGCAAAGCATAAAAATTTCGGCTCCCATGAGATCTTCCACCTGTTTGTGATGGGCGGAAGCGCATGCCACTTTGTAACGATGTTTCTTCTCGCCTGAGCCTTTACAGCCCACATCACGAATCTGCTGTAATTAGTAAAAACTATATACATCAAAATCCTCCGGAAGTTCCATCTGAAACTTCCGGCAGGATTTTTCTATTTCGTCCTTTCTTATACCGTAATTTTTCTTTTTGCATGTTCTGCTGCCACTTCTTCTACGGTTTTCTCTCTTACAACCGCTGCACCCTTGTATCCTTCACAGCGAGGTGTTACATAATGCTCCTTTAAGTTTGTTTTTGCAGCTTCGATTCCTTCTTTATACTGCGGCAACCATTCTTCCTGTGCAACCAGCATTTCATCGATCATCTGCCAGATTTCCGGCGGATTACATACCGCTCCGGTCAGTGGATCCATTAAGGCAGCCTGTTTTAACAAAGACACATCTCCGTGAACAGCTGCTTCTACTGCCAGTTTCTGTACCCAGATGGACTGTGAGCACACTGCTGCACATCCCAGTGGCAGATCCCCCAGTTTTGGAATACTGATTCCGTTACCATCCACATAACAGGGAACTTCTACTACACTCTCATATGGAAGGTTTGTAATACATCCTTCATTCATAACATTGAAATGCCCTCTGTATTTTCTTCCTGTTTCCAGTGATTCGATGATATAAGAGCAATGTTCTTTTCCTCTTTCAGATCCGTCCAATTTCTTTGGTTCTTCCTCACGAATCTTTGGATAATCTGTCTCAAACCAGTTTCTTTCTTCTCTTGTCACACGCAGATATCCACCGGTTTCCCCATTAATCCAATTATCCAGATTGATCCAGTCTTTAATTTCATCCGGACGTTTTCTATACCATGCCACATATTCTGATAAATGACCATTTGATTCTGTAGAATAGTATCCAAACCGTTTCAAAATATCAATTCTGACTTTTTCTTCTTCTCTGAATTTCTCATGTGCTTCAAATCCTGGCAGAATCTTATCTAGCATTTCTTTTCCATGATGTTTCACAGACACATACCATGTCTGATGATTGATTCCTGCACAAGTAATATCCAGTTCTTCTCTCGGAATTCCTAAAACTTCTGCTATCTGCATTTCTCCATGAATTTCTCCATGGCAAAGACCAAGAGTTTTAACACCACCGTACTTATTACAAGCCCATGTTGCCATAGCATTCGGATTCGAATAATTCAGCATGATTGCGCCCGGTTCTGATACTTCACGAATATCTTTACAAAAATCCAGCATTGCCGCGATTACTCGTTGTCCGTACATAATACCACCAGTGCACAATGTATCTCCAACACACTGATCCACTCCGTATTTTAGCGGAATTTCAATATCCGTCTCAAACCCTTCCAATCCACCAACACGTACGCAGTTTACAATGTATCTTGCGTCTTTCAATGCTGCTCTGCGATCTGTCGTAGCTTCGATAACCACTGGAATTCCATTTGCATCCAGATCTCGCTGGCAAAGTTCCCGTGTCTTCTCCAGATTGTCCGGATTAATATCTGTAAAGGAAATTTCTGCTTTCTGCAGCTCCGGTACAGACATGATGTCAGTAAATAATGTTCTTGCAAAAACAAGGCTACCTGCCCCGATAAATGTAATTTTTAAGCTCATAAAAACCTCCCGTTATTCCTTGTTAATTCCATCTTTGCCGGCCTTAGACGTTTCTTTTTATAGCTTCAATATATCAATTTTATACCGGTTCTCACAGTTCTTTTCTCATTAAAAACCATACATTTTCTACCATTATGCATCGATTATGTATATTTTGCTTTATCTTGTCATATGTATGGTTTTTATCCATCTTATACTTGTTTTTTTGATAATTTATAAAGCTTCACACCATGCGATTTTACTTTTGTCACTATCTTATCCACGCTTCCAAGATCTTCCCGTTCCCACAAATCACGAACTTCATAATATCCTTCTAAACCTGCTTTTCTAAAGTCAAAGCTGAAAGTTTCATCCCAGTTAGTAACATTAAACAGCGCAATATAACAGCTACCTTCCTCATCGTGTGCACCCCATGTGATCAAATCAAAGCTTCTCTCAATCTGATGTGCATCTCGACTGTCTTTATGCATCTTCAACACTTCTTCATTTGTCAGCAGCGATAGTGTCCAGGAATCCAGATCTGTCATCTCCGCCCCTAACATCAGGGGCGACCGGAAAATACACCATAATGACATCATTGTTTTCTGTTCATCCTGTGACAAACGACACATGCGATCTCCCATGCCATGTTCGCAGCCAATGATAGAAATATGTCCTAACGGCAGCATATCACAGTCCGGATAGCATCCTTCAGACACATATGGACTCCATTCATTACATCTGGAAAACATTTCCATAATATTGTCCCAACTGTCCCACAGGTCATTTGTGATTCGCCACATATTTGCATTCTCCCGCAGATGTCCCGCTTTATCTAACATTGCCGGTCCCGGTGAGAGGCTTAATACAATTGGACGACCACATCTATCAATAGCTCGTCGAAGCATCTCTATCTCATCACCCCCATAGGCGAGTGTGCTTTCATCACCTGTTCTGCCATATTTGACACAAATATCATCTACTTTAATAAAATCAACACCCCAAGAAGCATATAATTCCAATAAAGAATCATAATATTCCTGTGCTCCCGGTTTGGTACAGTCCAGACCGTACATATCCGTATTCCAGCAACAAATAGAAGCCGGATGAGCTACCTGCCTTGCTGTGTACTCCGTTCCTTTGATTTTTACATTTTGCGTCACAGCCTGACGCGGAATACCTCTCATAATATGGATACCAAACTTCAGTCCTTTGTTGTGTATATATTCCGCAATCGGACCAAATCCTTTGCCGTCTGACGCGGACGGAAAACGGTTCGGAGCCGGGATTACACGACCGTATTCGTCCATGCACAGATCCGCAAACTGATGATAATGACTGGAATCTGCAGTAGGCTCGTACCACTGGATGTCACATACGATGTATTCCCATCCATACTTTTTCAAATGTTCTGCCATATAATCCGTATTTTTCAAAAGAACCTCTTCCGTTACTGCTGCGCCGTAACAATCCCAACTGTTCCACCCCATCGGTGCTGTTGGTGCAAATGTATTTTTATTTATCATCTGTTTTCTCTCCTTTGTCTGTTTAAAAAAATGTCAGGTACTATAAAACCGGTTGGATTATATCTTCTGTTTTTCAGTACCTGACACTTTATATTTTTATTTTCTGTTTCTCATTTTTTCTTCTTATTTGATTTCAAACAATCTTGCGCAGATTACCTGTGGCATCGCTACCTGTAATTTACCTTCTTCAACTTTATACGTACAGTCTCCCGTTGCCGGATAGATAACTTTTGCGCTTGTTCCTGTAATTCCTGCTGCCGCCAATGGAATCTCTGCTTTATCTGTCTTCGGTGTAAATACAGCCAGATAGGTCTTGCTTTCTGTTTTGATCGCATATGCCAGCACATCATCTCTGGTATCTGTAAAGCCAAGTGGAAATACAGGAACACCCTTTTTCACATCATCACGGATTTCTTTATATAAGGATATTCCTTCCCGCATCAGTTCCAGGCTTTCTTCTCCCATATCCCATACCATACCGCTCATATATGGACGAAGAAGCAATCCATTTACCATATTGTAGATAACATGTTCCCGTTCATCCTTATATGGATATACCCACATACCTGCCTGCTCCGGTGTCACGGCGCTTGCCACATTGGATGCAATATAGGAGTTGTAAACATAATCCGTCTGGTCACTGGTGGACTGAAGGCTTAACAGTTTCAACATGCCATAATCCATACGCTGTCCACCGGAACCACAGTTTTCGATCACCAGATCCGGATGTTTACAGAAGATTTCCTTATACCATTCATACAGATACAGATAATGATCACGAATTGCATCGGCACAGCTGTCTGCATACAGATCACTTCCGTATCCCATAGTTACATTGTAATCCACTTTAAAATAGCCCACACCATAGTCCTCGATCAGACGATCCACTACATCCATACAGTACTTCCGGACTTCTGGATTTCTAAAGTCCAGTAGATATCTCTTATTGTCGATATGACGTTTTCCGTGGCGGCAGATAAACCAGTCATCCGGCAGTTTATTCGCCAATTCGCAGGCAATCCCCATAACTTCAATCTCAAGCCACAGTCCCATAACCATGCCTTTTTCCTTTGCATAGTCGCATACTGCCTTCAGAGTATTCGGGAAGCGTTCCGGTGACTCTTTCCATTCACCTACACGATCCCACCAGAAACCTTTATCATACCAGCCACAATCCAGACAGTAGTATTCACAACCCATAGCCGCTGCCCTATCGATGATTGCTTTTTCCTTTTCTTCGGTAGGATCTCCCATCAGGCAATTCATATAATCATTAAATACTACATTTAATTTTTCATCATCTTCGTTTGGACGACGGATTTTCCTTCTGTATTCTGTTAATTCTGCCATTGCTTCGTTAACGTCACCATCTGCCACACCAAAACCGGCGGGCACTGTGGTAAACGTATCTCCTGGCTTCAGATTTTTCCACCAACCATGTTCCGTCTCTGTTGCCCCTGAAAGAGCCACATACAACCGTTCTCCGGTACTTGGTCCATACTCAATCAGCCACTGACCGGAATGTTCCACCTGGAAGAAATAAGTTACTTTGCATTCTTCATCTTCACAGATGCCCATTGGTAAATACTCACAGGTAGACCAGGAACTGTGTCCACCGTAACAATATCTGTTCATGCCAAATCCTGGTGTGTTAAATCCATTTACTGCCATTCCACTCAGATTGATCTCCCGACAGTCATTCTTTCTCCACTGGCTCTCACAATCCCAACTGTTATGCGGTGTATAGATACTTGTTTTCTCAAAATAAGGCTTTTCTCCACTCTGGCAGAGTCCCTGATATATAAAGGAAGACACATATTCCAAACCAATCTCTTCTGTTCCTTCATTTTTAAGAATTGTCCATACCTGAACTGCTGCAACATTTGGGTAAAACTGCATGTGATACTCGCCTTTTACACCATATTCAGTAGCTGTATGAATTATCAGTTCTTTTCCTTTTTCATTTTCCAGAACCTCATGGCTCTGATATACAAAATCCGTAGCTCCACCACTGACATTGTGCTTATATGCATGCATCCCTCTGGTTCCACGTCCGGTGATCTGAACTTCTGTAATCGGATAAAAATCTTCTTCCCCACGATCTCTTTCCTTTACATCCATACGCCCGGCAGAGTCGAATTGCTTCAGTTCTACTACTCCGTTTTCCTGAATTTCAAAAACTACTTTTAATTTTCCCTCTTCGATACGAATCTCTCTAGTCATGTCCATGTTTTCTCCTTTCTTCGAATCGATTTTAGTTCTTTGTACTGAACATACCTTGTTCGTACATATAAAACATATAAAATAAAGGCTACATCCAGTTCATTTCCAGATGTAACCTTATTTTTACTATGCTTTTGTTCCTGTCAAAGCAATTCCTTCGATAAACTGTCTCTGGAAAATAATGTAAATAATAATCATAGGAATCATTGCCAGAACGGAACCAGCCATCAGGTTTGGATAATTAACAGAAAACTGTCCTCTTAAAGTTGATAAACCTGAGGATAATGTCAACTTATCCAACTTCGTGTTTACGATCAACGGCCACATCAAATCTCCATATGCAAACAATGCTGTAAATACTGCCAATGCTGCCATTGCTGTCTTGGTCAGCGGGAAAGCAATACTGATAAAGCTTCTAAAATGTCCACACCCGTCAATTCTTGCGGCTTCCAGAAGATCATCCGGAATACCCATATAGGTCTGTCGCAGGAAGAATGTACGAAAGCACTTACCAGTGCCGGGAACACCAACGCGAATAGTGAATCCGTTTTTCCCAATGCTGAAATCATTTCATACTGCGGCAGGATAAACACCTGTGCCGGAAACATCAGCTGGGATAATACGATCATAAAAAACAGATTCTTCAGTGGAAAGTTCACTTTTGCAAATGCATACGCTGCCATAGAGGAGAATACCACTGCACAGATCACTCGAATCACAATCATCATGATCGTATTAAAATACAAGTTAAAAAATGGTAAACTCTTTGTAACCTGCTCATATGCTGCAGTATTACTGAACGATGCCGGTAACAGTGTTGGCGGTATTAACGTTGTTTCCGGAACTGTTTTAAAACTGGTGCTTATCATCCAGATAAATGGGAATATCATAAGAACACTTCCAAGTATCAAAACGAGATACACCAATATGTTGCCTTTTTTTATTTTTGGTCTGTTTACTTGTTTTTCCATATTGCTGTGTCACCTCTCTCGTCTATACATCATATGTAACCCATTTCTTCTGTCCGATAAACTGTACTGCCGTAATGATTGCAATCAGAATGACACACCATACAACCAGTGCTGATCCATAACCTTTGTTATTCTTAACAAAGGTCTCCTGATAGAAATTATAAAGAATCGTTTCACAGCTTCTGATCGCCGGATTGGTTTTTTCAATCATCATATAGACAATATCAAATACCTTCAGGGAAGCCATAACACGCATCATCAATACAAAGAACAACGTTGGCGAAACTAAAGGAATCGTAATACTCTTAAACTGCTGGAAAGAATTTGCCCCATCAATTCTCGCTGCTTCGTAATATGATTTTGAAATACTCTGCAAACCGGACAGAAGCAAGATTGCATCGTATCCAACACTGCTCCAGATAGTAACAATCGCACATGCTAACAATGCTGTCTTAGGATCAGAAATCCACTGGATCTTCGATGGAAGATGCAGTGAACCTAATACGATATTAATAATACCGTATTCTGCATTAAACAGCCATTTCCATACCATGGCCACTGCCGCAGGGGCAACGACCATGGGAAGGAAGTAAATTGCTCTGAATACTGTCTTACCATTGATACTCTGATTTAATAGTACTGCAATTAATAAACCAAGGATAACTGTCACAGGCACTGTCAGTAACATAAATAACAGGGTATTTTTTGTTACAGTCCAGAAACCGGCACTTTGAAACATGGTAACATAGTTGTCTAATCCTACAAACGTCCATTTTCCAAAAGCTCCAGACTTAAAGAAACTCATATAGACGGTTCTGCATAATGGATAAATATTAAGAAGAATCAGACCGAGCACAGTAGGTAGTGCCATCAGGAAACCAACGCTGGCACCTTTATCATATTTTCTTTTCTTCTTTCCCATTTTTGCCACCTCTCATTCTGTCTTATTCAGAAGCAAGACACTCATCTACCTGCTGCTGGCACTGTGCGAACGCATCATCCAGACTCATCGTTCCGCTGTATGCTTCCAGCAGAGTTGCTTCAACTTCCGGGAACCATGTAGATTTGGATTTTGAATACGGATACTGAACACTGTACTCCAGCTGATCTACGTATGCCTGTACATTTTTACCTTCATAATTATTAGCCCAGGAATCACCGGTTCCGTTAAATGCCGGGATAGCTGCACCATTTTCACCGTGAATAATCGCTGCTTCTTCCGTTCCCAGGAATTTCAGTACATCTTTTACAACATCCATATGTGGATTATCTGCGGATGTAGCGTATGCAAGTCCGTTGGAGATGCTGGCTCTTCCGTCACCGGATACCGGATCCGGGCATTTCGGCAGAACTGCCACATCCCAGTTCAGGTCTGGATAGTTGATATACAGGTTATTGATTCCCCAGCTTCCAAGATACATCATAGCGCCTTCACCGGCGAAGAAACGTTCTGCTTTACCAAGATCAGAGAAATCACTCTGGTTTGGAGAAAAATCATAATCGGTCTGCCATCCGATATATTCTGCGATACCTTTCTGTGTTGCAGGATCATCAATCCGGCTTTGTCTTATCATCATTAATATAGTAGCCACCTGCCTGATAAATGGTATTTGCCCATCCTTCCTGCTCATTCTCATCTGCCATCATGCCGTATTTTCCAGTTTTTTTCATGAATAGTTTCAGATGCTTCTACCAGATCATCCCAGGTCCATGTATCATCCGGATAGGAAACACCTGCTTCATCAAATATATCTTTGTTGTATACAAGACCGATGGTATCAACATCTTTCATAACTCCATAGATTTTGTCTTCGTATGTAAAGTTCTCAACCAGATTTGCCGGGAAGTTATTGTGATAATAGTCCGGGTCTTCATCTGCATACAGGTCTGTCAGATCTGCCAGCATACCTGCCTCTGCATATTTACTGAATTCATTGGTGTGCATCCAGAAAATATCCGGCAAGGAATTACTGTTTGCCATAGCTTCCAGTTTTGTCCAGTACTCACTCCATGTGGAGATCTGTACTTCAATCGTTACATTCGGATGTTTTTCATGGTATGCAGCCGCCAGAGCTTCCATACCTGCCTGCTGATAGATTTCCCATCCAAGCATCGTCAGTTTTACTTCTCCGTTATCTCCGGAAGAATCAGAAGAGCTACTGTCCGTTGTTGCTGCATCCGAACTTCC
>ENA-OQIO01000258-OQIO01000258.1-human-gut-metagenome-genome-assembly--contig:-NODE-258-length-28560-cov-2.787887_pt1 | contig 28560 bp, 29 predicted proteins | sample MGYA00242573_ERZ504737 | MGnify/ENA primary metagenome ERZ504737 (study PRJEB26092, sample SAMD00036203) | human gut metagenome | host: Homo sapiens | study: EMG produced TPA metagenomics assembly of...
ATTTGGTGTTAATACTTATGGATATTATGATGCCTCTGATGGACGGATACGAAGCCACAACGCCAAATCCGGAAGTTGACAGGACGGATGCTTCTTCCATTCCCATCATCGCACTGACCGCTAATGCTTTTGCAGAAGATGTCCGCCACGCACTGGACTGTGGCATGAACGCACATCTGGCCAAGCCACTGGATGTGGAAAAAATGATCCATACGATTGCTCTATGCCTGTAATGAAATATTTTTTTTCGCAAATATTGCACAGTAACAGATTCTGTGCTATCATTCTTTAAAGAGCTTAAGGGGTAAAGTATATATTTTACTCCTGGCATAACTATTATTTAACATTTTTATTTACAGGTAAAATACATGCAAAAAAGAGATAAAGGCTTTACTCTGGTTGAACTTGTAGTCGTGATCGCAATCCTGGCAATTCTTGTCGGACTCCTGGCACCTTCTTACACAAAATATGTGGAACGAAGCCGCGAATCAACAGACCTGGCAAACGTCCGTACTGAGTATGGTGAAATGATGGCAGATATAAATCTGGAGGGAAAAAATCCCGAAGAGGCTAAGAGAACAGTTAAGCTGAAACAGAAAATAGATGACTGGCAGTCCGCAAAAACTATCACCATCGCCGGGATTTCCCATACTGTAGGTGACGAAGATACTGCCAATTGGAAAGGAATTCCAGTCGCCAATGGAACATGTGAGATTTCCCTTAATGATGATAACAGTGTGAAATTTACATGGTCCGGCGGAAATGGGAGTGGTGTGAAGAAATATCCGTTTAATATTGATGAAGATTTGATGGGGCCGCTCAAGGATTCTGGTTTATTAAACACTGATGCTGATATAATGAATGCATATAACTTTGAAATTGATTCCAAAGCAGGTACCAAAAGAGTTGAGAAAATTGAAAACGAAATTGCCAAAAAAGAAAAAAGTCTGCTGAAATACGGTACCTGGGCATATTATGGAAATGGAAATGGAAGATTTCCATCCGATCATTATCTTTTTTGGACTTCTTTAGACACCAATAAAGTAGGTGTTAATAAAAAAATCCCAGTTATCATCAGCACAACAGATGGCAAATTCTATGTTTCCGAAACAACAACTGCTACTCGCTCCAAAAAAACTTATGTGACAATCCTTGCAACTGTAACTACGCTAAACGATTACAAAAAATATCTTTCTTCAGATCAAAAATACGAAACTTTGCAGGACGCTTACGATGCATATGAAAAGTTACTTACCGAAGGTAAATATGTGGAATATAAGGATACTCTGCCGAAATTATAAAAAATTCCCTGTTCAGACCAGAAATAAAATATTTCCGGCCGGGCAGGGAATTTCTTTCTTCACTGATTATCATACCGCATCCTTACACACTCTCTGAATATGCATTGCCAGATATCCTGTCTCTGTTTCATCCAGCTTATGTCCAATACATCCTTCCAGGTTTTTACAGATGTCAGTGGCAACCTTATAGGCCTGTGGATACTGATCCAACATATATTCATTCATATCCAGGTTCAGCTTCTCCCCTGTAGATGCACGCGCTACCATATACTTCATATGGTTCATCAGACGATTATAGGACAGTGACAGTACATCGATTGGCTTACCTGTTGCTTTCTCGATCATATCTATACACTCTCTCACTGCTCTCGCAGTCTGCATGGCAACAGATACCTTCTCGTCACCAATTGCAGAATGAATATGCAATGCCACATATCCAACCTCATGATCATCAATCTCTATCTGAAGTCTTTCTCTCAGAATTGTTTTCAGTGTTTCCGCAACTTTAAATTCACTGTAGAAAAGAACCTTGATATCCTCTGTCAGCGGATTGCTGATCTGCTCATTTCTGCGGATTCTGGCGACTGCAAAAGAAATATGGTCAGCAAGTGGAAAAAGAATTCCTCTGTCTATGGAATCTCCAAACACTTTCTGTGACTCTGTCAGAATTGCATCTGCAATCTCCAGATACTCCGGCTCTATTCCCTTTACCAGTTCCTTCGCAGATCCACGCTCTGTCTCCTGTTCCAGACGATATGTAGTGCATCCCTCCGGCTTATCAAAACGCTGGCTGACCTTTTTCCCAAAGCCAACACCCTTGCCAAGAATCACATACTCCTTGTTTTCATCCATATCAATGGCTATAACACCATTATTATTTAATATCTTGCTAACTCTGTACATCTCTGTCATAATCCCCTCTATAAAAATTTATTGCCATTATAACAATTTTCCCTTTGCCCTTAAAGCATGTTTGATATAGTTTACCATATTTTGAATAAGAATCCTACCCGTCACACAAATTTGATACATTTTTGATTCCCAGATTTCTCCTGCAAAAAGTCATGCTTTTCAATTCACATGCGTAAAAAAACAGCCAGATAATCAAGATATCATCTCTTTTGATCATCCAACTGTTTTTTGACATGTTTAACTTCGTTATTTCTATATTATAACAATATTATTCCAGCGTTTCCACCGCAAACAACGGTTCACCGGCCTTGATCTCACCGTTTGCCAGAAGTCTGATCCTCTGGTTGTCTTCCGGTTCAGTATCGAGAATCGGAGAAGTGATGGACGGAGCATTGGCAGTTAAGAACTCCAAATCCAGTTTCATCATCGGATCGCCTTTTTTCACTTTCTGCCCCTCTGTTACCAGGATTTCGAAGCCTTTTCCTTCCAGTTTTACAGTGTCGATTCCCATATGAAGAAGCATAGGGATACCGGAATCTGTCTGGAAACCTATGGCATGTTTTGTATCAAAATAAACTCAACTTCACCGTCTGCAGGTGCATATACAGTACCTTCTGTTGGTGTCACCACTGCACCGTCACCCATCATTTTTCCTGCAAATCCTTCATCCGGTGCAGTAGAAAGATCTGCTGCGATTCCGTCTACAGGGCTGTAAATGATTGCTGTTTTTCTGATCTTTTCTTCTTTTACAGGTGCCAAGGTCTGTGCTGTATCTGCATTTTTGTCCTCAACCTCTGCACTGTTCTGTCCATCTGCATTTCCTGCTGCAGCATTTTCCTGTACCTGTACATTATCCGGTGTCTCATCTGCGAATTCGTTGGGAGCAGTCTCCAGATATTCTTCCAGCTTCGCCTTGATAACAGTTACATGAGGTCCATAGATAACCTGTACGCCCTGTCCTTTTTTTACGATTCCTCTGGAATCTGTCTGTTTCAGAAGTTCATCACGAACTCTCTCAGGCTCTGCAACAGTGATACGAAGTCTTGTCGCACAACAGTCAACATCTACGATATTTTTCTTTCCGCCAAGGCCTCTGGTGATCAGTTCACTTACCGGATCACCGGAGGTTGCTGCAGCTGCACCGGCTGTCTTTCCGGCTTCTTTTCTTGCATTTACATCAGCTTTTGTATAAAGCTTTGTCTCTGTATCATCATCTTCACGTCCCGGAGTCTTGAAATTAAATTTCCTGATCATAAATGTAAAGATCACATAATACAGGATAAAGTAAATAATACCAACCGGAATGATCCTCAGCCAGCTTGTTTTTGCATTTCCCTGCAGAATGCCAAAGAGGAACAGGTCAAGGAAACCTCCTGAGAAAGTAAGTCCTACTGCAATATTCAGCATATGTGCGATCATATAAGCCGCACCTGCCAGGATCACCTGAACTACGAACAATGCCGGAGCTACAAACAGGAATGAGAATTCCAGCGGTTCAGTGATACCAGTAAACATACATGCCAGCGCTGCGGAAAGAAGAAGTCCGCCTGCCGCTTTTTTCTTCTCAGGTTTTGCACAGCGATACATAGCCAGCGCTGCTCCCGGAAGACCAAAAATCATAAAGATAAACTCACCAGAGAAATATCTGGTTGCATCCGCACTGAAATGTGCTATATTTGCAGAATCAGCAAGCTGTGCAAAGAAGATATTCTGTCCGCCCTGCACCACCTGTCCTGCAACTTCCATAGTTCCGCCCACTGCGGTCTGCCAGAATGGCATATAAAATACATGATGCAGCCCAAAGGGGATCAGTGCTCGTTTAATAATACCAAAAATCAGAGTTCCCAGATATCCACTGCCTGTTACCAGACCGCCCAGAGCATAAATACCGTTCTGAACTGCCGGCCATACAAAATACATCAGGATTCCCACAAACATATATACAATCGTAGAAATGATCGGTATAAATCTTGAGCCGCCAAAGAATGACAGCGCATTCGGAAGCACAATTTTGTGGAAACGGTTATGAAGTGCCGCAACACCAAGACCTACGATAATACCGCCGAATACACCCATCTGCAGAGACTGGATCCCGCATACAGAAGTAATGGTTCCTTCCAGTACATCTGCTGCTATCTGACCGTCTGCTGTGATTTCATTGTTGATAAGAAGCATGGCACTGACAGCCACATTCATAACGAAATATGCAATCAGCGCAGAAAGAGCAGCAACCTCTTTCTCTTTCTTTGCCATACCAATGGCAACACCAACAGCAAAGATCAGCGGCAGATTGTCAAATACAGCACTTCCGACCTTGTTCATAATGATCAGAAGAGAATTAAGTAATGTTCCGCTTCCCAGGATCTTCTGCAATCCATAGGTAGCGATGGTTGTTTCATTTGTGAAGGAACTGCCGATACCAAGCAGCAGACCTGCAACAGGGAGAATTGCGATCGGAAGCATAAAGGATCTTCCCACACGCTGCAAAACTCCAAAAATCTTGTCTTTCATGTTCTTTTGTCTCCTTTTCCTTATTCGTGCGAATAAACCGTCTTGTTTCCGGGAGATTAAAACCTTCTGACATATGATTATTCCGCGTTTTACCACAAAGAATACATCAAAAAAAGGCACTAACCCCCATAAACATTAAAAAATAACATTTATGACCGGTTAATGCCTGCCTGTCCAGTAACACACCAAATCTGTGCTATACTATAAAGGATTATTTATTCCCTGTCAAGATACTCAGGAAAATTTTTTACAAAATATTTTTGCATTTCATGAATCGATCTCTGTCTTCCCATTTTAATCCATTCAGATCTACAGAAATGTACACCCATTCATCGCTGAGTTTAGGCTCTTTTCAGGGGGATTTTATCAGTTTCTCTCTTCCAGATATTCCAGACATTCATTCACATCTTTAATACCAAGTTCCTTGCGTACTTTATCCTGAATTTCCACCAGACATTCCAAAAGAAGAGGATTAAATATTCCGCATTCTCCATTCAGGATCATCTCCATTGCCTTCTCATGAGAATATGCTTTCTTATATACCCGGTCACTTACCAGGGCATCATACACATCTGCCAGTGATACCACCTGTGCAGATATGGGGATTTCTTCTCCCTTCAAACCATCCGGATATCCTTTTCCATCATAACGTTCATGATGCCAGCGGCATATTTCATAGGCATATTTCATCATCTCTTCATCATGATACATTTCCAGCCTGTCAAGCATCCGGGCCCCTATGATCGTGTGCTGTTTCATAGCTTCAAATTCTTCCTTTGTAAGCTTTCCGGGTTTATTCAGAATTTTTTCATCAATTCCAATCTTACCGATATCATGAAGTGCGGAAGCTGTGGCGATCATATGCTGCTGAGACCAGGAAAGATCGTAATTCTCTGATTTTCGCATCAATTTCTCCAGCAAAAGCTGAGTCAGAATATTAATATGCAGCACATGAAGCCCGCTTTCACCATTTCGGAACTCTACAATCTGACTGAGAATCCCGGTCATCATACGGTTGTTTTTCTCTCTTTCATAAATCTGATCTGTTACCAGATGGATCAGACGCCTTTGCTTGGCATAAAGCTTGATCATATTGATAACTCTCTGATATACAACCTTGGTATCAAATGGTCTGCTTATATAATCCGAAGCCCCCAGTTCATAGGCACGACGGATATAACTCTCTGATTCTTCACTGGAAATCATGATCACCGGTATATCCTCGATCCATTTATCTCTGTTCATATAAGCGAGTACTTCAAATCCATCCATTTTGGGCATAATAATATCCAACAGGACCAATGAGATTTCAGTTCCATGCTGCTCCAGCATCTTCAGGGCCTCTTCCCCGTCACAGGCTTCCAGGATCCGGTATTCCTTTCCCAGAATTTCCTTAAGTATCTCACGGTTCATTTCAGAATCATCAACAACCAGAAGCTGAGGCAAGTTTCTTTTTTCCATCTTGTCTGTATTTTGCTTCTGCTCCCACCGGGTCACTACTATATTTTTATGTCCCTTGGCCATATACATAAGTCTGTCTGCTTTGGTGATTGCTTCCTCCAATCTGCCATGGGTAAACATAGCTCCACCAATGCTCACTGAAAGCTTCCGACGATTAAAACCCGGAATATGCGTCGCATGGATCTTCTCCTGGATCATACGGAGCTTCTGTGAAAAGACTTCCTTCTCAATTCCGGGCAGGATCAGCAGAAATTCATCTCCTCCATAGCGCACCAGAATATCCGTACGACGGATATAATGTCGAATTACATTTACTACGGTTGTCAGTACCAGATCTCCTCCATCATGACCATAAGTATCATTGAACAATTTGAAATCATCCAGATCGATAACTGCAACTCCGGCATTCAAAGACATATTTTTGACTTTTTCCTCAAAATATCTGCGGTTATACGCCCCTGTCAGCACATCCTTATACAGCTTTTCACTATATACCGTCAGCTTTTCCGTCAGTTTTTCATATCCTTCCTCATCAGTCAGCGTGTTCTCGTCCAGCTTTTTCAGCATTTCCATTACATAAGGCTCACTGTCAATCTCCAGATACCTTGCAAATACCTGATACATATCAGAATCAAGAAATTCAATTTTGGATGTCTATTTCTTTTCCTTCAGTGCTTTAAGGGAAATGCAATTCTCACATCTTTTATCTTTATTCCAGAAAGCATAACACTGACAAAGATTTATTCTTCCCGCAAGCTTACTTTCCATTCCGACAGCCTGCAGATCACTCCCTTTCAGGAGACGGACTACATCAAAAATCTCCCGAAGCACCTCCATTTTATTCTCTGCTTCCTGCATCGTCATTTGTTTCCACTCAATCATTATTCCCAGCCTCTCACGAACAACAACTTTTTTCTGCAATATAAACTTGTATTATTATACCACTTACTCATCATGCAGTACAACAATAATATTTTTTCCTAATTTTTTAATTTCATAAAGGGAGCGCCTCAAAAACAGTCATTGAGGCGTGCGACCCCGCCAGACCTGTTCAGTATTAATACCAGTCCCGGCAGAGGGTTCTCCCCTAACTGCTCTATCAGTTAACTCATGCCAGGTTTTACTATTCCAAGTTGTTCTAAAACATGTTATACTCAAAAAGCTGTCAAACCTCCAGCAGAAAGGAGGTGGACTCCATGGAAGAAATTCTCACCACATTTCTTGTCTCTGTTATAGCAGGCGTAGTTAGCTACTACATATGCAAATGGCTGGACAGCAGACGATAGACAGCAACAGTCTAAACGGAATAGCTCACCGTAACGAGCAAGAAAGCCCCCAGAGCTGGCACTCTGAGGGCTTTTGTTTTGCTTCACGGAATCTCACCACATTCCTTAGCTACTGTTAGTATATGCGCAATGTGCCAAAAAGTCAACTCAAAAATAGTGGGTGAAAAAGCCGCAGTGGATGGGTGCCAGTCTGTGGCTATCTTAAGATAATCTTATTTACCCTCCGTAGTTTTACATTGCAAAATCTTCTCCAGTTCAGCTACTCTTTTAAGTGCTTCTGTTGTCTCTTTTTGGGCCTTTATTTTTTCTTTTTCAGCAAAATCCGCTCTCTGACGTTCCCTTTCTGTATTTTTGCGTTCAGCTTCCTGACCTTTTTCATACATGATCGTATCTCTCTCAAATCCCTTCATATAGATTAATGACACCGTTACTGAAAACTTATAAAAAATTATAAACTTTTATGTTCCATTCCTACTTCAACGAATATGCTTTTGATGATATAAATATCCATCTACTCACAGGTTTTTGTACTCTCCAGGGGTTTCCATATTTTCGAATATTTTTTTCGTTTTTGAAGCATATTCCGCAGACCATTAAGCAAATTCGTCAGTTTTTACTTAACCGTTTAAGTTAACAGATAAAAAAGTTTACACACGAAAAAAGAAGGGAAAGCCAGACTTTTTTGTATGACTTTCTCTTCTTTTATACATTTTATTTGCCTTAAATACAGCGACTTTCTCTTTTGACAGGTCGATCTTATCCGGAAGGATGGAAGTCTTCTCAGTGGATTCCGATGCTGTGAATCCTGTTGAGTCGGAAGTATTTGACTTCATCGCATCCTGCAGAGTATTGCTTACTGTCACATTTGCAGAAAAGATATCTGTTCCTGTGGAAACTGCTGCATCACCTGTTGTTGTGCTTACTGTACTGCTGCTCTGCATTTCCTGAACCTGTTCCTGTGTCGGTAGAAGGATGGCTGGCGGATGTAACGGAAGCTTGCACTGTATGCTTCGCCTACTGTTACTCCATTCTTGCCGGAGGAGCAGTGTACTGCGATCCAGTCACCTGCGTCTGTTTTACCGCAGAGAATACCTACATGATTATCGCTTCCTGCTTCCGGTCCTTTCTGGAACACCAGATCTCCGGGCTGTGCATCTGCCTCAGTTACCACGTTTGCTTTCTCCCACTGATCGGAAGTTCCGTCGCCTACAGCTTCCTGCATTGCTTTATCCTGATATCCGTTGATCACTGCCCAGGTGACAAAACCACTGCAGTCCAGTCCGTATGCGCGGATGGTTCCGGTGCTCTTGCTTCCCTCGGCTGATACCTTCTCGCTGGTTCCCCAGCCTGGATCTTCACCGATCACTGTGGATTTGCCGCCCCAGAAGTAACCGACTTTACCAACCAGTGAATAGGCTGCGGAGATAACATTTACTCTTTCCTCGGAAACATCATCTCCTACGCTCTCGCGGACAAAACCGTTGGCAGCTGTTACTACCGCGCAGAGGAGTTTGCAGTCTGTCTCCACATATTTCTTAAGGATCGTACGATCCTTTTTTGCGATTTTATTTTTCTTAATATAGTAGTTGATTTTACGATTAGCGTATGTAACGTGAGTGATATCCTGCTTGTCCCTTACGATCGGGTTCATCTCTGCAAAGATTTTCGCAAGGTCTTTCTTGCAGGAGGAATCCAGGGTAAATTCTGTTTTTCCGTCCTGGCTCTGCTGATATACATAGACTGCAAGGATATCCTGCCAGTTTCTTACCAGAAGACTGTCTGCAGATGTGGTGGTCTTGCTGCCGTTTACATCGCTGGCATCTGCTACTTTGTTCTTCTCTTTATATTCCTTCTCAATCTCATCCATAACAGAAGCGAAATCATCTGAGAAGGTCAGATTGTAGTTATTCTTCAGGCTGTCCAGATAGAAATCCTTACCTGCGTGGATATTGGACGCATAATATACCGGAGTTCCGGTCTGTGCAGCACTGGTATTACTCGTAAATGGATTATTCGTATTCGCATTGTTCTTCTGCGCTTCCAGCTGAGCAATAGTCGCTTCTGCCTGAACCAGCAGATTATAATTAGAAACCTGTGCCTTCTCTGTATCAGACAGGGCATTATATGCAGTGCGGATGCTCTGAACAGTGGCTTTCTTCTCCAGCGTGATGGTCTGTGCGTTCAACTCTTTGATTCTGTCGATCACATCCTGGGCTGCTTCGTAATCTGTGAAGACGGTGTTGGTGTAGGATTCGCAGGTGTCGGAGTCGGATCTGTTGGTGTCGGAGTCGGATCTGCCGGTGCAGGTGTTGGCTCTGCAGGTGTTGGTGTCGGATCTGTTGGTGTCGGATCTACCGGTGCAGGTGTCGGGTCTGCAGGTGTCGGATCTACCGGCGCAGGTGTTGGCTCTGCAGGAGTCGGATCTGCCGGCGCCGGATCCTCTGATCCTGAATCAAAATCACCGGAATCGCTGAAATCAGAACCGTCTGCTGTATACGCAGCAGTATCCTCTGCTGCAAGTACGGACGCAGGACCGGATAATACCATTCCTGACATCAATGTCAGACATAAGAATCTGGTAAGATACTTGTTTTTCATATATCTAAATTGCTCCCTTCTTACTGTGAGCATGTCCTTACCCCCTGTTTATAAGGGCATACTGTCTAAATTACTTTTCACATTATTATGTTATTTCATAAGTGAATTATCCCGAAATATTAACCTGTTTTATTCTAGCATAATCATTTTTTGAAATCAACAGCTCAGGGCAGGTAAATTCCAGATTTGACCAAAATTCATTTTTTTGTCACATTTTAACCGACTCAAGCAGTGAGAAAGATATATTTCAGAATGCAGGAAGCTGTGCGGATATGATTTCCACACAGCCTTCCTGTATTCTTAGCGTATCTCTGTCAGGCTGCCTGAATGGCTCCTGCAAAGTTCTTATTACCAATGCAGATCTGTATCAGTCCCTGCACTACCTGAAAACACATATTCAGGATAAAGCGGATATCCTCTTCCACGCTGCGGAGCTTGTTGAGGTATTTCTCATGAGTAGCTTCGATATAATCGATCAGGGTGGAGAAATCTGCGAAGCGGATGGCCGGTTCCAGATATGCATGTGCTTTTCCCTGCTGTATACATTCTTTCAGTCTGTTCTTAAGTACTTTCTCATAATGATTATGCTGGCTGAAGCTTCCTGTATATGTTTTGTTATGAGGAAAGGTAAAATAATCCGCCATATAGTGGATCACTTCGCCGAACCGCCGCCAGTAAACTCTCTGGTTACTCTCATCCGTCTGATATCTGCCAGTTCTTTCATCCGGTTCTTGACATCTTCAAATGTTCCGTAGAACTCGTGTCTTCTGGTGATAAAGGACGGTTTGATATCCGGCAGAATGCTGCCCAGGCAGAAAGCCTTTCTGTGAGACTGCAGGCTTGCTGTGGTCTGCATCTGATCCGCAAGGTATCTTGCTAATAAAATATGTGATTTTTTACGCAATTTTCTTCCTCTTCTTTCTTTTGAGAACCTATCATTCTTATATATGGGAACGAATAATAATCAACTTAACCAACATAAAATACTATAGCAGATTTATACCTGTTATTCAAATAAAATTTTTGTAAACTTTTTCACATTTTCAGGTCAGACAACTGTTTCAGTAATTCCAGGTCACTGTCCTTTACTTTCAGGTTTGTCTCTATCTTCTCTCCCTCAGGAGTGGTGATCGCAATTTCAATAATGCTTCCTTCTTTAAGTCCTTTGCGTGAAACTGCCTGACAGAATGCCGGGAACTTGGGATGATTGCTCTTAAAGGTGTTCCATGCGCCTGTGATCTTCATGATATTTCCTATATTGTTTCCTATGTTCATATGATTGTTGTGTCCTTTCTTATCTCAACTGAATATTCCCGATTCTGAGAACTGATGCATATAATAACATACTTCACCGGATTTGGCTATACCAAAAGCCCCCTAGGATTAACTCCCGAGGGCTTTCATGCTGCTCATATTAAATTGTGATCACATTATTCAAGCAATCAGATTATTAATGGATTCTAACTCATATACAGTAAACGGATCAATATCAATACAACTGGATTCATCTCTGTTGCCAGAAAGATCCCATGCAAGAGTACCATTCATAACGGTACAAGCTTCTTTAAATGCATCAATATCTCTTAATGGCTTAAATATTTCTGCTTTCAAATCTTCTGTAGCATCATAGTCTACAATCTTACCGTCATCAAAGAATACCTGCACATGAAAGTTATCCAATGGTATCACCTGTACTACTGTCGGAAAATATTCGTTCATATGATTTCCCCCTTTAGATAAGCGGATTAATTCTATTTAATGGCTTCATATCTTTTGCAAGTTCCCAGTTTTGCATCAGTTCATCCTGATGGATAGTACACCACGCCAATATAAGTCTAAGTTGTTTATTTGGTAATGAACCTCGAATCACTTGAATGTTATTAATATCTACTAATGCTTTTTGTCCATTATATTCTGCATGGAAATGTGGTGGCATATGATCATTATAATACATGGTAACACGTATTCCGTAAACAATGATATTTCTGGCACTGCTCTCACTCCTGTTCATTTTTGTAAATTTCAGTTTCTTATGCTTGTATTATAATATAGATTATGTCTATTCAGCAACTTATTTTTCTGCTTCTGACAAAACAGATATAGATATCAGTGTAGCAGCAGTCATCTTATACTCATTTCTTCACAATATACAAAAGAAATAACCATCAAATTTCAACGCGAATGCTTTAAGGGTAAAGTTGTTAGGATAGATGGTTTTCGTCCAGAATTTAAGGCTATATATAAGGAATTTCAGCATAGAATTGATTCTGTGAAGGACGGGGATGGTTATACGGATGACTGTTTTAGTTCCCTTCCGTTATCCTACTGTTGTGCTACCTGTTCCATTACAAATTCCACATCTATATTGTTCTTATCTTTATGCGCTGTATAAGTACGATATAAAGAATCTGGAATATAGGAAGATTTACATACTTCACAATGATATGATGTCAACAAGTTCCGTTTGTTCTTCCCATTTTCCAAATAATTAACAATTAATGATTCCTTTTTAGTTCCAATTTTGCATACAGGACACAGTTTTATATCATTCTTTGGAATTACTTTTATTACTGGTTTCTTTTTTATAGTAGATTCCGTATCATCATTTTTTATTAATGTTTCTTCCCTATAATATTTACAGTGACTTGATCCACCACATTTCAATAAATAATTTGCTGAATCTGTACACATACAAATGTCTTTCTTGTTATCATACTCTATACATCTGCTCTTATGACGTTTTGTATCATTTTCTTTCATATGCAAATATTCTAAATGAGAAGGTGTTCCCATTCTCTGAGATAATCCATTCATTGCAGGATCAGATTGTTTCACATATGAATCTTTTATAAATCTATAATCATCTGGATTAGATTTTGTACTTGATTTAGAATCAATTTTCGTAGTTACTGATCTATTGTTATCAGGTTTACCTATTATTTTTAAGCACTAAAATAAGCCCACATACCTGTAGTTATACAAGTACATGGACTTATTCAGATGTTTAAAATATTCAATTGGCAATATCAGGCATTTACTGTGTGAAATTCCCTATTATACATTGTTAGATATATGTCATACCCCATTTTTACTGAATCCATACCCCATTTTACTCCATTTTCGCATGAAATTATGTAAAAATACGGTAAGATACGTGAAATCAGCATTTCCACAAACCCTTTAGATCTCGCTGAAATCCGGTGTTCCATACAGGTCGAATGGAGTTGACTGGTAGACGTAGTAGTTCAACCAGTTTGTATACAGGTTGTTCGCATGTGCTCTCCACATAAGGAGCGGTCTGTTTTCCGGGTTGTTGTCTTTGTAATAATTCTCCGGGATTTCGATGGGCAGGTTTTTGCTGACATCACGTTTGTACTCACCATCAAGAGTCACACGATCATATTCAGGATGTCCCATTACAAAGATCTTGCGGCCGCCGTCTGCCATTGCAAGGAAAAGCCCTGCTTCATCGGATTCAGCAAGCACTGTCAGCTCTTTACAGTTATGGATATCCTCGATGGGAACTTCCGTATGTCTGGAATGAGGTGCAAGGAACATATCGTCGAATCCGCGTACCAGCGGAATCTTACGGTTCATCACTTTATGCCAGAAAAGACCGAACATCTTCTTATCAAGTTTGCGTTTTTTCAGTCCATAGTGGTGGTAGAGTCCTGCCTGTGCAGCCCAGCACAGATAAATGGTGGAGGTAACATGGGTGTTTGTCCAGTCCATGATCTCTACCAGTTCCTTCCAGTAGTCTACCTCTTCGAATTCCATCTGCTCTACAGGAGCACCTGTGATGATCATTCCATCATATTTGTTATTTTTCAGTTCCGGAAATGTCTGATAAAATTTATTCAGATGACTCACAGATGTATTCTTCGCTTCATGCTCTGTACTGCCATAAAGGTGACATCCACCTGCAGCGGTGTGTTGGAAAGGGAACGCAGAAGCTGAAGCTCTGTCTCCTCTTTCAGAGGCATCAGGTTCAGAATAAGGATTTGAATGGGGCGGATATCCTGATGGGATGCACGTGACTCATCCATCACGAAAATATTTCTTTTTCCAGAATCTCTTTTACGGGCAGATCGCTCTGTATTTTAATTGGCATTATCTTATCTCCTGTTCTTATTTTTTTTATTGTTGTGCCATCTTCAGGAAATCTTCTTCCGAAAGGATTGGAATTCCCAGTTCTTTGGCTTTTTATTCTTTGAAGAATTGGAAGTTGTGTCATTATTGATCAGGTAGTTCGTCTCGATGTTACTGATCCGGTCACCTTGCCTCCCAGAGACTCAATAAATTCCTTTGCCTGTGCTCTGTTTGCAAAGTGCTCCACACTTCCTGTGATAACGAAATTCATGTTCCGGAAAATCTGCTCACCTGTCTTTTCTTCTTTCTTAACAGTCAGATGGCTCATCAGATGATCCAGTTTTCTGTTATTATCCTCGTTTGAAAAATAATCAGTCAGACTTCCGGCAATTACCGGTCCGATGGTATCAATAGAGCTGATCTCCTCTTTATCTGCATGGCGGATCTTCTCCAGATCATCATCAAAATGCCTGCAGATCACTTTTGCATTGGCAAGGCCGATATTGGCGATTCCAAGGCTGTAGATCACCTTCGCAAGAGTAGTCTCCTTAGCTTTATCAAGGCTGGTCATCAGGTTCTCAAAGGATTTCTCCCCGAATCCGTCCATCTCCACGATCTCATCACGATGCTTTCCAATCTCAAAAATATCTCCGAAATCATGAATAAAGCCTCTTGCAATGAATTTCTCCAGTGTTGCTTCTGACAGTCCGTCAATGTTCATGGCATCCCTGCTTGCAAAAAGTGCAAAGGATTTGATCTTCTTTGCGGCACAGTCAGGATTTGTACAGTAAAGTGCCTCCACATCATTTACCTTCTGTATCTGTGTTCCATGGCCACATGCAGGGCAAGTATCCGGAATTTCCAGTTTACTGCTGCGTGTGAGGTTTTCTGCAATCTGCGGAATGATCATATTTGCTTTATATACAGTGATCGTATCCCCGATACCAAGCTGCAATTCTTTTAGAATGCTCACATTGTGTACGCTGGCGCGGCTCACAGTGTTCCCTCCAGCTCAACCGGTTCAAAAACAGCCACCGGATTGATCAGCCCTGTTCTTGACGGGCTCCATTCGATCTCCAGAAGATGGGTTTCTCTGATCTCATCTGCCCATTTGAATGCAACAGCATTTCTGGGAAATTTCGCTGTTCTTCCAAGGGAATCTCCGTATGCAATATCATCATAAAGAGCAACCAGTCCGTCTGACGGAAAATCATTCTCAGTGATCGCAGTTGAAAAATATTCCATGGCTTCATCCAACGTTGAAGCTGTGACTGTCCTGTATTCCACTACATCAAATCCCTGTTCTTTCAGCCATTCAAACTGCCGGGCTCTTGAATTATGGAAATCAACCCCGTCGGCGCTTACCAGCGTAAATGCGTAGAAACGCACATTCCTGCGGGCTGTGATCTCATTGTTTAACTGGCGGACAGAACCGCTGCATAAGTTTCTCGGATTCTTGTATTTCGCATCAACGTCTTCTATGGATTCATTGATCCGTTCAAAGTCCGAATAGGTAATGATCGCTTCCCCACGCAACACCAGTCTTCCCTGATACGGGATTTTAAGAGGAACGTTTTTAAATACTCTGGCATTATTGGTGACAACCTCTCCTGTCACACCGTTTCCACGTGTAACTGCTTTGGCAAGTTCTCCATTCTCGTAGGTAAGAACGATCGTCAGTCCGTCCAGCTTCCATGACAGAAGCGTTTTGTGTTCCCCGATAAATTCCCTCAGAACTTCTCTGTCCTTAGTCTTGTCCAGAGACAGCATGGGGGATTCGTGTTCTTCTTTTGGAAGCTGGTCAACTGCCTCGTACCCTACGCTTATGGTTGGGCTGTTTGCCAGAACAGTGCCTGTCTCTTTCTCCAGAGCCTGAAGCTCGTCGTACATCTGATCGTACTCTCTGTTGCTTATGATCTCTGTATCCTGCTGGTAATACGCCTTTGCTGCCCTGTCCAGCTTTTGCACCAGCTCTTTCATTCGCATGATCGCTGCTGTTTCCATTCTGTTCTCCTGTTCTGATCACTGTTTCACTTGTGGAAGATTCCAGTAAATGGTTCAGTTCTTCCCACTCCTGTGCTGTGATCTCTCTGTATTCGCCTTCTCTGATCCCGTCCAGAGTCAGATTCATGATCCTGATCCTTTTCAGCTTCTGTACCTCATATCCCAGATACCGGCACATTCTGCGGATCTGCCGGTTCAGTCCCTGTGTCAGAATGATCCGAAAGCTGCATTCTCCTGTCTGCACCACTCTGCATGGTCTGGTCACTGTATCAAGAACAGGGACTCCCTTGCTCATCCTTCGGACAAATTCCCTGTCCACCGGCTTATTCACTGTCACAAAATATTCTTTCTCATGATAGTTTCCGGCGCGCATGATCTTATTGACCAGATCTCCTTCATTTGTCAGAAGGAGAAGGCCCTGTGATTCTTTATCCAGTCTGCCCACAGGATAAACACGCAGAGGATAATCCAGATAATCTGTTACCGTCGTCTCATCAAACTGCTGCTTTGTGCTGCACACGATCCCTCTGGGTTTGTTAAAAAGAAGCAGTACTTTTTTTTCATTTTTATGGACAGGTATATTGTCTGCACAGACTCATCTTCCAGGCTGACTTTCTGACCGCTTTCTGCTTTTTTTCCGTTTACCGTAATCCTTCCCTCTTCGATCATCCGGTCGGCTTCCCGTCTGGAGCATATGCCTGCCTCGCTTAAATATTTGTTTATTCTGATTTTTTTCGTCCATTGTTCTATTATATAATTTTTTTGTACATCTTATCAACGGTGAAATTTTGATGGAATTTTTCTGGAATTTTTTTTTTCAAAAGGGCAGGAATGGGGAATCGCCTTGTATTTTGTCAGATTTTATTGTATGATATCGAATGACAGGATATCTTTTTTGTCACTGATTTTATCAAAAGGAGGCTTTCATGTCAGAGAATTTACCACGTACAAACCGGTGGCTGATCGCACTTTCTGTTATTCTGTGTCTGATACTTGGAGGAATTTTCACCCGTTCTTCCGCTGTGACTTCACAGGCAGATGCCATCAGCGATGCCGGAGCTTTCGTGTCAGAAGATCAGGATTCTGCGGAGTTTACTTCTGAGGAAACATTGACTGATAGCAATGATAATTTTACGGATTCTTCTTCCGGGAAACTGTTTGGACGCACTTCTTCAGATTCATCTGAAGCTTCTCCGGGCGGTCCTGCATTAAGCACTGATATCTCGCCTGAGGCATCAGATGGCAGCTGGGCTTCCAGCGGAAGTAACTGGATGTTTCTGGTAGATGATAAGCCATACACAGGATGGTTCACAGATACAGACGGGAAACAGTACTATATGGATGAGACCGGTATTATGCAGACAGGCTGGACAGATATCGGAAAGAAGCGGTATTATTTTGATATGGATGGCATTCTGCAGACAGGGACTGTGATAATAGATAAGAAAACTTATGAACTGGATACAGATGGTTCTCTGAAAGGTTATACGCCAAAGAAAAAATCCTCGAAGAAGAAATCTTCAGATAAGTCAGCTACCTCTGACAAGTCCGGTACATCTACGGCAAAGAAGTCGGTCGCCCTTACTTTTGATGATGGTCCCAGTTCTTTTACAGACCGTCTTCTGGACTGTCTGGAAGAAAATAATGCAAAGGCAACTTTCTTTATGGTGGGTACTGAGATTGCCAGTTTTCCGGACGAAGTAAAACGCATGAAAAAACTGGGCTGTGAACTTGGAAACCACACTTATGACCATAAGGATCTGGCGACTCTTTCTTCGGATGAGATCAGTTCAGAAATTGCAAGAGTGGATGAACAGCTTGTAAATCTTACAGGTGAGGGAGCTTCGGTGGTCCGCCCGCCATATGGATCTGTTAATGATACGGTAAAATCAACTGTGGAAACCCCGATGATTCTGTGGTCCATTGACACTCTGGACTGGAAAACGCAGGATGTGGAATCTACAGTTGAAGAAGTCATGAATAACGTAAAAGATGGTTCCATTATTCTGATGCATGACATTTTCAGCACCTCTGTAGATGCAGCCGAGATCCTGATCCCGCAGCTTATCGAAGAAGGCTATCAGCTTGTAACAGTACACGAACTGGCTTCCCTGCATCAGACAGAATTATCGGCAGGAGTTACATACGGTGAATTTAATCGAATCAAGTAAGTCCCCTGCGGAAGTTGCGAAAAGTAATAAGAACAGCAAAATCTTCAGCAGAAGCTGACAAGAACAATGTCAGAAAAACGGAACGTAAAAATACAGGCAGTTACCACAAGGATAACCGCCTGTATTTTTACGTTCCATATTCAATTTTATTCAAGTAAATCTCCTCTGATGTATCCGGTCTGACCGTCGTAGTCGATCTGAACCCATTCACCATCAGTACCTGTCTTCTGAACCTGATCACCTGCTGAGATCACGCCAAGGATATCAGCATCTGTGCTGGCTTCTGCGCGTACATTACATTCCTCCGAAGCAGTAAGCATCGTGCCATCTTCTGCCTCTGTTGACACACCTGCTTCCTCCCCAAGACCATTCAGGAATTCTTCAAGAGACGGATCAGATTGCTGTGCCTGATCCAGTTCATTCTGCACCTTCTTTATAAGAGCTGAAACATCACTGTCTGATAACTGTTTTTCCATATATGCGGAAATCTCAGAATCCTGTAAAGCTCCGTTATTGATCACCCAGTTCCCTTCGCTGTTCTTATATACATAGACTGAGTCAGTGCAGGGGCCTTGGTCTCAACGCCCTGACAGATATACGAGAAACAGGCGTAAACCACGTAAGAATCATCTGTCATACCTTTCTTCGTGTACACATCGCCTACTTCATACCCTTCGATATAATCTTTCAAATTTGTGACTTTTGACTCATCAGACGGTGTAAAATCATCTTCCAGAGTCTTCAGCGTTGCAATATCTTTTTCCCCCAGAGCCTGATAATAGCTCGTGATCAATGCAGTAACATCTGCATCTGCTGTTTCCATGGGATTGGCGTCTTCTTTCTTCTCGTCAGACTCCCCTTCACTTATCGGAGAAGAAGGAACATTTCCCTGGTCTTCGGATGTGGTTTTCTGTTCATCTCCGGAATTCCCCTTATTACTTCCGGAACAGGCTCGAATGCCGCAAAACAGGACAACCACAATTATCAGAATAGCTCCACCCAGCATAAAATACCGGAGATTATCTGATAACCATTCTCTGAAATCATCCAAGTTCTTGTCCTCCTTATGAGTTACCGTTTGCTCCGTTCACTGCCGCATACGATTTCTGACAGTTCCCGATTCTGATAACTCCTGTGATACAACGCACCGGAACTGTACATACGTCCCAGGCAGCACGCCTGAAGGGAATCGAACCCCCGCACATGGTACCGGAAACCACTGCTCTATCCACTGAGCTACAGGCGCGTATCTTGAAAATCTGATTTTCAAAGGATTTATATAATTTATTTAATACAAGGTCTATATTATCATAATTACCGAAAAAAGTAAAGTTTTTTTATTTTGTTACAAAAGATGCATTATTTTGTTACAAGTCAAAAATTATGGCAGTCATGCATTGTGCTGACTGCCCGGTTTTATTTACATTTTCAGATCGTCGAATTTTAATCGGATGATCACCAGGGTGATCGCCATAAGAATGATTCCTGCCGGAAGTGCGATCCATGCTGTCTGTACAAATCCTGCGATAATATAAGTCAGGAAAGATACTGCTGCTGCAACCATTGCATAGGGAAGCTGTGTGCTGACATGATTTACATGTTCACACTGCGCACCTGCTGATGCCATGATGGTTGTATCGGAAATCGGTGAACAGTGATCTCCACATACAGCACCTGCCATACATGCAGAAATAGAGATGATCATCAGTCATGATTTGTTCCTGAGAATACATTAACAACAATCGGGATCAGAATACCAAAGGTTCCCCATGAAGTACCTGTCGCAAATGCGATAACAGCCCCGATCACAAAGATAATTGCAGGAAGGAAATTCATCAGCCCGCCTGCAGAGCTTTTAACAATTGCAGATACAAATACAGATGCACCAAGCTGTCTGTCATGGCCTTCAATGTCCAGGCAAAAGTAAGGATCAGGATCGCAGGTACCATTGCCTTGAATCCGTCCGGAATACACGCCATACAGTCTCTGAAATTCATAACACGACGTATCAGATATAAAACAATCGTGATAACCAGTCCGAAGAAGCTTCCAAGCACCAGTCCCACAGATGCATCACTCTGTGAAAATGCAGTTACAAAATCAGTTCCGCTAAAGAAACCACCTGTATAGATCATACCGATTACGCAGCATATTACAAGGCTTACGATCGGGATCAGAAGATCGATCACCTTGCCACGCGGATTACTTTTCTCATCTTCAGCCGCGTTTGCATAAGGACGTGCAGGTGTTGTATAGATATCACCTTTTAAAGCATTTGTCTCATGAACACCCATTGTTCCGAATTCTACTTTCATAAGAACCATTGCCACCATCATGAAGATCGTAAGCAGTGCGTAGAAGTTATAGGGAATTGCATGTACAAACAGGGTAATTCCATCCTCTCCTTCTACAAATCCGCTGACTGCCGCAGCCCATGAAGAAATCGGTGCAATGATACATACCGGTGCTGCTGTGGCATCGATCAGGTACGCCAGCTTTGCGCGGGACACATTGTGCTTATCTGTCACAGGACGCATAACGCTTCCTACTGTCAGACAGTTAAAATAATCGTCAATAAAGATCAGTACACCAAGAATGATGGTTGAGAGTTCCGCACCAACTCTGCTTTTAATCCTCTTACCGGCCCAGCGTCCGAATGCTGCAGAACCGCCTGCCCTGTTCATCAGACATACCATAGTTCCCAGAATAACAAGGAAGATCAGGATACCCATATTATAAGAATCTGTCAGAACGCTGATCATTCCGCCTTCAAAAATATGAAGGATTGTTCCTTCGAAATTAAAATTAGAGTAAAACAGTGCACCAACCAGTATTCCTACAAACAGTGAACTGTATACTTCTTTGGTGATCAGTGCCAGTGCAATGGCAACAAGCGGCGGAACCAACGACCAGAATGTGCCGTAAAATTTCGCAGATGCAGCCACCTCTTCCTCTGCTGCAAGTACAGTCAGCGGACTTGCCAGTATCAGCAGCATCAGTGCTGAAAGGCAGAGTGAAAGTCTTTTTATGTTACTTTTCATTTCTTTTCTCCTTCTCTTGTAAGATATATGATATTTCGATCATAGCACGCCTCTTAATTAATGCATTTGAAACAGCTTGGCAGAATTTCACGCTCTGATGAGCCGGATCAATATGCATTATTCAATATGCATTATTTACGAGGCTTGCTATAATCAAATCTGTAAATGTAGCAGGATTCCGTCTGTGCGATCAGTTCACAACCACACTCTGTCAGAAAATCATGGTCAACCAGCCGATCTGTGTTACTACGAAATCTGTCTTTGATTTCTTCAACGCAGCCTGAAACCCTTCTTTATCTTCATAGATATGATAATCGATCACATCCAGCAATGCTTTCTGTCTTTTATAGAAACTGCTGTTCTCATCATAGTTTCCCGCCACTGTACTGCCTGATCTGTAGATACTTGCATTTCTGCTTATTACAGTGGCGATCCCCGCATCATACTGTCGCACAATGCTGTTAAGACTGCCGTCAAAAACAACCCTTGGAAAATCATTCTCCTGGTTCTGGTGGATCACGTCGCAGACTGCACGCAGATCATTGGGCACCTTATAAATATTCTCTGCCATTGCAAAATTGGTCACTACCCCGTCCAGCGGATTTCCCAGGATCACAAAACCTGTCAGCACAGCTGCAGCCATAAGAACTTTTATCCAGGTCTTTCTAAAAGCGGTCACAAGTCTGACTCCATAGTAGCAACCGCCGGGATCACAGGAAGAATCCAGATAAACCGGTAATATTCATTCTCAAACTTCACCTTTGCGATAAGATATTTTACAACCAGCGGATTATATACTGTCAGCAGCAGAAATACTGTATAGCCGACAAATATCCCGGACTTTCTTTTTCTCCCCAGGACCAGTGTGCAGATCAGTCCTACAGCAAACAGAAGAGGATACCAGCAGGAACCCCAGTACAGCCTCATACATGCATCAACAAAGCGCAGTCCCAGTTCCTGAATTGTTACACCTGCCATTTTTTTCTCCTTTCTGTATTATGATGCAGCCAGCGTCAGCAGACCGATTCTGCATGCAAAAAATACAGCTGCATATAATGCCGACGGAAGCATACACACTGCACAATATACCAGCCCTGAAAATCTCTTATTCATAACTGCCGCCGGAGCCATTCCCGCTGCGATCACGATAGGAAAGATGATAGCAGAACCGGAAAATGTCAGCGCACTGACCGCTGTGACAAACAATATGATCCAGACATTCCTGCTGTTTTTCTCCTGCAGATACCAGACGGCACACATGAGAACTGCAGGGATGGCAATGTTGGCAAGGATGGCTTTTCCCTCGTAGCTTCTGGTAAAGAAAAAAGTTCCGGAGGAATAAATCGTACCGCAAAACAGCTGTAAAACACAGACAAAGACAAGCATCAGATCTGCTTTCTTCCTGTTTCCGTCAAACAGTCTCTTACCGATCTGATAAATGATCAGATTGGCAGTCACTACATTCATACATGACATTACCTGCTTTGCCTGCACAATGGGATGGATTCCCAGAAGTCTGCACCACACTGCATTATGCATCGGATATGCGGAAAAAACATATCTGGCCTGAAATGCTTCTGGATCGCTCCGTTAAAGGGATTATATCTGCCAAGAGTATCTGTGTATACAGAAGTACTCACTGTACCTACATAATACGCCGCATCTACTGTTGTATCCTCGTAAAAGATCACAATCAGACACTGCAACAATACTACGGCACCTGCAAGGATAATCATCACAGAGTGATTTTTCCATATTTCAGAAATGCTTCCAAAAATCCCACTACATGTTTCCGTTTGTCCGGCACGTATTCTCCGTTGTTTTTTTATTGTGCAAATCACAGCTGCGCAGATAACCAGAGCCATGATTCCTGCCCATATATAAGCCGCAGCTGTCAGGGATACCCATTTCAGTGTCATCGGTACGATCACCAGTTCAAACACTGCAAAGTAAACCAGATATCCCAGTATGAAAGTCAGGGAACAATCCCCTTTTACTTTCAATATCCGGACCAGAACAATGCCTGCTGCATAAAAAACTATAAACTCCAGGGCAAAACCTGCACAGACAAGGCATAATTCTCTCATTCTTCCACCTTTGTCCCTGACCGGATGGATTCGCGGTTTTTCAAAATCTCCATGGCAATCTTCTCAGGAGTCATCGGAAGCTCTGTCAGACGCACACCTGTTGCATTATAAATTGCCTCAGCCAGTGCCGGACATGGAGTATCAATTACAAGCTCACCAATGGATTTGGCACCAAAAGGACCGCTCTTTTCGTAACTGCACTCGAAATCCACGCGGATATTTCCGATATCCTGTCTGGTTGGGATCTTATACTGCATAAAAGAGTTGTTGCGGATCTTACCTTTATCTGTATATTGTACATCTTCCCAGAGAGCCATGCCAATTCCCTGTGCAATACCGCCCTCCGTCTGTACACGTGCAAGATTCGGATTGATCGGTGTACCGCAGTCAACAACCGCCACATAATCCAGAACATCCACACTGCCTGTCTCTGTATCCACCTCTACTTCTGCCATACCTACCATAAACGGCGGCGGCGAGATCGGTGAAGAATGCTGTTTCACAACCTGAAGCTCGATATTGTTAAAGAAAGTGCTCTTTAATGCGATATCTTCCAATGAAACTTTCTTCTGGGCATTTTCAGAACTGATGGCATCCATATCAACACTATAGCCTCTTCTGCATCTGTCATATGACCTGCTGCATTTCCGTCTGCCCCATCGCTTATCTCAAGTGTCTCATCATAGAATACACAGGATCCGTCAAAATCAACTTTTCCCTCATCTACTTCCATCATCTCTGCGCCAAGCTTACAGATTTTTTTCTTCAGCTCCTCGCAGGCCTTCATAACTGCCACACCTGTGGTATAGGTTGTGGCGGAAGCATAGGAACCGGAATCATAAGGAGAAATATCCGTATCCACACTGAATACTACGATGTTATCCATAGGTGTATTCAGACAGTCTGCCGCAATCTGTGCCATAACAGTATCACAGCCTGTTCCCATGTCCGTACATCCAAGTGCCAGTGTATAAGAACCATCTTCATTCAGCTTAATATCTGCGCCGCCTACGTCAACTCCTGCAATAGAAGAACCCTGCATAGCCATGGCAACACCGACTCCGCGGACCTTGCCATTTCCCATATCTCTGCATGGATATTTGGAATCCCAGTCCATCATCTCTTTGGCACGCGCCATACAGCGGTCCATGGAACAGCTCTGTGCATAGGGAACATCCGGATATCCCGGAAGAGGGCCGCCCTCTATAGGCATATTCATTTCTTTTACCTTAACGGGATCCATTCCCATCTTATGTGCCAGCTCATTTACTGCAGATTCCACTGCAAAAATCCCCTGGGTTGCACCATAACCACGATAGGCACCTGCCGCCTGCACATTTGTATAGACAACATCAAAAGCAAATCTGTAGGCTTCTGTATGTCTGTAAAGAGCAATTGATTTATGGCCGCTGAGTCCTACTGTTGTAGAACTGTGTTCTCCGTACGCACCTGTGTTGGACAATGTATAAAGATCAATTGCCTTGATGATACCATTCTCATCTGCACCTGCACGTACTGTGATCTCCATCTCATGGCGCGGTGAAGAGCAGATCATGGATTCGTATCTGGAAAAGATCATCTTGGACGGGCGGCCTGTTTTCCAGGTCACGATCGCCGGATAGATCTCACTGACAGAGGTCTGCTTTGCACCAAAGCCGCCACCGATCCTTGGCTTGATCACACGTACTTTGGAAGCAGGAATGTCCAGTGCCCTTCCAACGATCCTTCGCACATGGAATGGGATCTGTGTTGAGGACAGAACGATCAGTCTGCCGAAATGATCCATATAGCAGGCTGTGCGGAAAGTCTCCATCATAGTCTGCTGGTTTGCTCTTGTATGATAAGTGCGCTCTACAGTATATTTACACTTTGCCAGAACTTCATCTACATTTCCATGTTCTTCCACTGCGGATGCACATAAGTTTCTTTTGTTGTCTCCGCCAAGAGGAATTTTCAGCTTCCAGTCATCCTCCGGATGGACCAGGATCGGATTATCTTTTGCCTTGTGGATATCCAGAACCGGTGTCTCCACGCGGTAATCTACGCGGATTCTCTTCAATGCTTTATCTACCGCCTCTTCTGTCTCACCCGCAACAATGGCAACTGCATCTCCCACAAAACGTACATGACGGTCAAGGATCAGTCTGTCATCCGGACTCATCTCCGGTGCAGTCTGGCCGGCAAGGGTAAAACGTTTCTGAGGCACATCTTTATAGGTAAGGATACATGCAATTCCGGCCACCTTCTCGGCAGTACCTGTTTTAATATCTTCCACCAGGCGTTGGCGTGGGGACTTCTCAGTATCTTCACGATCAGGCAGTCCCTTGGTGCCAGATCATCTGTATAGACAGGCTTTCCGGTTACCAGTGACATTGCATCTGTTTTACGTACAGGTTGATTTACATATTTCATCTTTATGCTTCCTCCTGTGCTTTCTTATATTTCAGGAACTTCAGGATACTCCTTGTCTGGGAAACAAAACCGGAACATCTGCACAGATTTCCCGCAAGATATTCTTTGATCTGCTCCTCTGTGGGGTCTTTGATCTCGTTGAGCATCGCAAATACATTCATGATAAATCCCGGATTGCAGAAACCGCACTGTTCCGCACCTTCATTCGCCAGAAAGCTTCCAAACTCCTGCGCTTCTCTCTGCATTCCTTCCAATGTAACGATTTTCTTTCCCTCAATGCGTGCTGCAAGTGTACTGCAGGAAAGCACCGGACGACCGTCCATAAGAACTGTGCAAAGACCACAGTTCGCAGTTTCGCAGCCTCTTTTCACGCTGAAACAGCCCTGTTTTCTTAAGAAATCGATCAGCAGTGTATCCGGGGAGATCTCTGCGTGGCGGTTCACTCCGTTAAGCCAGAAATTAATATTCATTTTTCATCCCTCCTACTGCTTCCCAGGCTCTTCTTGTCAATACTTTTACAAGAAGGGTTCTGTATTCCTTTGATCCTCGCATATTGCCTGCAGTAGGAACGTTCTCTGCCGCATATTCTGCAAAGGCTTCGATCGCCTCTTCCTTCTGCTTTTTTGTCATGTTCCGGAAATTCTTCAGGATCTGCTTCTTATCTTCCACGATCATGGCACGTGCAGGTCTGGCACCTATCACAGTCCTTGCCTCATTTCCGATCACAGAAGCTGCACAGGTCAGCACCGGGAAATCTGTTTTTATGTTTCTCTGACTTAAGTAACAGGTAAGAAGTGGCTCTTTTCGCACGATGATATTTACAAGGATGTCATTGTCCTTCTTCATATTTACAAATTCGGTCAGTGGAATACGGCCTGCATCATATAATTCTACCCATGTATCCATTCCCAGGAACATGGTCAGAACATCTGAGAAACCATATCTTCCATAAATGCTTCCTCCCACAGTGGCACAGTTTCTGAACTGTACGCCTACAATGTGGCAAAGGCTTTCTTTCATAGCTCCATGTGTGTAGGTATTCAGAGCTTCATTTGTCTCCAGGTCATGAAGCGGAGTCATACATCCGATGACAAATTCGTCATCATTCTCCGAAATCGCATCCAGCCCCAGACCGGAAAGATCAATCGCTGTGGATATTGCTCTGTTGCCCATTTTCATCCAGACCATTCCCCCAAGAATACGGGCTGTTTTCTTCTGGTTCAGTTCATAAGCTTCCGCCAGACTGTTTACCTTTACATAGCTTTTGATTTTCAGCATTATGTATCGTATCCCTTTCTTACATACTTTTCATATCTCTTGTAATATTTTGACTCGGATCTGTCGTCAGACAGCCAATTTAATATAATACCATAACTTAGAGAAAAAATCTATAAATATCCTCTATTTCATAAATAAATTTTTCACTTTACCGGCGTCTTCTGACTCGGCAGTAATCCTGGTCAGGCGGACAATATCATCCGCTTTGCTGCTTGCTGTAAATATTACTCTAATTCTAGCATATGACAGCCAAAAGTGTCTATTGATAAAACTATCCAAAAAACACTTTTCAAAATATTATCGGATTAACTGTATCATTTGTTTCATTGCGAATCGTTTTTGTGCACTGTACCTAAATATTTTCGTAATATATTTGGTTTTTTATATATTTTACTGGATTTTTTCAGGTATCAATGTTATAATGTTCACAAATAAAAGACTTATCACTGTTAATTGCAGATAACAGGTACAATTTGCGAATATTCGCCTGAATCTATACCTGTCAATAACAGAGATGTCATAAAGGAGGGTTTGATTATGAGTAAACGCGTGATTACAATAAACAGGATGCTCGGCAGTAATGGCCGCCTGATCGGTAAAGCTCTGGCAGAAGAGCTTGGATTTGCTTTTTATGACAAAGAGCTGATCGATATTGCAGCTCAGAAAGAAAATATTCCTTTTGATCTGCTTGCCAAGGTTGATGAGAAACGTGGCAGCCAGTGGCGTTTTCCCATTGACCATGAACTTCAGATGGACAGCGATTTTCACTTTGTTCCCATGAATGATGTGCTCTTTGATCTTCAGCGAAAGATTATTCTGGATGCTGCTGAGAAAGAAGATTGTGTGATTGTTGGCCGATGCGCCAATCACATCCTCGACAATAAATGCCTGAGCGTATTTATCCATGCACCATTTGAGTATCGTGTACAGACTGTCATCGAGCGTACAGGACGGGAAGAAAAAAGTGCACAGAAGCTGGTTAAGAAAGTGGATAAAGAACGACGTACTTATTATGAGTACTTTACAGATAAGAAATGGAAAGATATTTCCCAGTATCATCTGGCATTTGACAGCAGTAAATTTGAGCAGGATAAAATTATACAGATGATAAAGATGGCATTGTAAAATCAAACAGGGTTCCAGATTCAAAAGTCTTATCATGCAGGCACGAACGACTTTTTGAACCTAGTACATCGTTTCGTAAATAACTATACCAATCGCGTAGGATGCGGATTCGAGTGTGCTGGTATAAAAACGCAGGCGTAGCGGGCTACGCTGAGGCTTTAGACCTGTGCAATCGGATTCGCAGACAAGTGAGTGGTATAGTTATTTCGAAAACGATGTACTAGAATGAAAGTTACTGTTCACACGCCACTATCCCGCGAGGTGTTTGCATGAATATGCCAAAA
>ENA-OQIO01000259-OQIO01000259.1-human-gut-metagenome-genome-assembly--contig:-NODE-259-length-28541-cov-2.505279_pt1 | contig 28541 bp, 45 predicted proteins | sample MGYA00242573_ERZ504737 | MGnify/ENA primary metagenome ERZ504737 (study PRJEB26092, sample SAMD00036203) | human gut metagenome | host: Homo sapiens | study: EMG produced TPA metagenomics assembly of...
TACGCTGGTGGGCCAGCTCGACGAGCTCAAAAAGTTAGAGCAGTGACAAGATAGCAAAAAGAAGTGCGTTCCCGTTAGGAACGCACTTCTTTTTATGCTAATTCGCTGTACTGATCAAAGATGTCTGCAAATTCGTCCAGATGCTCGCGCAGGCTGTCGGGCGCCTCGGTGCGGAAGTAAAGCACCTCTCCCCCGCGGCGCAGGATAAGAAACTGGTGGACTTCGTCCGGTTCATTTGGAAGCCGGGTATTTGGTTTGATAAATTCTGCGTAGTACGCTTCGTCAAAGCCGTCAATCGAAAGCGTCTGCGCACTGTCTTCCATGAAATATTCACGCAGTTCATGTGTCAGCGGAACGGCCAGCGTGGAAATGCGAGGGGCGTAGAAGTCAAGCTCCGTGCTGTACTGCATCCAAGTGTCGATCGTTCCCGCATACGGCGTTTCGCCGACAGAGTACACGTGCCCGCCGAGCAGCGTCGAGAGATCGCGCACACCATACCAGTCCGATCCCCTTTCGCCGCCGAGCATCTCGGTCCCGATATACGGCAGCGGCGGCTCGTCATAGCTGTCGCCGTAGGCCTATCGTCCACTCGCCAGAAAATCAGCGCGAGCGCCAATACACCGGCAATGATCGTAAGCGCGCGGTCCGCTTTCGCCCAGCGGTTGCGCGGCATCTTCTCCACGCGCTCGCACGCCTCCATCGCGCGCTTGAGCGTCCACATCTCTTTTCTCTCCTTTGCCTCGCTCAGGATACCGAGGATACTGCCTAAGATAATGGACACAAACTGAATGACCTCGCTCTTTTCCATCGTGAGGAACGACATCACCGGGAGACTCAAGGCACTAAAAAGGAAATAGACGAGCCAGATGTCCACCACCAGGAAGATCATCGGCAGGAAATAGCTGCGGCGCAGCTTTTTGCACAGTCTGCGGTAGCCATAGGAGTCCGTACAGTCCTTCGGCGTGGGGACGTGCGCGGCCTTTTCGCCGCGCCAGATGTAGAAAATGCCGTCCTTCGTCCGGCAGACGTATTCCCAGCCAGGCGGGCGCGCTTTTCGCGCAACAGCTCGTCGGGGTCGTCATCGTCCGCGGCGGGTTCCAAGTGATAGCGGCAGTCGCGCGGCTCGCCGATCACAAAATCGTCGTAGCGGAGCAGGAGCTTTCCCTCCGCCGCGCGCTCGGAAAGCCACTGCTCGATGCCGCGCGGGTCATAGGCGCTGGGCACAAAGCGGATGCTCTTCGTCTCGGCTCATTCTCTTCGTTCGGCGCAGTCCTCCGCTCTCCGGAAGCTCTGTTGTCTCGCGCAGGTTTTCGTCCATTCGCGCTCTCTCCTCTCTTCTCTCTATGGCAAAGTATAAAGAAGTGAGGGGGATTTTTCAAGCAAGGTCAGCGAGCATTGACAAAAATCGCGCGCAAGTTTATTGTTACATCGCAAAAAAGGCAGGAAATTCCTCCTTTTTTTCGTTTCACAGCAAAATCGGCTGAATTTGTCTTCCCTCCAGCGCCGCCTCGGCCGTCGGGATAATTTTGCGGAAGTCCGCGATCAGCGACGTGGGCTTCGCCTCGGCGTTGTCCTGCCCGAAGGGGACAAAATAGTAGTTCTTGCGGTTCAGCAGCGCCGCGATGTTCGGCGCGCTCGCGGATAAGCCGTCATTCGTCGCAATGGCAAGCACAACGGGCTTACCGTTGCGCAGGTGCCCCTTTGCCGCCATCGTCACCGCGCCGTCCGTGATGCCGTGGGCGAGCTTGGCAAGCGTGTTTCCCGTGCAGGGCGCGATGACGAGCACTTCCATCGCCCCCTGCGGGCCGAGGGGCTCGGCTTCGACGATATTGCGCACGGCCTTCCGCCCCGCCAGCGCCTCCACGCGGGTGACGAAGTCCTCCGCCGTGCCGAAGCGCGTGGAATACTTCGCCGCATTTTCCGACAAAATCGGGACGATCTCGTGCTCGCGCGCGATGTCCTCGTAGAGTTTCAGCAGCTCGGGATGGTTGCAGAACGAGCCGCAAAAGGCAAATCCGATCTTCATGCTTCCTCCTTGATGAGTCGACATAACATCTTTTTGATGGCCCGCGCCGCCGTCTCCGGCGCGACGCGCCCGGGCAGTCCCCCTGCCTTGAGATACGAAAGGCGCAGCGTTTCGACCGCGTCCATGTCAAAGCCGCTCGCGCTCGCAAGCTCGATGAGCAGGCAGTCCGGCGGCAGTTCGGCAAGGAGCGCTTCGTCCAATACTTGATGCGGCACGGTGTTGAACACCACGCGGAATTCCCCCAGCGTGCCGGAGAGGCGGTTCGTGTGCAGCGGCGCGTAGCCGAACGCGTCGATCCACGCAAGGTCCGACCGCTTGCGCGCGCTGACGCTGACCTTCGCTCCCAGCGCGCTCAGATCGTGCGCGAGCACCTTTCCGATGCGGCCAAAGCCGAGCACGAGGCATGGCGTGCCGTGCAGCGTGACGCTCGTGTGCTTCATCGCCGCCTCGATGGCCCCCTCCGCCGTCGGGATCGCGTTGCGCACGCTCAGCTCTTCCGAGGCAAAGTAGTCCGTGATCGTAAGCCCCAACGACTGCGCGAGCGTTGACGCGTCGTTTCCCACATTGCCCGCGAAAATGCGGTGCTCGCGACGCAGCGAGCGCAGCAGGCTCTCCATCGTGAGCTCTGTGCCACTCAAATAGCCGTTTTTCTCCGCCGGCAGCGGCAGGACGATGATGTCCGCTTTCAGCGCGTCGCACAGCGCCAGCGGCTTTGGCGCACCGGTCAGCTCCCACGAGCAGACGTCGTATCCCTCCGCAGCCATCATCTGGCAAGCAGGCGCATGCGTGCGTCGCCGCCCAGGAATGCTATCGTCTGGTCCATCTCATTCCCCCTTTTCCATAAAGGGTATGCCGCAGCGCGTGCGCGCATGACGCAAACTATTTTTGATTTTTTGCTTGACAACTCTATTTTTATCGCTATAATAAGAATTATTCTAATTCTAATTTAGGAGAAACACATGACCAAGTACGCCCAGCAGATTCTCGATCTCGTCCTGTGCTCCACCGAGCACCCGACCGCCGAGCAGATTTTTCTGCAAATGAAGCAGGAAAATTCCAAAATCGCGCAAGCTAACGGTGTATAACAACCTCAACGCGCTTGTAGCGGACGGCAAACTCATCCGCCTGTCGCAGCCCGGCGCGCCCGACCGCTACGACAACACCACGCGCCACGATCACCTGATCTGCACCCGCTGCGGCGCGCTCGCAGACTTCAAGTTCACCGACCTGACGCACAACATCGAAGCCGCGCTCGGCGCGCGCATCCAGTCCTACGACCTTCGCATTCACTATCTCTGCCCCGCCTGCCGCAAAGCGCAGGAAGAGCATTAAATTTTGAGGGAAAAAGGAGAATTTCACCATGAAGACCAACAAGTATTCCGGCACCAAAACCGAGCAGAACCTGCGCACCGCCTTCTCGGGCGAATCCGAGGCGCGCAACAAGTACACCTTCTTCGCCTCCACGGCCAAGAAAGAGGGCTATGAGCAGATCGCCGCGCTCTTCCAGAAGACCGCGGACAACGAAAAGGAGCACGCCAAGATGTGGTTCAAAGAGCTCCAGGGCATCGGCTCCACCGCCGACAATCTGCTCTCCGCCGCTGAGGGCGAAAACTACGAGTGGACCGACATGTACGATTCTTTCGCCAAGACCGCAGAGGAAGAGGCTTTCCCGAACTGGCGCAGAAGTTCCGCCTCGTCGGCGAGATCGAGCGCCATCACGAAGAGCGCTACCGCGCGCTGCTGCGCAACGTCGAGACCGCCAAGGTCTTTGAAAAGAGCGAGGTCAAGGTCTGGGAGTGCCGCAACTGCGGCCACATCGTCGTCGGCACCAAGGCCCCCGACGTCTGCCCCACCTGCAACCACCCCCAGAGCTACTTCGAAGTCCACGCGGAGAATTATTGAGAATCGTCAACTAAACCGAGAGCCGCAGGCTGTGCCTGCGGCTCTCTTACTATTCACTTACTCCTTCGGCAGCAGGATGCAGATCGTCGTGCCCTTGCCCTCTTCGCTATGAAGCTCGACTGTACCGTGATGGTACTGCACGGCGTGCTTGACGATGGAAAGGCCGAGGCCCGTGCCGCCGCTTGCCTTCGAGTGGCTCTTGTCCACGCGGTAGAAGCGCTCGAAGATGCGGCTCTGGTGCTCCGGCGCGATGCCGATGCCCGTATCGGCCACGGAGACGAACGCCTTGCCGTCCCGCTCGCCGACGCTTACCTTCACGCTGCCACCCTCGACGTTGTACTTGATGGCGTTGTCGCAGAGGTTATAGATGACCTCGTACAAAAGCGCCGTACGCCTCCGATGGTCTCGCTCTCGCCCTCGACGGCAATCGCGATGTTCTTCTCCGCCGCCGCGGTCTTGAGATCGTCTGCCGCCTCCTGCGAAAGCGTGAGCAGGTCGACCGTCTCGCGCGGCATTTCGTCGCCCTCGTCGAGCTGGGACAGGCGGATGATGTCGCCGATCAGCGTGACAAGGCGCTGCGCTTCTTTTCGGATGTGGCCGACGAAGCGGGGGACGTCCTCCTGCTTCACCATGCCGTTTTCCAGCAGCTCCGCGCTGCCGATGATGCCTTGCAGCGGCGTTTTGAGCTCGTGCGACACGTTCGCCGTGAATTCACGGCGCGTCTGCTCCGCTGTCTCGCGCTCGGTGATGTCGAAAGCCAGCAACACAGCGCCGACCGCCGCGCCGCTTGCGCCGATGCGGCTGACGTCAAACTGCCAGATACGGCCGCCGCGCTCCACGCGCGCCTCACTGTGCCCCTCGTCCATGGCGCGCTCGATGGCAAGGCTCATGTCGTGGCTGCGGTCGATGGTCAAAAAGTCCTGCCCGACGCAGCTCTCGTCCGTGCCGAAGAGCTTTTCCGCCGCGGGGTTGATACTCAGCACATGCTCTTTTTCATCGAGCAGCACAAGCCCTTCACGCATGCTGCTTGTGATCTGCGAAAATTCCGTCTGCTGGCGCTGAAGTTCGTCCATCTGCTCGTCGATCTGCAAGTGCTGGCGGTTGATGCGCCCGAGCAGCGGGGCGAGCTCTTCATAGGCGTCATTTTCAAGCGGATGCTCAAGGTCCAGCTTGTTGAGCGGCTGGACGATGCGGTGCGACAGGCTCTTGGCTAAAACAGAGGACAGGATCAGCGCCACGATCAGCACCACTAAAATGGGCTGCCCCATGCCGACGAGCAGCACACCCGCCGTCGCGCGGCTCATCGAAATGCGCAGCACGCTCCCGTCCGCGAGCCTTTCCGCGCAGTACATCGTCTTTTGCAGCAGCGTCGAGGAATAGCGCGTGCTCTCGCCCTCGCCGTATTCCAGCGCTTGCTTGACCTCCACGCGGTCGGCGTGATTTTCAAGGCTTTCGGCATCGGTCACGGTGTCGTAGAGCACCGTACCGTCGTTTTCGATCCACGTCAGGCGGTAGCGCTCGGAGGAGAGCTGAGAGAGATACTCCGTCCCGTTTTCCTTCACGGCGACGGCGGCAAGCTCCAGCTCGTCGCGCAGCTGCTTTTTTTCGACGCTCCCGAAGTATTCGTACAGGCAGCCCATGATGACGAGCAGGCTCGCCAGCAGCACCGTGCCCGCCACAAGCAGGATGGAGTGAAAGATCTTTTTTGTCATGCCTTGCCCTCCATCCGGTAGCCCACGCCGCGCACGGTCTCGATCTTCTCGCCGTACGCGCCGAGCTTCTGCGCAGCGTGCGGATGTGCATGTCCACCGTGCGCGTCTCGCCGCAGTAGTCCGTGCCCCACACGTCCGCCATGAGCTGGTCGCGCGAAAACGCCGTGCCGGGATGCGAGAGGAACAGGCGCAGCAGTTCGAATTCCTTGTATGTCAGCGCGACGCTCTCTCCATCCGCCGTGACGGTGTGGCTCTCTTCGTCGAGCACCAGACCGCCGCAGCGGAACTGGGATGCCGTCTTCGTGCCACAGCGGCGCAGCACCGCCTTGACGCAGGAGACGAGCTCCATCACGCCGAACGGCTTTGTCAGATAGTAGTCTGCACCGAGGTCGAGACCGCGGATCTTGTCGTATTCCGCGCCCTTGGCCGTCGCCATGACGACAGGGATATCGGAAAGCGCCGCGTCCGCGCGCATGCGGCGCAGCAGCTCCATCCCGTCGATGCCGGGGAGCATCACATCGAGCACGACGAGTTCGGGTCTTCCCGTGCGCAGCGCCTCCCAGAACGAAGTACCGTCCTCAAAGCCCTTGGCCTCAAAGCCGGTCGATTGCAGGCATATACCTCGATATCGCGGATACTGGCATCGTCTTCCACGCACCAGATCATACTTTACCCCTCCTTATGCTCTCCTGTCACAGAGAAAATGACCCATTCGGCGATGTTCGTCGCATGGTCGCCGATGCGCTCAAAATACTTGGCGATCATCAGCAGGTCGAGTGCGAATTCACCATCATCAGGGTCCTGCGCGATGCGCTTGATGAGGTCCTTCTTCACGCGCGCGAAATAGTCGTCCACGGTGTCGTCCTCAGCGATGACTGATCGGCAAGCGCCGTGTCGTGCTTGACATAGGCGTCCACGCTCTCGGTCACCATCTTGATGGTCGAGCGCGCCATCTCGCGCAGGAGATTACTGTTTTCCGCACCGCGCCCGCCGAGGAACGTGATGATCTCGGCAATATCCTCGGCCTGGTCGCCGATGCGCTCCATGTCCGTGATCATCTTGAGCGCCGCCGAGATCTGGCGCAGGTCCTTTGCCACGGGCTGCTGCTGCAAAAGAAGCTTTAGGCACAGCGACTCGATCTCGCGCTCCTTGCGGTCGATCTCTTGATCGAGCGGTGCGACGCGCGCGGCCAGCTCCGCGTTGCCTCCGTCAACGCCTGTGCCGAAAGGGCGATGACCTCCTCGCACAGCGCGCCCATCTCAATGAGCTCGCGGTTCAAAAGCGCAAGCTGTTCATCAAACCGGCTTCTCATTTAACCGAACCTCCCCGTGATGTAATCTTCTGTCCGCTTGTCCTGCGGCTGGGAGAAGAGCTTCTCCGTCTCGCCGTACTCTACGAGCTCGCCGAGCAGGAAGAACGCCGTGTGGTCGGAAATACGCACCGCCTGCTGCATGTTGTGCGTGACGATGACGATGGTGTACTTCTCCTTGAGCTCCATCGCGAGCTCTTCGATCTTCGATGTCGAAATGGGGTCGAGCGCACTTGTCGGCTCGTCCATCAGCAACACCTCGGGCTCGACCGCGAGCGCGCGGGCGATGCAAAGGCGCTGCTGCTGGCCGCCGGAGAGGCCGAGCGCGTTTTTCTTCAGGCGGTCCTTGACCTCGTCCCAAATCGCCGCGCCGCACAGGGATTTTTCAACAATCTCATCGAGCTTTGCCTTATTCTTGATACCGTGCGTGCGCGGACCGTAGGCAATGTTGTCGTAAATGCTCATCGGGAAGGGGTTCGGCTTCTGGAACACCATACCCACCTGACGCCTAAGCTCGCTCACATCGACGGACGAGTCAAAAATGTCCTCGCCCTTATAGAGGACGCTGCCCGTGATCTTCACATCGGGGAGCAAATCGTTCATGCGGTCGAGCGTCTTTAAAAACGTCGACTTGCCGCAGCCACTCGGGCCGATGAGCGCCGTAATGCTTTTTTCGGGAATTTCAATGTTGATGTCCTTGAGCGCCTGATGGCTCCCGTACCACAGACACAGGTTCTCAACGGAAAGGATGTTGTTCATAGCCCTCTCCCCTCTTTCAATTTGTCTTCAAAGGCGAGGCCGTACCAGTGGCTCTCGCCGCGTTTTGCCGTTTTCTGCACGCAGTCGTCGCAGAATTCCGCCGCGTCTTTCAGGGCTTGCGGCATGCCTTTACCATTCATCAGCTCGCCGCACAGGGCGGAGACGAACACATCACCCGTGCCATGCAGCGTCTGCGGAAGGCAGGGCTTGAAAATTTCCATATACTGCCCGTTCAGCCGCGCGCAGTAGCCGATCTCCTCCCCGCGGTGGACGCCGGTGATGATGACATTTTCCACCGTGAGCGCTTTAAGAAGCGTTTCTATCGGTGCGTCCATCCCGCAGCCCGCGAGAAGCGCCGCCTCCGTGCGGTTGGGCGTGATGAGCTGTGCGCTCTCGCACAGCGCGCGCATCGCCTGCACGTACTCTTCGGTAAAGCAGCCGTACAGCGCGCCGTTGTCGCCGAGCACGGGGTCGACCACAACGATGGTATCCTCCCCCGCAAAGTCGCGGAGGAAATCTTTTGCAAAATGCATCTGCTCCACCGAGCCGAAAAGCCCATGCAGATGCCGTCGAATTTGATTTGAAGCTGTCTCCAGTGCGCGGCAAAGGCCTTCATCTCGTCCGTCATATCGCGCATGACGTAGCTGCCGAAGCCGTCCGCCGTGTGCGTCGATAAAATGGCCGTCGCAGCGGTACCGTCTCCACCCCGTAGGAAGAGAGGATGGGCATGGCCACGCTCAGCGAACACTTGCCGAAGCAGGAAAGGTCATTTAAGAGCGCCATGCGCTTCATGCCGCTTCCGTTGACAGATCGTATCATTGCTGTTTCCTCCTGAAGTATCGGCCGACCAGATCGGCGATGAGGTTAATGAGCATCGTCAGCAGCATCAAAATGGCCGCAATGGCGAACACCACCCCCGTATCGCTCGACTCCTTGGCGTAGAAGTACAGCGCCACCGTCAGCGTCGCGCCCGCGTGTGCATGCCCTCAAAGAAGTTGTAGAGCATGTGCGCCGAGCCCGCCGTGAATAAGAGCGCCGCCGACTCGCCGAGGATGCGTCCGATCGACAGGATACAGCCCGTCACGATACCGTCCACGCAGCTTGGCAGCACCACCGTGCGGATGGTGCGCCATTTGCCCGCGCCCAGGCCGAACGCGCCCTCGCGGTAGCTCTGCGGTACGGTCTTGAGGCTCTCCTGCGTCGTACGCATGATGGTCGGCAGGTTCATGATCGTCAGCGTCAGCGCACCCGCAAGAAGCGACGTGCCGTTTTTGCAGAAGATCAGCATGCCAACAAGGCCGTAGATGATCGACGGGATACCGGAGAGCGTTTCCGACGCGTATTCGATGACGGAGACGAGCTTTTTGTTCGCGGCGTATTCATTTAAGTAGATGGCCGCGCCCACGCCGAGCGGCAGCACGATTAAAAGCGTCGCGATGACGATGTAGAGCGTGCTCAGGATGTCCGGCAGGATGCCGACGCGGCTGGCAAGATAGCTCGGCGCGGTGGAGAGCATCTCCCAGGTGACGTTCGGAATGCCGTTGCCCAATATATAACCAATCATACCGACTACGAGCGCACAAGTCAATACTGCGGCGACGCCCATCAGGAGCTTCATCGCCGTGATATAGCCTTGCGGCGGGCCGAGGACTGCATTTTCAGCATCAGTTACCCTCCTTGTCGCGCTTTAAGAAGAAGTTGAGCGCCGCATTGATGAGCAGGATGAAAAGATACAGCACGAGCGCAATGGAAAACAGCGCCTGATGCTGCAAGCCGCTCGAATACGACATCTCGCTCGCGACCGCCGTGGTGAGAAAGCGGACGCTCTCAAAGATCGACGTTGGCATATTCGACACGTTGCCCGAGACCATCATGACTGCCATCGCCTCGCCGATGGCGCGCCCCCACGCCGAGCACGACCGCCGCAGCAATGCCGCTCTTCGCCGCCGGGACGGAGACGCGGAAATACGTCTCGATGGGTGTCGCGCCCAGCGCGAGCGAGGCATCCTCATATTCATGCGGAACGGCCTCGAGCGCCGTGACGCTCACCTTGATGATCGACGGCAGGATCATGACGGCCAGCACGATGATGGCCGCAAACAGGCTTGCGCCATCCGGCAGGTGGAACGTCTTGCGGATGGCAGGCACGAGCACCAGCATACCGACAAGGCCGTACACGACCGACGGGATCCCCGCGAGCAGGCTGACGGCGGCCTCCAGCACGGTGCGGACCTTCTTGGGCGCGACCTTGGAGAGGTACACCGCCGTCAAAAAACCGATGGGCACGCCGAGGACGATCGCGCCTGCCGTGCCGTAAACACTCGTTAAAATAAAGGCAGAATGCCGTACTTCGCTCCGCCGACGTCGACGACCACACCTTGCCCGTGAGAAACGGCACAAGGCCGATCTTCTGAATGGCCGGGATGCCGGAGATGATGAGATACACCGTGATCAGCAGCACGCATCCGACCGTAATGAGGCCGAGAAGCAGAAAAATACCGTGGACGACGGCTTCAAACATTTTTTTCCTCTGCGCCATAATTGTTTCCTCTTTTTGCTGTCAGCGGGAGACGGCTCACGCCGCCTCCCGTGATGGTTCCTGTGTTCTGTTAGTTGGCTGCGACCGCACCGGCAGCGGCGATGATGCTTGCCGCGTCAGCGGACAGCGCGTATTCGAAGAAGGCCTGTGCCGCGGGGGAAAGCTCGGTGCCCTCCTTCGTGACGAGCACGAACGGACGCTGGACCACATAGCTGCCGTCCTTGACGGTCGCCTCCGTTGCTTCCACACCGCCGACTGTCAGCGCCTTGACGCTGTCGCCGACCGCGGAGAGGGAGGCATAGCCGATGGCGTCGGGGTTCTGGGACACGGTGTTGATGACGTCGCCCGTGGAGGTGAGCTCCTGACGGTACTGGCAGGCGTCCTTGGTGTCGGTGATGGACTCGAAGCCGTCACGCGTGCCGGAGCCGGCCTCACGGCCGATGAGCACGATCTCGGCGTCGTTGCCGCCGACGTCCTTCCAGTTGGTGATCTCGCCGGTGTAGATCTTGGCGATGGTGTCAATGTCGAGATCGGAGACAGGGTTCTCGGGGTTCACGACAATGGCGATGCCGTCGAGCGCGACGACGGTCTCAACAAGGCCGGAGCCTTTTCGTCATCCTTGAGCGCGCGGCTCGAAAGGCCGATGTCGCAGCGGCCTTCGCTAACGGCCTGAATGCCGGAGCCCGAGCCGGTGGGGTTATAGGTGAACTTCACGTCCTTGTTCATGGCCATGAAGGATTCGCCAAGAGAGTTGATGACCTTTTCCATCGAGGTGGAGCCGTCGGTCGAGACGGTGCCGGAGAGGGTCGTTTCGGTGTTGCTGCCGTCAGTGTTGGTGTCGGCGCTGTTGTCGTTCTTGCTGCCGCAGGCGGTCAGCAGGCTCAGCGCCATGACAGCGGTCAGCGCAAGAGTGAGAAACTTTTTCATTTGAAATACTTCCTTTCAATTTTTCCAAGATGTTGTTCCTTGCTACATTTGCCATCATAAAGGCAGGTTGTAAAATCAGAAAGTCGCCTTTTGTAAAATCGCGGTAAAAGAGAAAAAGGACGTTTCCGACGGAAAACGTCCTTTTTGAAGGTCAAATATCGTGTTATTCGGTGCGCAGCGCTTCGACAGGGTCCTTGCGCGCGGCGATGCCGGAGGGAATGAGGCCCGCGATGAATGTGAGCGCCATGCTGATGACCACGAGCGCCGCGCCGCCGACAGGCGGCAGGATGGCGTTGAGACTCTCGATACCCGTCAAGTGGTGCACGACGAGGTTGATGGGAATGATCAGCAATAGCGTGATGCCGATGCCGATGGCACCGGAGCAGAAGCCCTCAATGAGCGTCTCCGCGTTGAACACGCGCGAGATATCGCGCTTGCTCGCGCCGATGGCGCGCAGAATGCCGATCTCCTTCGTGCGCTCGAGGACCGAGATATACGTGATGATGCCGATCATAATGCTCGACACGACGAGCGAGATCGCGACGAATGCGATAAGCACATAGCTGATGGCGTTGATGATCGTCGTGACCGAGCTCATCAGAAGCGCCACATAGTCGGTGTAGTCGATCTGGTCATCCTCGGAAACGCTGTTGTTATACTGCTCGATCGCATCGGAGATGGCGTCCTTGTCGGCAAAGGTCGAGGCGTAGATGTTGATGGTCTTGGGACTTGCGAGTCGACGTCGCCAAGCAGCTTCAAATTGTCCTCATACGTGCCGTTCGAGACCGTCGCAGGCATGTAGTTATCATAAAGCCAGCTGTACTGCTCGCTCGTCAGCGGCGTGACAGCGGGCGATTTTTCGAGCGCCAGATCGAGCGCCATGGCGAGCTGATCGCTTGTCATGTTAGATAGCCGCGCCTGCACGCCCGCGGCGTACTGCTCTGTCACCTGCTCGCGGATAGACTGCTCCACGTAGCCGAAAAGCGTCTCGTCGTCCATCTGCGCAATATAGGACTTGACGGTCGCCTCGTCCACGCTCATCTGCTGGGCGTAGGTCGAAATGACCATCTGCTCGATGCTCGCGCGGTCGAGCGAGCCCATCTGCTGCTCCACGATGGCGGAAAGATACTCTTCGCTCGGCACGCTCATCATCGCGGTGTAGGCTGCGGCGCGCTCGGTGACGGAAAGGCCCTCGAGATAGTCGGTCACGTCCGCTTCCTTCTGCTCGTCGCTCACGGAGTAGTCATCGGTCAGGAACGGCAGGCCGAGGATAACGTCGGTATCGGGGTCTTCTTTCTGCTTCTGCAAAATCTCGGTCTGTCCCGCCTTTTCGACAAGGTAGTCCGTCAGCGCGGACGTATAGCCGATCGCGCCGGAGAGCATCGAGGATACCGCGTTCTCATTCGGGCGCAGGATGCCGACGATCTTCACGCGCGTGCGACATCGTCGGAGTTATAGAGGAAGTCGAGCCCCGTATCCGTCGTGCTGACATCGGTATATGTGCCGCTTGCGGAATCGTACTGGTAGCGCTCAGCGGGCAGGACGATCTTGAAGCTCATATTGCACAGGTCTTCATAGCTCCAGCTCTGGATGTCCTTGCTGTCGAATTCCGAGCCGTCGAGCATGTGCTGCATCGACTCCACAACCTCGTCCTGTGCGCTCAGGCCCAGCGAATAGATGACAAGGTCGGAAATTTCGTTGTCCTTGTTGACGATAAGCATGACCTCGTCGTAATTCTGCGGCCAGGAGCCGTAGATGAGGTCATACTGCTCGTGCAGGAGGTCGCCCACGAGCTCGCCGCTCTCACTATCCTGCGGCGGGAGCATCTGCTCCCAGGTCTCCATCGCGGAGTAGGCCGAGCCGAAGCGCTCGAAATAGCTGCTGTAATCGCCGCCGTAGAGCTCGCTCATGCAGGTCTGCAAAAGCTCCGTCACGTCGGACTTGAAGACCTTGCCGTCGGTGTCTTTGGCATAGATGCTCATGCCGAGGTCGTAGTCATAGGAAATGGAGCTGATGTGGCTTGAAAGCTCGTTGTCGCCCTCGAGGTAGGTCTGAAGTCCTTCAAATTGTTCGTCTGCGTCTCCGCCGAGGCAAACGAGCTCATCATGTCGTACATAATGTTGTTGGAGTAGACGGCGTCGAGGTCATGCTGCTCCCCGTCGCCCTCGTCCTGCGCATGGACGCCCATCATCGAACTGACCATGCTGGACATGTCCATGCTCTCAGCCTCGATGGTCAAGGGGTAGCTCGATAGCGTATCCTCCTGCACGCGGTCGATATAGGTCTGGATGCCATTGCTCAGCGATAAAATCAGCGCGATGCCGATAATACCGATGCTGCCGGCAAAGGCCGTTAAAAACGTCCGTCCCTTTTTCGTCATCAGGTTGTTGAGCGACAGCGACAGCGCCGTGCCAAAGCTCATTGAGGTCTTTTTGCTCTTGCCCGCGGCGGGCTTTTCTTCCACGGCCTCCTCATACGGCGCGCTGTCGTCCACGATCTCGCCGTCTTTCAGCCGCACGATGCGGCTCGCGTAGGTCTCGGCAAGCTCGGGATTGTGCGTGACCATGATGATGAGGCGGTCCTTGGAGATGTTCTTCAAGATCTCCATCACCTGCACGCTCGTCTCGCTGTCGAGCGCGCCCGGTCGGCTCGTCGGCGAGCAGAATGTCCGGATCGTTGACGAGCGCCCGCGCGATGGCAACGCGCTGCATCTGACCCCCGGACATCTGGTTCGGCTTTTGCCCATCTGGTCTCCGAGGCCCACGCTCTCAAGCGCCTTGATGGCGCGCTCGCGGCGCTCGCTCTTGCTCACACCCGAGAGCGTGAGCGCCAGCTCCACGTTGCTTAGCACACTCTGGTGCGGGATGAGGTTATAGCTCTGGAAGACGAAGCCGATGGAGTGGTTGCGGTAGCTGTCCCAGTCCGAATCAGAAAAGTCTTTCGTCGATTTGCCGTTGATGACAAGGTCGCCGCTCGTGTACTGATCCAACCCGCCGATAATGTTCAAAAGCGTCGTCTTGCCGCAGCCCGAATGGCCGAGGATGGCGACAAACTCGCTCTCGCGGAAGTTGAGGCTCACGCCCCGCAGCGCATGGACGGTGGTGTCGCCCGCCTGATAATCCTTGACGATCTGTTGCAGCTTCAGCATAGTCTGCCTTCTTTCTGAGTAAATAAAAATAAGAATTCCAGAGTAGGATACCATTTTGACCTTTTACCGTCAACCGGCGCGGTCGAGAATTCACCGAAGTTCATGCCTCTTCCCCCATGCATCGATGCAAAGGAGCGCGGCAAAGCTGCCGCGCTCCCCCTCCGCGCCTATAGGAGGCTGTTTGCGCCGATCTCAATTTCCCGGTGCAGAATTTCCCGGTGCATGGCATCGCAGCCCGTAATATACAGAACGCCCTTTTCCGCCGCATAGGATCTTGTGTTTTCCTCGCGCTCACGCGCGTCAAGAAGGAAATAGCGGCAGCCGCCGTCCTCGATGAATTCTTCCACCGTGACGGTACGCAGCCTGCGGAGTTTTTCATTCTCGCACCCCGGCTTTGTCCAGTCTCTGCCGCCCCATTCCTCAATGGTGAGCAGCGCAATGTTGGGATCGTCGACGCGGCCGAATATGATCTCCTGTCCGATGATCTTATTGAGCGAGCCCGGGCACCAATTGCCGACATGCACGCTTTCCCCATCCGCACAGGAGATCGCATCGCCCATAAAAATGATGTCCCAGCCGGAGGGAGTCAGCCGTGCCGCGCCGCAGTAGAGCGAGTTCTCTCCCGCCGTCAGATAGACGCGGTAGTTTTGCCAACCGATGCGCATACGCTGCATCGCAACGGTGCGCGTCGGCTCATAGATACCGTAATACTGCTCTCCCATGCGGATCGCCGCGCGCGGTGTGAGCTTCATGTCGGACAGAACGACATACGCCGCCAGCACGCACAGCAGCACGGCAACGCTCCTGACCGCGCGGCGCATTCTGCTCGGTTTTCGCTTGATCGTTTTCACGGCTGCGCCTCCCTTCCCGGCAGTGGGATCTCCAATGCAACATGCTCGCCGAGCCGGTCATAAATGAGCCTGATATAAGTATCGTCCGGCTCGATATTGACGCGGTGACTCGCGATGCACACATAGAGCGTGCCACTGCTGCTCACGCAGCTTGGATAATCGCAGTCTTCCCATTCGTCGATCACCTCGCCGCGCTCGTTTTCCAGCCGCAGCGTATGCAGCAGCCGCGCATAGACCACGCCGCCGGGAATACGGTCGAAGGCCGTCAACTGCACTTCTGCGCGCTGGGTACTGCAGGAGACCGCATCAATGCGCACGATATCATCGCCGATGGGAATGCGCGTGCCCGGCGTCTCCGTGTTCCAACGCTCCCAGCCCTCACCCGGTTTTTGCACCTCGTACCGGTCACGGATCGCGCCGTAGAGGCCGCTCGACTTCACGATCAGCCCCGCGATCATCACGCACAGCAGCGCCGTGAGGATGCGCGCGGCGCGCTGCACGATGACGAGCCAGAAGTGGCGGTACTGCTCGCGCAGGGCCTTACCCGTCTCCTCCGGATCGCCCATCAGCTCCACAGCGCGCGCAGCGGCATCCTCCTCCGTATAGCCGTGCTCGACCAGCGCTTCGGCGTGGTCTTCGATGTGACCGGCGAGCTCATTTCTCAGATCGTTTGCTTCATCGCTCGTCAGCCGGCCGACCTGTGCGAGCACGCGGTCGCAATATTCCTTTCTGTCCATAGCCTCACCCTTTTTTAAGCAAAGTGCAGCACGGCGTTCACTGCGCCGCTGTACTCCTGCCAGGCTTTCTCCTCTTCTGTGAGCGCGGCACGGCCGGCGCGCGTCAGGTGATAATACTTGCGCATCCGGCCGGTGGGCGCCGCCTTTTCATAGGCCTCCACATAGCCCTCGCGCTCCATGCCGTGCAGCACGGGGTAGAGCGTGCCCTCTTTCATCTCGAAGACATTGCTCGAGCGGCGCGCCAGCTCCAGAATGATCTGGTAGCCGTACATGTCCTCGGTCGAGAGGAGCTTGAGCAGCAAAAGCTGTGTGTGGTCAATGCTCTTTTTCTTCATGTTGCACCTCCTATGATACATAGAGTATCTATGCTTGTAGTATACATAGAGTTACGAGGTATGTCAAGCCAAAAATATTTGTAAATTTTTGTTCATTTTCTTAACAGACCCTAAACTTTACTTCTTGTCCTTTTGCGGCATACAATTATAATAACAATCTGAAAATCCGGCGGGACTCTTTTACCGCCAAATCGCATCGACATGAAAAGAGAGGTTCCCCATGAAAACGTATCAAGCAGGCATCGACGTAGGCTCCACCACGGTCAAGCTCGTCGTGCTGGATGAAAACGGACAAATGATCTTCGGGCAGTACCAGCGCCATCTGTCCCACACACAGCGCGCACTGTCCGACTTACTCAAGCAGGCGCGCGCAGCGCTCGGCGAGTGCGCGCTCGAATTGCGCGCCACCGGCTCCGGCGCGATCAACCTTGCCAAGGCGCTCGGCATCCCCTTTGTGCAGGAGGTCGTCGCCGTCGCGCAGGCGCTCGAGCGCGTCGCGCCGCAGGTGGATGTCGCCATCGAACTCGGCGGCGAGGATGCAAGATCATCTACTTCAAAGGTGGGCTCGAAGAGCGCATGAACGGCGTCTGCGCCGGCGGCACCGGCTCGTTTATCGACCAGATGGCCGCCCTGCTGCAGACCGATGCCTCGGGTCTCGACCGCGAGGCGCGCACTATCAGCAGATCTACCCCATCGCCGCGCGCTGCGGCGTGTTCGCCAAGACGGATATCCAGCCCCTCATCAACGAGGGTGCGACGAAGGCCGACCTTGCCGCCTCGATCTTCCAAGCGGTCGTCAACCAGACCATTTCGGGCCTTGCCTGCGGCCAAGCCCATCCGCGGCCATGTCGCGTTCTTAGGTGGGCCGCTGCACTTCCTCCCCCAACTCAAGGCCGCGTTTATCCGCACGCTGAAGCTGACGGATGAGACGACCATCGACCCCGAAAACTCCCATCTCTTCGCCGCCACCGGCGCGGCCATCGACGAAACGCCCGCCGAGGCGCAGCCGCTCAGCGCGCTCATCAAGCGTCTCGACAGCGGCGTGCAGATGGATTTTGAATTAAAGCGCCTGCCGGCGCTCTTTGAAGACGAAGCCGACCTCGAGGCCTTCCGCACCCGTCACCATACGGCGGTCGTGCCGCGCGGCGATCTTGCAACGTATAATGGCGACTGCTTTCTCGGCTTCGACGCGGCTCGACGACGACAAAGCTCGCGTTAGTTGGCGAAAAGGGCGAGCTTTTGTACTCGTTCTACGCCAACAATCAGGCAATCCCATCAAGACTGCCATGCAGGCCGTACATACGCTGCGCGAGCATCTTCCCGCGGGCGCACATATCGCACGCTCCTGCTCCACAGGCTACGGCGAAACGCTGCTCAAGTCCGCGTTCTCGCTCGACGAGGCGAGGTCGAGACCATCGCCCACTGCACCGCCGCGTCGTTCTTCGACCCGAAGGTCGACTGCGTGCTCGATATCGGCGGACAGGACATGAAGTGCATCAAGCTCAAGGACGGTGCGGTCGACACGGTGCTTCTGAACGAGGCCTGCTCGTCCGGCTGCGGCTCGTTCCTCGAAAACTTCGCCAACTCCCTCGGCATGACAGCGCAGGAATTCGCGCACGAAGCGCTCTTTGCCAAGGCTCCCGTCGACCTCGGCACGCGCTGCACGGTGTTTATGAACTCCAACGTCAAACAGGCGCAGAAGGAGGGCGCAAGCGTCTCCGATATCTCCGCTGGCCTTGCCTACTCCGTCATCAAGAACGCTCTTTATAAGGTCATCAAGCTCTCCGACGCGAGCGAGCTCGGCTCGCACGTCGTCGTACAGGGCGGCACATTCTTCAACGAGGCCGTGCTGCGCGCGTTCGAGCGCATCTCCGCGCGCAGGTCACGTGTCCCGACATCGCGGGCATCATGGGCGCGTTCGGCGCGGCACTGCTCGCGCGCGACCGCTACCACGGGCAGCAGAGCACAATGCTCCCGCTTGAGGAGATCGAGCAGCTCACGTACAAGACCTCTGCCGCACGCTGTCAGGGCTGCCAGAACCACTGCATGCTCACGGTCAGCGTCTTCCCCCGGCGGCCGCCGCCATGTGAGCGGCAACCGCTGCGAAAAAGCCCTGCGCGGCGAAAGCGCTGCCAAACCCGGCGAAAATATCTTCGCCTACAAGCGTGAGCGCATGTTCGCTATCCCCGCTCGAGCCGGAAAATGCGCCGCGCGGCGAGATCGGCATCCCGCGCGTACTGAACATGTACGAAAACTATCCGTTCTGGCGACGTTCTTCCGCGACCTCGGCTCCGCGTCATCCTCTCCCCGTTCTCCACGCGCGCGATCTACGAGCTGGGCATGGAGAGCATTCCGTCGGAATCTGAGTGCTATCCTGCCAAGCTCGCCCACGGTCACGCCCAGTGGCTTATCGACCACGGCGTCAAGACCATCTTCCACCCCTGCGTGTTCTACGAACATCAGGAAGTGCCGGGCGCGCAGAACCACTTCAACTGCCCGATCGTCGTTTCATATCCCGAGAATATCAAGAACAACGTCGAAGCCGTGACCGACGCTCCGTGCGCTACCTGCATCCCTTCCTCGCTTTCACGAACGAGAAGGTCGCCTCCGACCGTCTCGTCCAGTTCTGTAAGGAAGTATGGAACATTCCCGAAAAGGAAACGCGCCATGCCGCCCACCTCGCGTGGGAAGAGCAGCGCAGGGCCAAGGCCGACGTCCGCGCCGCGGGCGCGAAGGCACTCGCCGACATGGAGAAAAACGGCGGCAGCGGCATTGTGCTCGCCGGACGTCCCTACCACGTCGACCCCGAGATCAACCACGGCATCCCCGAGCTCATCGCGGCCTACGGCCTGACGGTGCTGACCGAGGATTGCCTGCCCATCGACTTTGTCCCCAAGCGCCCCGTGCGCGTGAATGACCAGTGGTCTATCACTCCCGCCTCTACACCGCGGCGGAATTCGTCTGCGGGCGCGACGATCTTGAGCTCATTCAGCTCAACTCGTTCGGCTGCGGTCTCGACGCCGTCACGACCGACGAGGTCTGCGAGCTTTTGGAGCAGGGCGGCAAGCTCTACACCTGCCTCAAGATTGACGAGGTCAACAACCTCGGCGCGGTGCGCATCCGCATCCGCTCGCTGCTCGCCGCCGTCGCCATGCGGCGCGAGCGCGGGATCCATTCGACCTCTCACGTACAGCCGTTCGAGCGCGTCTACTACACCAAGGAGATGCAGAAGCAGCACTACACCATCCTCGCCCCCCAGATGAGTCCCATCCATTTTGACATTCTCGAGCCTATCTTCCGCCACCACGGCTATAATTTTGAGGTACTGCAAAACGACGACCGCGCCGCCATCGACGCGGGCCTCAAGTACGTCAACAACGACGCCTGCTATCCCTCGATCACGGCGGTCGGCCAGCTGATGGAGGCCGTGACCTCCGGCCGGTACGACACCGACCACCTCGCCCTCATCATGTCGCAGACCGGCGGCTGCTGCCGCGCGAGCAATTACATCGCCTTCATCCGCCGCGCGCTCAAAAAAGCGGGCCTTGAACACATCCCTGTCATCTCGCTCAACGCCAACGGCATGGAGACGAACGAGGCTTCCGCATCTCGCCGTCACTGCTGTTGGACGCCGCGCACGGTATCGTGCTTGGTGACCTGCTGATGCGCTGCCTGTACCGCGTGCGCCCGTATGAGCTCGAAAAAGGCAGCGCGAACGCGCTGCACCGCAAGTGGCGCGACATCTGCATCGACTCGCTCACGAGCGAGCATCCCAAGTACCGCTACGCCCAGCTCTGCCGCGGCATTGTCGAGGATTTCGACGCGCTGCCCATCGACGAAACGCTCAAAAAGCCGCGCGTCGGCGTCGTCGGCGAAATCCTCGTCAAATACATGCCACTTGCCAACAACCATGTTGTCGACCTTTTGGAACGCGAGGGTGCAGAGGCGGTCGTTCCCGATCTTCTCGATTTCTTTGCCGCCACGATCTATGAGCAGGACTTCAAGCACACCCACCTTGGAAAGGGGTGGACTGCTTCGGCCAGCGCCAAGCTCGGCATTCCGGCACTTCAGCGCATGCGCCGCCCCGCGATCGAAGCGCTGAAGGCAGCAAGCGCTTTGATCCCCCCATGGCCATCAACCATGTGGCGGAGCTTGCCAAGCCCTTCCTTTCAATCGGCAACCAGTACGGCGAGGGCTGGTTCCTCGCCGGTGAGATGGCAGAGCTCATCACCTCCGGCACGCCGAACATCGTGTGCATCCAGCCGTTTGCGTGCCTGCCGAACCATGTGGTCGGCAAGGGCGTCATCAAGGCGCTGCGCGCGGCCTATCCCGGCGCAAACATTGTCGCTGTCGACTATGACCCCGGCGCGAGCGAAGTGAACCAGCTCAACCGCATCAAGCTGATGCTCACTGCGGCGCAGCGCGCGCTGCACGCGCAGGTGGCCACCCCGAAAAAGCCGCAGCCGCCCGAGGCTCCGTCCATCTGCCTGCCGCACCCCAAGGTCGCAATGCTCTGAGCGCAGAAAGCGGCAGAAATTGAAAAATAGGCTTGCTTTCCGCACCTTTCTATGGTATTATGAGTACCTGTGAATATAGCGTGATCACACGTTCAACAATTTGGAGGTTTTCACCATGACTTTATTCGTTACGATTCTTCAGCTTCTCTGCGGTCTCATCGTCATCGGCATCGTCCTGTTCCAGAGCGGCAAGTCCGCCGGCTTAAGCGGTGCAATCGGCGGCGTGGCCGATTCCTTCATGCCAAGAACAAGGCCAAGAGCACGGATGCCCGTCTTGCGCGTGCCACCAAGTGGGTCGGCGCTGCGTTCATCGTCCTGACGCTCGTGCTGAATATGCTGTAAGAGCAAACGAATCCATAATGAAGAAGAGCGGAAGCAAATGCTTCCGCTCTTCTTTTTTTGCATTTGGGAATCCTGCTGCAAACAGCGGGAATTGATATAATCGGCAAGTCACTCTGCTCTGTGCGTTTTGACAGCATTCTGCCCCGCTAGTCAATTTTCCTTTCCAGAAACGATAAAAAGCCTTTGTATGGCTTCGCGATCTGCCATACAAAAGGGCTTTTTACTTATAATTCAGCTTTCGACTGCGGGGTTGGTTTAGACCAACTCGATCATCGCGGTCAGCGCCGTGCCAAGAGCCGCCTTCGGCGGTTGCACGGCTACACACCCGCCTGCGGGCGAGCGTCGGCAGCGCTCGACGCACGTTAGCCTATTCTTAGACCAACTCGATCATCGCGGTCTCGGCAGCGTCGCCGCGGCGGACGCCGGTGCGAACGATGCGGGTGTAGCCGCCGTTGCGCTCAGCATAGCCGGGAGCGATCTCCTTGAACAGCTTCTTGCAGACATCCTCGCGGGTGATGAAGCTCATCGCCTGGCGGTAAGCTGCCAGATCGCCCTTCTTGCCGAGGGTGATCATCTTCTCAGCCACGGGCTTGATTTCCTTGGCGCGGGTGACCGTAGTCTCCATTTTGCCGTTATCCAGGAAATCGGTGACCTGCTGACGGAGCATCGCCATACGCTGATCGGTAGTCTTACCGAGCTTACGAGTTCCGGGCATAGTGGTTTTCCTCCTTGTAAGGATAAGTTGTCGGCCGTCGTTCTACGCGTGGGCGTAGGGTGCCGGTCATTAGTTGTTGTCTTCGCTGGCCAGGGACAGGCCCATCATGGCCAGCTTGTTGATGACCTCTTCGAGACTCTTGCGGCCGAGGTTTCTCACCTTCATCATATCGTCCTCGGTCTTGGAAATCAGATCCTCGACCGTGTTGATATTGGCACGCTTGAGGCAGTTGAAGCTGCGCACGCTGAGATCGAGCTCCTCGATCGTCAACTCGAGCACCTTATCGCGCTGCGCCTCGGCCTTCTCCACGACGGTGGACTTGCTGCCCATCGCGTCGGAAAGGTCGGTGAAGAGCGAGAAGTGATCGCAGAGGATCTTAGCGCCGAGAGAGACGGCGTCACGCGGACTGATGGTGCCATCGGTCCAGACCTCAAGCGTCAGCTTGTCGAAGTCGGTCATGTTGCCCACGCGGGTGTTTTCCACGGTGTAGTTGACCTTGTACACGGGCGTGTAGATCGAGTCAACAGGAATAACGCCGATAGCCGTCTGCGCTGTCTTGTTGCGGTCGGCGGACACATAGCCACGGCCGTGAGAAAGCGTCAGCTCCATGTTGAGCGTCGCACCGGCGTCCAGCGTTGCGATGTGCAGGTCGGGGTTGAGGACCTCGACCTCGCTGTCGCCCTTAATGTCGCCGGCCTTGACCTCGCACGGGCCCACAGCCTCAATATAGACGGTCTTGATGCCGTCGGTATTGTGCAGACGGGTAATGAGGCTCTTGACGTTCAGCACGATCTCGGTCACATCCTCCTTGACGCCGGGGATAGTGGAGAACTCGTGCTGCACGCCGGCGATCTTGATAGAGGTCGCCGCGGTGCCGGGCAGGGACGAGAGCATAATGCGGCGCAGCGCATTGCCGAGCGTGATACCGTAGCCGCGCTCAAGAGGCTCTACGGTGAACTTGCCGTAGGTGCCGTTCGCGGGGTCTTCCACGCACTCGATCTTGGGCTTTTCAATTTCAATCATGCAGTTACCCTCCATTTCCATTCTGTGGTCTCAAAGTCCACACCAAATTCTGCGTGTGTCTGTTGAGGGCTCGCCGCCGATTACTTGGAGTACAACTCAACGATGAGGTGCTCCTCAACGGGAACATCAATTTCTTCGCGGGCGGGAAGGCGAACCACGGTGCCCTTGAGGCTGTTCTTATCGCGCTCCATCCAGGTGGGGACCAGGAACACGGGAGCGTCCTGACCCATCAGGCGCTTGAAGACCTCGGAAGAGCGGCTGCTCTCCGCGACCTCGATCACATCGCCGGCCTTGACGAGGTAGGAAGGAATGTTGACCTTCTTGCCGTTGACGGTGAAGTGAGCATGGCTGACGAGCTGACGGGCCTGACGGCGGGTCATCGCAAAGCCCATGCGGTAAACAACGTTATCCAGACGGCGCTCGACCGTGATGAGCAGATTGTCACCGGTCTTGCCGGGGGCGGCAGCGGCAGACTCGTAGTAGCCGCGGAACTGCTTTTCGAGGATACCATAGATGAACTTGACCTTCTGCTTTTCAGCAAGCTGAAGGCTGTATTCGCTCTTCTTCTTTCTCATCTGGCTGCCGGGGTTGCGATTAGTGGTCTTCTTCGCATAGCCCATCACAGCAGGAGAAATGCCCAAAGCCTTGCAGCGCTTGGCGATCGGCTGCATATTCTTTGCCATAGTGCTTTTTACCTCCTCTTTCGATTAGACGCGACGGCGCTTCGGGGGACGGCAGCCGTTGTGCGGGATGGGCGTGACGTCCTTGATCATCGTGACCTCCAGGCCGACAGCCTGCAGGGCGCGGATCGCAGCTTCACGACCCTGGCCGGGGCCTTAACAAAGACCTCGACCGTCTTGAGACCATGCTCCATCGCAGCGGTAGCAGCCGTTTCAGCGGCGCTCTGAGCGGCGAACGGAGTGGACTTCTTGCTGCCGCGGAAGCCGAGGCCGCCGGAGGAAGCCCAAGAAAGGGCGTTGCCCTGCGTATCGGTCACCGTGACCATGGTGTTGTTGAAGGAGGAACGAATATGAACCTGACCACGTTCGACGTTCTTCTTTTCGCGGCGACGGCGGATAACCTTCTTACCGGTTTTAGCATTGTTTGCTGCCATATTCTATTCTCCCTCCTTACTTCTTCTTGTTCGCAATGGTCTTCTTGGGGCCCTTGCGGGTACGAGCGTTGGTCTTGCTGCGCTGACCGCGAACGGGCAGGCCGCGGCGATGACGGGTGCCGCGATAGCAGCCGATCTCGCTCAGACGCTTGATGTCGAGTGCGGTCTGACGGCGAAGGTCGCCTTCCACGATGTAGCTGTGGTCGATGGCTTCACGAAGCTTGGCCTCGTCAGCATCGGTCAGATCCTTCACGCGGGTGTCGGGGTTCACGCCTGTCTGTGCCAGGATCTCCTGAGCACTCTTTCTGCCAATACCATAGATATAAGTCAAACCGATTTCGATTCGCTTATCCTTGGGCAGGTCAATACCGGCAATACGTGCCATACTTTTTAACCTCCAATTAAGTCTTAGCCCTGGCGCTGCTTGTGCTTCGGATTCTCGCAAATGACCATGACACGGCCTTTACGACGAATGATCTTGCACTTTTCGCACATGGGCTTCACGGACGGTCTTACTTTCATGTCGATAAACCTCCATTACTTAGTACGCCAGGTAATTCGGCCGCGGGTCAGGTCATAGGGAGACATCTCCACTGTGACCTTGTCACCGGGCAGAATCCTGATGAAATTCATTCTGAGCTTTCCGGAAATATGCGCTAAGATCGTGTGTCCATTTCCAATGTCTACTTGGAATGTGGTGTTGGGCATGGCCTCAACGACAACGCCTTCCACTTCAATCATGTCGGATTTTGCCAAGTGTTATCCCTCCTGGTCCGGATTTTCCTTGCCGCTGTATGCGGCGATGGCTTTACGAAGCTCACTGTTTGTGATTTTTTCCTTGCTTCTGATCTTCTCGCGACAGGTGCCGCGCTCTCTGCGATGAAGCGGACATGCTTTTGCTTTTTCCGCTTCGGCGCTTCGATCCTGCGGCTCTTGCCGTCGGCCAGCAGCAGGTACTCCCCGTCTGTTTCCAGCACGAAGAAGTATTTGCCCTGTTCTCTGCCGGCAGTTGCCTGAACAAGATTCGCAATGTCCATGGCGGCCTCTTACGGTGCCGGAGCCGTCAGAATTTCGGGCTCCCCGGCGGTGATGAGGATCGTGTTCTCGTAGTGCGCCGCGTATTTGCCGTCACGGGTCTTGACGGTCCAGCCATCGCTCATCTGGCGGATGGCTGCGGTGCCCGCGTTCACCATCGGTTCGACGGCGATCGTCATGCCGCGCAGCAGCTTCGGCCCGTGGCCCGGAGCCCCGTAGTTGGGGATCTCGGGCGCTTCGTGCATGTTTCTGCCGACGCCATGGCCGACATACTCGCGCACGACGGAGAAGCCGTTCGCCTCCACATACGCCTGCACGGCGTGGGAGATGTCGGAGATGCGGTTGCCCTCGCGGGCCTGCGCAAATCCTTCAAAAAAGCTCTGACGAGTCACGTCGATCAACCGCTGTGCCTCTTCGGAAATTTTTCCGCAGGGGTAAGTGGCTGCGCAGTCGCCGTGGAAGCCGCCGATGTATGCGCCCACGTCCACACTGACGATATCGCCCTCCTTGAGCACCCGGGGACCCGGGATGCCGTGGATGATCTCGTCATTGACGGACACGCACACGCTGGCGGGATAGCCGTTATAGTTTAAGAACGACGGCTCAGCGCCCTGCGAACGAATGAAATGGAACACTGCTTTGTCAATTTCTCGGGTTGTTACGCCGGGCTTTACCATTTCCCCTGCTAACGCACGGGCAGCCGCGGTAATTTTTCCCGCTCGGCGCATCAATTCGATCTCGCGCTCTGATTTCACAATGATCATATCTTAACCATCCTGTCTCAGTATTGCGAGGATCGCCTTGGAGGTGGCCTCCACCGGCCCCATGTCCTCCACCGGATACAGAACCCCACGCTCGCGGTAGAAGTCCTTGAGCGGTTCTGTTTCTCTATGATAGACCGCAAGGCGGTTTTTCACCGTCTCGGGCTTATCATCCTTGCGGGTGACCAGCTCGCCGCCGCAGACGTCGCAGACGCCCTCGGCTTTGGGCGGCACTGCCACGATGTGGTAGCTTGCGCCGCACTTGCTGCAAACCCTGCGTCCGCTCATGCGCTCCATGATGGTCGCGTCAGCGATCTCCAGGGAGACGACATGATCGAACTTGATACCGGCTGCCTCAAGAGCTTCCGCCTGCGCGATCGTGCGGGGCACACCGTCTAAGATGAAGCCTTTCGCACAATCGGGCTCGGCGAGCCGCTCTTTAATGATGCCGATGATGACCTCATCGGGTACCAGGTGCCTTCGTCCATATAGGTCTTGGCCTTCATTCCCGTCGGCGTGCCCTCTTGGATGGCCGCGCGCAGAATGTTACCGGTGGAAATCGCGGGGATTCCTAACTCGCGGGAGATGACAGCGGCCTGCGTGCCTTTGCCAGCGCCCGGAGCGCCCAATAAAATCAGTTTCATAGAAACGCCTCTCTTACTCGAGGAAGCCCTTGTACTGGCGCATCATCATCTGAGACTCCAGCGCGCGGACCGTCTCAAGTGCAACACCGACAACGATGATGACCGAGGTACCGCCGATGGCGAGGCCGGAGTTGCCCAGCAGTTTGCCGGCGATCAGCGGCAGATGGCCACGATGCGAGGTAGATGGCGCCGAAAAGGGTGACCTTGTTGAGAACCTTGGCAATGAAGTCAGACGTGGGCTTGCCCGGACGGAAGCGGGGATGAAGCCGCCGTTGCGCTTGAGGTTGTTGGAGATCTCAACGGGGTTAAACTGAATGGTAGCGTAGAAATAGCTGAAGCCGATGATCATCAGGAAGTAGACGATCAGATACAGCACAGACTTGGTGTCGATCGCGTTGTAGATGCTGCGGCCAACGGTGCCCTCCTCGGGAATGCCGACGAAAGCCCAGATGGTGGCGGGCAGGGACGCGATGGTCTGCGCGAAGATGATGGGCAGAACGCCGGACATATTCACCTTCATGGGAAGGGTGGATGCCTGGCCGCCGTACATCTTGCGGCCGACCTGACGCTTGGCGTACTGGACGGGGATGCGGCGCTCGGCCTCGTTGACATGGACGATCAGAACGACCATCGCAAGCATGCCGACGATCAGCAGCGCGATCCACAGGCAGCCGATGGAGCCTTGGTGCGGATGTAGCTCGCACCCATCGTGACCATGTTGGGCACGCGGGACAGGATACCTGCAAACAGGATGATGGAGATACCGTTGCCGACACCGAACTCATTGACCTGCTCGCCCAGCCACATCACGAACGAAGAACCGGCAACAAACGAAACGATGATCACGAGCGCCGGCCAGATGCCCTGCTGCTCGAGGATGTTGTAGTTCTTGCAGATCATGTAGTAGCCAAAGCCCTGAAGCAGGGCGATCGCCACGGTCGCGTAGCGGGTGATGGAGGCGATCTTCTTCTTGCCGGCCTCGCCGCCGTCGCGGGCAAGACGCTCGAGCGCGGGGATCGCGATCGTCAACAGCTGGATGATGATCGAGCTGTTGATGTAGGGCTGGACGCCCCAGCGCGAAGACCGTCGCTTCTGCGAACGCGCCGCCGGACATGACGTTGTAGAGGCCAAGCACGGTGCCGCTCATGCTGTCGAGATAGTTGCCGAGCAGCGTCGTGTTGATATAGGGGACGGGGATCGCGTTACCGATGCGGAAGATCAGAAGGATCAGCAGCGTGAACACGATCTTCTTGCGCAGTTCGGGAACGCCCCAGGCCTTACGGATCGTCTGAATCACTTAGACCACCTCTGCCTTTCCGCCAGCTGCTTCAATAGCTTCCTTAGCAGACTGGGAAAACGCAGCGGCCTGAACAGTGACCTTCTTGGTAACAGAGCCGTTACCGAGCACCTTGTAACCATACGCGCACTTGCTCAGGATACCCTTAGCAAGCAGAGCCTCTGCGGTAACGGTCTCGCCGTCCTCGAACTTGTCGAGCGCACTCAGTTGATGATCTCATAGGGCTTTGCAAAAATGTTGTTGAAGCCGCGCTTCGGGGTACGGCGCGCCAGAGGCATCTGGCCGCCTTCGAAACCGACGCGGACACCGCCGCCGCTGCGGGCCTTCTGGCCCTTGTGACCGCGGCCGCCGGTCTTGCCGTTGCCGCTGCCGTGGCCGCGACCCTTGCGGAACGCTTCCTTGGTGGAACCAGCGGCGGGAGACAGATTATACAGTTCCATATCTGTTCCTCCTTATTTCTCTTCAGTGACCTGCAGCAGATAGCCGATCTTGGCGATCTTGCCACGCGTCTGGTCGTTGTCGGGCTGCACGCTCGTATCGCCGATCTTGCGCAGGCCCATGGAATTGGCAGTAGCAATGTGCTTTTCGTGTCTGCCGTTCAAGCTCTTGACGAGCTCAACTTTTAAATTAGCCATGACGCTCTGCTCCTTAACCGATGATCTCGTCCACGCTCTTGCCGCGGATCTTGGCGACCTGCTCCGCGCTGCGCATGGACTTCAGGCCTTCGATCGCAGCGCCAACAACGTTGTTGGGGTTGTTGGAGCGCAGGCACTTAGTACGAATATCCTTGATGCCGGCACCTCAACGACGGCACGGACAGCGCCGCCGGCGATCACGCCGGTACCGGGG
>ENA-OQIO01000260-OQIO01000260.1-human-gut-metagenome-genome-assembly--contig:-NODE-260-length-28515-cov-6.003875_pt1 | contig 28515 bp, 28 predicted proteins | sample MGYA00242573_ERZ504737 | MGnify/ENA primary metagenome ERZ504737 (study PRJEB26092, sample SAMD00036203) | human gut metagenome | host: Homo sapiens | study: EMG produced TPA metagenomics assembly of...
TGTCTTGCTTCTTGTCCTCAAGATTACGTAGATATGTCAGTCTGTCGAAGAGATTTCTGAGCACTCATCATTTAATGAGCCGGTTGCCTCCTTTCGGTATCTGGCGATAAAAGGATGGTATTTCCCTCATCTATCAGCTTGACAGCGGCCTCGGCCTGTCCTTTTTTTATCTGCAGTTCTTCTGCAATTGCAGCAATAATATCCATTTTTTTACCTCTTTAAAAAACTTATTCTTTTCGTATTATAAATGAAGTGATACAATAAAATCAACTTTATAGAAAGGAATTTGATTATGGATCCACAAAAATTTGATTATAATCAGGATTATAACTATAATTTCGGCAGCAATTATGGGCCGGGCTTTAATCCCAACAACAATTTCTACAATAAACGCTCACGCAATATGGAGGTTGCAGCACTTGTGCTTTCAATAATTGCCATCGCGTCGTGCAGCTGTATTTATGTGTCTATCATATGCGGCTCGCTTGCCATGATTTTTGCGTTACTGTCAAAAGGCGGTGCCACCTCAATGAGCAGCATGGCTATGACCTCATTCTGGATTGCGTTTGCCGCTGTTGTTATCACTCTTATTATCTATATCGGTTCGTTTGCCGCCATGCTTCACGAATACGGAAGCATAGAGGGTATATTAAAGGAATACCAGAACCTGACCGGTATCGACTACAATGAGCTACTTAAGCAGATGAATACCGCAAAATAATATAAGCATATTTTTGACTATACAGTTTACCACAATAATGGCAAGTGCAAGCCACATATATAATGGCCTGAAGTGCATTCCGATGTGCAGCCTGCCGCGGCTTATCCGCTGCAGTGTCTGTGACAGCATAAACCAGCTCCAAAAACGGCTGTATACGGCACAAACGGATGGAGTACAAACGACCTTATCAGATGTCCATGCAGCAGCGCAAATGTGGCTCTCGTGCCACCGCACCCCGGACAATAGTAGCCTGTATATGCGTGCAGCGGACACGGAGGCACCTTTGTGAGTATCTGCGTACCGCATACTCCAATCACTGCCGCAAGAGCCGCAAATATAGCTATGCATATCCAGCCCGTTATATAGAAATACCTGTCGATTGTTTCATCTGTCTGCATGATATTAGTGGTCCTTCCTGTGATTTTGTGTAACCATATGAATACAAGTATATGCTATATATCTGACAATTGTCAAAGCATTAATTTAAACATTAACTTAAGCCTAACTTAAGCATTAATTCAAAACTATTATTTCAGGAGAAATATAATGAACCCAAAAAAGAAATCCAAAGAATTAAAAAGAATATCAAGAGAGAACCTGAACGGAAGATACAGACTTAGCATGAGCGTTTTTCTCACTGTCACACTCATAAATCTGTTTAGTGACCTGCCGTTTACCTACCTGCTCGGAAATGTATATGCGACAAAGGTTCAGACCGTCATCTACTACATTGCGAGGTGCTTTTATCTATCGTGGTCGGCGTGCTGCAGATGGGACTCATACGTTTCCACCTTAATATGGCAAGAAAGAAAGAGTGCCGTATCAGCGATGTATTCTACTGCTTTATGAATCACTCCAACAGATATTTCGGAGCATACATCATATATTATGCCATCTCTATGATTGCAAAGGCGCCTTTCCTTGTAGCAAAAAACTTTTTCAAGCTAAGCGGCGACACTATGGGAATTGCTATCGCTTTATATGCTGCAAGTGCCGTACTCAGCTTTATTGTACTGGTTCTGTTTCCGTTTTACCTGTATCTGGTACTCTCTCGCGATGATTTATCAGTATTTGCATGTCTGACTCATGCCATAAAGCTGATTCGCGGCAACATACTCAGAGTCATCTACATTAACGTAAGCTTCATCGGTATGCTTGTGCTTTGCGTGCTGTCGCTCGGCATCGGCCTGCTCTGGGTGGAGCCTTACTATGAGCAGACCTTTACAAATCTCTTCCTCGATGTGACCGGGGAGCTGCCGACAGTGGACTGCATGGTGTAACAATACCGCAGATGTAGTTCTTAAATTTTATCATAAAAGTATATTAGGTGCGTGGAGTGGGTGGCTTACAGATTATATGTCATCTGCTCGATTTACGACGTGCCGTGTGGAAGTTATATGCCGCCATCAGCAAAAGCGGCGCGGAAAATACTCGTTCAAGCAGCACAACCTGAATTTATATATTGAGGTAAAATGCGCGTTTGATTTTTCGCGCCTAATAAGCTCTGCTGATGGCGGCATTTACTACCACTAGGCTAAGGAGTTATAAGAGCAGGTGACATGTAATCTGTACGCCACCCGCTCCACGCACCCACTCTCAACCTAAAATCGAAGCTCTACATCTGCAGCAACCGGTCCATAATCCTTGACGCAACGCAGCTCTTGTCCATGATTTCAAGCTCTGTGCAGTCGTCAGCCGTGATGAGTGTGACCACATTGGTGTCTGTTCCAAAGCCTGCGCCTGCTACCTTTAGGTTATTTGCCACTATCATATCTGCATTTTTCTTTGCAAGCTTTGCTTTCGAGTTTTCAAGCATATTCTGGGTTTCCATAGAAAAACCGCATATGAGCTGTCCCTTAGCCTTGTGTGCTCCGAGGTATGAAAGTATGTCCTCTGTGCGCTCAAGCTCAATTACAGACTCATATGAGCTGTCATTTTTCTTTATTTTCTCATCAGCCGGATGTGATGGGCAAAAATCCGCTACTGCTGCGGTCATGATGATAATATCCTGTTCAGCAGCCTTTGATTTCACCACGTCTGCCATGTCTGCGGCCGATGTCACATTTACCACATCTACAAACATAGGTGGCTCAACCGATACTGAAGCGTTGACCAGTGTAACATGCGCACCGCGGAGCATACAGTTTTCTGCTATGGCACGCCCCATCTTGCCTGTTGAGTGATTGGTGATAAAACGTACTGGATCTATTTTTTCCTGCGTCGCTCCGGCTGTGATGAGTACATTCTTGCCCGCCAGGTCCTTTTCACAGGCTATTGTCCTCATTATGTAGTTGAAAAGTGTCTGTGGCTCCGGCATTTTTCCTGCACCGGTGTCTCCGCATGCAAGATATCCTTCAGCCGGCTTTATCATCTCAAAGCCGTAGTGTTCGAGCTTTTTGATATTGTCCTGCACAATCCTGTTCTCGTACATATTGGTGTTCATGGCAGGAGAAACAAGCTTAGGACATTTGGCTGCAAGTATTGTGGTGGTAAGCATATCGTCTGCGATTCCGTTTGCCATCTTGCCTATCACATTGGCTGATGCAGGTGCCACCATAAAGATGTCTGCTCTCTTTGCAAGCGCCACATGCTCTACATTGAATTCAAAGTTTCTGTCAAATGTGTCCACGAGGCACTTGTTGCCTGTGAGAGTTTCAAATGTGATTGGATTTATAAAATTTGTTGCATTGTGTGTCATTATGACGTTGACATCGGCGTGCTGTTTTACAAGCATACTCGCAAGGTTTGCTATCTTGTATGCCGCTATACTTCCTGTCACTCCCAAAACTACTGTTTTTCCTTTTAACATGATTTTCACCTCTGTATAAAACTATTATTATTCTGCAGTCATTTTTTGTTTACATCGCAAAATGCTTTGTAGCCATCCACAGACTTTGCACTTCTAGCTGCATTGGCAATGGCCTTTGCCATGACATAGGCACTCATTGGCCCCACCAGATTGATATCGGCAGGCACACTGCCCACTGATACAGCATAGATTGAATCTCCGTCTGCCATCGTATGCACGGGTCTGATTGCTCTGCCATAGCCATTGTGAGCCATGGATGCCACCTTGTTGAGTGCGGTCTTGTCAAGCTTTGCATTTGTTATTATTGTACCAATTGTGGTGTTTCCTGTAAACATATTCTGAATCTTCGCCGCTGCCTCAAAATACGCTGTCTCGTCATCAAAAAGCAGCCCATTTTCATCCAGTGCTCCGGCAATTTTCTTATCTGTATCTATATCATATATGTCACCAAGTGCGTTCAGTGTCACCACTGCTCCAACCTTTAGTTCTCCAAGCTGTACTGCATAGGCTCCTATTCCGCTCTTCATGCTGCGCTCACGCCCCATATATTTGCCGACTGTTGCGCCCATTCCGGTCCATAATTTCCCTGTAAAAAGGTATCATAAGAAGCGTTCTCACAAGCCTTGTATGCCATTTTGCCATCTGGCCTTGCATTTTTATCACCTATTACCAGGTCAAAAATACACGACTGCACCACAAGAGGAACCTTTGTGACTCCCACATCAAAGCCTATATCGCGCTCCTCGAGATACTTCATCACGCCTCCCGCTGCATCCAGACCAAAGGCAGAGCCGCCTGACAGTACAAGAGCATGGATACCCTTTGCATCTGCCACAGGATTTAAAAGTGGTGTCTCCCGCGAAGCCGGTCCGCCTCCCCTTATGTCAACTCCCGCCGGTGACTGTTTATCAAAAAGAAATACCGTACAGCCGGTCAAGCCCTTAGTGTCCTCGGCTTGGCCTATTTTGAAGCCGCCGATATCCATTATGTCTATTTCATGCATATGTTTCACCTTGTATCATGCCTTTCTTTTAACTCAAATGCTTTTTACCATTCCTAGTCCAACTGCTTATAAAACAGGCGGACCTTATCAGTCCGCCGTACATACAATTTCACATTTATTTTAAATCTATCTGAATTTATTTTGCTGCAATTGGTTTGATAGTATTTAAAACCAATCCAACCAGGTATACGATGATTGCGGCAACTATTGCCTCAATTACTCCGTTAAAACTGATGACTCCTGTGATAACGCCCAGCACCGCGTTTCCTGCCACACCGATTGCATCTGCATAAGCATCCTTGTAAAGCACGAAGATTGAGCCCATTACAAGCAGTGTATTGGTCATGGCACCGGCTACACCTGCATATACAAACGGAATAACCTGTGTGCTCTTTCTGATAAATACAGCCTCAACTACTATAAATACTACAGCTCCGACTGCTATGCCGATTCCTAAAGCGGCTGCCTGTGAAAGTGACTCTGACATCTTGCCGAGGAATGCATATACTCCGAATGCAAGGAATGCTGACATGAGCACATTTAAAACTGTGCCCCAGAGATTTTTCTTCTCTGACGCAAGCACCTTTTTGATGCCTATATATACAAAATAAGGTATAACACCTACTAAAATTCTTGGAACAAATGCTATGAATAAGCTCTTAAATATACCTGAGGTTCCGACCAAGGATGCGGCAAGCACCGGCGAAAATACAAAGGATGAAAGAGTTCCTCCGACTATAGTTGCCTTTAGGCAACTGGTAAATCCGAATACAAATCCAAGGAATGCTCCCTTTTTAGGTCCGCAGAAAAGTGAACCAAGGATTACCGGAATGTGAATAATCGTAGCGTTGATAACTACAAGCGCAATATATCCGAGTGGTGTGAATGCCATGATAATGATAATGGCTGTGAATAAACCTGTCAGTACAAGTTCGTTTGTTTTTGAATTGCGCATTGTTTTTCCTCCTTTTGGTAAAAGCCATATGGGTCTCGTCCTAATTCTGTTATGCTGTGATTCTGTCACACGGCATAAGAGCGCACATGAAAATTGTATGGCTGCTGGATTCTCGTATGAGTAACCCGCATTTATGTATCATACCACCGTGCAAGAAATGTGTAAAGCAGTTTTTGTTATTTTTTTAACAATTTTTTAATAAAATGTGTTGGTGCAGTGCGAATCACCGACATATACATCTATGTCTTACATATGCTGCATTGTATCTCACAAGCGTGAAAAAAAATCCCCGGACATCGTATAAATGTCCGGGGAAATTATTTATTCTACTGTAACTGATTTTGCAAGGTTACGTGGCTGGTCAGGGTTTAAGCCCTTTCCTGTTGATGTGTAGTAAGCGATAAGCTGACAGATTATAACTGACTCGAAAATCACAAACTCATCCGGTGCCTGTGGGAGTGAGATATGCACATCACAGATTGACTTATCTGTAATATCCTTGTCCTTGCTAAGAAGGATAACGTATGCGCCTCTCGCCTTTACCTCGCGGATATTTGAGATGACCTTGCTGTATACATGGCTCTGTGTAGCAACTGCAATAACCGGAACCCCCTCGCTGATGAGCGCGATTGTACCGTGCTTTAACTCGCCTGCTGCATAAGCCTCAGCATGAATATATGAAATCTCTTTGAGCTTGAGTGCGCCCTCCATGCTTAATGCATAATCAAGTCCTCGTCCTATGTAAAACGCATTTGCAGCATTTGTCATTCTCTTCGTAAGCTGTTCAATCTCAGGTGCCTGTGTGATAACTGACTCAATGAGATTTGGAACCTCCTGCAGATTCTCAATAAATGTCTTTGCCTCTTCCTTGGTCATACGGCCGGATACAAGACCAAGCTTGCATCCAATCAGGTAAAAGCTTGCCACCTGAACTGTGTATGCCTTTGTACTTGCAACAGCAATCTCAGGACCTGCGTGTGTATAAAGTACATAGTTGCTCTCACGGGCTATTGTTGAGCCCTTTACATTTACGATAGAAAGCGTCTTTTTAGTATACTTATTAGCCAGACGAAGTGCCTCTAAGGTATCGATTGTCTCACCTGACTGTGACACAAAAATAACCATTGACCTGTCTGTGAGAACAGGCTGCTCATATCTGAACTCTGATGCAATCTCAACAGAAACGGGAATACCAAACTTGTTCTTTAAAAGAGCTTTTCCGACCATTCCAGCATACATGGCTGTACCGCATGCTACAACTGTTATGTCACTTATATCCTCGAAGAACGAATCCGGGATATTATCATCCTCAAAACAAGGAAGTGAATCCTTGATTCTTGGAGTGATAGTCCTTGTGATAGCTGTTGCTGCTCATGAATTTCCTTGATCATGAAATGCGGATATCCATCCTTCTGAGCTGCCGTTACATCCCAGTTTACCTCAAGATAATCCGGCTCAACTTTCTTACCCTCTAAATCCTCCATTTCGATTCCATCAGCAGTCATTGTCATGATAGTGTACTCCGGAAGTATAAAATAGCGCTTTGAATATTTAATAAACGCTGTAAGATCTGATGCAATAAATGCTCCATCATCGCAATATGTTGCAACCATCGGGCTTACATTTCTGACAGCAAAAATCTTTCCCGGCTGATCCTTGAACATGATACAGAACGCAAATGAACCCTGAAGCTCTGCTACTGCCTTCTTAATAGTAGCCTTTGGATCTCCGTCATAGAGCTTGTTGATAAGAGCCGCTGCTACCTCTGTATCTGTCTCAGATATAAGAGAGTCTGCAAGATCATACTTGTTTACAATCTCGTGGTAGTTCTCAATGATACCATTGTGGATGAGTGCGACATTTCCAACCTTGTGAGGATGAGCATTGGCATTGGTAACTCCGCCGTGTGTTGCCCATCTTGTATGTCCGATTCCACAGGTTGAATTGTTCTCATCATCGCAGATAGCTAGAAGATCCTTAACCTTTCCGACGGTTTTGCGAATAGAAATCTTGCCTGTATCCTTAAAATAAGCAATACCTGCACTGTCGTATCCACGATACTCTAACGCTGCGAGTCCTTCCGTCAAAATCTTCTGTGCCTCTAAACGGCCTGTAAATCCTATAATTCCACACATAGTGTTAGATCTCCTTTTCGATATATAATTTTAAATGTACAAATTGTAACTGTTCTGTTCTGAATAGCTACTTGATTTTTATGGTTCTCTCGCTTTGTTTTGATGTCTCCATCATATTTGGTTTGAGATGCGCATCCATATATGCGTCCAGGCATCCGCCGAATTTTCGATAACCTGAAACCTCGTTAACCGGCATCATTTTTACGTACCTGCCGGTGCATGGCGCTAAAGTTTTTAACTTTTCGAAATTCAATTCCTCCACATTTGATTGAACGTTGTTATTCTATCACATTGGGATAAATGCCTCAATTGTAAAATTAGCTGAATTTTTCATAAATGTGTGGGTAAATTTATAATATGCGACTAGATGTCGTAGTATAACAAAGATTACGCTATATTTATGGTCAAAAAAACACAGCACTGCGATAAACAGTACTGTGTTTAAATGTATTAGTAATGTAATTTTATTGCATTATTATGCGATTATGCGTCAGCATTTGCCTCTTTAAGAGCTGCTGTAAGCTGAGGAACGATCTTCTTTAAATCTCCTACTAAGCCGTAATCAGCTACATCGAAGATTGGAGCATCCTCGTCCTTGTTGATGGCGATGATGAGATCAGACTCCTCCATACCTGCTACGTGCTGGATGGCTCCTGAGATACCGATTGCAAAGTAAATCTGTGGACGTACAGTCTTTCCTGTCTGTCCTACCTGATAATCCTGTGCTAACCAGCCGTTCTCTACTGCTGCACGAGAGCATGATACCATACCACCCTTGAAGCATGAAGCAAGGTCACGAAGCATCTCGAAGTTCTCAGCGCTTCCAACTCCACGTCCGCCTGATACAAGTACCTTAGCGTCCATGATGTTCTCTACGTTGCCAACTGCCTTAACGATATCCATGATCTCAACATAACGGTTGTTCTCCTCGAGTGCAGGATTGAACTCGATAACCTCTGCTGCTCTGCCAGCCTCTTTAGGAAGCTTCTGCATAACACCAGGACGAACTGTTGCCATCTGTGGACGGTTGTCAGGACAAGCAATTGTTGCGATTGTGTTTCCACCGAATGCAGGACGTGTCATGAGAAGCTGGTTGTGCTTCTGCTCCTGTCCAGGCATAGCATTGATTGGGAAATCACCAATCTCAAGCTTTGTACAGTCAGCTGTAAGACCTGTCTTAACTCTTGCTGAAACTGTTGGTCCGAGGTCACGTCCGATAGCTGTTGCACCAACTAACATGATCTCCGGCTTGTACTCGTTGATTACTGATACAAGAGCCTGTGCGTATGGCTCTGTTCTGTATGTCTCAAGTGCAGGATTGTCTACAACGATTACCTTGTCTGCGCCGTACTCACCGAGCACTGTTGCAAGAGCCTTTACGTTAGATCCAAGAAGTACTGCAGTAACCTCTGTATTTAAATCTGCTGCTAACTCTTTAGCTTTACCGACTAACTCAAAGGCGATGTCGCTAAGCTTATTGTCTACCTGCTGTGCGTAGATATATACGCCCTTATATTCTTCTAAACCCATTTTTGGTTCCTCCATACTAGATGATATGTTTCTCTTTGAATTTCTCCATGAGATAGTTTACTGACTCTGTTGGATCAAGGTTAACCTTTTCTCCAGCTCCCTTAGGTACCTTGTCAGATGCCTTAGCAATCTTTGTAGGTGATCCCTTAAGTCCAAGATCTGAATCGTCAACATCCTTAAGGTCAGCTCTGCCCCAGACAGTTACCTCTTTGTCAAATGCATCGAAGATTCCGCCCGGTGTCATATATCTAGGCTCATTTAACTCTGAAAGAGCTGTGATAAGACAAGGCATCTTAGCCTTAACTACGTGATATCTGTCCTCGTACTGACGCTTAACGACTACAGAATCTCCCTCAACCTTGATATCCTCTGCGTATGAGATTACAGGAAGTCCAAGATGAACTGCGATCTGTGGTCCAACCTGTGCTGTATCTCCATCGATAGCCTGACGGCCTGTGATGATTAAATCATAATCGAGATTTCTTAATGCACCTGCAATTGTAGTAGATGTAGCCCATGTATCAGCTCCACCAAGTACTCTGTCTGTTACTAAAACTGCATCATCAGCGCCCATAGCCATTGCCTCACGAAGGATTGCATCAGCCTTTGGAAGTCCCATTGTAAGAACTGTAACCTTTGCGCCTGTCTCGTCTTTGATTCTAAGTGCTGCCTCAAGACCAGCCTTGTCATCTGGATTCATGATTGCAAGCATTGAAGCTCTATCAAGTGTTCCGTCAGGATTGAATTTTACTCCACCCTTTGTATCAGGAACCTGTTTAATACATACTACGATATTCATGTATTTGTTCTCCTTTATTTATTCTAAGTAGCTCTACCGTTATGATAGCTCTCTTAACTATCTGAGTAATGAGCCTGAAATAACCATACGCTGAACCTCTGAAGTTCCCTCGTAGATCTCTGTAATCTTAGCATCACGCATCATACGCTCTACATCGTACTCACGGATATATCCGTATCCACCGAATAACTGAACGCACTCTGTTGTAACAGCCATAGCTGTCTCTGCTGCGAATAATTTAGCCTTTGCTGCATCTACTGAGTAAGAAACCTTAGGGTTCTTAGCAAACTCTGCCTTCTTCATAGCTGCTGCGTATACAAGATACTTAGCTGCATCGATACGTGTAGCCATATCTGCAAGCTTGAACTGTGTATTCTGCTGCTGTGCGATTGAACGGCCGAACTGCTTTCTTTCCTTTGTGTACTCGATAGTTCTCTCTAATGCGCCCTCTGCAATACCAAGTGCCTGAGCAGCGATTCCGATACGTCCACCATCAAGTGTATGCATAGCGATTGGGAAACCTCTTCCCTCTTTTCCAAGTAATGCATCCTTTGGAATACGTGCATCCTCGAAGATAAGCTCGTATGTAGATGATCCGCGGATACCCATCTTCTTCTCTTTTGTTCCGAATGAGAATCCAGGTGTTCCCTTGTCTACGATGAATGCAGAGAAGTTCTTCTTCTTGCGTCCACGCTTGTCCTCTGTGATGCTTGTAATAGCGATGATGATGTAAACATCAGCAACCTTACCGTTTGTGATGAAGCACTTAGATCCGTTAAGAACCCACTCATCTCCGTCTAAAACGGCCTTTGTCTGACATCCCTGTGCATCTGTACCAGCGCCCGGCTCAGTAAGACCGAAAGCACCGATCTTCTTGCCTGAAGCAAGGTCAGGAACATATTTTTTCTTCTGCTCCTCTGTACCGAATGTCATAATAGGATCGATACAAAGTGATGTATGAGCAGATACAATAACGCCTGTTGTACCACAAACCTTTGATAATTCTTCTACACACATAACGTATGTAAGTGGATCACAGCCCTGTCCGCCGTACTCCTTTGGTACAGGAATGCCCATGAATCCATATTTTCCCATCTTAGCAACTGTCTCTGCTGGGAATACCTCTGTCTCGTCAGTCTCCTGTGCAAGAGGTTTAACTTCTGTCTCTGCGAACTGTTTGAAAAGGTCGCGAGCCATCTCATGTTTCTGATCTAAAGTGAAATCCATGATTTATTCTCCTTGATTTTTGTTTTGTTATTGAATTCTTATATAACTTTATAGTTATATATAAGCTACATAAGACCTATATTTTATAACGTATATATGTTATATAAAGCCTACGGATTGCTACGCTTTCGCTCCCGCAATCTATGTACATTCGCGTCTCTAAAGCGTACAAATTTTTGCAAGCAAGCTTGCATCATTTATACGCTTTGAGACCAGGCTTTATTGCTCCTACTGTGCGTCTACAGGTGTCTTTGTACGGTCTGCGTTGTAAACGTAGAATCCCTTGCCGCTCTTGCATCCAAGGTTTCCGCCTCTTACCATCTTGCGAATGAGTGGACATGCACGATACTTGCTGTCACCTGTCTCATTGTAAAGAACGTCCATGATTGCAAGGCAGATATCAAGTCCGATGAAATCTCCAAGCTCTAATGGTCCCATTGGATGGTTAGCACCAAGCTTCATAGCTGCATCGATTCCGGCGATATCTGAAACGCCCTCCATCTTGATGAAAGCAGCCTCGTTGATCATTGGGATAAGGATACGGTTTACTACGAAACCAGCAGCCTCGTTAACCTGTACAGGTGTCTTGCCGATTTCCTCTGCAATCTTCTTGATTGCATCAACTGTCTCAACAGGTGTGTTAACACCTGCGATAACCTCTACTAACTTCATACGGTCAGCAGGGTTGAAGAAGTGCATACCGATTAATGGACGTGTAAGTCCGTTTCCAATCTCTGTGATTGAAAGTGATGATGTATTTGAAGCGAAAATACACTCTGGCTTAGCAATCTTGTCTAACTCAGCGAATGTAGTTTTCTTAACCTGCATATCCTCGAAAGCAGCCTCAACGATGAGGTCACAATCCTTGCAGAGATCTTCTTTTAAACCAGGAGTGATGCTTGCAAGAATGCCGTCAACCTTCTCCTGTGTCATTTTCTCTTTTGCTACAAGTCTTGCATATCCTTTTGCAATCTTGTCTTTTCCGCCTTCAGCCCACTCCTGCTTAATATCGCAGAGTGCTACCTCGTATCCATCTACCTGTGCGAATGCTTTTGCGATTCCCTGGCCCATTGTACCAGCACCGATAACTCCAACCTTCATTTTAATTCCTCCTAAAATATATTATGGTGCAAAAAGCTTTAAGTGCTAAGCCTCTGCAGCATAACTTAATCATATATATATAAACTGATGTGAATAAACTAATTCACACTACAAGGGGATGCACCTGCATCCCCTCATATATCTATTGGCAAAGAAAATTAGTACTTCTCAACGATAGTAGAACATCCCATTCCACCACCGATACAAAGTGTTGCAAGACCTCTGTTAGATCCTCTCTTCTGCATCTCATGTAATAATGTAACAAGGATACGACAGCCTGAAGCTCCTACAGGATGTCCGAGTGCGATAGCACCACCGTTTACATTTACCTTGCTCATATCGAAACCAAGATCTCTTGCTACAGCGATTGACTGTGCAGCAAATGCCTCGTTTGCCTCGATAAGATCGAAATCATCAATTGAAAGACCTGTCTTTGCAAGAACCTTCTTTGTAGAAGCTACCGGTCCAACACCCATGATCTCAGGCTCAACTCCGCCAAGTGCTCCTGCTACCCATGTAGCTAATGGCTTAACACCGAGCTCCTTAGCTTTCTCTTCGCTCATTACAACTACTGCTGCAGCACCATCATTGATTCCTGATGCGTTACCGGCTGTAACAAGTCCGCCCTCTTTACCTGAGCAGCAACGAAGCTTAGAAAGAGTTTCTACTGTTGTTCCGGCACGAGGTCCCTCGTCCTTTTTGAACTCAACGATTTCTTTCTTAACCTTAACAGGTACAGGAACGATCTCATCATCGAACTTGCCTGCTGCGATAGCTGCCTCACACTTCTGCTGTGAGTTTGCTGAGAACTCATCAAGCTCTTCACGAGTGATGCCGTATTTATCACATACATTCTCAGCTGTGATCATCATATGATAGTGGTTGAATGCATCTGTAAGAGCATCGTTAACCATTGTATCGATGATTGTTGCATTGTTCATTCTGTATCCGAAACGTGCCTTTGTCATAGCGTAAGGAGCCATTGACATGTTCTCCATACCACCGGCAACAACGATATCAGCCTCACCGGCCTTGATCATTGTAGCAGCGTCGTTTACGCACTTAAGACCTGATCCACAAACAACATTGATTGTGATAGCCGGAACCTCGATTGGAAGTCCTGCCTTTATAGAAGCCTGACGAGCTACGTTCTGTCCCTGAGCTGCCTGGATAACACAACCCATCTTAACCTCGTCAACCATCTCAGGAGCAACACCTGCACGGTTTAAAGCCTCCTTAATTACGATTGCACCTAAATCTGCGGCTGGAGTATTGCTTAATGCTCCGCCCATTTTGCCGATTGCTGTACGGCAAGCACTTGCGATTACAACTTTCTTTGCCATTATATTATCTCCTTTAAATTGTATTGCACATCCGTGCTGTTAATTTTTTAACAAAGTTATTATACTACAAATTTATGTAAAAATCAATTGCTTTTGTTAATAATTTGTCAAATTTCTATTAAACTTTGCATATTTTTCACACGTATTACTTATACTATTCCGTCAGATTAACAAAAACCGATGCTATTATAACCTGCGGCATGCATACAGGCATAACACATCATATTTTTCATTTTATAAAAAATCCCCGGGCAGCATATCCGATATACTGTCCGGGGATAAAATATATTCTATATACTTTTAAAGATTCTTAACTGTTGCAATATCAACCGGTGTCTTCTTGTCAGAAGCAGTCTCTAATGCATGCGCAAGTGCATTGGCTGTATCCATGGCCGTGATACAGTAAACACCTGTCTCGATTGCATTTCTTCTGATAAGGAAACCGTCTCTTGTCTTGTCTCCGTTACCCTGTGTAGGTGTATCGATTACAAGGTCTATCTTGTGTCCGAGGATAAGATCCATGACGTTTGGAGACTCCTGTGATATCTTGTTTACGCGAAGAGCATTTACTCCGTGCTCCTGTAAGTACTTTGCAGTACTTCTTGTGGCATAAATCTTGTATCCAAGCTTCTCAAAACGCTTTGCAACGCCTACTGCCTCAGGCTTATCGGCATCCTTACAGTCATAATCATCTGCTTATACTTAGGAAGCTCGACTCCCGCACCCTCAAATGCCTTGTAAAGCGCACCGTTGAAAGTCTTGTCGATTCCAAGACACTCTCCTGTTGATTTCATCTCAGGTCCGAGTGAAATCTCAGCACCACGCAGCTTCTCAAATGAGAATACCGGCATCTTGATTGCAATGTAATCGGCTGTCGGAGCAAGTCCAGGTGTGTAGCCCATGCCCTTTATTGTCTCGCCCATGATGATTCTTGCTGCGAGGTCTACGATTGGAATACCTGTAACCTTGCTGATGTATGGCACTGTTCTTGAAGAACGTGGGTTTACCTCGATAACATAGATGTTGTCGTCCATATCGATAAACTGGATATTAATCATACCAACAACATGGAGTGCCTGTGCAAGTCTCTTTGTATACTCAACCAGAGTCTCTTTTGCTTTTTCTGAGATAGTATGTGCAGGGTAAACTGAGATGGAGTCTCCTGAGTGTACTCCTGTACGCTCGATGTGCTCCATGATACCCGGAATCAGGATATCTGTACCGTCACAGATTGCATCAACCTCAATTTCCTTACCCATAAGGTACTTATCTACAAGGATTGGATGATCCTGTGTGATTGTGTTGATGATGCCGATAAACTCTTCGATTTCATCATCATTCCATGCAATCTTCATACCCTGTCCGCCAAGCACGTATGAAGGACGGACAAGTACAGGGTAACCGATCTCGTTTGCTACCTTCTTTGCCTCCTCAGCTGTAAATACTGTACACCTGCTGCTCTTGGGATACCTGTCTTCTGAAGAATCTCGTCGAAGAGCTCTCTGTCCTCGGCTGCGTCTACATCCTCAGCCTTTGTTCCAAGTATCTTGACACCCATCTTCATAAGTGCCTCTGTAAGCTTGATGGCGGTCTGTCCACCGAACTGTACAACAGCTCCGTCAGGCTTTTCAATATTAACGATGCTCTCAACATCCTCGGCTGTGAGTGGCTCAAAATAGAGCTTGTCAGCAATATCAAAGTCAGTTGAAACGGTCTCAGGGTTGTTGTTTACGATGATTGTCTCCCAGCCTTCCTTGGCAAACGCCCATGTACAGTGAACTGAACAGTAATCAAACTCAACACCCTGTCCGATACGGATAGTCCTGAACCAAGTACAAGCACCTTTTTCTGCGGATTTGTCTCTGCTGCCTCATTCTCGCTGCCGAATACTGAGTAGTAGTATGGTGTCTCTGCTTCAAACTCTGCGGCACAGGTATCAACCATCTTGTAGGCTGCCACAATGCCGTTGTCGTAACGCATCTTCTTGATATCAGCCTCATCAATATCTGTAAGCTGTGAAATAACATTGTCAGGGAACTCGATACGCTTTGCCTCTTTTAACAGATCAACTGTAAGCTCCTCTGTCTTTAAACGGTTCTCCATCTCAACAAGTATTGAGATTTTATCGATAAACCAAAGATCTATCTTAGTAATCTCGTGAATATGCTCGTATTTAACTCCACGGCGGAGCGCCTCTGCGATAACCCAGATACGTCTGTCATCAACAACTGCAAGCTGTTTCTCAAGCTCATCATCTGTAAGACCTGTAAAGTCATAAGACATAAGTGAATCAACATGCTGCTCGAGAGATCTGATAGCCTTCATAAGGGCACCCTCGAAGTTGTTGCAGATACTCATTACCTCTCCGGTAGCCTTCATCTGAGTGGTAAGTGTACGCTTTGCTGTGAGGAACTTGTCGAACGGAAGTCTTGGAATCTTGACTACACAGTAATCAAGCATTGGCTCAAAGCTTGCGTATGTCTTCTGTGTGATAGCGTTCTTGATCTCATCTAGGTGATAGCCGAGTGCAATCTTGGCTGTAACCTTGGCGATAGGATATCCTGTAGCCTTTGATGCGAGTGCTGATGAACGTGAAACTCGTGGGTTTACCTCGATAACACAGTACTCGAATGAGTCAGGATTGAGGGCATACTGTACGTTACAGCCTCCTGTAATCTGAAGCTCGTTGATGATATTGAGCGCTGATGTACGAAGCATCTGATACTCTTTATCTCCAAGTGTCTGCGAAGGTGCTACTACGATTGAATCTCCTGTATGCACACCGACCGGGTCGATATTTTCCATGTTACATACTGTGATGCAGTTGCCGTTGGCATCACGCATTACCTCGTACTCGATTTCCTTCCATCCTGCGATACATCTCTCTACAAGAACCTCTCCGACACGTGACAGACGAAGTCCATTTGAAAGTATGTCTATAAGCTCCTGCTCATCGTGAGCAATTCCACCGCCGGAGCCGCCGAGTGTAAATGCAGGACGAAGAACTACAGGGTAACCAATCTTGTTGGTAAATGCGATACCGTCCTCGATATTCTTTACAACCTGTGAAGCCGCGATTGGCTCACCGATTTTCTCCATGGTATCCTTGAAGGCCTGACGGTCCTCAGCCTTGAAGATGGTCTCTGCTGTTGTTCCGATAAGCCTTACTCCCTGCTCATCAAGGAAGCCGCACTCAGCGAGCTCCATGCCGAGATTGAGTCCTGCCTGTCCACCAAGTGTAGGAAGGATGCTGTCAGGCTTTTCTTTTATGATAATCTCTTTTAATGACTCAAGAGTAAGTGGCTCGATATATACCTGATCCGCAATCTGCTTATCAGTCATGATAGTTGCAGGGTTTGAGTTTACCAGACATACCTCAACGCCCTCCTCTTTTAAGGAACGGCAGGCCTGTGTTCCTGCATAGTCAAACTCTGCGGCCTGTCCGATTACGATTGGACCGGAACCGATAACTAATACTTTTTTAATATCATTATTTCTTGGCATTACTGGTTACCTCCCATCATGTTAATAAAGCGGTCAAAAAGATATGCTGAATCCTGTGGTCCAGGGCATGCCTCCGGATGGAACTGAACTGTGAAGATATTCTTGTTCACATACTTAAGTCCCTCATTAGTGCCGTCGTTGACATTTATAAATGCAGGCTCAGCCACATTAGGGTCAAGCTTATCTGTGTCAACCACATATCCATGGTTCTGGGAAGAAATATAAACACGGCCTGTTGCAAGATCCTTAACCGGATGGTTTCCACCTCTGTGTCCGTACTTCATCTTATGTGTATCTGCGCCTGTTGCAAGTGCCATGAGCTGATGTCCGAGGCAGATTGCAAAAATCGGCACATTGCTGTCATAAAGCTTCTTTATTTCCTTTATAATATCTACACACTCCTTTGGATCTCCAGGTCCGTTTGAGAGCATGATTCCGTCAGGATTGTCACCAAGTATCTCTTCAGCGGTTGTGTGTGCAGGGTAAATTGTAACTTCACAGCCTCTTTCATTGAGTGATTTGGCGATGTTGTTTTTGGCACCGAAATCCATGAGGGCAACCCTCTTTCCTTGGCCCTTTAAAACCTTTTTCTCAGTGCATGTGACCTTGTCAACCACATTGCCTGTAGTATATGCCTTGAGCTTTGGAATAATCTCATCGAGATTGTAATTCTCATTTGTGGTAATCATTCCGTTCATAGTACCCTTTTCCCTGAGAATCTTTGTAAGCGCACGTGTATCAATGCCGGCCACTCCCGGAATATCGTTTTTCTCGAGGAAATCCTGTATAGTACCCTCGCAGCGGAAATTACTTGGCATACGTGACAGCTCTCTTACTATATATCCATCCGGCCATGGTCTTTCTGACTCCATATCCGGTGTGATTCCATAATTTCCGATAAGTGGATAAGTCATTACAACAGCCTGTCCTGCATAGGAAGGATCTGTAAGTACCTCCAGATATCCTGTCATTGATGTGTTAAATACTATCTCACTAATGACTTCCCTTGTTGAACCAATGCTGGTTCCGGTAAATACATTACCATCTTCAAGAATTAAAAATGCTTTCATCTTTACCCTGCCCTTTCGTGTTATACTTTGTAACCATAAGCTTCTTAGCTGCAACTAACCTTACGTCTGCGCAAAAAAAAAGAGGGCGTCTCTTTTTTCTTATAAAGTGTAGTTGCATAGTATATCTGCTTAAATTGTAAAAAGTGTATCATAATACAGCCGATTTTTCAACTGTTTTTTGTTACATAAATATGCATATTTATGTATACAATATTAGTTACTGTTCACACTAGAGTATGACCGGCAACTATTGCAGCCCATTAAAACTGCATCTTAGCGTTACGGAGTAAGTCCCGCGCATACCGCATATATCACGCCTGAGAAAAATACAAGACATGTGAAGCCAACTGAAATCGCAATAAAAGTCTTATCAGCTATATGTCGTGGTGTATACTCCACCTGATATATGCTTTTTGCTGTCATAGGAACGTACATATCGCCTTGTCCATTGCAAAAGCCTCCCTGATATGCACTCTTAAAGCCCACACGCCTGAAGTAGTCTGCCGTGTATGCCGGCATTGCATTTACAGACACCTGCATGAGCTTAAGCTGCATGCGCGCATATATCCTGACTCTCTCCAGAAACTTTTTGCCAATTCCACGTCTTAAATACTGCGGATGCACATACAGCATGGTGATATGCCCATCGTTTGTCATGCCGCACACTCCGCACAGCACATTGCTATCAAACGCACCAAATACTACAAGAGCACCGGTCCTTTCCTCGTCCGTCAGCCTGTCTGCATCCATATATTCATCAAAATATCGATGACAGTCCTGTGTCCGAAAGCAGCCTCTGATTGCGATATTGTATATACTTACCGCAAAGGCACATGCCCCTTTTATCTCTTCATTTGTAAGTTTTCTTATTTTCATCAGATAGTCTCCTCCACTATTCTGTCTCTAAGCCCGCTATAGCGTCTCTGCTGTGAGTTGTTTTGTATCATCTCGTAAAATGTCTGTTCGTCACCCACTATGGTAACACATTTCTTTGCTCTTGTAACCGCCGTATAGAGCAAATTTCTGTTCATAAGCATTCTCGGGCCGCTCAAAAGAGGTATAACGACCGCCGGATACTCACTTCCCTGTGACTTGTGTATAGTGACCGCGTATGCAAGTTCAAGCTCCTCCAAAAGCTTAAACGGATACTCCACCTTTCGGCCCTCGTCAAATGATATGGTCATGGTCTCGGCAAAATCGTTGATTTCCTCAATGATACCTGTATCTCCATTGAAGATTCCCATGCCCTTATCCACACAAAGTCCGAATTTTGTCCTGATTTCCCACTCTATCTGATAGTTGTTCTTTATCTGCATCACCTTGTCGCCCTCGCGGAAAATCGTGCCCCTGTATTCTTTTTCGCGCTTGCTCTTGTCTGCCGGATTCATATACGCCTGCAATATACCGTTTAGACGTTCCACTCCAAGAAGTCCCTTTCTCATAGGCGTAAGCACCTGTATATCATACTCTGTAGCATTTACAAACTTAGGAAGCTTCTGCTTTATTAGCTGTAATGTAACATTTATTATCTTGTCGGCATCATATCTCTTTAGAAAAAAGAAATCCATGCTCTTATTATCTAACGATACCTCTTCTCCATTATTTATCTTGTGGGCGTTTACTATAATATCGCTCGTACTCGCCTGACGAAAAATCTTTGTAAGCTTTACCGTGTGGAAGGCACCTGAATCAATAATATCCTTTAGCACGCTGCCCGGTCCCACGCTCGGAAGCTGGTTCACATCTCCTACAAGTATGAGTCTCGTACCTGCACAACCGCCTTTAGCAATGAGTACATGAGTGATATATCAACCATCGACATCTCATCTATGATGATTACATCCGTCTCGAGCGGATTCCTTTCATTTCTCTCAAAGCCAGCTGCGCTTCCTGTGTCCATGCCGCCGTTTAACTCAAGCATACGGTGGATTGTGCGTGCTTCGTAGCCTGTTGTCTCACTCATGCGTTTTGCCGCACGGCCTGTCGGTGCAGCCAGAAAAATATCCATGCCCTCCAGCTCAAAATACTTGATAATAGTGTTGATGGTGGTGGTTTTTCCTGTTCCGGGTCCTCCGGTAATGACTAAAAGGCCATTTCTGACTGCTTCCTTCACCGCCTCTACCTGGTGCTCATCGAGCTCCATCTCTGTCTTTTTCTCTATATTTCTGATTGCAGCCTCTATCTCGATATCCGGCACATCATACGTCACATCAAGCTGCTTTAGCATGGCTGCCGTGTTTGCCTCCATATAATAAAAGGTGTTAGCATAAATCTGGGTTATATCATCCTTTAGCTGCATGACAATCTTCCTGTCCATGGCCAGATTCATGTAATGTGCCTCAACCTGCGAGCTTTCCACTCCGAGCAGATATACAGCACGCCTCGTAAGCTCCTCCATCGGCAGATATGTGTGTCCGTCCATGGCAGCCTGCTGCAAAACATACTGTATACCGCTTTTTATTCTAAAATCAGAATCAGTCTTGATGCCAACCCGCGCCGCTATCTCATCTGCAGTTTTAAAACCAACTCCGTCGATATCATCCGCCATGCGGTACGGATTTTCCTTGAGCACACTGTATATCTCTCCGCCATACTTATTATATATCTTCACAGCCAGATTCATATTGATGCCGTACTGCTGCAAAAAAATCATGGCTTCCCTTAAGTCTCTTTTTGCATTGACCTGGTCCGCAATCTCCATAGCCTTTCTCTGGCTGATGCCCTTTACCTCAGCAAGCCTCTCCGGCTCTTCCTCTATGATGCGGAAGGTATCCTTCTTGAAGCGCCTGACAATACGTGCTGCGAGTGCAAGTCCTATACCATGTATGGCTCCTGAGCCTAGATACCTCTCAATAGCCATCTCATCCTCCGGCTCCTTCTCTTCAAAGCTTACTACCTTAAACTGTCTGCCATAGGTGGCATGCTCTGTATACTCACCATGCGCCTCTATATTTTCACCCTCAGCAATGTCCGAAAAAGTGCCCACACATGTGAGCTCCTCCTCGTTCACTACAAGAACAAGTACCGTATACCCGTTTTCTGCATTTCTGTATATTATATGATCAACGTATCCTGTGACTGTTTCGGTTTCCAATTGAACTTCTCCGTATCTGTGTGTTTTTATTGTGACTCTGAATAGTTTTATTTTTTAAATATTATACGCCAGAGCATGCGTATCTGCAATTACTAAGTTTGAACTAAAAAAGCCGGTAACCACATGCAAGCATGTCGTAATCTGATTAATCATAAATGAGGGGCAAAATACCTTTTGCCCCTCATATCATTATTATACTATATTGTAATTGCGCTTCATCTCATTAACCATACCGGTGTGAGCGGTGTATAAGCCTTTTACCATATTTTTGACCTTTACAGTCTGATTCTATTGATAACATTTATCTTTGATGCATTGTCGGCAAAATCCTTCTCTGTCATGTCGCCTGTTGTGAATGCATACTCGCCGTCAACCACATTCTCAATGTAGTCTACATGTCCAAATACAGCCTCAACCTCGCTCTTTGGTGAGTCAGTTCTCACAAAGAAGCTGTTTACACTGTCATCATAGCTTACAAGTGTGAGCTTCTCAGGCTTCCAGTCGATATAAATATTTGTGTTCTGATGCTTTGTCATATCAACAACATCTGCCACTACAGCACTTGCTGTTGGGAGCTTTCCTGCTCCGCTGCCATAGAACATAGCATCTCCGAGCACATTTCCGCGTAAAAATACGCCATTGAACACTCCATTTACTCCTGAGAGCGGATGTGTATCATCTATCATATACGGTGCAACAAGACAGGTATAGCTGTCACCCACCTTGCGGCTTGAAGCAAGAAGCTTGATTGCACGGTGCATTGCCTTTGCGTACTTAATATCCTCAGGTGTAATCTTTGTGATACCCTCACAGTGGATATCCTCGAAATCCACCTGCTGTCCTGCAACAAGCGATGTGAGAATGGCTATCTTTCTGCATGGATCATGTCCCTCTATGTCGGCTGTAGGATCCTTCTCTGCATAGCCTTATCCTGAGCATCCTTTAATACCTCATCAAAGTCTGCGCCTTCCTCTGTCATCTTTGTAAGCATGTAGTTGGTTGTTCCGTTTAAGATACCTGTGATTTCCTCAATCTCGTCTGCTGTAAGACACTTGTTGAGTGGTCTGATAATAGGGATTCCGCCACCGACACTGGCCTCAAACTGGAAGTTCACTCCATGATCCCTTGCAACTTTAATGAGCTCAGCGCCCTTTGCGGCAACAAGGTTCTTGTTTGATGTTGCTACCTGTTTTCCTGCCTCAAGCATTGCCTTTACGAATGTAAATGCAGCTCAACGCCTCCCATTGTCTCTACAACTATACCGATCTCAGGGTCCTCTGCAATAACCTTATAATCATGAACTATTTTGTTCTCAATAGGTGTACCCGGGAACTCTCTTAAATCAAGCACATACTTGACCTCGATTGGCTCTCCTGCTCTCTTTGCGATTTTTTCCTTGTTGATTTCTAATACTTCTACGACACCTGATCCAATTGTGCCGTAACCCATAACTGCAATCTTCATCTTTTTGTTACTCCCTGGCTAAAATTTTTACGTAATGTATGCCCTTTAATGACTCAATCTGCTTTGCCATATCATCCACATCATCCGACTCCGGAAATACATCCACAGATAACGTGAGTGACGCAATGCCATTTACCGGTACACTTTGGTGTATGGTAAGAATATTTGCTTTCGCATCGGCTACCGACTTAAGCACAACGGAAAGTATGCCCTGCTCGTCATCCATCTGAATGACAAGATTCACTGTCTTTCCTTTACGCCCCTCATAAAAAGGAAAAATATCATCCTTATATTTGTAAAAGGAGCTTCTGCTTATGCCAACAGCATCTGTTGCCTCCTGCACAGATTCAAGCTTGCCCGAATCCAGCAGTCTCTTTGCCTCAACTACTTTAAGCAGCACCTCCGGTACAGCCTTTGCCCGTAAAACGAAGTAGTTTGATTTCTCCGCCATTTAGTTACCTCCAAAATGGCCGGTGTGTGTTTGCCACACACCGACATTTGTCCTTGACTCAAAGATTTTAACACAAAGATTACAGCTTTGCAACATCTTATGCTCTTGGTTTTCCACAATTACTGCAGAATTTACCTGTATTTTTTTGTCCACACTCACATGTCCACTCTGTGTTTACAGGTAATGGCTTGCCACAGTTTGTGCAGAATTTACCTGTATTTTTCTGTCCACACTCACATGTCCACTCTGTAATCTCCTGTGGCATAGGCTTGCCGCAATTACTGCAGAATTTACCTGTATTTTTCTGTCCGCACTCACATGTCCAGCCTGACGCATCCTCCTGCTGTGTGGCACCTGAAGCCACTCCTACTGCCATACCTGCTGCACCATTTCCCGCACATTCATTCCGGCTGACCTGTTATTTTGTGCCATCTGTGTAAAACCATTCATCATATTGCCCATGGTGCTCATTCCCATGCCGACACCCATGAAGCCCTGCATAGCTCCACCACTGTTGCTGCCTGCATTCTTGACACCCTCTGACATATTTTTGACCATATATCCCTGTGCAATAGATGGATCTGAGAGCATTGCGCCCTCGTTTCTTGTGTTAATGAGCTCCTGAGACTTCTCATCATATGAAAGGCTGGCGATACCAACACTTTGTACCTCCATACCACGCATCTGATTCCAGCTTTCATCGAGACACTTGGCCATATATCTTCCAAGCTCAGATGCCTTGCTTGTGACGAATGAAATTCTTGTACCATCCGCTGACATCTGGTTGATGGCAGACTGTAATGCCTCTAAAAACTCTGACAGATACTGCTCATTGATATCAGTAATCTCCACATGATCCATATTCTTTGGAATAGCCTCTGCATAAAACTGAAGCGGATTCACAATTTTGATGGAATATGTACCATGGGCACGAAGGAAAAGCTCCGCATTATAAAATGTATCATAGTAGTTTATAGGATTTCTCGTACCAAACTTGATTCCCTTGATTTCCTGAAGGTTGATATAATAAACCTTCTGTGACTGTGGTGTCTGTCCACCAAATCTCACACGGTCAAAGGTTTCCTTTAAAGAATCCCCAAACTGTCCGTTGAAAAGTGATGGCATAGATGAATTGCTCACCTTGTAGTAGCCCGGCTCAGCTGTGTAATCCACAATCTTGCCACCATCAACAAGTATCATAAACTGATTGTCATATACATGAATGATAGAGCCGTTTGAAACAATATCGTCAGAGCCTTTTTTATTCTGCCCCCTGTTTACCAGCACACCCCTGGCATAGACTGTCTGGTCGCCTATATTATCCGGCTCAATAACCTCCTGCCATGTATCTGCAAAGCCGCCTCCAATTGCCTGTTTTACTGCCTTAATAATTCCCATTTTCTTCCTCCTTAGATATGGTTGTAATCAACTTCATGAAAGCTCTGCAGCTTCCATACTTTTATATTGACAGGCTCAACATATGAGCCACAATATTCACATTTCTTTGCTCCAAGACTTCTGACCGGAGCGCCGCAATTTGGACATGTAGTGCCAACTGCACTGCCTATCCCTGCATTATCCAGCATATCTATATCCTGTATGTATACAAGCTCCATATTGTATCTGGTCTGCTTTTTATACTCTTTATCACCACTGATAAGCTTTCCTGAGGCAGTCTTGTAGTAAAAATACTCAACCGCACTCTGTATACTGATGACGCACCTTCCATCTCTTTTCACATAGTTTGAGATTTCAGTCTGATGCACCCTGATCTCGTCAAAATGCTCTGTAAAACCAGCCGCTTCATTGCTGTCTATACGCACCAGCACCTGCTGTCTTACCTCATCAGAAGCCTCACGGTCCAGCTTGTAAATATCCTCAGTCGTGATTGCACAAAGTGCTGACACAAGCACTCTTTCTGACATTCTCTTAAACTGTTCCCAGACAAACTCTGGAAAATCCCTTTTTATCTGTGGCTCCATAAGGCGCGTCATGCCTGAAACCGACTTGGGAGTCGTAGAGACATTCTCCCTGATACGATTGATGCCCTCTGTGACATCAGGTGTACCAAGAAGACTTTCAGACAACCGTCTGACTTTAATATAAACGGTCACTCCGGCAGCTGTCAGAACTGCTAATATCGCCACAGCTATAACTAAACCCACATTTGCCTCCTTATTCTGAACGTGTTGCAAGCCACTTCAAATAACCATTGATAAATATATCTATATTGCCATCGAGCACTGCATCCGCATTACCGGTCTCCACATCTGTCCTGTGATCCTTGACCATGGTGTAAGGCTGAAGCACATACGAACGTATCTGGCTTCCCCAGCCAATTTCCTTGACCTCGCCTCTGATGCCCGCCTCCTTTGCAGCATTCTCTTCCTGCTTTAAAAGATACAGCTTTGCCTTTAACATCTGCATGGCTTTGTCCTTGTTCATATGCTGTGAACGCTCATTCTGACACTGTACCACGATCCCTGATGGAAAATGTGTGATACGAATAGCAGACGAAGTTTTATTGATATGCTGTCCTCCTGCTCCACTTGAGCGGTAGGTATCAATTCTGATATCCTCGTCCTTCACCTCAATATCAAGATCCTCCTCAATATCAGGCATGACATCACATGATACGAATGAGGTCTGCCTTTTTCCCGCCGCATTAAACGGCGAAATACGAACAAGCCTGTGCACACCCTTTTCAGACTTTAGATACCCATATGCATTCTCTCCGTTTACCTGGAAGGTAATGGACTTGATACCAGCTTCATCGCCATCAAGCGAATCGAGTACCTCAAGGGTAAAGCCCTTTTTATCAGCCCACTTCGAGTACATACGAAACAGCATGGCCGCCCAGTCACACGACTCGGTACCACCTGCACCTGCATTGAGCCTCAGAATCGCATTGCATTTATCATATTCTCCCGACAAAAGAGTCTTCATTCTGATACCGTCATATGTGCTCTCAAAATCATCAAGCATCTGCTGTATCTCGGGTATAAGTGACTCATCGTTCTCCTCATAGCCCATCTCAATCATCGTCTCTATATCTTCGTACTGTTCCTTGAGCTTTGCGTATGTAGCTACATCATCCTTCATACTCTTAAGCTCTTTCATCTTGCTCTGTGACTTCTCCGGGTCATCCCAGAAGTCAGGAGCTTCCATTTCTCGCTCTAATTCCTGGATTTTTCTTCTTTATTATCGCAGGTCAAAGTGAATCCCTCACTTCCTGTAGTGGGGCTTTGTAGCCTTGGAGCGTGGACTTGAAATTATCCAACTCTACCACAGAATCACCTCTTTCTTTGCATTTTTTTGTTGGCCGCCTTTAGTTTTTGATGACGCTTCCCGCATTCAGGCTGTGGGGTGCGGCTGTCACACAGTATATTCTCTGAAAATATGAAGTCAGCCACGGGATTTTTTTCAGATAGTGATTTTTTATTTTCACTTTGTTTCATTCATATTTTTTTCCGGAACCCCGTGGCATTTCATATTTTTCTTCGGAACATGCTATGTGCCGGCCGTAAACCTGGGTTTACGGGGCGGGAAGCTGGTTATGGCAGGAATTAACTATATATATTAAGTCTGCCATGTATCCTCTAACCAGCGTCATTATTTTTATTATACCGATTAAACTAAGAAACTGCAACTAAATTTGGCACTTCTCTTCGTGTCTTCATGTTTTCATATTTTCGGTTTTGCAGTGCCTGCTGTATGCTTCTTACGTGCTACGCGTGTAACAAGCGCAATAAATAGCAGCATAATGATACCGCCTGTGGTATCAATCAGCACATCGGTAAACTTGCCGGCTCGGCCGGGAACGAACAGCTGGTGAAATTCATCTGTGCAGGCATATAGGAAGGTCACGCCTATCGGAATCAAAAATCTTCTTCTGCCATGCAAGAACAAAAATGTCACATATCCAAGCAATGTGAGAATGGCATACTCACTCATGTGGGCACATTTTCTAACCGGATAGTCTATAAGCTCTGCCTTATTGAGCAGCTCCTTCTCATCCCAGTGGCTTGCGGTAATAGTATTGACCACAGAAACTATGCGATAGCTGACGCTGCCGCTTAGCTCAGACGACTCGGTATCCGGCTCCGCCGAAAACATAAAGATGACTACCATCCAGCACAGCATGAGAAAGCATGCAATCTTATTTAAGCTTTTCATTCATCACCTCAATCGCTTTCTGAAGCTGCACATCATACTGCATGTCATAGTCTGCATTTGTATCTCCTGTATATTCATAATCGACCTCTACATCAGGCTCGATACCCTTTTTGTGGATATTGTGACCGTTTGGTGTGTAGTACTTCGATGTGGTAATCTTTACAGCGTCGCCATCAGAAAGATTATAAATAGTCTGGACAATTCCCTTTCCAAAGGTCTTTTTGCCTACAAGTGTGGCATCAATATAACCATCCTCATTGTAATCCTTCATGGCTCCTGCAAAAATTTCAGATGCACTTGCGCTGTTTTCATCGACAAGCACTACGATAGGACAGTCAATCTGTTTTCCATCGTCATCACCAAATGTCTGGATATTTCCGTTTTTATCCTTTGTATACACGACAGTTCCTGCAGGAAGCTTACCAACTGTTTCTGCCGGAAGCAGTCTGTCAACCATTTCTGTCACTGCGGTAAGTAGTCCTCCCGGATTAGCACGCAAATCCACTATAAGGCCCTTCATACCCTGATTTGTAAGTCCGTCAAGTGCATCCTCAAACTGACTTGCCGTGTTTGTCTGAAACTCACTGACCTGGATATATCCTACTCCATTGTCAAGCAGCTTGCTGTCCACTGATGGCAGCTCAACATTTTTACGCTCCACCTCAACGGTAAATGGGTCTGTATCCTCGCCACGCCTGATTTCAAGCGTAACCTTAGTGCCCTCCTTACCTCTGATTTTGGCAACAAGCTTTGTGAGATCCTCGGATGTTGCCTCGACACCATCAACAGAGACTATTTCGTCATCCTTTTTAAGTCCCGCTTCCTCCGAAGGTGTACCACTGTATACCTTCGAAACTGTCACCTGCTTTGTGTTCGGGTCCTGCTTTAACGCAGCCCCGATACCATAATAAGTGCCTGTCGTGCTGATTTGCAGCTCCTTATACTCATCTGCGGTATAATAAACCGAATAAGGATCATTCAGCCCCTCCATCACACCATGCAGCAGACCGTTTTCCAAATCATCCTTATCGTAATCCTCATAGTAGTACTCATCTATGTAGTTCGCTAGCTCATCGATTTTCTGCACGGTCTTGTCGTCAAGCACATCTGCGCTTTTTGCAACGGTATGCACG
>ENA-OQIO01000261-OQIO01000261.1-human-gut-metagenome-genome-assembly--contig:-NODE-261-length-28495-cov-2.834250_pt1 | contig 28495 bp, 34 predicted proteins | sample MGYA00242573_ERZ504737 | MGnify/ENA primary metagenome ERZ504737 (study PRJEB26092, sample SAMD00036203) | human gut metagenome | host: Homo sapiens | study: EMG produced TPA metagenomics assembly of...
TAAAAAAATCGGCAAACCTGCTGGAAACGATATTTTGCAAGGTGTAATTACTCTTCCTGTAATTCATGCCTATAAGCATGGCGAAAATAGCGAAGAGTTAAAAATATCATCGAAAATCGTCAAATGAGCTTAGAAGAATTAAATCGTGCTATTAATATCGTAAAAAATTCCAACAGTATTGATTTTGCAAGACAAACTGTTACAGAATTTTTAAATCGCGCCAAAAATATTCTACCTGATAGCTTACCACAGTCAGTTAGAACATCTTTCATTGAAATAGCTAATTTTATTGGTAGCCGTGATTATTAAAATAAAATTTTTACTGAGGTGACTTAAATGTTTGGTATTGGTTTTCCTGAACTTATCCTTATTTTAATCATTGGTCTTGTAGTATTTGGTCCTGGCAAATTGCCTGAAATTGGTCGTGCTGTAGGTAAAGGCTTACAAGAATTTAAAAAAGCCACTTCTGAATTATCAAATTCCGTTAATAATACTACTAATAACGTTTCTATAACTCCTACACCACCTAATCCAGCTAACCCAGAACAACCAGCTGTAGCTCCTGTCTTCATGCAAGAAACTGCTACAGAAAAAAATACTACTACTGCAAAAACAGAAACAACAACACCTAAAACTCCAGTTGAACCTGAAAAAACTACTAAATAATCTATAATAATTGACAACTACTTTTAGATTATATCTTTATTTAGTACTAAAATAAAATAAAAGTAAAGGTGATTTAAATGTATAGTATTGGTATTCCTGAACTTGTATTAATCTTGGTTATCGCTTTAGTTGTATTTGGTCCTGGTAAATTGCCAGAAATCGGTAAAGCTGTAGGCAAAAGTCTTCGCGAATTCCGTTCTGCTTCTACAGAAGATAATACAAAAACTATTGATGCTAAAAATGAAGACGAAAAAAAAGATAAAAAGTGAGGTAGCAATTTATGTCTCAAGATATGAACGAACATACTTCTGCTAATACTGTTACTGCTTCAACTTCAGAAAATTTACCAACAACTGAAGTTAACGAGCAGACAACTACAAATAATGGCAGTATGTCCATTATTGCTCACCTTACTGAGCTTAGAAAACGCCTTATTCGTTCACTAATCGCTATAGGTATTGGTAGCTGTGTTGCTTATTATTTTATTGAAGACATAATGCACATCTTAACAGGCCCTGCTGGAAAGCTTTATTATATGCAACCAGCAGAGGCATTTTTTACTTATATTAAAGTTGCTGTATTTGTCGGATTTTTACTTGCTCTACCTATAGTTTTATATCAAATATGGCGATTTGTTTTACCTGCCTTAATCGGTATGGAAAGATATTTAATCTCCGTTATTGTGCCTATTTCGCTAATTTTATTTTTAGCTGGTTTAGCCTTTTCCTTTTTCTTTGTCATGCCAGCTGGGATAAAATTCTTAATGGGCTTTAGCACTGAAGAACTTCAACCTATGTTTTCGCTAAAACAATATTTTGACTTTGTCATTGCCTTTTTATTGCCATTCGGCTTTATCTTTGAAATGCCTTTAGCCATTATATTATTAGCCAAAGTAGGTATTATTTCTTCAAAATTCTTAGCAAAACAACAACGCATTGTAATCTTTTTAACTTTTGTTGTTGGCGCTATTATTTCCCCAACACCAGATGTTTTTTCCCAATCTATGATTGCTATACCTATGATTTTACTTTATGAAATAAGTTATGTCATAGTTCGTTTTGCTATGAAAAATAATGTTAATCACTTACGCAATATAAATATAAAGGAGCGATTTTTTTGGCTTTTTATGATTTAAGAGAATTCATCAACGCTTTGGAGTCTCGTGGTATGCTCAAACGCATTAAAACTCCTGTTGATTGTAATTTAGAAATCACTGAAATCACTGACCGCGTTTCCAAAATGGAAGGCAAAAAAAATGTAGCTTTATTATTTGAAAATGTAAAAGGCTACGATATGCCTGTACTTATGAATGCTTTCGGTAGCATGGAACGCTTGGCACTTGCTTTTGGTGTAAATGACATCGAAGAAATTCCTAATGAACTTCGTGAAATCTTAAGATTACCTTATATTTCCCTTCAAAATAAAATGGATTTAATCCATATCATTCCAACTGCAAAACGTGCTATTAATTTCCCTAAATATGTAAAAAAAGCACCTTGCCAAGAAGTAGTTATCACAGATAATCCTACTTTAGATAAATTCCCTATTTTGAAATGTTGGCCTCAAGATGGTGGTCCATTCATCACTTTACCACTTGTATTCACTCGCAATCCAAAAACAGGTAAACGCAATGTTGGTATGTATCGTTTACAAAAATATGATGGTCAAACAACTGGTATGCACTGGCATCTTCATAAAGATGGTGCTAGTAACTATCGCGCTTATCAAGAAATGGGCAAAGATAAAATTGAAGTTGCAGTCGCTATCGGCACAGACCCAGTAATCACATATGCTGCTACTGCTCCACTTCCTCGTGATATCGATGAAATGGTATTTGCAGGCTTTTTACGTAAAATCTGTAGAAATGGTAAAATGTAAAACTGTTGATGTTGAAGTACCAGCTTGTAGTGAAATCGTACTTGAAGGATATGTAAATATCGGTGAAACTCGCCGTGAAGGTCCTTTCGGCGACCATACAGGTTATTATTCATTAGCTGATGATTATCCAGTATTCCACATCACTTGTATAACACATCGCAAAAATCCTATTTATTCTGCTACTATTGTTGGTAAACCTCCAATGGAAGATTGCTTCTTAGCTAAAGCTACAGAACGTATTTTCTTACCATTATTACAACAGACTTTACCTGAAATTCGCGATATCAATTTCCCTCTTGAAGGTGTATTCCATGATTGCGTAATGGTATCCATCAAAAAAACATATCCACAACAAGCTAAAAAAGTAATGCATGCTATTTGGGGTATGGGACAAATGATGTTCACCAAAATGATCATTGTCGTTGATGAACATGTTGACGTTCAAAAAGAAAAAGAAGTTTGGTGGCGTGTTTTCAACAATATTGATGCTAAACATGATATTGTAATGGTTGAGGGTCCACTTGACGCCTTAGACCACTCCTCACCAATGGCAAAATGGGGTACAAAAATAGGTATTGATGCTACAAAAACATGGCCAGAAGAAGGACATACTCGTGAATGGCCTGATGAAATTAACATGTCTGACGATATTAAAAAACTTGTAGATGCAAAATGGCAGGAACTCGGTCTTGAGTAAATTATCTGCTCATATTAATAATATAGCTCTTCATCATTCTGTATTTGCCCTACCCTTTGCTTATATGGGATTATTCCTTGCGGCAAAGGGTATCCCTACTTTTCACGATTTTTTATGGGTAACACTTGCAATGATAGGAGCTAGAAGCTCTGCTTTAGCTATGGACAATCTTGTCGATTTGAAATTTGATAAACAACAAAATCGCATGTCCAAACGTCCATTAGTTACTGGAGCAATTAAACCTATTGAAGTAATTATCCTCATCATCGTCAGTCTATGTATATTTTTATATTCTGCTAGTCAACTAGCTCCTATTTGTCTAAAATTAACACCAATTTGTTTATTTTTCTTATTATTTTATCCGTATACGAAAAGATTTACTTTTCTTTTGTCATTATTTTTTAGGTGTAGCTTTAGCCATGGCACCTGCTGGTGGATATATCGCTGTTACAGGTGAATTGCCATTTGGTATTATTTTATTAAGTGGTGGCGTTTGTTTATGGATTGGTAGTTTTGATGTAATTTACGGTAGTCAAGACCGCCAATTTGATTTAGACCATAAACTTCATTCTATGGCAACACAATTTGGTGTAGCTAATGCTCATAAAATAGCAGCTTTTTTCCATTTTATTTCTATTTTATGTTTTATCGGTGCTGGAATCTATTTTGATTTATCGTTTATCTATTATATTGGTGTATTAATAGCTATCTTGACATTAATTTATCAACATAGCCTCATCACTCCATATGATTTCAGTCGTTTAACTCAAGTTTATTTCATGCGCAATGGCATTGTTTCTATTGTCATTTTTGTATTTACATTAATCGATATTTTAAGTTAATAAAGAAGGTGTTATTTTTGAGTGCACAAATTTTATCCGGAAAAATATTTGCTAGTGAATTTAAAGAAGAAGCAAAAAAACAAGTTTTAGCTTTAAAAGAACAATATAATATCACTCCTGGTCTTGCTGTAATTATCGTTGGTGAAAATCCAGCTTCTAAAGTTTACGTAAATAATAAACATCGTACTTGCGAAGAAGTTGGTATCTATTCTGAAGTTATAAGCATGCCTGCTGATACAACAAAAGAACAACTCATCGCCAAAATTGATGAATTAAATTACCGCCAAGAAATTCATGGTATTTTAGTTCAATTACCACTTCCAGAAGCTATTACTAAAGAAGAAGCAGATATTTTAAATGCTATTTGCCCATTAAAAGATGTTGATGGCTTCCACCCTGTTAATGTTGGTAAATTGATGATTGGACAAGACGATGGTATGATACCTTGTACTCCATATGGTTGTTTAAAAATGCTTCAATCTGCTAAAATCAATATAGATGGCGCACATGCTGTTATCGTTGGTCGCAGTAATATTGTGGGTAAACCTATGGGACAATTATTACTCGCTCAAAATGCTACAGTTACTATCTGTCATTCACATACTCACAACCTCAAAGAAATTTGTCGTTCTGCTGATATTCTAGTGGCAGCTGTGGGCAGACCTCATTTTATCACTGCTGATATGATAAAACCTGGTGCTACTGTAATTGATGTTGGTATCAACCGCATTGCACCTAAAAAATTAGTTGGTGATGTAGACTTTGATAATGCTGTAGAAGTAGCTGGTGCTATCACACCTGTACCTGGTGGTGTAGGTCTTCTCACTATAGCTATGCTCATGCAAAATACTATCAATGCTGCAAAATTACAACTTGCTAAATAAATTTGCCTTTGTTATAATAAAAGCATAATTTCATAAATAGTATGGAACTGACGGATTTTAGTGGAATTAACCACATGAACCGTACTATTATCAAAAAGTCGACCGTCTGGGCATAATAATATATGCTCAGGCGTTTTTTTTTGCCTAAGCATATGTTTGGCAAAATTTATATTGCCTTTTTCCAAAATATATAATACTATCAAATTAGTTTAATTATTGGAGGTACTAAACCACATGAAAACAGACGTGCAAATTGCTCAAGAAGCTATTATGGAACCTATTGGTAAAATTGCTCAACATCTTGAAATTCCAGAAGATGAACTTGAATTATACGGAAAATATAAAGCTAAAATTTCTTTAAACTATTGGAACACAACTCTCCAACAAAAAGAAAATGGTAAACTTATTCTTGTAACAGCAATTAATCCAACTCCTGCTGGTGAAGGTAAAACAACTACTAGCATTGGTCTTGGCGATGCTCTTCATAAACTCGGCAAAAAAACTGCAATCGCTCTTCGTGAACCTTCCTTAGGTCCATGCTTTGGTATGAAAGGCGGTGCCGCTGGCGGTGGTTATGCTCAAGTAGTGCCAATGGAAGATATCAATCTTCATTTCACTGGCGATTTCCACGCTATAACATCTGCTCACAATTTACTTGCTGCTGTTATCGATAACCATATCCAACAGGGCAATGCTCTTGATTTAGATGTTCGTCGCATCACTTGGAAACGCGTTGTCGATTTAAATGACCGTGCTCTTCGCAATATCATCTGTGGTTTAGGTGGTAAAGCTCATGGCGTACCACGCGAAACTGGTTTTGATATCACTGTTGCATCTGAAATGATGGCTATTTTATGTTTGACTTCTGACCTTGAAGACATGAAAAACGTCTTGGCAATATCATCATTGGTTACACTAGAAGCGGTCGTCCTGTTCGCGCTGAAGAATTAAATGTAACAGGTGCTTTAACTTTATTATTCAAAGATGCAATTAAACCAAACCTTGTACAAACTCTTGAAGGCACTCCTGCTCTTATCCATGGTGGCCCTTTTGCCAATATCGCTCATGGTTGCAATAGTGTAATGGCTACTAAATACGCTTTAAAAATGGCTGATTATACTGTTACTGAAGCAGGTTTTGGTGCTGACCTTGGTGCTGAAAAATTCCTTGATATCAAATGTCGTTTCACTGGATTTAAACCTGATGCAATAGTAGTTGTTGCTACTATTCGCGCTTTAAAAATGCATGGCGGACTTGCAAAAACTGAACTTGCTACTGAAAATATCGAAGCACTCAAAAAAGGTATGACTAACCTTGCTAAACATATTGAAAACATTCAAAAATTCGGTTTACCAATCGTTGTAGCTATAAATGCTTTCCCTACTGATACAGAAAATGAACTTCAAGAATTAAAAGCTCTTTGCGAATCTATGGGTGCTTCTGTAAGCATTTCCGAAGCTTGGGCAAAAGGTGGCGAAGGTGCTATCGACCTTGCTCAAAAAGTTATTGAAGCAACTGAAAAACCATCTAACTTCCAATACATGTATGACGTAAATGATTCTATCAAAGATAAAATCAATGCAATCGCTACAAAAATCTATGGTGCTGATGGCGTAAACTACACACCTGCTGTAGAAAAAACTATCGCTGAATTTGAAGCTGAAGGTCTTGATAAAATGCCAATCTGCATGGCAAAAACTCAATATTCCTTAAGTGATGACCAATTCAAATTAGGTGCACCAACAGGATTTAAAATCACTGTTCGCGAACTTCGCATTAGTGCAGGCGCAGGCTTTATCGTAGCCTTAACAGGTAATATCTTAACAATGCCTGGTCTTCCTAAAAAACCTGCTGCTGAAAATATGGATATCGATATTAACGGAAAAATTACTGGTTTATTCTAATTTTCTACGTTAATTATTAATTAAAAATCAAAACCCCAAAAGTTTGTTTAAATTAACTTTTGGGGTTTATTTTATCCTCTTTTATTAAATTTAGTCATATTTTTTAACAATCTAAGATTGATAATCATAGCGATAATGGCAAAAATCGCACCACCTAGACCAACAAAAGGCATAGGTGCAAAATTTATGATTATTCCACCACAAGCTGAGCCTAGTGCTATACCTGTATTAAAAGATACAGGATTTAATGCAGAAGCTAAAGTTATAGCTTCTGGTTTTTCTCTTGTTGCTGTCTTCAAAAAATGCAATTGCGCTGGTGAATTTTGTAAATACATTATCACACCCATTAGCAAAATATTTATCAAACCTAAAACTAAATGATAACTAGTAAAAATAAGTGCAAGCAAACATAGAGCTTGTAAGAAATATACCATTGGCATTTTCTTCATGCCACCTAAACTAGCTATTCTTCCTGAAAGTAAATTACTGATAATCGTACTAATGCCAAATAAGCTCAATACTAAACTTGTCATAGAAATAGGAATTTGTATATATTGCTGTAAAATCGGTGTCAGATATGTATAAAATACATAACTTCCAGCAGCACCACAAATTACAATAAGCATACCATAATTTATACGCATACTTTTCAATAAAATAAATTGATTACATAAATTTGTTTTTTGTCCACTGCCCACATTTGGTAAATAATGCCACAACATCAATAAAATACATATACTAACTACAGATAATAATATAAAAGTCATTTGCCAACTAAATATTTGACAAATAATCGTACCTATAGGCACACCAAAAACAGAGGCTATACTAAAACCTGCAAAAATCCAACTGATGACTTTTGGTTGATATTGAACAGTCGCTATTTCAGAAGCAAATGTCATCGAAATAGATAATATTGTTCCTGAAATTATCGCAGTTATAATTCTGGCTAATACTAAAATATAATAATTACTCGCTAAAGCACATAAAAAATTTCCTAAGATAAAACATATTGCTAATATCAATAATACATAATATCTGTTATAAGCACTAACTGCTGCTGTGATAAACGGTGTGCCTATTGCATAAGCAAAAGCAAAAACTGAAATTAAATTACCCGCCATAGTCAACGAACAATTTATGTCTTTCGCTATATCAGGTAAAATACCCACAATTATAAATTCACTCGTTCCTAAAATGAAACTCAATAAAATTAAACTTAAGACAGCCATAGTATTATATGTTTTTTGTGCCATCAAGATAATCTTCACCTTCTCTAAAATACAAATTTATTTAAACATAAATTATACTTATTCAAAGGAAAAATCTAGTATTTACAACCATTATTCATCATTTAAACTACAAAAATCACGATTTTGACTATATTGACTATTTATAAATGAAATTAATTTTATTCTTGACATAGATTAAATATTTGTTATAATAAAGCTATCAATTGAATAAGCACTGTGGAACTGACGGATTTTAGTGGAATTAACCACATGAACCGCATTGCTATAGAAAAGTCGACCGTCTGGGCAAAGAAAATTTTTGCCTAGATGGTCTTTTTGTTTTTAGGCATAAGTTTTCTTGTATTTTATAATTTTTATTTTACGAAAGGAAGATTATATAATGAAAAACAGATGGCTTATCGCATTATCCGCAATTGGTATTCATATTTGTATTGGTAGTGTTTATGCTTGGAGCGTACTCACTAAGCCAATCATGGCTCAAATGGGCTTTAGTCTTCAAGAAACTACATGGACATTTTCTATTGCAATTTTATTTTTAGGTTTATCCGCTGGTTTTTTAGGAACATTTGTTGAAAAAAATGGCCCTCGTATTAGTGGACTTACTGCCACTGCCTTCTTTGGTATTGGTATGTTTGGTACAGCTTTAGCTCTTCATCTACAAAGCCTTATTTTACTTTACATCTGCTATGGTGTAATCGGTGGTATTGGTCTTGGTATTGGATATATCACTCCTGTTTCCACTCTTGTAAAATATTTCCCTAAAAGACGTGGATTTGCTACAGGTCTTGCTATCATGGGATTTGGTTTTGCAAGTTTAATTGCTGGCCCTATCATGCAAATTCTCGTTAGCAATTTTGGCTTAGTAACTAACTTCGTCATTTTAGGCTGTGCTTATATATTAATCATGGGAGCTTCTTCTTTATATCTCGCTCCTCCACCAAAAGAATTCGTAGAAAAATATTTACCTACAACTGTTAAAACTTCTAATTCTGTGGTTGAAATAAAACAATATAGCGTAGCTGAAGCTACTCGCGATTGGAAATTCTATGCACTTTGGTGGATATTCTTCACTAATATTACTTGTGGTATTGGTCTTTTAGCTGTAGCTTCTCCTATGGCTCAAGAAGTAGTTCATATGAGCCCAATTGCTGCTGCTTCCATGGTTGGCGTTATTGGACTTATCAATGGTTTTGGTCGTATCGCTTGGTCTAGCGTTTCCGATTATATCGGTCGTAGAAATACTTATATTTTATTTTTCTTGATTGAAATTTTTGCTTTCTATGCACTTGCTAATACAACTGAAGCCTTTTTCTTCCAATTATTAGTTTTAATCATTGTTTCTTGCTATGGTGGTGGCTTCTCTTGTATGCCAGCTTATTTAAGCGATTTATTTGGCACAAAACAATTAAGCGCTATTCATGGCAGAATTCTCACAGCTTGGGGCATGGCTGGTATCGCAGGACCACTTTTATTATCCTTTATTCGTGAAACAACTCAAAGTTATGCACTTTGCCTCTATGTATTCGCATTTTTATTTATTATCAGCTTCATCATAGCTATAATATTAAAAATAAAAACAACTAAAAAAGAAAAACTCATTTCAAGCAAAACTATTGCTTAAGAAAAAAACTCACTCTAAATAAAGCTAGTAGTTAAAATTAAACTAACTACTAGGCTTTATTTATGTGCTAAAATAATATTAACTATCAATATAGTTAAATCTCATTAATAAAAATATATGTTTTTTATAGAAAGGTTAAATTTTATTATGTCTGAGCTCTTCCATGAATTTTTATCTACCAATTTTACAATAACACAAGAAATAAAAAAATCATCAAAGAGTAAATTATACGATAAAACGCTTTATGAAGATTTTTCTAAAAAAGTTGATTTAAGCAATGGACTTCCAACAAATAGCACTCTAGATAAAGATAAAAATGGTCCCTATATGATAGATATAAGCTTTTATTCACCTATACTAGATATTATCTATCTTTATAATGATGAATTTCCTGTTTATTAATCATAAATTATCATAAAAACTTTGTAATTCTTTTAAGCTATTTGTTCTTTGTTTTATCGGCAAAGCTTGCCATACTTTTTCTTTATAACTTGCCTTTGATTTATCACCTAAACGTGAATCAATGATAGATACTATGCCTTTATCTGTTTTATTGCGTATTAATCTACCTACACCTTGTTTTAATTTAATAATCATTTCTGGAACCAATACTTCCTCTAAAGGATTTTTACTGCGTTTACATTTTTCATTGATGATTGGTTCTGGCAGTGGGAATGGCAATTTATAAATAATCAAATTCGAAAGTGCTATACCTTCTATGCTTATACCTTCCCAAAAAACTCCTGTTCCTAGTAACACAGAATTTACATCTTGCTTAAATTTATAAATTAATTGTTGTTGTGAAGATATTTCATTTTTGTTTTAATTAAAGTATTAATTTTAAATTCAAAAGCTTTTTAGCCTTTGTATATACAGCATTCATATCCGCTTTAGATGTAAACAAAAATCAAAGCCTTTCCTTGAGAAATATCCAATATTTTTTTTCACTAAATCTATGCTTTCATCAATGAATTTTCCTCTATCTTTACTAGGGCTTGTAATATCATCTGTATAAAAAAAGTTTTGCATGTTTATCATAAGCAAATGGCGAATATTTCACTTCTGATAAAATACTATCATTTATTGGAAACATCGTATTTTGTATAAAATAACTATATGCTTTCGTCAAATCTTCATTGGCTAAATTCGTCAAAGTCGCCGAAGTAAAAATTGTATGGAAATTTTTTCTCAATTTTACTCTATCGCCAAAAAATAATTCATTGATTTTTTCATTTACATTTGTAGGACAAAGATATATTATTGGATTTTTAGCATCTTCAGCCCAGACAATATAGTTTTTTTCATCTTGCCATGCTTTGAAAAAGTCTAAAATAATCTCCATATCACTATTGATTTTTCCGCCAGTTTTACGAATACTTACAGCATGTGCTATCATTATTGCTTCTGCTATTTTATATACATTTTGCAATAAATCAATCGGTATATTTATCTTAAATCTATCAGCATCTTGATGTTGTTTTTGTGCCTGTTGTATTTGATATTTTATCTGCTTATCTATTATCCTAAAAATTTTATCTATGTCGCTAAATACACCATCTATATTTTTAGCTAAATTAGGTGGTATTTTTTTTATGCTTAAATAGCATCTTTTCAATGTATTTACCAATTGCTTTCTAGTCAACATATCTGTATATGAAGAACGCACTTTATCTTCCAAATTATGAGCTTCATCAACGACAATCAAGCTTAATTCTTCAGTAAATAAACCATCTTTCATCTCTCGCTTTAAACGCAAATCAGTAGTGAGCATATCTTGATTGCAAATAATTATGCCCTTTGTCTTTTTCAAATTTAAACGTAAATTATGATAATGACAAACATCTCGATATTCACAATATTTACATTCACGATAATTATAATTTTTAATTCTAAATTTCTGCCATAAATCTAAAGGAAGTTCAATATTCCAATCACTTGGCTCTTTACCACCTTGATTTATACATTCATATATTTTCTCATATTGCTTTAAATTTGCTCTATCATCAAAAAATCTTTTAAAATGATATCTACAAATAAAATTAGTCATACCTTTAGCCAATAAAACTTCTGGAAATATTTGTAATTTCTCCATGATATAGCGTATATCGCCTTGTAATTGTTCCTGCAAAGTGATAGTTGAAGTAGCTATTACCACTGGTTTTTGTAAATAATAATTGTAATAAATAAGTGGCACTAGATAAGCAAAAGATTTTCCAATCCCTACACCTGCTTCTACCACTAGATTTTTCTTTTGACTTATGGCATCTACTATTTCACAAGCCATCTCTGATTGACCTTCACGAAATTCTAAATTATTATTTTCCATTTCAGGATTTTCAAAGAAAAAACTATATACTTTTTCTCCAATTTCTCGTAAATATTTAGCTTCTAATTTTGATTGCACTATTTTTACCTCTACTATCTATAATTTAATCAATATTGCATTCTTTAAAATGTTATTTTATTATAATATAAATCAATTAAAAATAACAAAGGAAGTATTTTTATGGGAGTAATCACAGATAAATTAGGTGCTGATTTAAAACAACAAAAAGATATTCACACTTTTTTTAGAAAATAATAAAGATAAATTATTAGATATGAACTTACCTAAATATCTAGATGAACTTTTAGCGCAAAAAAATTTAACAAAATCAGATGTTCTCAAAAAATCTGGTCTACCTGTAACCTATGCTTATAAGATTTTTTCAGGTCAAAAACACACTGCTAGAAATCGCATATTAGCTCTTGCTATAGCTATGCAATTAAGTATTGATGAAACAAATATATTATTGACTGATGCAAAAGCTTCTCCTTTGCTAGAATAAAACTTTTAGGCTAATAATTTTTTCTTTTTATTAGCCTATTTTTATTCTATATAATGTATTTTTATTTTTTCATTAATTTAAATATAGAAAATTATTGCAAAATTTTATCAATTTCATTCATCAAAAAATTAATTCTAATAAACGCAATTTCACTGAAGATATGAATTGGCTCAATAGCAAGATGAAATTATTCATTCCATATATTGATAAATCTGATTTAGATATTCTACATGAATTCACAGAAAAAGGATTAGCTAAATATATAACTTCTAATGAAGTTTCCTTTATGCTTTTCAAAAAAAATATGGAACTTGAACCATATAATCGTAAAGTAACTGATAAATTTTATAAATTACTTAGCTTAAATCGTCATAGACAATTTGGCTATTAATATTTTCAAATAAAAAAGGAAGTCTATATAATAGACTTCCTTTTTATTTTCATATTTATTATTTTACGCCTAAAGTTACTTTTTCACCATTGATATTCCATTCTTTAGTGAAGCCGTCTAATTTATCGTAAACAAGTTCATCTGCTAAAGTAATTTTCTTAATTGTTTCTGCATTATCCTGCATTAATTTAACAATTTTTTCATTACCTTGAGCAAATACTGTAATTCTATCAGTTACTTCAAAGCCATTTTCTTTACGCATTGTCTGAACTTTACTGATGATTTCACGAACGAAACCTTCTTCAATGAGTTCATCTGTTAATACTGTAGAAATAGCAATTGTTACATCACCATCACGCTGAGCTGCAAAACCTTCTGTTTGAGTCATTTTTACGTCAAGGTCTTCAGGTACAAGTGTGATTTCACCAGAAGAAAGTTCTAATTTCAATGTTTTTGTAGTTTCAAGTTCAACTTTAGCTTTTTGTCCATCAACTTTAGCTAGAATAGCAGCAATTTCTTTCATCTGTTTGCCGTATTTTGGACCTAATACTTTGAACTGTGGTTTGATTTCATAGTTCAAATATTCGTCCATATTGTCTTTGAATTCTACTTTTTTAACATTTAATTCTTCTTCTACAATTTTTGTATAGAATTCATTGAGTTCAAATGGAGCTTTTACATACATAAGAGCGATTGGCTGACGGTTTTTAATATTTGCTTCATTACGAGCAGCACGACCTAAAACTACAGCTTTCAATACTAAGTCCATAGTTTTTTCAAGTTCGCTATCAATGAATGCTTCATTCGCAACAGGATAAGCACAAAGATGTACGCTTTCTGGTGCATCTTTTTCACTATTTAAAACAAGGTTTTGATAAATAGCTTCTGTCATAAATGGAATCATTGGAGCTGCAAGTTTAATAACTGTTGTAAGTGCAGTATATAAAGTCATGTAAGCATTGATTTTGTTTTGGTCTGTTTCTTTAGCCCAGAAACGATCACGGCTTCTTCTTACATACCAGTTAGAAAGTTCATCTACAAATTCTTGAAGAGCTTTTGCAGCTTCTGTGATTTTATAGCTATTTAAATCTTCATCTACAGTTTTAATTAAAGTGTTAAGACGAGATAAGCACCATTTATCTAATACAGAAAGTTTATCATATTCAAGGCTGTATTTAGATACATCAAATTTATCAATATTAGCATAGAGTACAAAGAATGCGTAAGTATTCCATAATGTACCCATGAATTTACGTTGACCTTCTTGAACAGCAGCATCATGGAAACGATTTGGAAGCCATGGAGCACTATTTTCATAGAAATACCAACGGATAGCATCTGCACCATGTTGAGCTAAAGCTTTCATTGGTTCTACTGCATTACCTTTGGATTTACTCATTTTACGACCTTGAGCATCTAAAACGTGACCTAATACGATAACGTTTTATAAGGAGCTTTGTCAAAGAGTAATGTGGAAATAGCGATTAGAGAATAGAACCAACCACGAGTTTGGTCTACTGCTTCAGAGATGAAATCTGCTGGGAATTGTTCTTCAAAGAGTTCTTTATTTTCAAATGGATAATGCCATTGTGCAAAAGGCATGGAACCAGAATCAAACCAGCAGTCAATAACTTCTGGAACACGATGCATTTCTTTACCACAATGAGGACATTTAATAGTTACAGCATCAATGAATGGACGATGTAATTCAATATCATCAGGGCAATTATCAGACATGGATTTTAATTCTTCGATAGAACCGATTGCATGTTGATGACCGCATTCACATTCCCAGATATTAAGCGGAGTACCCCAATAACGGTTACGAGATAAGCCCCAATCTTGAACATGTTCGAGCCAATCGCCAAAACGACCTTTACCGATAGATTCAGGAATCCAGTTGATTGTTTTATTATTAGCAATTAATTTATCGCGAACAGCTGTCATACGAATGAACCATGTTTCACGTGCATAGTATAAAAGTGAGTATCGCAACGCCAGCAATGTGGATAACTATGTTCAAAGTTAGGTGCAGAGAATAATAATCCTTTTTCTTCTAAGTCTTTTAAAATTTTTGGATCTGCTTTTTTTACAAATACGCCTGGCCAATCAGTATCTGCTGTCATGCAACCTTTAGCGTCAACGAATTGTACGAAGGCAATACCATATTCACGGCAAACACGGGAGTCATCTTCACCGAATGCAGGAGCCATATGAACGATACCAGAACCATCTGTAGTTGTTACATAATCATCACAAGTTACGATAAATGCTTTTTTGCCATTTAATTTATTTAAAGCATATGGATAAAGTGGTTCATATTCTTTATATTCAAGAGATTTACCTGGCATTTCTTCGAGGATTGTATAATCTTCGCCTAAAACTTTTTCGCAAAGTTCTTTAGCCATGTAATAAGTGTAATCGCCTTGTTTTACTTTTACATAAGTGATTTCTGGATTTACGCAAAGTGCAAGGTTAGATGGAAGAGTCCATGGAGTAGTTGTCCATGCGAGGAAGTAAGCATCTTCACCTTTTGCTTTAAATCTTACAAATGCAGATTTTTCTTTTACATCTTTATATCCTTGAGCTACTTCGTGAGAAGAAAGCGGTGTACCACAGCGAGGGCAGTATGGAACGATTTTATGCCCTTTATATAAAAGACCTTTATTCCAAATTTCTTTTAATGCCCACCATACAGATTCAATATAATCATTATGGTATGTAACATATGGATCTTTCATATCTGCCCAATAGCCTACAGCTTTGGAGAATTCTTCCCACATACCTTCGTATTTCCAAACGCTTTCTTTACATTTTTCTACGAAAGGTTCAATACCATATTCTTCAATTTGTTCTTTACCATTGATGCCTAATAATTTTTCAACTTCAAGTTCTACTGGAAGACCATGTGTATCCCAACCAGCTTTACGGATAGTTTTATGACCTTTCATAGCTTGATAACGAGGAATCATATCTTTGATTACACGAGTTAAAACGTGTCCAATATGAGGTTTACCATTTGCTGTTGGTGGTCCATCATAAAATGTGAATACATCTGCATCTTCATGTTGATGTACTTGTTTTTTAAATATATCGTGTTCTTCCCAGAATTTTTCAATTTCTTTTTCGCGTTCTACGAAATTTAGATTGGTATCAACTTTGTTATACACAAAAAAGCCTCCTCTGTATACAAATAATAAATAAAAATTCCAGTATATGAAAAAAACTCTTGCCAAATAGGACAAGAGCAACTGTAATACATAACTAAAAAAAGCCTTCACCCAAAACAGGATGAAAGCTGTGCTGTCATTATACCACCTATTTCACATACCAACATATGCAACCCCTTTAACGGAGGGACCCGACACGGTCTATTCTTAAAAATTAATTCAACCTGTAACTCCAGAGTGATTTTCCATTAAAAACTACTTGTACCAATTTCCAGCAATACATGGCTCTCTGTAACTTTTATTTTTAATTTACTATCTCTTTCATTGTTTTTCTTCTTTGTACTATTGTGTACGCTTGATATAATATCACAATAATAGAAAATGAGCAAGAAAAAATTTACCCTAAACAATTTACAATTATACAAAATAAAATTGACAAATATAATTTTATCGTTTATAATTCATTCATACTTATTCACTATGAAAATACATATTAAAGGAGGTCATTGCCATGAAAATTTATCATAATTTTATGGAACTAGTAGGTCATACACCTCTTGTTCAAATTAATAATTACAGTAAACTCCATGATATAAAAGCTAATTTATTAGTGAAATTAGAATATTTTAATCCTGCTGGTAGTGCCAAAGATAGAATTGCCAAAGCCATGATTGAAGATGCTAAAAATCGCGGTATTTTAAAACCTAATTCCACTATCATTGAGCCAACAAGTGGCAACACTGGTATTGGTCTTTGTGCTGCAGCTGCAAGTAAAGGTTATAAAATCATCATCACTATGCCAGAAACAATGAGTATTGAACGCAGAAAACTCATGAAGGCTTATGGCGCTGAGCTTATATTAACAGAAGGTAGCAAAGGCATGGCAGGAGCTATCCAAAAAGCTGAAGAATTAGCAAAAGATATACCTAATAGCTTTATTCCTGGACAATTCACTAATTTAGTCAATCGCCAAGCTCATTACATGACGACTGGCCCAGAAATCTGGCAAGATACTGATGGTAAAGTTGATATCTTCGTTGCTGGTATTGGTACAGGCGGTACTTTAAGCGGTACAGGAAAATATCTCAAAGAACAAAATCCTAGTATAAAAATCATTGGTATTGAACCTCAAACTTCTGCTGTATTAACAACCGGTAAAGCAGGGGCTCACAAAATTCAAGGTATTGGAGCTGGCTTTATTCCAAATACTTTGGATACCTCTATCTATGATGAAATCATAACTGTAGACAATGAAGTATGTTTTACAGCTAGTAAAGAATTAACTAAAACAGAAGGTCTTTTGACTGGCATTTCTTCTGGTGCCGCACTTTGGGCAGCTACTCAAGTTGCTAAACGTCCAGAAAATGTTGGCAAAAATATTGTTGTGCTTCTTCCTGATACAGGTGAACGTTATCTCTCTACACCATTATTTGAAGAATAATATTTCAAACTCAATAACATCATCATATTGTAAATATTTTTATGTGATGATGTTATTTTTTATAAGTTATTCATAGTTTTATAATAGGATAAATATATTTTAAAAGGAGAGTTTTATGATGACAAAAAAATTAGATACAAATAATTGGGCTTTTGAAACTAAACAATTACATATAGGTCAAGAAATATCTGACCTATAACAAATTCTCGTGCTGTACCCATTTATCAAACGACCTCTTATGTATTTGATAATTGCCAAGTAGCTGCTGATAGATTTGCCTTAAAAGAAGGCGGTAATATTTATGGTAGATTAACTAATTCCACTCAAGAAGTATTAGAAAAGCGCATTGCTAGTCTTGAGGGTGGTGCAGGAGCTTTGGCTGTAGCTTCAGGTGCTGCCGCTATAGCCTATACAATACAAGCTCTCGCTAAAGTAGGCGATCATGTTGTCTGCTCAAAAACAGTATATGGAGGAACATATAATCTTTTTGCTCATACTTTAGTGGATTTTGGTATAAATACGACTTTTGTCGACATTCATAATCTAGATGAAGTCGAAAATGCCATCACAGAAAATACAAAATGTATTTATTTTGAAACTTTAGGCAATCCAAATAGTGATGTTGCCGATTTAGAAGCTTTAGCTAATTTAGCACATAAATATAACATTCCTGCTGTTGTAGATAATACATTTGCTACACCATATCTTGTACGACCTATCGAATATGGTGTTGATATCGTCATTCACTCTGCTACTAAATTCATTGGTGGTCATGGCACTTCTCTAGGTGGAATTATCGTAGATAGTGGCAATTTCGATTGGGAAAAAAGTAATAAATTCCCTTCTTTAGTCGAAGCTAATCCTAGTTATCATGGAATTTCTTTCACTAAAGCTACAGGAAAGCTCGCTTTTATCACTAAAGTTCGTGCCATTTTACTTCGAGATTTAGGTGCTTGTATCTCTCCATTTAATGCCTTCTTACTCTTACAAGGATTAGAAACCTTATCTTTACGTGTAGAACGCCATGTACAAAATACACTTAAAGTCATTGAATTTTTACAAAATCATGATAAAGTCGAAAATGTCAATCACCCTTCTATTACCTCACGCTTCGACCATAATTTATATCAAAAATATTTGCCTAATAACGGTGGCTCTATCTTCACATTTGAAATCAAAGGCACAGCAAAAGACGCCCAAGATTTTATCGATAGACTCCAATTATTCTCCTTACTTGCCAATGTAGCAGATGCGAAATCCCTCGTAATTCACCCAGCTAGTACCACTCACTCACAAATGACTACAGAAGAATTATCTGCTTCTGGCATAAAGCCAAATACAATTCGCCTTTCTATAGGTCTTGAAAATATAAACGATATTCTCCGTGATTTAGCTCAAGCTTTAGCATAATAACAAAGCCACATTATATTATTTAAATTTAATATAATGTGGCTTTTATTTAACAAGCTGTAATTCCGCCATCAACGCTCCATACAGCCCCTGTTACAAAACTAGCTTCTGGACTTGCCAAAAAATAAATTACATTTGCTACCTCTTCTGGTCTGCCTATTCTTCCTATAGGATATAAGCTACTCGCTTCTTTTATGCCTTCCTCCACATCACCTGCAAATTGATTTCGCGTAAGTGGTGTATCTATATCTCCAGGGCAAACACAATTTGCTCTGACCTTATACGGTGCTAATTCCAAGGCTAAAGCTTTTGTAAATACGGTCAAACCACCTTTAGAAGCACAGTATGCACTACAAAAGAAATTTCCATTAATACCTGCATCAGAAGATACATTTACAATAGAAGCATTCTCTCCTTGTTTTTTCAAATGAGGAACAGCATATTTACATAAAAAATAAGCTCCTTTTAAATTTATACTCATAATTCTATCAAATTCATCTTCTTCTACATCTTCAATAGCATTTTCCAGATAAATCCCTGCATTATTCACTAAAATATTTAGTTTTTTATATTTTTCAATCACTGTATCTATGACGCTCTTGCAATTTTTAGCACTGCTGATATCTGCTTGGATAAAGTCGCAAAATACATCTTTTGTGATAAATGATTTAAATATTTTCTAGCTTCTATATATTTATCTTTATTTCTACCTACTAAAATCACATTTATTTTATTTACTAAAAATTTTTTAGCACATTCAAGACCGATACCAGATGTCCCACCTGTGATTAAAGCTATTTTCTCCATAAACTTCACCATTTCTTCATCATTCTAAAAAATAAAGTCGAGTCTAAATATCACGTGATATTAAAAACTCGACTTTATCATTTCTTAACGTTTATTCAATTAAGAATTACTGATTTACAGCTTCTTTTAAAGCTTTACCAGCTTTGAATACTGGGTTTTTGGAAGCAGGAATTTCGATAGTTTCGCCAGTCTGTGGGTTACGACCTTTACGAGCTGCACGAGTTCTAACTTCGAAAGTACCAAAACCAATAATTTGTACTTTGTCATCTTCAACAAGAGCTTTTTGTACACTTGCAAAAACAGCGTTAACAGCTTTTTCTGCATCTTTTTTTGTTAATTCTGCTACTTCAGCAACACTTGCTACTAATTCGGATTTATTCACGAAGATAGCCTCCTTTAAAATTATTATCAAATATAATTGTTCGCCGCTAAAGAGGTATTTCCTCTAAATAAGAGTCTAATATATATATAAATTACGGCAAAACTCTTATTTTGTAAGGATTATTTCACAACATTAAATCCTTATATGATGAGATTATAAAACCACCTTATTATCTCATCATATAAGACTTAATCAAGTCCTTATTTACATTTATTTAATTATTTTCATCTTTAAGTTTAGCTTCTTGCCACAATTCATCTAAATCAATCAAAGACAAGCTTTCCCAATTTTGTTGTTTAGCTTTTACTTTTCTTCAATATAAGAAAATCTTCTTCTAAATTTGCGATTTGTGCCAGTTAAAGCCACTTCTGGGTCTATCTTTAAGAAACGAGAAATATTTACAATTGTAAATAAAACATCGCCTAGTTCTTCTTCTATCTTTTCTTTTTGTCCATCAACAATAGCTTCTTCTAATTCACGAAGTTCTTCTTCTAATTTATCCCATACAGGATCAATATCTGGCCAATCAAAACCTACTTTTGCTGCCTTATGTTGTAATTTATAAGCAGCCATAAGTGATGGTAAATCTTTTGGCACACCATCTAATATTGAAGTTCTTTCTGTTTTTTCAGCCTGTTTGATAGCTTCCCAATTAGCTAAAACTTCGCCTGCATCTTTTACATCGACATCACCGAAAACATGTGGATGACGGCGAATTAATTTTTCAGTTATACCATCGATAACATCTTGCATAGAGAATAATTTAGCTTCTTCTGCCATACGAGCATGGAATACTACTTGCATCAATAAATCGCCAAGTTCTTCACAGAGCAATTTTTCATCTTCTAAATCTATAGCTTCAATAACTTCATAAACTTCTTCAATCAAGTTGCGACGAAGAGATTTATGTGTCTGCACGATATCCCATGGACAACCGCCAGGACTACGAAGTGTTTTTACTACATCTTCTAGTGGCTCTAAATCAAAAGTTTGCTCATTTTTTGGCATTTTTCCTATATATAGACTTGTCAAATGGTCAATATGAGGTTGACGGTCTAATTCATATAGAGGAATTTCGCGAATTTCTTCATCTGGCAAACTCAAATTGCGAATGAATGTTACAGGATAATCTTCTGGATAATTTTCCATCAAAGTCAATTTTGTATCTGAAGCTACATGCTGATTATATACTTGCGTGATTACAAGTGCTGATGGCATTTCACTTGGTAAGTTTTCTAAATCGCAAGCATCTAAAATAGTGAGCCCATCAATAGGGTCTATATTTAAGCGCTGATATAAAACTTCCATAAAGCTCATACCTGCATGATGTTTAAATTCACATCAGCTTCTTTGGCTTTTTGTCTGATAATCACTACTGTTCTTTCTGCAACAAGTGGACTACCTGGAACAGCATATACTACATCATGACCATTTTTAGCTTCTTCAATCAATTTTTGAGCAATGCTATTATACACATCATCAAAAGAAGCCCCTTGTTCATAAAATTCATCACAAGAAGTATAAACTACATTTCGTTTATCTAATTCAGCTACTGTAGGGTGAATAGCAGTACGCAAAATCAATTTATCTGTATTTGTTATTTTATCCCAAGTATCTAAAGTAATAAGACCAAAATCGCCTGGTCCTAAGCCTACAATTGTTATTTGTCCCATATTATACCTTCCACTTCTTTCAGAAAAAAAGTAACCGCTGTGGAAAACCGTGCGGTTACTATGGATTGTGATTACTATAAATATAAAGCAAGAAAAGTGATTTGTCAATCAAAGATTGCAATAAACTAAGGTTTCATAAGGTTTTAATGCAATTTTTTTTGCTTTTGCTTCATTTTTATAATTATTTAATATGCATTTGTAATTTGAAAGGTCATATGGCAATTCTATTTCATATGTTGTTGGATAGAAATTACAGATTACAATTAATTTTTGACCTTTATAATTGCGTTCATAAGCAAATACTCTTTTATCTTCGCGAAGTAATGGTTTTATATCTCCATAAGCTATCACATCATAATTTTTACGCAACTGAATTAATTTTTGATAGTAATAGAAAATAGAGTCCTTATCTTCTAAACTATTTTTTACATTTATCTCAGTATAATTATCTGCTGTCTGTATCCAAGGAGTTCCTGTTGTAAATCCTGCATTTATACTATCGTCCCATTGCATAGGAGTTCTTGAATTATCACGGGAATGTACATCTAAAATCATCAAAGCTTGCTCTTTTGTCATGCCTTTATCTTGTAAAATTTGATAATGATTTAGACTTTCTACATCGCGATATTGTTCAATGGATTTAAAATGAGGATTAGTCATTCCGATTTCTTCACCTTGATAAATATATGGTGTTCCTCTTAAACAATGTATTAATGTTGCCAACATTTTGCCTGATTCTTTGTGATATTTATCATCACTACCAAAGCGAGATATTACACGTGGCTGATCATGATTGCACCAAAAAACAGCATTCCAAGCATTATTTTTTTCCATATTTATCTGCCAATCAAAAATCAACTGTTTCAACTTCATAAAGTCAGTTGGTACAAGTACCCATTTTTCATTGCCCATAAAATCCACTTTTAAATGATGGAAAGTAAATACCATAGAAAGTTCGCCTGTTTTTTCACCAGCGTATTTATAACAATTTTCCATAGTAGTGCTACTCATTTCACCAACAGTGATGATATCTTTGTCTTTTGCAAAACTATCTCTAGCTAATTCTTGTAAAAATTCATGAATGCGTGGCCCATCTGTATAAAAACTTCTGCCATCTCCATCTACAGAGAAATCATCTTCAAAACCAGCCTTACTGATTAAATTGATGACATCAAAACGAAAACCTTTTACGCCTTTTTCCATCCAAAAATGCACGATATTTTTTACGTACACGTTCTATATACCAAACTTTAGTACCACTTTTTAACATCAATAATTTTTTTTATTTCTTCATCTGGCTCAATACATTCACAAGTATGCACGATAGTTTCAACTTTGCCTTTTATATCACTTGCAATTTCTTTAAAACTAGTAAGCCCTGATACTGGAAAATTAAATCTATTGATATCTAATACAATTGAACTTTTTCCCTGTGATTTTTGAATATATCCATTTTGAGATAATAATAATAATGCTTTTCTAATTGTATCTCGTGAAGCTTGATATTTATTTTGTAAATCAAACTCACTAGGCAATTTTTCTCCAGCTTTAATTTTATTATTTTCAATCAAAGCCAATAAATCATGATAAATACTTTCATATTTTTTCATTATTTTTTCTCCTCTTTTTTAAGAGTCATCTTCTGTAATTTTTCACCTGTTAAAACTTTTACTACTTTTAAACATAAATTTATTATATGTTTTTTATTTATTGGCGTAATTTTTATCTGTATCGTATTTTGTTTTGGCACAAATTTTAATAGATTATCAAATTGCTTTTTCGCTAAAAGCATATTTTCTGTCTCTATATTTGGTGCTTTATCAAATATATTTCCACAAAAGCAGGTTTTCAATAATAGATTTTATTTTTAATTTACGAGCATAATTTTTCAATCGTGCTACTTGCATTATTTTCTTTACAGGTTCAGTCAATGCACCAAAACGGTCGATTAATTCTTCCTCTAATTGGTCTGCATGTTCGTCTGTTCGTATCGCTGCAATGCGTTGATAAATTTCAATCTTATTAGTGGCGTCATTTATATATTCTCCATCTAAATAAGCATCTTCTTTCAATTCAATTATCGGTTCTACTACTTTTTCTGGCTCTTTACCTGTTTGCAATGTTTCTACTGCTTCTTCTAATAGACGACAATACATCTCAAAACCCACACTAGAAATATGACCATGTTGTTGAGAACCTAATAAATCACCAGCACCGCGAATTTCTAAATCTCGCATAGCAATTTTAAATCCAGAACCTAATTGAGCAAATTCTTTTATTGCCTGTAATCTCTTTTCTGCCATTTCAGATAAGATTTTATCTTTCTGATAAATAAAATATGCAAATGCCATTTGTTTTGAACGACCTACACGGCCTCGCATCTGATAGAGCTGAGATAGACCAAAATAATCTGCATCATAAATAATTATAGTATTAGCATTTGATACATCTAAACCATTTTCAATAATGCTTGTAGCCAATAAGATATCGTATTTTCCTTCATAAAAATTGAGCATAGCTCTTTCTAATTCTTCTTCACTCATCTGCCCATGAGCTATCCCTATTTTTACATCAGGAAGCATAGATAATAAATGCAAATACATCTTATCTATAGTTTCTACTCTATTGTAAATAAAATATACCTGACCGCCACGACGAACTTCACGCTTAATAGCATCTTTAATAATCATATCATTATTTTCAATTACATAAGTCTGCACAGGGAAACGCTCCTGTGGTGGAGTTTCGATAACAGACATATCTCTAGCACCTACAAGAGACATATGCAGTGTACGTGGTATAGGTGTTGCACTCAAAGATAATACATCGATATTTTTACTTATGCGTTTTATTTTTTCTTTTTGTTTTACGCCAAAACGCTGTTCTTCATCAACAATCAATAAACCTAAATCTTTAAATTTTACTTTTTTCTCATTCAAAATAGCATGAGTACCAATCAAAATATCAATTTGACCTGTTGCCAAATCTTCTAAAACTTTCTTTTGTTCTTTCGGGCTATTAAATCTACAAATAATGCCGATTTTCGGTCCAAAATCATTAAAACGATTGCTAAAAGTTTGATAATGTTGTTGCACTAATACAGTAGTCGGCACTAATACAGCAACTTGTTTATTGCTCATTACAGCTTTAAAAGCAGCTCTAATGGCTACTTCTGTTTTACCAAAGCCTACATCACCGCATAAAAGTCTATCCATAGGAACAGGTTTTTCCATATCTGCTTTTATCTCGCTATCGCTTTTAATTGGTCAGGTGTTTCTTCATAAGGAAAAGCATCTTCAAATTCTTTTTGCCATGGCGTATCTGGAGCAAATGCAAAACCTTTGCCATTCTTACGTTCTGCATAGAGATTGATTAAATCTTTAGCAATATTTTCTACAGAAGCTTTTGCTTTTGCGTTTGCTTTTTTCCATGCTGTACCATTCATCTTAGATAAACGAGGCACATCACCTTCAGAACCAATATATTTTTGAATTAAATGCACTTGGTCTGTTGGCACGAATAATTTATCTGTACCGCTGTATTTTATATGTAAATAATCACGATGAACATTGCCTATTGTCAATGTTTCCACACCTAGATATTTACCAATACCATGATTTACATGTACAACATAATCGCCGATATTTATATCTCTAAAATGAGATATTTTATCATTTTTATTTTTACCCGATTGACGTGGTCTTAACTTTTTCTTTTGACGACCTAATATATCTTTTTCTGTGATTACCACCAATCGAGATTGAGGGAATTCAAAACCATTTAAAAGTGAACCTACGATAAATGTAACTCTATCTTTGGATAATTCTTTCGGCTCACTTTCTCGTGATACAGGTATTTTTTGTTGTTCTAATACATCTTGTAAATATGCTATTTTTGTTTTATCACCCAAACAAATCAATATTTCATTTTTTTGTTCTAGCCAATTTTTAATTTCTTCACCTAATAAATGCATCTGCTTTTGAAAAGGTGCTGTAGATTTTACTGCTACACTGATGAGCTGTTCTGGCTCTGTATCTGCTATTCGTTGCATCATCAAAGACATATAAATAATATTATGCTTTTTTGCAGAAGTTAAAATATAATTCCAGTCATAGACAAATTCTTTTATCTCAGGATTTTCTTTTATACTGCCTTCAACAGCTTCTTTTAAATGTAGTGGTTCATCTAAAATTACATTACAATCTTTATTTAAATAAGATAAAAATATAGCTGGTGAGCCTGTATCGTCCATTTGCATCAATGGCAAGATTTCACATTTAGCTATATTGCGCAAAGAACGTTGACTATCTATAGCAAATTCACGTATGGACTCTATTTCACTGTCAAAAAACTCAATACGTATAGGCGTATCTGAATTTATAGGATAAATATCTATAATTCCACCACGAGCACTGAATTGCCCTATTTGTTCGACTTTATCTACACGTTCATAACCTAAAGATACTAATTGTTCTAAAATTTTATCATGTTCGTATTCTTTATTGAGTTCTATTTGCACACTAGAATTTTCAAAATCCTGACGAGACATGTCTTTTTGCATAGCAGCATTGGTAGTCGCTAAAATAATGACAGGCTCTTTTCTAGTGAGCATTCCCAAAATTTTCATTCTCTTAGCTTTTAATTCTAAGCTTTTTGCTGTAGCACTTACAGACATGACATCTAATGCTGGCAATTCCCAAATAGATGCTTCTGGCAATAATGAAGAGAAATCATTATACCATTCTTCTACACCATCTTGATTATGTGTAATAATAATTGTCGTTTTAGGATTCTGTTTATATGCATTAGCAATAACTATATGTTTTTGTGTACCTGCTAAGCCATAAATATAATTTTGACCATAATCTTGATTAAAACATTCATTTATCTTAGTTAAAGTTACCTCTTTAGCTAATGCAGGAAAGAGTATATTCATTCATTTATCAACCTTTTCTCTATTGACTATTTTAAATACGATAAAGGGGACTGTACAATATTGTACAGTCCTCAATAAAACATAATATTCAACTTATAAATATATTACTATATTTACACTTCATTGTATATAGTAATGCAAATATTACAATTGTCTATTTTCTCAAATATCTAACTAAAATAACTAAAAGATATTTATAAAAAAGTGTATAAGCATAAAAACTTATACACTTGATAAAAAATCCCTAAAAATACTAATTTGAAGCATTTTTCTGTTTTATTCCTATTAAAACAGAAAAAATAGAAAACATTATACACATAAAACCATAGACAAAAACGATTTTATGATTTGTAAAATTAAACAAACCTAAAAAACCTGCTAAGGCATAAAAAACAACACTTATAAAAGCTCCGCTATAAGCATCTCTTGTATTTATACAGATTAAAGCCGCAATCAACGCCACAAAAGAAATTATTATCCCTATATTACCTATACCATTACTACTTTTTACTGTGGCATAAGCTCCACATGATTGAAAAGCCACAAATACAAAAAGCATAATCGTAACTATACCTATAATTAATCGTATATCTTTCAAAAAAATTCGCCTCTTTTAATTCTTATCACTAAAATAATCTAAAATCACTACATTTGCCCTAAAATAAATTCAAAAAATCAATACTTATCTAAAATATTATTCTTTAAAGCATAATTCACTAAATCTGAATTCTGTTTGCAGTTCAGCTTAGTCATTATTCGCGTTTTATATGTTGAAATAGTTTTTACAGATAAACATAATTTTTGTGCTATATCCGATAAAGAATATCCTCTAACTATATAATTTAAAACCTCTTCTTCACGTGAAGATAAGCTTTCTTTTTTCGGTGGAATATACATCAAACTATCTAATAAACTATTTGCATCATTTTCTGCTAAATAACGTCTTCCTTCAGCTAAAGTTCTTAATGCTTTAAATAATTCTGTATCTAATGTATCTTTACGTAAACAACCTTTTGCACCTAAAAGCATAACTTCTTTGATATATTGTTGCTCATTGTGCATAGTCAATACTAATACATTTATACTAGAAATACTCTGTCTTTTATTTAATTCACGTAAGCAATCAAGCCCACTCATAACAGGCATAGATAAATCCAATAAGATAACATCTACTTCTAAGCCATCATCTAGTAAAGATAAAACTTCTTTGCCATTAGAAGCTTCTGCTACCACCTTGAAATCTTTCTGAGTAGAAAGTAATAACTTTAAACCAGTTCTCAATATACTATGATCGTCTGCTAATAAAATTTTTAAAGTTCTACTCATAATCAAAATCCTCTCTTGTTGGTATATTTTCTACAGGTATCACAATTTTTATTATTGTACCTTCATTCATTTTAGAAATTATTTCAAATTCACCTTGTAATAATTCTATGCGTTTTTGCATACTTCTAAGACCTAAATGATGATTTAATTTTGCTCTTTTTGCCGTTTCTTCATTAAAACCAATACCATCATCAATAATTTCTAAATCTATCTTTGTCTTTGTATAAATAATTTTTACCAAATGCAAGTGTAAAGCCCCTAAATTTATTTATGGGGATATAAGCTCGCTAAAAAACAATGATTCGATATCATTGTTTTTTATTGTATTATATTTTTAATAGTTATATAATACTTTTATGAAATATAAATCAAATAATAATATAGTA
>ENA-OQIO01000262-OQIO01000262.1-human-gut-metagenome-genome-assembly--contig:-NODE-262-length-28494-cov-2.728910_pt1 | contig 28494 bp, 43 predicted proteins | sample MGYA00242573_ERZ504737 | MGnify/ENA primary metagenome ERZ504737 (study PRJEB26092, sample SAMD00036203) | human gut metagenome | host: Homo sapiens | study: EMG produced TPA metagenomics assembly of...
CTCTGGGTGGCACCGAACACGCCCATGACGATGTTCCATGTGTTGCTGACAATGAGGATGGCAAAGGCAGACTTGAAAATCCAGCGGAAGAACATGGAAGTATCGAAGTCGTGCATATTGTTCTTTTCGGTAATCATCTGGATAAGCTCATGGCACATCACAAGGGCAAGGATAGCCGCTGCAATGGGCAGCACCACCGTTTCGGAAAGACTACGCAGCATATTGAAGATGCCGCTGTTCCACGCCTGCGGGGTGGAGCCGACATCCGAAGCGATTTCGCCCACCTTGGCGTTCACGTTATCGAACAGGCCGGAGAGGTTGCCCGTGATGCCATCTATCAAAATGCCCTTTATCCATTTCTCGATGATCTCACTAATCAAGAAAAGATACCTCCTTTCCCGCGCCCTCCCATGTGAGAGGGAGAGCGCGGAGTAGGATTTTAAGTATTAGTCGTTCAGAAAATTGTGGGCAGCGATGCAGGGCTTAGCCCAGCAGCCCGGACAGCAGCGGGACAAGGGTCACGCCGATCAGGCAACGCCGCCGCCCGCGACCAGCTGCTTCACGCCCTGGCTCTTGCTGCCGGGGTTATCCTGTCCATAACCCTCCAACAGGTTGATGCCGCCCCAGACACACAGGGCACCGCCCAGACCGACCACGATGGTCTGCAAAGTATCGACTGCGCTGTTGAAAAATTCCATAAGGTCCTCACTTTCTGCCGCTTGTTCTGCGGCACTCAAAAATAAAATTATTCGGCTGCATTTTCATCCGACAGGTCGATTTCGTACAGGTCAAAACTTTCGTCCTGTGCGACTACCTGCTGCCGCTTCCGGCGCAGAGTGGATAAAAACCTGTCCACGTCAAAGGTGTTTTTCTTGTCCGCGTCCGCAAGGTATTTGTAGTGCGGGTGCTTGGTGATGTCGAACTTCTCCGAGAAGAACGGCTCACACCCCGCAGCTGCAAAATACATTTGCCGCCGTCCATGATTGCGATTTCGTCCTCTGACATCAACGCCTTTCCTAATTTTTGATAGTTCAGTCCGTGGGAGGTTTGAGAACCCCGGTTTTCACTGGTGTTGAAACTGTCGATAGTCTCTTTCCCCAGCGCATCGGAGATCTCTTTGGCATTTTTGCCCCGCCCACTCAAAAAGAGAACAGAATCGCAGTTGTCCGAAATGATTTCGGCCGCATCCTTGTAGATGGCTTTCAGCTGCGACTGGCTCTGCAAAATAATGGATGCCGAGATTTCCCGGCTGCGGATGGTGGCGATCAGCTTGTCGAAGTTGGGAATCTGCCCGATGTTGGAAAACTCGTCCAGAATCAGCCGCACATGGACAGGCAGCCGACCACCGTATTTATCATCCGCACGGTCACACAGCAGTTGATAAGCTGGCTTTGGAGCATGGCAAGAATGAAGTTGAAGGTGGTGTCCGTGTCGCTCATAATCAAAAACAGCACGGTCTTTTCATCCCCGATGGTGTCCAGCTCCATTTCATCGTTCTCCATCAGCTCCCGCACCTCCCGGATGTCAAATGGGGCTAAACGGGCACCGCAGCTTATCAGGATGGAGGAACGGGTCTTGCCGGCCGACAGCAAAAACTTTTTGTACTGCCGGACGGCGAAGTGGTCCGGGTCTTTCTGTTCCAGCCGTTCAAACATGAGGTCCACCGGGCTTTGAAACTCCGGGTCGTCCTCGCGGGCTTCACTGGCGTTTATCATTTCCAGCAGGGTGGTGAAGTTCATTTCCTCTGCCGGGGCCTCATACCAGATGTAGCCGATAAGCGCAGTGTAGAACAGCCGTTCCGACTTCACCCAAAAATCTTCTGCTGATTTCTCACCCTCGCCCTTGGTGTTGGCGATAAGGGTATTCACCCAGTTTCAGCACGTCCTTTTTCCGAGTGGATGTAAACAAAGGGGTTGTACTTCATGGACTTGGAAAAGTTTATCGTGTTCAGGATTTTCACCCGGTAGCCTGCCCGCTGGAACATTTGGCCTGTTTCCAGAACCAGTGTGCCTTTTGGGTCTGTGACCACGAATGAGGTGGGATAATCGGAAGTGGGGAAACATTGCATGAGGTTGGGCTTCACATAGAAGCGGGTCTTGCCGCTGCCGGAGCCGCCGATCACCAGCACATTCTTGTTCCGGGCCGTCTTGGGGTCTTTGGGCCGCCCGGTCATGGTCAGGCGTTCGGTCTGGGTCAGCAGGATGTTGTTTTCAAACTTGGGGTCGATATAGGGGCAATGTCCTTGGCGGTGCCCCACCGGGCAGAGCCGTATTCCTCGCCCTTGCGGTATTTCTTGACGTTCTTGCCCTTGCTGTACACGATGAGCCGGACAGCCACCGCCCCGGCAACGCCCACGCACAGGTCAAACGGATGCAGGCTGGCAGCGGGTTTGCAAAGGCGGTGGAGATGCCGTCTGTCAGGTGGAGCAGCTTTGCCGAAGCATCCACGCCCGCCGCCAGACGGTATGCCTGCCCGCATTTGGCGAACAGGTACACGAACAGCAGATACGGCAGATTCAGCACCAGCAGCTTTTTCAGTTCAGGCTTCATCGTTCCAGCCCCCTTTGCTTGATTTTTTCTTTGGCGCGTTTCGGCTGCTGGGCCGATTTTTGCTTAGCCACTGCCAGCACTTTGCGGATGGAGGGTCGCTGCTCCTTGGAGAGCGTTTTGGCGGTGAACTCCCGGAACGCCTGTTCCAGATTGTCCGCATCCTTGGCCTTGAAGATCACGATGTAGTGGGGCGGCTGGGTGGTCTTGTCCTTGCGCAAGGTGAAGTCCACGCCGTACTTCTTGGCGCAGGGCTTGAACGCCCCGATATTCGCCTCCGTGACTTCAATGTTGGTCAGGCTGCGCCGTGGGCTTTCAGCTGTTTCAGGCTTTGCTTGCCGTGGTGCAGCTTTGGCCCCTTGGCCCGGTGCTGCAAGTATTTTTTAGGGCAGCTTGCAACGCTTGGGCGGTGAGTTTGCCTGTTTTCATGGACAGGGCAATGGTTTTCTGGGTGACTTCTTCCTGCATTCAGCATCCCTCCTTGGGAAGTAGTCGGAAAAGCGGCAGCTAGGGTGGAACCACCAGCCGCCGCAGGTAAATGGTTCTCATGGGTGGACGCTCCTTTCGGTCAGGTGTTGGGCGGGCGGCCCCAATCAGGCTGCGCCATATCGTGCGCCACAAGGGACGCATAGTAGCTGTTGATGGTGCTGGGGGCGTTGAACAGCATGGCCCGCAGGTATTGCTTGATGTTGCGGACTTTGGTGGTGTTGTCCCGCAGGCAGTCCATGACGAACTCGATGTGATGGCTGTCCAGCTTCAGGAACTTGGCCTTTACCAGCTCTGCCGGGTAATCGTCCCCGGCACCCGGATGGACTTGCGGGAAGTGCAGACCGTTTCCAGCAGGATGTCCACGATCTCGTCCAGCTGTTCCCGGTCTATCCGGGGATTCTGGATGAGGGTGTCATACTCGATGTTCTCCAAAATCAGGTCCCGGTAGATTTGATAGGCCGCTTCCTTTCGGCTTCCGGTCCGTTCCGGCAGCGATGCCGCTGTCTCGTCCTCGTCCAAAGGCAAGGGGTTTGGGGAATGGATAGGAATGGAATCGGTATTTAATCTCTCTTTCTTTTGTTTTTCTGTAATTAGTTTATCTTTATTTAATTGCATTGGATTTTCCAACGTAGGGTTTTCCTGCGTGGGATTCTCCAACGTTGGATTTTCCAATGTAGGTGAAACCGATGCAGGAACAGGCTGCGGCAGCTCGAAGATCACATAGTCTGCACCGCGCAGCCGTCCTTTCTCGTCCCGTTCTCTGGAACGCTGGATGTAGCCCGCCTGTTCCAGTTCCCGGATGGCCTGCCGTATCGCGTCAATGCTTTCCCGGTTGATACGGGCCAGCCTTGCAGGGTGTAATCCCAATCTTCCGGCAGGGAGAGCATTTGGGAGAGTAAGCCCTTGGCTTTCAGGGACAAGGCCCGGTTCCGCAGGTGATGGTTCGACATGACCGTATAGCCGCTGTTCTTTTCTACCCGAAAAACTGCCATTTCACGGATGCCTCCTTTCGTTGCAAACAAAAAAAGCAGCGTCCATTTGCTCCCGGTGATGGGAGAAGTGAACGCTGCGCGTACTTGATAATTTTTAGGTTGTGTGGTATATAAAAGGCAACTGGATTTCAAACACAGCTACCCATCGGGGTGCGATACAAGCAAGTTGCTATCCGATGACCTCAAAAACAAATTGTACTACGATGGTTTTTGGAAAGTTCTGTATCACTACTCGCACCAAATAATGAAAATCCGAACCTTTTCTCAATAGGAGAAGGGTTCGGATTTTTTGTTTCTTCGGAAAGCAAAATGCCGCGGTTGCGCAGCAATGAAAGCCCCAGTGGGGCTTTTAAGCGGCAGAGCGGTCTTGCGCCAGCAAGATGGAGGGCCTCCGCCCCGACAAATGACCATAAAAGAAAAATACCGCCCACGCAGCGCAGCGATGATTTTGTCGGGTGAAGTAAGCGGCAAAATGAATCGGGTGTGTTGCGGGACGGTAAGCTCTTTCGTGGACTTTTCCTCACGGAAGTGGTGGGTCTCACGGTGATAACCAACCACTTTCTGTGGCTGTGTTCAAAATGAACACGACCACATTTTGTGGGTGGTTTCAAACCAATCCACAAAGACGGTGGGATTTACAGGAAAAATACTACTGTATGTGAAATTCGTCAAGAGGGTTTTGGAAAACCCCTATTCTCACACTCATCCACCCTATCATGTGGGGAACCACGGGCATGATCTTGTGATCATGAGTTCTTCCAAAATGCTGACCCCAAATGAATACGATGTGTTTTTCAGCTTTCTGGAAAACACGGTGATGAAAAACGCATACTGACAGTAAAACCGCTCCGAGCGTTCTGCCCGGAGCGGTTTTGCGTCAGCAGTATTTATGCAGAATGGTCATAGACGGAGGGAGAAATCATGCGTCCTTGCACAGCTTGGTCAATTCTTCGATGGCGGCATCCTCGTCCGGGCCATCGGCGGCGATGGTCACGGTCTCGCCGCACTTCACGGCCAGACCCATTACGGCAAAGATCTTCTTCATGTCGGCGACTTTGCCGTTCTTAGTCATAGTGACTTTGCTCTCAAAGCCTTTGGCAGCTTTGCTCAGGATACCGGCGGGACGGGCGTGCAGACCTTCTTTGTCCTGAATGGTGATATCGATGCTCTTCATAAAAATCTCTCCTTTTTGGAATCGTTATTGTAAGTGCTCCAGCACATAGTTCATATCGGAAGTGGTCTTGAGCTGTTCCAGCGCATCCTCGTCTTCAAGGATCTCGCAGACATTGCCCAGCAAGTCAAGATGGTCGTTGCCGACACCGGCAATGCCGAACACGAGGTAGCTTTTTCATCGCCGAAGTCCACGCCCTGCGGATATTGCAGCAGGACAACGCCGGACTTTTTAACGGTGCCCTTCTTCTGGCTGGTGCCGTGGGGAATGGCTACGCCCATGCCCATGTAGGTGCTCACCAGCTTTTCGCGCTCCACCATGGCATCGGCGTAACTGTCATCCACATAGCCGCGCTTTGCCAGCAGCGCACCGGCAGCACGGATGGCCTCCTCCTTGGTGACGGAGGGCAGACCCAGCTGGATGTCCTCCGCCTGGATCTTCATCACGGAACCGTTGGCTTTGGAAGCCTCGGTCACGGCAGCCGCCAGAGGGGCTACGGCTGCATTGCGCAGGTCGGATACGATCTCCTCGTTGGCGGCAGCTTCGGCCTTGGCATCCAGTGCCGGGGAAGTGGAGGTCAGTGCGTTGTACAATGCGTCCAGATGCGGATCTGCAAGGAAGTTATCCAATGTAACAAGCTGTGCCTGCGGGGCGCACTTGGCGGCGCGGTCAGCCAGAACGCGCTGGCAGACCACTACGTCCGCGTTGGCGGGGATGGTATCCACGCTGGAGTTGGTCACGGTCAAGTCGGGGCGCTCCGCCTTAATGCGGTTGTGGAACTTGGTAGCACCCATAGCGCTGGAACCCATACCGGCATCGCAGGCAAAGACGATCTTGCGGATCTGGCCGACATTTACGGCAGTAGGCTCGGGGATCTCGCCCTTAGCCTGTGCTTCATCTCCTTCATTTCGTTCTGGGCGTCGGTCAGGCTCTTGGTGTGACCGGAGGTCGCTTTCAGAATGACCGAGGACAGAACAAAGGAAACAGCACCGGCGATGACAACGCCCAGCAGAACGGTGAGAATGGAATCCCGGGGAGCCATTGCCATGTAGGCGATGATGGAACCGGGAGAAGCAGGACCGGACAGACCTGCACCGGTCATAGAGTAGAACAGGATGGCGCAGAAGTTGCCCACGATGGGGGCGATGATGATCACGGGGTTCATCAGGATGTAGGGGAAGTAGATCTCGTGGATGCCGCCCAGCAGGTGGATGATCACAGCACCGGGAGCGGACTGGCGGGTGGTGTCGTCCTTGCAGAAGAAGCAGTAGGCCAGCAGGACACCAAGACCGGGACCGGGGTTGGCTTCCAGCATATACATGATGGAGCGGCCGGTCTCAGCAGCCTGGCTTGCACCGATGGGGCTGAAGATGCCGTGGTTGATAGCGTTGTTCAGGAACAATACCTTTGCAGGCTCAATAAAGATGGACACCAGCGGCAGCAGGCTGTGTGCCACAAGGAAGTCCACACCGGCGGTCAGCACAGTGAGGATGGCGGTCATGAACGGGCCGATGACGTAGTAGCCGAGGATGGCCAGCAGCATACCCAGAATGCCGATGGAGAAGTTGTTGATCAGCATCTCGAAACCGGCGGGGATATGGCCTTCCACCTTCTTATCGAATTGCTTGATGACCCAGCCGGCCAGATGGCCCATGACCATGGCGCCCATCAGCATGGTGTAGTCCGAGCCGCAGATGCAGCCCACCACGCGATGGCGGCGATGACACGGCCGCGGTCGCCTGCAATCATCTTGCCGCCCTGCCCTGCAATGAGGATGGGCAGCAGGTAGGTCAGCATCGGGGAGACCATGCTGGCCAGCTTTTCGTTGGGGAACCAGCCCGCTTCAATGAACAGAGCGGTGAGGAAGCCCCACGCGATGAATGCGCCGATATTCGGCATGACCATGCCGCTGAGGAACTTGCCAAAGCGGGAAACAGCGTTTTTCATTTGTAGCTCTCCTTTTTCACTTGAAAGGCAGGCGGTGCAGCTCCTGTGGCATGGGAGCTGCGGCCTGCGGACGGTTGTTCGGAGGAGCTTTCGTTTCGTTCTGGCACTATTCTAGCCGATACTGCGCCGGATTTCAATGGTGACAAGCGGTGGGGTTGTCACCGGAGGATGGTGACACCAGTGCTGATACGGCAACATTTCCAATGGATGCGCGGGTGATTTGTGCATATTTGCTGATGCGCCGGGATACAAGACGGGAACAAGGAAGCTTTTGTCACCGGGCAATGGTGACAAAAAACACACAACTTCTTTTCTGCGTTGGGGGCTGGCAGACGGGGTGGCACTATGCTACAATAGAAGCAATGGGTAACTTTTGGGAAAAGGAGAGAAGCAACATGGGTGCGGTGTATCGTGAGGAACTGTCGGCAAATGCACGGAAGCTGATCGAGCAGCTGCTCAGCCTTCCGCAGGGCTGGGTGACGGCGGCGGCGCTGGCTGAAAGCATCGGGGTCAGCCGCCGCACCGTGCTGCGGGAGCTGCCCGCTGTGGAGCAGTGGATGCAGGCTGCGGGGCGCATTTTGTGCGGAATCCCGGCAAGGGTCTGCTGCTGGATGAAGCGCCGGAGCGGCGAGACGCACTGCGCACCCAGCTGAACAGCGGCGACAGGAAAGAACTTTCCCGCGCAGAGCGGCGGCAGCAGCTTTTGACAAGGCTGCTCAGCGAGCAGGAGCCCTGCAAAACAGCGGTACTGGCACGGGCGCTTGGCGTTTCGGAAAGCACGCTGTCTGCAGACTTGGATGAACTTGAGACCAAGCTACACCCCTACCGGGTGGAGATGTTCCGCCGCCCCGGCGTGGGGGTCTGGCTGCAGGGGGATGCTTCTTCCTACCGGAGGGTGGTGTCTGCCCTGTTGCGCAGCAGTATGCCGGAAAAGGAACTGGCAGAGGTGCTTTGCGGACGGATGCCGGAAAACGAGATCTTCTCGACCCTGCTGGATACAAAAACGGCCGAAAAGGTCTGGGCGGCTTTGCAGCAGTTTGAACAGGAAGAGCAGCTCCATCTGCCGGATGCAGGCTTTCTGGCGCTGGCGATCCATTGCACCCTGACCATTCAGCAGCTGCGGCAGGGCGGCGACACGGCAGCGCCCCAGAGGCTGCGCCCGGCGCATTCATGCTGCCCGGCTGGTGGCGGCGCTGAACCGCGCCTTCGGGCTGACCCTGCCGTCTGAGGAAGCGCAGTATCTGGAACTGTATCTCTCCGCCTATCTGGGCGCAGAGGACCCTTGGGGCAGCGCACAGGAGATGGAGTTGCGAAATCTGGAAGCCGCCCTTATCCGGGAAATGGAAAAGGCGCTGCACACAGACCTTTCCGGTTACACCTCCCTGCGGGATGACCTGTACTGCCACCTGCGCCCCATGCTGCTGCGGGTGGAGCAGAACATTCGTACCGAAAACCCCCAGCTGGACACCATCCGCACCGCCTACCCCGGCCTGTGGAAAGCCACCCGCGCCGCCTGTGATGCGGTGCAGCAGCAATTCGTTCTGCCCGCCATCTCGGACGACGAAGCGGCCTACCTTGCCATGCACTTTGGCGCAGTGCTGGAACAGAATGCCATGTTCCGGCTGCGGCTGCGGGTGGTAGTGGCCTGTCCGCTGGGCATGGGTTCCAGCCGCTTTCTGGCTTCCCGGCTGGGAAACGAGTTTCCCTCTTTGCAGGTAGAGGGGTGCTGCTCGGTGCGGGAGCTGAACACTGCCGACCTGCGTCGGAGAAAAATCGACTTCATTATCTCCACCGTGCCGCTGGAACTGGATTACCCGGCGGTGTGCATCAGCCTTCCCTGCTGGAGCCAGACCGTGCCGTGCTGAAGGACGCTATCACGCGGTACAGCCAGAACCGCGCAGAACCGGAACCGGCGGTGCAGCCCGTGCAGGATACAGCCTGTGCAGGCTCCAAGTTGCAGTATTATGCGCGCCTGACCCGGTCCATGACCGGGCTGCTGGAACATCTGACCATCCAGCCCGTCAAGGTTCCCGGCAGCCGCGCTGCCCTCATCCATGCAGCGGCGCAGCTGTTCTGCCCGCAGGAAGCGGACGCCCGGCTGGTGGAGCAGCAGCTTCGCCGCCGTGAAACGCTGGGCGATACCTACATCAAACCCCTGTATGCCCTGCTGCTCCATTGCAGGACAAGTGCGGTAAAGGACTGCCGCTTGGGCTATCTGCAGGCACAGCCGCCGGTCTATGAGCCGGGGCGCATCGTGCTGGGGGCACTGGTGCTGCTGGCTCCGGACGACGGGAACGGCGTCCCGGTGGAGGTCATGCAGAATGTCAGCGGGCAGCTGATCGAAACGTCCCGGCTGATGGAGGCACTGCGCACCGGCCAGCAGCAGGAAGCTGCAGACCTGTTGGAACAGGGCTTTGACCGTGGCTTTTTTGCGGACTGCAAACCGCCGCACACAAAATGAACTGAAAACGAACTCCCGGCTTTTGCCTTTTTGGGCAGAGCCGGGAGTTTTTTGTTGTTGTAACAAGATACCTATTAGAGAACTTTTGAATCAAAAATCATGTATCCCAGAAAGTTGGCGAAAAGCACCAAAAACACGCAGTGCGATTTGTTGAAACAACAGCTTGACAGGGGCAAGAACTGTTGGTATTATAATGCCAGAGCTTTCGTTTCAACAGTTTCGAGTTTCATAACAACAATCATGAAGGAGGCTGTTGTTCCCATGATCTACACCGTAACATTGAATCCGGCGCTGGACAAGACCGTTGAGATCCCGAACCTTGCGCTGGACACCGTAAACCGGATCACCAAGATGCGTACCGATCCCGGTGGCAAGGGCATCAACGTCAGCAAGGTGATCGCAAAGCTGGGTGGGACCAGCAAGGCTATCGGCATTCTGGCCGGTAACAGCGGCAAAGCCATTCAGGACGCACTGGACAGTGAAGGGCTTGCCCACAACTTCCGTTTCGTGCCCGGCGAGACCCGCACGAACCTGAAGGTCATCGACCCGGAAAACCACACCAACACCGACATCAACGAGCCGGGCATCGAGGTGGATGCCCCGGAGCTGACCGCCCTGCTGTACGACCTGCTGAAGGAACTGAAACAGGGGGATATCGTGGTGCTGGCAGGCAGCCTGCCGAAGGGTGCCCCCAAGGACACCTACTACACATGGGTGGAATCCTGCAAAAAGGCAGGGGCAAAGGTCTTTCTGGATGCAGACGGCGAGCTGCTGGCAGAGGGGCTGAAGGCTGCTCCCTATCTGGTCAAACCCAACAACGACGAGCTTTCCCGCATGATGGGCCGGGAGCTGAAAACGCTGGATGAACTGGCCGATGCCGGTCAGGCGCTCATCCGCAGGGGCATCGAACATGTGGTGGTGTCCATGGGCGGTCGGGGTGCGCTGTATCTCCGCAAGGACAGCGTGATCTACGCTCCGGCACTGAAGGTCAAAGTAGGCAGCACGGTGGGTGCCGGCGACAGCGTGGTCGCCGCTCTCGCCTACGCCGAAGCGGAAGGCTTAGCGAAGAAAACACCGTTCGCCTGTCCATCGCCACAGGAGCCGCCAATGTGATGTGCAGCGGCACACAGGCCGCAGAGCGCAGCCAGATCGAAGAACTGCTGCCGCTGGTCACCTTCCAGCATCTGTAAAACTTCTTGAAAACACAACGGTAACTGTTATAATAAAAGGAGAGTTTCATTATGAAAGTCAAAGCTGTTCGTCTGCACGCCGCCAACGATCTGCGTCTGGATACTTTTGAACTGCCGGAGATCAAGGACGATGAGATCTTGGTCAAGGTCGTTTCCGATAGCATCTGCATGTCTACTTACAAGTGCGCCATCCTCGGCACTGCTCACAAGCGTGTGCATCCGGATGTAGCCGAGCACCCCGCCATCATGGGTCACGAGTTCGCCGGTGATATCGTCAAGGTGGGCAAGGCGCATCAGGACAAGTTCAAGCCCGGCATGAAGTTCACCCTGCAGCCCGCCCTGAACTACAAGGGCACCATGTGGAGCCCCGGCTACTCCTACGAGTTCTTCGGCGGCGACGCCACCTACTGCATCATCCCTGCCGAGGTCATGGAACTGGGCTGCCTGCTGGAGTACAAGGGCCGTGCTTACTACGAGGCTTCTCTGGCCGAGCCTATGAGCTGCTCCATCGGTGCTTTCAACGCCGCCTACCACACCAAGATGGGGGTGTACCATCACGATATGGGCATCAAGAAGGGTGGCAAGCTGGCGATTCTGGCCGGTGCAGGCCCCATGGGTCTGGGTGCTCTGACCTACGCACTGCACCGTGATGTGCGCCCCGGCATGGTGGTGGTCACCGATATCAACGAGGATCGTCTGGCCCGTGCGGAGTCCCTCTTCCCCCCGAAGGAGGTCAAGGAGAAGGACGGCATCGACCTGTACTTCGTCAACACCGCCAACATGGCAGACCCCGCTGCCGAGCTGCGGGAGCTGACCGGCGGTACCGGCTTTGATGATGTGTTCTGCTACGCCCCCATCGCGCCGGTGGTGGAGCTGTCCAGTGCTGTGCTGGGTCGTGACGGCTGCCTGAACTTCTTTGCAGGCCCCACCGACAAGCAGTTCAGCGCCAAGATGAACTTCTACGATGTGCACTACAATTCTACCATGTCATGGGCACCACCGGCGGTAATACCGCCGACATGATCGAGTCGCTGGAACTGACCGCCGCTAAGCGCATCGATCCGGCTGTGATGGTCACCCACATCGGCGGTTTGAACGCCGCTGCCGAGACCACCCTCAACCTGCCCAAGATCCCCGGCGGCAAAAAGCTGATCTACACCCACCTGACCATGCCCCTCATCGCCCTGACCGATCTGCGTGCCAAGGGCGAACAGGACAACGACCCCCGCTATACCGCACTGGCTGACATCGTGGATGCCCACAACGGCCTGTGGTGCCCGGAAGCAGAGGAATATCTGCTGGCAAACTTCAACCCGGAGGACTAAGCGGAACGTGCCATGGGACAGGACAAACGCAGACAGGAGGAATCCCCCATGGAACAACGCCGCAATCAAATCGTGGAGCTGGTGAACCGCAAAGGCAGCATTAGCTTTGCCCAGCTCAAGGAAGCTTTCCCTTCCGTTTCGGAAATGACCCTGCGCACAGACCTGAAAGCACTGGATGAAGCCCGCCGTGTGGTGCGGGTGCATGGCGGTGTCAAGTCGGTGGAGCAGGTGGTAGGCACAGACGACCTGCTGAGCCGCCGTTCCGCCCGCAATGCCGAAGCAAAGCAGATCATTGCCGAAAAAGCCGCTGCGCTGCTGCGCCCCAACACCACCCTGTTTCTGGATTCCGGCAGCACCGCCACAGCAGTGGCCCGGTGCATCCCGGATCAGCCCATGCTCATCTACACCAGCGGCCTGAGCTGCGCCATGGAGCTGGCAAAGCTGGAAAAGCCCCATGTGTCCCTGCCGGGCGGCAGCCTGAACCGGTTCAGCATGAGCGTCTGCGGTGCACAGAGCATCCAGACGATGGAGGGCATCAACTTTGATCTGCTGCTGCTGGGCGTGACCAGTTACAGCCCGGAAACCGGTTTTACCTGCGGCGTGGAGGATGAAGCACGGCTCAAGCAGACCGTGCTCCGCCGCTGTGAGCAGAAAGCCGTGCTGCTGGATTCCTCCAAGATCGGACTGAAAAGCACGTTCCACATCTGCGAGCTGTCCGATATTGATATTGTGATCTCGGACGGAAAGCTGCCCGTAGAATTTTTACAGGCCTGCCGGAACGCAGGCGTAACGGTACTATAAAAGGAGTATTATTATGAAGATCATCCGCGCAAAAGATTATCAGGATATGTCCCGCAAAGCGGCCAACATCATCTCCGCACAGGTCATCATGAAGCCGGACTGTGTACTGGGTCTTGCCACCGGCGGCACCCCGGTGGGCACTTATGCCCAACTGGTGGACTGGTACAACAAAGGCGATTTGGATTTCTCCGAGGTCACTACTGTCAATCTGGATGAGTACCGCGGCCTGCCCAAGGAGCACCCCCAGAGCTACTGGTATTTCATGAACGAGAACCTGTTCAGCAAGGTGAATATCGACCCGGCCAAGACCAACCTGCCGGACGGCACCAATCTGGACACTGCCGCCGAGTGTGCCCGTTACAACGGTATCATCCACAAGCTGGGCGGCATCGATCTGCAGCTGCTGGGCATCGGCCCCAACGGTCATATCGCTTCAATGAGCCGGGCGAAGCCTTTGAGCTGGAGACCCACTGCATCGACCTTGCGCCCACCACCATCGAAGCCAACAAGCGCTTCTTTGACGGCAACGAGGCCCTTGTCCCCAAACAGGCATACACCATGGGCATCAAGACCATCATGCAGGCACGCAAGGTGCTGGTGGTAGCCAACGGTAAAGCCAAGGCACAGGCCGTCAAGGACGCCGTGACCGGCCCTGTGACCCCTGCCTGCCCCGGCAGCATCCTGCAGCTGCATCCGGACTGCATCCTTGTGGCAGACGAGGAAGCACTGAGCCTGCTGTAAACTCCCAAAGCCAACTTCTTCATTTACCATAACTTTGCTTAAGATCCAACCAAAGCACGGAAAGGGCCGGACTCGTTGCACGGGTTCGGCTCTTTCTGTCAGAAATAAGATTTATTTTGCTATCTTACGCAAAGAGCAACTCCAAAAGAGCCGTCATGGAGATGGTGGGTTCGCCTGCTGCGGGATTTACGCTGAAAATACGCTGAAAAGAGGTCACCCCGATCGGTGGCCTCTTTTTTGCTGCCGCGAACTGTCTGGCTGCGGCAGCGGATAACAGCAATGTCCATTGCGCTTTGTTTTGCCCGGATGCGCACCCGCAGAAAGCTCTCCCTCGTCAAACTGCCCAAAATACGCCCTTAAAAGTTTACTTGACGCAATTCTCAAATCAATATATAATTGGGTCAGAAACCAATTGTAGAAAAGGATGATTCCCAATGGCGCGCAGATACGACAGCAAGGAAGCAAAACGGCGGATCCTGACCGCCTGTGTCCGGCTTTTTCTGGAAAAAGGCTACACGAACACCAAGGTTGCAGAAATTTTAAAGGAAGCAGATGTTTCCGCCGGGTCGTTCCAGAATATTTTCCGCACCAAGGACGGTGTGCTGACCGAGCTGATCGGCATGATGTTCAGCAGGCAGTTCGGCGCGGTAAGGCCGCTGGCGGCAAACGCCCCCTCGCCGGTGTACCTCTACGCGGTGGAGACGGCTTTGCAGCTGGCGATGACCGAGCTGAGCGAGAATCTGCGGGATATCTATGTGGAGGCGTACACCTTCCCCGCCACGGCGGAGATCATTCACCGCAGCACCACTGCCGAGCTGCAGGCGGCGTTCAGCGCGTATCTGCCCGGGTGCGCCGAGTGCGATTTCTACGAGATGGAGCTGGGCACGGCTGGCATGATGCGCGGCTACATGGCACGGCGGTGCGACCCCTACTTTACGCTGGAGCGCAAAATACGGCGCTATCTGAGCATGAGCTGAGTGCGCTGCAGGTCCCCGCGCAGGAGCGCGAGCAGGTCATCGCTTTTGTGGCGGAGATCGATATGCTTGCCCAGGCGCGGAAGGTGGTAGATGCCGTGCTTGCATCGCTGTCCGTGCAGTTTGATCTGAAAGGATAACAAGGTTTGATGACAAGGAGGGAGTAACATGAAAAAATGGCTGATCCGGTGTTTGACGGTGCTGGCAATGGTGTGCCTGATACCGGGGATCGTGTTAAAAGCGGCGGCAGAAACAACCACGGTGCGCTGCAAAAACTGTGGGAGTGTGGAGACACGTGAGATCCTTGGATACAGAAAATATGATTCGAACTCTCATAGGTTTTATGTAGCTGAATGCCAGAACTGCCACAACGATGGCAATGTTACGTATTTAAAGGTACATTCCGGCGGCACCGAAACTCCCACCTGCACCACAGGCAAAACCTGTGAAAAATGCGGCGCGGAATACGGCGTTCTCGGTCACGACTGGGGCGCGTGGACGCCTAACTACGACGGCACGAACACGCACACCCGCAGATGCACGCGCAGCAACTGCGACGCAAAAGAGACCGCACCCTGCAGCGGCGGCTACGCGGCCTGCGACAGTCTGGGAATGTGCGAAACTTGCGGAGGGAGTTACTACGGCGGTCACGCATGGGGCAAGTGGTCATCCGCCGGCAACGGCACACACATCCGCAGCTGCATGAACTACTGCTCCGAAGTTGATACTGCAAGCTGTTTCGGTGGCACAGCAACCTGCACCGCCAAAGCGGTCTGTGAGGCGTGTGGTGGGGAATACGGCGAAAAAGACCCAAATAACCATGATCTGGTGCAGCACGCAGCAAAAGCCCCCACTTGTACGGAAATCGGCTGGGACACTTACGACCGCTGCATCCGCTGCGGCTATACCACCCGCAAAGAGCTGCCCGCACTGAACCATGATTTAGTGCACCACGAAGCAAAAGCCCCCACCTGCACGGAAAAGGCTGGGATGCTTACGACACCTGCTCCCGCTGCGATTATACCACCTATGCGGAGCTGTCCGCGCTGAACCATGACTATCAGGCTGTTACCGTAGAGCCTACCTGTGAAACAGACGGCTATACTGTTTTTACCTGCTCCCGCTGCAAAGACAGCTACACCGCAGACCCGACCGATAAGCTGGGACACCAGTTCGGTGCATGGTCCCCGAATGGAACCGGCTCTCAGAGCGCCGGTTGTCTGCGGCAGGGCTGCGCGCACACTGGCAGCACGGATTGCCGGAAGTTTACTTTCCGCACTGCGGAAGGCGAAACGCTGATCTTCTGCCCCGTGTGCGGGCAGGCAGAAAACGCCGCGCAGCTGGAAAAGACCGAAGCCGCAACGGCGTGGACTATCAGCGGCAGTCTTTCTACGGAGGATGTGACCGCACGGACGAACGGGGAATACCTGAGTGTGGCTTTTGAAACCGCAGGCAGCCTGACGCAGCCCACCGGCCGGGTAAGGCTCGCGCTGCCCGCCGGATTGCTGGAAGGCAAAAAGCTTGTGCGCATTGCCTCGGACGGCACACAGACGGAGATGCCGTTTGAAACAGAGCGCGGAAAGCTCATCTATACGCTGGATTTTGCAAACAGCGAGCTGCCCGTAATGCTCTTCCGGCTGGTACCCCAGACCGCCGCCCTCTGAACGCTTTACAGCGGCACAAACAATAAAACGCAAAATGCCCGCTCACCGTGGTTTTCCACAGGTGGGCGGGCATTCTTTTGTGCCTTTTGGGGCATCAAAATACCCCCGGAGGATGCAGCGTTTTTTACGCTGTCTACTCGGTGGTCATTTCCATCGTGCTGTCGCTGTTCTGGCCTGTGGTGCAGACCGGCATCAATAACTTCGGCATCTGGATCGCCAATCTTCCGAGACTTCTCCCATTCTGGCTCCGTTCATCTATGGTACGCTGGAGCGTCTGCTGCTGCCCTTTGGTCTGCACCACATGCTGACCATCCCCATGCAGGACTGGCTGGGGCTGGATAACGCCGCCCGCATCAATAAGCCCTCCACCGTAGGCCAGAACTGGCGCTGGCGGCTGAAAAAGACCCAGCTGACCAAGAAACTCCAGAAAGAGATCTGCCAGCTGACCACCCGCTACGGCCGGAAGAACTGGGCGTGAGCGTAAGGGAACTCAATACAAAGGGCAGGGCGGCCTGTGGGCCGCCCTGCCCTTTGTTGCGGAGTGCCCCCTTGGCAAACCCGGCGGGATTGCGCTATAATAGAGCCGTAACAGTTCCACAAAGGTGTGGTAAGGGAGGTGTGGTCATGATCCGGGTGGCGATCGTAGAGGACGACGCGGAGGTACAGGGGGTATTGCAGGAGTATGTCCGGCGGTATACCCGGCAGTACGGGACAGAGTTTGAAGTGACGGTCTTTGCGGACGGGGTGGATATTCTGGAGGATTACCGCGCGGTCTACGATATTATTTTTCTGGATGTGGAGATGAAGCATCTGGACGGCATGACCACGGCAGAGCGCATCCGGCAGATGGATGCAGACGTCATCCTGATCTTCATCACCAATATGGCGCAGTACGCCATCCGGGGCTACTCGGTGGGAGCGCTGGACTATGTGCTGAAGCCGGTGCCCTACTTTGCTTTCGCAGCAGCTGCTCAAGGCGGTTGCCCGGCTGGAAAAGCGGGCAAAGCACTACCTGACCGTGCCGGTGGAGGGCGGGCTGCGCCGGCTGGACACCGCAAGCATCTATTATCTGGAAAGCGAGGGTCACCGGGTGCACTTTTACACCGACGAGGGCGATTTTTCCGCCCCCGGCGCCCTCAAGGCCTTTGAGGAAAAGCTGGCAGACTGCCCCTTTGCCCGGTGCAACAGCGGCTACCTTGTCAATCTGGCACAGGTGCGGGAGCTGCGGCAGAGCACCGTGCAGGTGGGCCCCTGCGAGCTGCAGGTCAGCCGTCCCAAGCGCAAGGCCTTTCTTGCCGCCCTGACCGATTACATCGGAGGTGAAGGCTCATGACCGCGCTGCCGGATATCCCCCGGCTGTACACCGCCCTTGCCGAGTGTCTGGCGGTGCTGCTGTTCACCCCGGCGCTTGCGCCCCGCTTTTCCAGAGCGGTCACCGGGGGTATCACCCTGCTGTGGGCGGCGGTGCTGTCGGCCTTTCTGGAGCTGACGGGCAATGTGCCCGGCGGGCTCTGGATCCCCTGCATGGTAACGGCCATCGGGCTTTCCTACTTATATTTATGGGGTGTGTGGAGCATCACCCTGCTGGAAGCCGGGTATCACTGCGCCCGGGCGTTTATTCTGGCAGAGCTTGCCGCCAGCGTGGAGTGGCAGCTGCACTGCGCCTCTGGCCCGCCCGCGGCCCATGGGAGCCGCTGTCTTTGCTGCTGCTGGCGCTGGTGTATGGGACGCTGTTCGGCATTATGTGCTATCTGCAGCACCGCCGTCCCCAGCCCGCCGGGCACTTACAGATCGGCGGCAGCGCCGCCCTGACGGCGGTCATGTTGGCGCTGACTGCCTTTGCGGTGAGCAATCTGGCTTTCTGCCCGGCAGCGAGATCAACATGAGCATTTTTTCCATCCGCACACTGGTGGATTTTTCCGGCGTGCTGATCTTATCTGTGCAGCACGAGCAGCTGCAGGAGAACGCTTTGCACAGCGAGCTTGCCGCCATGGACGAGGTGTTGCACCGCCAGTACGAGCAGTACAAGCGCAGCAAGGAGGGCATCAACCTCATCAACCGGCGGTACCATGAACTGAAAGTCCAGCTTGCCCGCATCCGGGAGGAGCAGGACCAGACCAAGCAGAACGCCGCCATTGCTGCCATGGAGCAGAACATCCGCCAGTACGAGGCCGAGAACAAGACCGGCAACCCGGTGCTGGATACCCTGCTCACCGCCAAGACCATGGAATGCCAGCAGGAGAACATTACCATCACCAGTGTAGCGGACGGCAGGATGCTGGGCTTTCTCACGATCCGGGAGCTGTGCACCATCGTGGGCGTGGCGCTGGACAACGCCATTGCCGCCGTGCGCGCCGAACCGGACCCCGAAAAGCGGCTCATCAAGGTGGCGGTGTACAGTCAGGGCGGTTTTGCCATGCTGCGGTTCGAGCATTATACAGAGGCCGCCCCGGCACTGGATGCGGACGGTCTGCCGCAGCAGGGGTCGGACCTGAAAAGCGTCCGCACCACCGTCGGGCAGCACGGCGGCAGCATGACGATGCACTGGGAAAACAACTGGTGCACCCTGCGGATCTTATTTCCGCTGCCCAAAAACAAATAATTTTTACGGCAGGTATCCCCTGCCGTTTTTTTGTCGTCTGGCAGGGTGCACAAATACAATGTTGCAATATTTGTGTATTAGCACAATAAAAATTGAAACCTTATTGTAACTTTTGCAAATTATGCGTTCAAAACGACAGATTGTGAACAAAATGAAAATTCCCTGTCAGCTTCTGGTATCATAAAGCCAAGCTGGCGGGGGTGTCCCCGCCGTTGTCCGATTCGACAAAACAAGGAGGAGAAAACTATGTTGTCCATCAATATGGATGACGTGATGCAGGTCCTTACGAATGTTCGTGGGTACCTCATCGCGTTTGGTGTAGTGCTTGCACTGGCGGTCGTTGTGATGATCGCGGTGCGCAAACTGCCCAAAGCAAAGAAAAAGATGATCCGTGCACAGTCTGGCCTTGCCATTCTGCTGGCACTGACCATCGTTGTCAACCTGATCTGCACCGGCCCCATGTCCACCATGCTGGATCTGGTGTCCGGCAGCGGCACCATCAGCGAGGAGACCTCTGCAAAGGCCACCCAGCTGGTGAATGAGATCACCGCAGACGGTGTCGTTCTGGCAAAGGACGAAGACGGCATCCTGCCGGTGGCTTCCGGCTCCAAGCTGAACGTTTTCGGCTGGGCTTCCACCAACCCCTGCTACGGCGGCACCGGTTCCGGTGCGCTGAACGCCACTTACCCCGTCACCGATCTGCTGACCGGCCTGCACGATGCCGGCATCGAGACCAACGAGGAACTGAGCAAGTTCTACACCGACTACAAGGCAGACCGCCCCAGCGTTAGCATAGCGGCGCAGGACTGGACCTGCCGGAGCCCAATGTCAGTCTGTACACCGATGAGATGATGGAGAACGCAAAAGCATTCTCGGATACCGCAATGGTCGTCATCACCCGTGTCGGCGGCGAGGGCGCAGATCTGCCCACCGATATGGCTTCCGTTGTGGATGGCAGCTGGATCCGCCGCGTGGCACAGGCTTACGGCTCTGAGCGCGGCACCACTTACTACAACGGTACCTACGACGACTCTCTGAACGAGGGCAACGACTGGGATAAGGGCGACCACTTCCTGCAGCTGTCCAACCGTGAGGAAGACCTGCTCGACCTGGTCACCGCAAACTTCGACAACGTCATTCTGGTCTACAACGGCGCCAACGCCTTCCAGATGGACTTCCTGAAGGATTACCCCCAGATCAAGGGCGTCCTGCTCTGCCCCGGCACCGGCCAGTCCGGCTTTGAGGGCTTCGGCAAGGTCGTTTCCGGCGAGGTCAACCCCTCCGGCCGTACCGTGGATACCTATGTTTCCAACCTGAAGAATGCGCCCTGGTGGAACAACTTCGGCGACTTCAAGTACACCAACACCGAGGAGCTGAATTCCGATTCCACCTTCTTTGATCCGGAAGGCACCACCCCGTCCTTCGTCAACTACGTGGAAGGCATCTACGTGGGCTACAAGTTCTACGAAACTGCCGCCGCCGAGGGTCTCATCGACTACGACAAAGAAGTGGTCTACCCCTTCGGCTATGGCTGAGCTACACCACCTTCACCAAGGAGATGAGCGGCATCACCTCCGACGGCACCAACCTGAACTTCAGCGTTACTGTCACCAACACCGGCGCTGTGGCGGGCAAGGATGTTGTAGAAATTTACAGCAATCCTCCCTACACCAACGGCGGCATCGAGAAGGCTACCGCAAACCTGCTGGACTTCGCCAAGACCTCTGAGCTGGCACCCGGCGCATCCGAGACCATCGAGTTCTCCATCCCGGTGGAGCAGCTGGCTTCCTATGATTACCAGACCAACGGCTGCTATGTGCTGGAAGCTGGCGACTATGTCATCAGCGCGAACGATGATTCCCACACCGTTGCCGATTCTGAAGTCTACACCGTTGCATCCGACAGCGTCTACAACGAGTCCAACAAGCGCGGCAGCGATGCTGTGGCTGCGACCAACGAGTTCGATTTCGCAGAAGGCGAGATCACCTATCTGTCCCGCGCCGACGGCTTTGCAAACTATGCCGAGCGACCGCTGCTCCCGCCACCTATGAGATGACCGACGAGCAGAAGGCTGCCTTCGACAACGCACACACCTACGTCGAAGCTGGCTATCAGCAGGATGACGACGCCAACGCCGCCGACATCACCACCGGTGCCAAGAACGGCCTGAAGCTGGCCGATCTGCGCGGCGTGGATTACAACGACGCCCAGTGGGATGCCCTGCTGGATCAGATGTCCATCGACGATCTGCAGCAGATCATCGGCTTCGGCGGCTACCAGACCGCTGCGGTCTCCAGCATCGAGAAGGTCCGCACCAGTGACTGCGACGGCCCGGCTTCCATCAACAACTTCTTCACCGGTGTCGGTTCCGTCGGCTTCCCGGCTGCTGCCCTCATCGGCATGACCTGGGACAAGGATCTGCCTACGCCTTCGGCGACAGCATCGGCGAGATGGCTGACGAGATGGATACCTCCGGCTGGTACGGTCCCGCTATGAACATCCACCGCACTGCTTTTGCAGGCCGTAACTTCGAGTACTACTCCGAGGACGGCGTGCTGTCCGGCGTGATGGCTTCCAACGCCATCAAGGGCGCACAGGATCGCGGTGTGTATGCTTACATGAAGCACTTCGCCCTGAACGATCAGGAAGCAACCGTGCTTCCATGGTGGCGACCTGGTCCAACGAGCAGGCCATCCGTGAGATCTACCTCAAGCCCTTCGAGATCTCCGTCAAGGATGCAGACTGCCACGCGGTCATGTCTTCCTTCAACTACATCGGCACCCGCTGGGCTGGCGGCTGCAAGGAGCTGCTGAAGAACGTCCTGCGGCGGCGAGTGGGGCTTCGTGGCTTCGTCGAGACAGACTACTTCGGCGTCTCCGGCTACATGACTGCTGACCAGTGCGTCCGCAACGGCAACGACCTGATGCTCTGCACCACCGGCAACGACTTCAACACCGTGACCGTGCTGACCAACAGCAGCAAGCAGGCCCTGCGCGAGTCCGCAAAGAACATCCTCTACACCGTGGTCAACAGCCGTGCATACGCAGAGGAGAACCTGAACCCCGGTATGGCAAGTGCAGATCGTCCTGATCGGTGCCGATGTTCTGGTGGCTCTGCTGTTCGTGACGCTGGAGGTCAAGACCCTCAAGGGCTACAAAAAGCGCAAGGAAGAGGAAGTCAACGCCTGATTTTAGGCAAGACGCTCTGAACGTTTGCAGCACCTGAACTGAAACCAGACCAAAGGCCCGCTGCGTAAAAACAGCGGGCCTTTTCTGGATTTGAAAAGGCAAAGAGGAAAATGCCATGAAACACACAGATATCATCAACAGCCTGAGCCTGGAACAGAAATGCGCCCTGCTGAGCGGCGGCACGGTGTTCACCACCCGGGCGCTGCCGGGCAAGGGCATTCCGGCCATTACCCTGTCGGACGGCCCCAACGGCGTGCGCAAGCAGGCGGGTGCGGCTGACCATCTGGGCCTGAACCCAGTGTGCCCGCCACCTGCTTCCCCACCTCGGCCACCGTTGCCAACAGCTGGGACCGGAGCTTGGCGAGGCTGTGGGCGCAGCCATGGGCGAAGAAGCAGCGGCACAGGGCGTGTCGGTGCTGCTGGGCCCCGGCCTGAACATCAAGCGCAGCCCCCTGTGCGGCCGCAACTTCGAGTATTTCTCGGAGGACCCCTACCTTGCCGGTAAAATGGCGGCGGCCTACGTCCGCGGCATCCAGAAAAACGGCATTGCCGCCTGCCCCAAGCACTTTGCCGTGAACAGTCAGGAGCTGCGCCGCATGGCCTCGGATTCCATCGTGGACGAGCGCACTGCGGGAAATTTACCTGACCGGCTTCGAGATGGTGGTCAAGGAGGCGCAGCCCAAGACCATCATGTCCGCCTATAACCTTGTCAACGGCACCTACGCCAACGAGAACGCCCACCTGCTCATGGATATCCTGCGCAGGGACTGGGGCTTTGACGGCGCAGTGGTCACCGACTGGGGCGGCAGCAACGACCACGCTCTCGGCGTAAAGAACGGCTCTACGCTGGAAATGCCCGCCCCCGGCGGGGACGCCATCCGGGAGCTGATGAAGGCGGTGCAGACCGGCAAGATCACCGAAGCGGACGTGGACGCCCGGCTGGAGGAGCTGCTGGAACTGGTGTTCACCACCAAGGCGGCGGTGGACGCCGCACCCGGCAAGTTCGATGCCGACGCCCACCACGCACTGGCACGCCGGGCCGCTGCCCAGAGCATCGTGCTGCTGAAGAACGAAAACAGCCTGCTGCCCCTTGCAAAGGGGGAAAAGGTGGCGGTCATCGGCGACTTTGCCCAGACGCCCCGCTATCAGGGTGCAGGCTCCAGCGCCGTCAACTCCATCAAGGTGGATTCCTTCTTGGACTGCCTTGCCGAGAGCGGCCTGAACAGCGTCGGCTACGCCAAGGGCTTTGACCGGCAGGGCAAGCCCGATGAGGCACTGAAAGCCGAGGCGGTGCTGCTGGCAAAGAACGCCAATGTGGTGCTGCTGTGCATGGGTCTGGACGAGATCAAGGAGAGCGAGGGCATCGACCGCGCCGACATGAAGCTGGCCGAAAACCAGCTGGAACTGCTGACCGCTGTGGCGGCGGCAAACCCCAACGTGGTGCTGCTGCTGAGTGCAGGCTCCTCGCTGGAAAGCGATTGGGTCAAGGACTGCAAGGCGCTGGTCTACGGCTGTCTGGGCGGTCAGGCCGGTGCGGGCGCACTGGTCGAGGTGCTCACCGGCGCGCAGAACCCCTGCGGTAAGCTGGCTGAGACTTGGGCGCGCAGCTACGCCGACACCCCCGCAAAGGAGCATTTCGGCGGCGACGGCCCCACTGTGGAGTACCGCGAGGGTCTGTATGTGGGCTACCGCTACTACGACACCGCCGGTGTGCCCACCGCCTTCCCCTTCGGCTACGGCCTGAGCTATACCAGCTTTGCGTACAGTGACCTGAAAGCAGACGAAACCGGCGTGACCCTGACTGTCACCAACACCGGTAGCTGTGCCGGTGCCGAGGTGGTGCAGCTGTATGTGGCAAAGCCGGATGCAAAAGTTTTCCGCCCTGTCAAGGAGCTGAAGGCTTTGCCAAGGTGCAGCTGGAAGCCGGAGAGAGCAAGACCGTCACCATCCCGCTGGACGATAAGGCGTTCCGCTACTGGAACGTCAAGACCGACCGCTGGGAGGTGGAGGGCGGCAGCTATCAGCTGCTGGTGGGCGCTTCCAGCGTCGATATCCGCTTGACTGCCGCCGTCACGGTGGCGGGCACCGGCGCACCCGACCCCTACGCGGGCAAAAATCTGGAGCATTACCGCACCGCACAGGTGCAGAACGTGCCGGACGCGGAGTTTGAGGCGCTGCTTGGTCGTCCCATCCCGGAGAACAAGGTGCACATCGACCGCAACATGACGCTGGGCGAGATGGGGCACGGACGCAGCCCCATCGGCTGGCTGGCGGCGGCGGTACTGGCACCCTGCTGCGCCGCAGCATCAAAAGGCAAGCCCGACCTGAATATCCTGTTCCAGTATAATATGCCTCTGCGTGCGCTGGCCAAAATGACCAACGGCGCTATCAGCATGGGCATGGTGGACGGCATCGTGATGGAGCTGCAGGGCTTCTGGATCATCGGTCTTGTGCGGGTGATCGTGGAGGCCGTGAAGAACCTCGTGCTGAACAGCCGCATGGAAGAGCGTCTGAAAAACAGCTGAAAGGAAGCAGGCTATGAATTTCTGGAATAACTTTGCGGCAAAGCACCCCGCCGCTGCCAAGTGGGTGCGCGAGGGTGGCCTGTTCGTCATCGTGTCCAACCTTATCACGGTGTTCAAGTACCTGCTGCTGCAATTTCTGCCCAAGGCCTTTGCAAGCCTGCCGGTGGTGGATTTCGGCTGGCCGGGCATCGACATCACCCTGTTCGGCGAGACCTTCAAGTGGAACATCCTCGCTACGACGCGGCCCACGGCGGCCTGCCCTACTTCTGCGCTTACATGATCGCCATGGTCATCGGCGAGTGCATCAACTTCCCCATCCAGCGCAATTTCGTGTTCCGCAGCAAGGGCAATCTGGCAAAACAGATCGGCTGGTATGTGCTGGCGTTCTGCGTCATTACCTGCATCGTCAACTCCATCAACTGCATCTGGGTGGCGGTGGCCGGTCTGCTGGTACCGGACTTCATCTACAACATCGGCACCACCGTCCTCAACGGCGGTATCTCCATGGTCATCTTCTTCTTTGTGAATAAGATCATCTTCCGGAGGGCGAAAAAGCCGCCAAATAACAAGCCATTCTCCTTCATTTTCTTCTTTTCATCATAAGCCGAAAGGGCTGCTCCGTTACCCGGGGCAGCCTTTTTGGTTTTTTTTGGGGGGGGGAAAAACCCTCTCAGTCACGCCTGACGGCGTGCCAGCTCCCCCGAAAGGGGGAGCTTTATTGGAGCTGACCAGAAGATGAAAAAAGCTCCCCCCCTCGGGGGAGCTGGCGCGGGAGCGCCTGAGAGGGTTCGTTCTTATTTTTGTTTTTCTGCACAAAATGTTCTGCGGGCAGGGTTTTCCTCTTGACAAGCGGGCAAATGTTTCGTACTATATTTAGTAGTATGGAATCAAAGACGCTGTACGCAGGCTTCTGTGTGACCCTGTACCCGTTTCAGGCAAAGTGTGCCTGTTTGATATAAAATGGAACCGTAAAGAGAAAAGCCGTATGCTTTTGCCCGTGCCGCCGGTTTTGGGCGGTGCGTATGGTTTTGGTGTCACTTTTTGCATTGAAAGCTCTTTCTATATCATTGCCCGTATCCTGCTGCGCAGCGTCTCCTGCTTTTAATTTTGCATTGAATTGAAACAAAGGAGAGTGAACGCAATGACCGCGATCGGAGTGATCGTGGCCTTGATCGTTGCTGTTGTCGGTGTGGCTGCGGCTATTTTATTGGTTACAACAACCGTAAAAAGACCGCCGAAGCCCAGATCGGCAGCGCCGAGGCCGAGGCTACCCGGCTGGTGAACGAGGCGATCAAGACCGCCGACCAGAAGCGCAAGGAAGCGGTTCTGGAAGCAAAGGACGAGGCTTTCCGTCTGAAAGCCGAGGTCGATGCCCAGAAGGCGGAGGCCGACAAGGAAATCAAGCAGCGCCGTGCGGAGATCAGCCGTCAGGAGAACCGCATCGACCAGAAGGAGACAGCGCTGGACCGCAAGACCGAGGCGCTGGAAAAGAAGGAAGAAGAGCTGAAAAAGCGTGCTGCCGAGCCGAGGAGCGTCTGGCAGAGATCGACGCTCTGCGCGCCAAGGAGATGGAGCGTCTGGAAACGCTGGCCGGCCTGAGCCAGGAGGACGCCCGCGAAGTGCTGCTGCACAAGGTGGACGAGGAGCTGACCCACGAAAAGGCCGTGCGCGTTGCCGCCTACGAGACCGACCTGAAGGAAAACTGCGATAACATCGCCCGCAACCTCATCGGACAGGCCGTCAGCCGCTGTGCTGCCGACCATTGCAGCGAGACCACCGTCAGTGTGGTGCCGCTGCCCAGCGATGAGATGAAGGGCCGCATCATCGGCCGCGAGGGCCGCAATATCCGCGCACTGGAGACCGCTACCGGCGTGGATCTCATCATCGACGATACCCCGGAGGCCATTACCCTGTCCTCCTTCGACCAGACCCGCCGCGAGGTGGCCCGCATGACGCTGGAGCGCCTGATCGGTGATGGCCGTATCCACCCCGCCCGCATCGAGGAGACGGTGGAAAAGTGCCGCCACGATCTGGAACTGCAGATGAAGCGCGAGGGCGAGCGTGCGGTGATGGAGCTGGGCATCCACGGCCTGCACCCCGACCTGATCAAGCTGATCGGCCGGCTGAAGTACCGCACCAGCTTTGGCCAGAACGCCCTGACCCACAGCATGGAAGTGGCTTGGGTGGCCGGTCTGCTGGCAGGCGAGATGGGCGTGAACGTCACCATGCGCGCCGCGCCGGTCTGCTGCATGATATCGGCAAGGCACTGGATCACGAGATCGAGGCAGCCACGTCCAGATCGGCGTGGACATCTGCCGCAAGTACAAGGAGAACACCCAGATCATCCACGCCATTGAGGCCCACCACGGCGACGTGGAGCCCAAGACCCCGCTGGCCTTCATCATTCAGGCTGCCGACGCCATCAGCGCCGCCCGCCCGGGTGCCCGCCGCGAGAACGTGGAAAGCTACGTCAAGCGTCTGGAAAATCTGGAGGAGATCTCTTCCAGCTTTGAGGGCGTGGAGCAGGCCTTTGCCGTACAGGCAGGCCGCGAGGTGCGCATTCTGGTCAAGCCCGACGTCATCAGCGACGATCAGTCATCCTGCTGGCACGCGCCATCGCCAAAAAGATCGAGGATACGCTGGATTACCCCGGCCAGATCAAGGTCAACGTCATCCGCGAGAGCCGCGCTGTGGAGTACGCAAAATAAAGCTTTTTCCGCAGGCTGCCGTGTTTTTTGCACGGCAGCCTGTTTTTTTACGCCAAAACGATTGCATTTCCCGCTAAAAAAGGTATCATGGATGCAGAAGAAAGCAAAAAGAACTGCGTCCGTGCGGACGCAGACCCGCAACGACCCCGGAACAGAAAGGAGCATCGTTCTATGAAAAACTGGAAGAAATTACTGGCCTGCCTGCTGGTCGGCCTGATGGCACTGACCGTGTTCACCGCCTGCGATGCCAGCGTAGGCGCACCGATGAGCCCCAAGTCTTCAGATGCTAACAGCGCAAAGGCGTTGTGCGAACAGTTCGGTAAGACCTACGATAAGGACCTGAGCGAAAAGGCTTACAACATTGCAAACTGGGTCGCCAGCACCTCGGTGTCCTGCCAAACGAGCAAGGACAAACTTTATCGCTGGGCCCATGTAGACAATGTTGTAAAAACCTATCTGGAGAAGAAGAGCTACGCCACTGCGTTTGAAAACATGGGCATGGGCATTCTGGGCACTGATACCTTTACCCCGGGCTTTGACTGGAAGCCGGACGCCGACGACCCCTCGGACATTATCTTTGTCCTGCCGAAGGACGGCACTTATCCCGAAGCTATGACCAAGGCCGCAGAGGGCAAGACCAAGCTTGCGTTGCCTATGTGGTAAAGGACGGCGTAAGCTACGCCGTGGTGCTGTTTGGGTAAATTTCATTACAGCAAAAAGCAGCCGCCGCACTTTCTCGTGCAGCGGCTGCTTTGTTTGTGCTGGGATATGATCAGCTTCAGGAAAGCCGGCAGAGGCTTGCCCTCCTTGAGCCACTGGTGATACTCGGCGGTGGCGGCAAATTCCACGTCACCGGCAGAGTTCAGCGCAGTTTCCACCGAGTCCTGCACCACGCCGATGATGAAGCCTACGCCTACCATCTGCATGGCGATGTCGTTGGAAATGCCGAACAGCGAGCAGGCCATGGGAATCAGCAGCAGGGAGCCGCCAGCCACGCCGGAAGCGCCGCAGGCACCAGAGCGCTCATGCGCTCAGCACGATGGCAGCGGGCAGAGACACCTGAATGCCAAGGTGTTAGCTGCTGCCAGCGTCATGATGGTAATGGTGATGGCGGCACCGTCCATGTTGATGGTAGCGCCCAACGGGATGGACACGGAGTACATATCCTTG
>ENA-OQIO01000263-OQIO01000263.1-human-gut-metagenome-genome-assembly--contig:-NODE-263-length-28436-cov-8.640503_pt1 | contig 28436 bp, 33 predicted proteins | sample MGYA00242573_ERZ504737 | MGnify/ENA primary metagenome ERZ504737 (study PRJEB26092, sample SAMD00036203) | human gut metagenome | host: Homo sapiens | study: EMG produced TPA metagenomics assembly of...
CCTCGGTGGCCTCCTTGGCCGGGCGCCACCAGGACTCGTTGGCGACGTACCAGTCGATCGTCTGCTTGAGCCCCTCGGCGAAGTCGGCGTGCGCCGGCCTCCAGCCCAGCTCGCGCTGGAGCTTCGTGCTGTCGATGGCGTAGCGGCGGTCGTGGCCGGGGCGGTCGGCGACCCAGTCGAAGTCCTCGGGGTCGCGGCCCATGGCTCCAGGATCATGCGCAGGACGGTGATGTTGTCCCTCTCGCCGTCGGCTCCGATGAGGTAGGTCTCCCCCGTGCGGCCCTTGGTCAGGATGTCCCAGACGGCCGAGGAGTGGTCCTCGGTGTGGATCCAGTCGCGGACGTTCTCGCCGCGTCCGTAGAGCTTCGGCTTGACCCCGTCGATGATGTTGGTTATCTGCCTGGGGATGAACTTCTCCACGTGCTGGTAGGGGCCGTAGTTGTTGGAGCAGTTGGAGATCGTGGTGCGAAGCCCGTAGGTGCGGGTCCAGGCGCGCACGAGCATGTCGGAGGACGCCTTGGTCGAGCTGTACGGGGAGCTCGGGTGGTAGGCGTCTCCTCGGTGAACTTGGCGGGGTCGTCGAGCGCAAGGTCGCCGTAGACCTCGTCGGTGGAGACGTGGTGGTAGCGGACGCCGTGCTTGCGGACGGCCTCCAGCAGGCGGAAGGTGCCCTCGACGTTGGTGCGGAGGAACGGCTCGGGGTCGGCGATGGAGTTGTCGTTGTGGCTCTCGGCGGCGTAGTGGACGATCGCGTCGTGGCCGGGGACGATGCGGTCCAGCAGCCCGGCGTCGCAGATGTCGCCCACGACGAGCTCCACGCGGTCGGAGGGCAGCCCGGCGATGTTCTCGGGGTTGCCGGCGTAGGTCAGCTTGTCCAGGACGGTGACGTGGACGCCCGGGTGGTTCTTCACCACGTAGTGCACGAAGTTGCTTCCGATGAAGCCGCAGCCGCCCGTGACGATGATGTTCCTGGGCTCGAAGAGCTCTTCAGACATGTTTCTATCTCCCGTTGGATCGGATTAGTACTCGCGCGGGCTGTTGACGATTTCGCCGGCGGCGACCTTCTTCAGGTGCCGCCCGTAGACCGACTTGCCGTAGGCCTTCGCGGCCTCCTTGAGCCCCTCGGTCGTGATCCACCCGTTCTCCCAGGCGATCTCCTCGGGCACGGACACGGGCAGGTCCTGGGAGTGCTCCACGGCGCGGACGAACTCCGCGGCCTCGTGGAGGCTCTCCATGGTGCCGGTGTCCAGCCACGCGTAGCCGCGGCCGAGGGTCACCACGGAGAGCGTCCCCTCCTCCAGGTACATCCGGTTGAGGTCGGTGATCTCAAGCTCGCCGCGTGCGGAGGGCCTCACCTCGTGGGCCTTGGCGGCGACATCGCCAGGGTAGAAGTACAGTCCGGTGACGGCGTAGGAGCTCTTGGGCTCGGCGGGCTTCTCCTCGATGGAGACGGCCCTCCCCTCGCCATCGAACTCCACGACGCCGAAGCGCTCGGGGTCGTCCACGTGGTAGCCGAACACCGTGGCCCTACCGGACTCTGCGTTCTGCACGGCGCGCGTCAGGTGGCGCGACAGGCCGTTGCCGTAGAAGATGTTGTCGCCCAGCACCAGGGCGCACGGCTCGCCGGCGATAAAGTCCTCGCCGATCGTGAAGGCCTGCGCCAGCCGTCGGGGCTCGGCTGCTCTGCATAGGAGAGGTTCACGCCGTAGCGCGAGCCGTCCCCGAGCAGGCGCTCGAAGTTGGGGAGGTCCGTCGGCGTCGAGATAATGAGGATGTCACGGATGCCCGCCAGCATGAGGGTGGACAGCGGGTAGTAGATCATGGGCTTGTCGTAGACCGGCAGCAGCTGCTTGGAGGTCACGAGTGTGAGCGGGTACAGGCGGGTGCGGACCGCCGGCGAGGATGATGCCTTTCATGAATTAGCCTCTTTTCGCATGTCGCTCGTCATTTTGATGGCGCTCAAGCTTTTCGATCGCCAACTGCTGGGTAAGCTCGCGAAGCTTCGTATCGAGCTGAGAAAGACGAACGCTCAACCTAAAGCAAACAATAAGCAAAATGAAGATGAAGAATAGAAACACGAAGTTCGAAGGCGACATGGTGCCAACGAGATTCGAAAGCCAGAAAAACACCTGAGGAAAAATACTGGCAAGCAGCAGCAGGGCCGAAAAGCAAAACCAGAACAGAGAATCCTCAAGACGCATCTTGGAATCACGAATCTTAACGGTCATATAACCAAACGTGAGCAAGGACGCTGCAAACAGCGTAATACGAAGCGGCAGCGTCATGCAGCATCGCCCTCCAAGCTTTTACGGAAGAACTGGATAAACAGAATAGATAAAGTCATGCGAAGCATATACTTGGCGGACGACTTCCAGTTAAAGTAGCTCTCCCCCGCCTCGCGCTCGGCCATCTGAACCGGCACCTCGACAACTTTGGCATGGGCGGCACGAATAAGGTATGAAACAGTATCGGGCTCGGGACCCATGTTGAGCCCAAGTGCGAGAAGCTTAATCATGCGCTTGTTAAAAGCACGCATACCCGACGTGGGGTCGTGAATAACCTGACCAGTCGTGAGCTTAATGGCACCCTGGATGATATTGCTACCAAACATGCGCAGCGAGTTATCCTTGGGCTGATCAATAAATCGCGAACCAATTACAATATCGCTCGTCTGTAACGCCTGTTCCAAGTCGTGGATATACTGAGGCAAATGCTGGCCATCAGCATCAAACTGAATAGCGCAGTCGTACCCATGCCGATAAGCATATTTAATACCCGCTTGGAACGCACCCGCAAGGCCAAGATTGCAGGGCAGGTCCAAAAACGGATATCCATTGTCTCGGCAAATTTGGACAGTCCCATCAATGGAACCGTCGTTAACGACAAGGTAGTCAACATCGGGAACAGTTGCGGTCAGCCTAGTGACCGTAGACTCGAGAGACTCCTCTTCGTTATAAGCAGGAATAATAATCAGTGTCTTCAAAACGGGCTCTCATAACGTTTGATTGATATCCAAATCATAATAACGAAAATATTAGTGACTATACCTAAGCCACCGCAAATGCGGCAATTTCTCAAGTTTAAGAATTGAAAACGTTAAGGCCCACGATGCAATTAGCACGATAGCAAACATAGCGTTTTGGCTAACGTTAACATGGCAATAATCATTCAGAATGAACTGAAGATTTGCGTGCAAACAAAAGGTCACAGTGCTCGCACAACGTAAGAAACGGACATGTCCAATCCGAACATCAAAGCGAAGCAACAAGAGAAACAGCGGGACGCAGAGCAGTGGAAGCGAGAAATAGCAGTCGTCCGCAACCGCCCAGCCATGCGAAACTATCAATATTTGCTCAGCATAAAGCGAAATAATGCCGACAAGGCCCAGAAGTGACAGCGTCTTTGCGCTCAATGCCTTGTCTTGCGACCGCTCCGCAAGCATCTTCCCAACAACAACCCAAAAGAGGGCAACCCAGTAACTGTTGTAGCTAAATCCAGCAGATTGGACAAAAACACTCATATGGGCCTACACATACGCAGTGTTTCCATAGTTGCTCATCAAACAGCAAACGCAAAAAGACATTAACGAGAAAAGCAGTTGGCTTCTGTTAGAAAGATATCGCGAAAGCACGGCAACCAAAACAGTTGCAATAACGGCAGCCATAATAAACCAAGAAGCAATAAAGGTGCTGCCCGTAAAGAAAGACCGAGCCCACAAGACAAATCCGTTGAGAATGCCGCTCGAAAACCACTGACGATACCTAATGGTCGGTATCAAAAAGATCAACATCCAAAACAGATAGAGACGAAGATTTCGGGAAACATATTTTTCAATATGTAGAACGCGCTCCTCAAGACCGCTTAAGTTCTTATGATGATTAAAGAAAAAAAGATGTCATTAAGAAGAATAGAGGAACGGCGGCTCTGAGTATTGGGCGAAAATAAACCGCATAAGCATCAAAGGGGCGCACGTGAATCGCAACCACAAAAATGCTTAATACAAATTTGGCAGCATCAACTGAATCGTAATTATGGCGGGTCGTCGTCGCCATTCCCGCATCACCCCATCTATTCACCGGACAGCCCCAAGCAAAGAGGAGCGACAGCCGGCCTCATAGCATTCGATTTGCAATAATCCTATAATAACCAACGTTTGGACGTCTGCTCAAACGTTCATCATTGCATGTCCCGCCGGTCGAGAGAACCCGTATGCCAAACGTCTCTGTCATCATGTCCACCTATAAAGAAGATCCTGCTCTGGTCGAATCTTCTCTCGATTCGATACTCAATCAAACCTATCGCGATTTTGAACTTCTGGTTGTTATTGATTGCCCGGAAAATCATGCAGTACGGGCACTTCTAAACAAAAAACAACAGGAGGACTCGAGGATTACGGTGATTCAAAACCAGGAAAATCTTGGTCTCGTTGCTTCTCTCAATCGAGCACTCGACATGGCAAAAGGGCAGTATATTTGTCGCATGGACGCAGACGATATTTCCATGCCAAACCGCATCAAAACGCAACTTACCTTTCTAACAGAACACGATCTTGACCTCATTGGTGGGCGCATGACCGTTGTCGACGAGGACGGCAACGACTTATACGACATTCCTCAGCCACCCGTGAATCCCGAATCAGTAGCTCGCGCATTGCGTTGGAACAATTGCGTCCCGCATCCAACTTGGTTTGGCAAAAAAACGCTGTTCCAACAATCTTATCGAACGATTCCACTTTGCGAGGACTATGACTTTTTACTGCGGGCCTCTCTATCAGGAGCAAGGATAGCGAACTGCGACAGCATCGTCCTTAAATACCGCATGACTGCCGGCAGTATTTCTCGCACATCGCTTTATAGACAGTTTCTCTACCAGCGATATATCACCAAAGCTTATAGGCGCCACGAAGTCGCCAACCCTCGAGAAGCTAAGCAATACGTGAATTCGAGCTATTCAGAAAGCAAAGCGACACGTTACGAACAAGCCAATAACACTTTTAATGGTTTGCTGAACTCTCTAAGCGAACGAAACATTTTGCGGTCGATTGCATATTCGTTTAGGCTTCTCTTTTGCTCAGCAAGTTATCTAAATAAGATCGTGAGATTAGCTCTCGTATCAATGAATTAACAAGGCCAATTCTCGCCATACGGTAATTATTGGCCCCAACATTAGAAGGAACGTATGGACATCACGAACGACCAGTTGCAGCAGCTCAAGAGAATCGAACTCGCGATGCTCGATGAATTTGTCCGCATTTGCGATGCAAATGGAATCGACTATTTTCTCTCGGGCGGAACTTGTTTGGGCGCCGCACGCCATAAGGGATTTATTCCATGGGACGACGACATTGATGTTGGCATGCTCCGCGAAGACTACGACCGCTTTGCACAAGCCTGTAAAACCGAACTGAGCGATGGCTTTATATTCCAAGACATGAACACCGAGCCTAATTGCGGCCTTGTTTTTGGCAAGATCCGCAAAAAAGGAACGGTGTATTCAGAAACCTACTCTTCTCATATCGCCATGTCACAGGGCGTATGGATTGATATTTTCCCCTATGATCGAGTTTCGAACGATTCGACCGAACGCATTAAACAATATCGTAAGGTTTCGTTCCTCAAGAACCTATATATCGTCAAATGTGGATATAAGTTTCCTCAAAATAAGGGCGGAATACAAAAGGCTGCCTATTATGTGGCAAAGGCCTTGTGTCTCCTCATTCCCCAACACTGGATTATCAGTAAAATTGACAAAGCAATGCGTACTTACGATCAAGACGACTCGTGCCACTATGCTATGCCATTTGGCGGAGCTTACAGTATTGAAGTTGAGACCGAGGAACTCGCAAGACTGCATGACCTTGCCCTCATTGAGTTTGCTGGCAAGCAATACAAAACGTTTGCCGACTGGGATGGCTATCTAACAAAGCATTACGGCAACTATATGCAGCTCCCGCCCAAAGAAAAGCGTCGAGCGGGAGTGCACTACGTAAAAGAGCTCAAATTGTCACAGGATTAATAGACGTTTAGAAGCATCTTGCCTTTAAACATAATGTTTTCAAGCGGAAACGGTTGCGCAAAAGCTGGATTAAACATCATACCTAAACGCTTCACAATGCTATGACGTCCATCAACGAAGCAAGATACGAGTTCTTTGTCCTCAGAACTCATGCTGTCGGCATAGCCATCAAGCAAAAGCGACGCTGCTTCAGTAAGGCCATGCTCGGAGGGCGACAGAAGCGAGCTAGCAATAATCTTTATACGCTTGCCGCTCAAACTGTTTAGCCCACGCTCGCCAACCTGATTTTGGCCCGAGATGCGGCGCTTAATGTAAGCATGCTCAAGATCGGGAACTTGAGCATTAAGCACTCTAGCGACTAAGTGAACCCAGCATCATGAATACGAGGCCAATCCGGCGGCACATAACGTTGAAGGACAGACGCAAAAGCCGAATTGAACACCATCGTGCATCCGGACGCCCAATTTACAGTCAGTAACAACCCTAAAGAGTTTGCATGCGAAGCAAAGGCGCCGTATTCTCTAGACCCGCCATTTAGGTGCTCATCAACATTGCACACGTCACTGTAATACAGGCGAGGGCCCTCGCCAGCTGAACTAATTGCCTCAATTGCCTTTCCAAGCTTATTGGGCATCCAATAGTCATCTTGATCTGAGAACGCAAAAAAAGTCGAAGGACGTTGCATCAGCACAGTAAAGCATGTCCATAAAGTTTCGAGCGAGACCCTTGTTTTTCTCATTGACGCCAAATTGAACATTAGGCATATCTTGGCATAACGGCTGCAAATCGACGGCGTACTATCACTCGAGCGTCATCCGATATCAAGAGCGTGACATTCACGCCTTCTTGAGCAAGGATGCTATCAATTTGTTCAGCAACATACTTCTCACCGTTATAAGTGGCCATCATCACAAGGACGGACGGCTTTCGCGCTATCTCGTTAGTCATGAACGCTCCAGCAATCAATCATGGCACGGTACATATCAGAAAGCGAATCGTTGGGCTCCCAGCCCAACGCCTTGAGCTAGATGAATCGAGCATGAGGTCAGAGGCCTTCCTGAACGTCGCCTCGCGCTCGGGGTCAAACTCTCTGCGGACCTGCGTACCCTCAGCGCCAAACTGGTCAAGAACCAGCTGCGCCATTTCCCTAATGCTGCAATACGCATCCTCGTTAACAGCGTTATACGCTTCACCCGATTGACCATTAACCAATGCAATCAAAATAGCACGCACAGAGTCATCGACCGAAAGGTAACCGTTGCGCTTAAGGCCATCACTTAACAAGACGATGTCCTTGCCGTCAATGGCATGACGACCGAAATCGGCAAACACTCGCATGTCGTCGTGATGGACACCCTCGCCAAACGTCTGAGCCAAACGCATAACAACCGAAGGGACACCGTGCTCAGTGGCATACGAAGCACACAGGCACTCGACAAGACGTTTGGCCTCGGGATAGCTGTTGCGAACGACCATGGGGTCCAGTTTACCAAGGTTATCCTCAGTAGCCACACCTTCGACCTCGCCGTAAACCTCCATAGTAGAGAGGAACAGCACCTTCTTCGCATCTACAGAGCAAGCGTACCTCAGTACAGCCTCCCCACCATGAACAATCTGCATAATCGTCGTGGCGGGAGTCTCGAGGAAGCTCTTGCTTGATGTTCCGCAGGCAGCATGGACTACATAATCCACGTGCTCGGAACCCATAAGCTCATCGCCAAGCGACCATTCCAGAACAGAAACGTCACTTCGGTCGCCAAACAGAGCCTGCGCTTTTTTATTATTTCGAACGGGCAGAACCACGTTGATGCCGGCATCAACGTGATCGTTTCTAGAGAGCAGAGTCCTCACAACCTGCGAACCAATTAACCCCGTTGATCCTGTCACCAAAACGGTCTTACCGTCCAGCTCAGCCCAGGGAAGATCGACCTCGGCGGCAATCTTCGCAGCTCGATCAAACAAATACTCATCTACAGCGGCCATAGCTGCTCCATTTCCTTGTAGTCAACAAACCCCTTAAACGCAAAGAAATCGCGCTGCGTGGTCACCTTAATATTGTCCGCAGGTCCCTCAACCGTATGGGCCTTGTGGCCATAATGAGCCATAAGCGAGATTGAATCGATGAAATCATGTCTGCCCTCCTTGCGTGCGCGGAGGTGCTCGGCATAAATATCATTAAACTTGAAGCCCTGGGGAGCACGCGCGAGCTTGCAACGCGAACGGTCGACGACGCGTTCTACCACGCCATTCTCCTCCTCGATAATCGTTTCAGGCGAAGAGGCAACCGTTGCGGTAGAACCATACTGGGAAACGGAATCGATGCACGCAGAGATAGTCTGCTCATCAATAAGTGGCCGAACGCGTCGTGAATCAAAACAATAGAATCCTTATCCGTTACGCCAAGCCGTTTAAGCTCAGAAAGACCATTAAAGATGGAATCCTGACCCGTCTTGCCACCTGGAACAATCGACAAGACCTTGGAGTAATGAGCGTCCTCGACAATTTCGCGCATATGGTCCATACCCGAGGCAACACAAACGACAACGACACCTGCAACCATAGGATGCTTTTCAAAATGGTCGATGGTATGAGCGATAATAGACTTTCCGCCCAACTCCAAAAACTGCTTGGGAACTTTAGCGCCACGCATACGTGACCCAACGCCACCAGCAAAAATTACCGCATAGCACTTTAAATCATTGCATGCCATTAGTTATAGCCTTTCAAATATCATCGGGAAAATAAGTAGCACAGACCGACAGCGGTCGTATTTACATAATTTTAGTCTCCAGACAGGAGATTGGTCACATAAGCAAAAGAAGCGCATTCTTTGCAAGAAGTGATTCGACCCATATTCAAACCCATAAACCCCAACATGCAACGCGAGAGGACAGAAGCCTCACTCCTCAAATAAATCCATACGCAATTGAATCACAATGACACTATATAAGGCATCAGTGACGCAATTATGATGCTGGTAGAATTAAAGGTACTGCCTGTAATTAGCTCTTCTTATTATGTAAATCGACCTTACAAGAACTCATCACAACTAGAATCGAATCAAATAAGTATTATTTAATTTATAAACAGTTCGCATGACCTAAGCAGAGAGACGATAATGAAAGTTGTGCATATTTCTTCTTCTGGAAAACTCGATGGGGGAGCTGAACTATGCCTTGTCGACCTTATTAAGTATGAAATTGAGAACGGAATCAACCCTTACGTTCTCCTTCCCTATAAGGGCGAATTACAGGAAAAGCTAAATTCAATGGGAGTCGAGACCGACATCATTCATTATTTACCTTGGCGGCATCATCGCTCAGAACCAAAACTAAAATCCTCAGCTATTTTCCTGATTAAGATCGTCATTAATTTAATTCAAGAAGTACATATCTATCATTTTCTCCGGAAGCATAAAGTTGATTTAGTCCACATAAATACAACTGCCGTATATGCAGGGTCCATTTCTGCTCACATTCTCAATATTCCACTTATATGGCACTTGCGCGAATTCAACGGCCAACCAACCTCTTATGACTTCTATTGCAAGAGTTTTTCTTATTGGCTGCTTTCTAACGCAAGCAAGTGCATAGCAGTCTCTAAAGTAATAGATAACTTTTATTCAGAGCATCTGAACAACTCAATTGTTATTTACGATTCAATGGAGGAACCTAGGCACGAGCGACAAAGCGACTTGTTTTCTACAGATATAACAAGAATAATCCTTATCGGAAACAAAAAGCCCGACAAGGGACAAATGGACGCAATAAAGGCCTTGTCTCAATTAAGAGATCTTCCAATTCATTTAACATTAATTGGCAAAGACCTGGACGAAGCCTATGTTGCCGAAATGCACGACTATACTCAGAAACATTCCCTAGCTAATCTACTTACAGACAATTCATTTGACTCGGAAGCCAAATATAAACTACTCGAATCTGATATTGCATTAAACTGTTCTCGATCAGAGTCATTTGGAAGAACCACCGTTGAGGCACTGATGTCAGGCTGTTTAGTAATTGGGAATAACAACAGCTGCACCGCAGAGCTTCTCGCCAACGGAAGGGGACTTCTCTACGAAGGTTCCGAAGACCTTTCGGTCAAAATTCGCTGGGCAATAAATCATCCGGCAGAATCAAAAGATATAGCAAAAAAAGGTGCAGAGTTTGGAGTCGGCTCCTTTCAGACCGGTAATAAAAATATCGTCAATCTGTTTAAGTCAATGCTTTAGCTCAAACGTGGACGCAATAATTGGTTGCATTGAGCGGCCATTATTTATAATGCAGCATTTAGGCGTAGACTAGGGCATTGTGGCGCCGCTCACAACCCTTGTGCGCCATTCAGCAATTCGATGGTTACCCATCCATCAAAACCAAGAAAGAAATGAGCAATTCTTAACATGCCAATTAGAGAATTACCCAAAGGAGTGAAAATGACCCGAAATAAGATAATGCTCGTCTTCGGCACCCGCCCGGAGGCCATCAAGATGTGCCCGCTTGTCAACGAGCTTAGGGCGCGCAGAGATGAGTTCGAGACCGTCGTGACAGTGACAGGCCAGCACCGCGAGATGCTCGACCAGGTCCTTCGAGTTTTCGACGTGACTCCCGACCACGACCTGGCGATCATGAAGCCGGGCCAGACGCTGTTCGACGTTACGTGCGACGTGCTGGTCAAGCTCAAGGCCGTTCTCGAGGACGAGAGGCCCGACGTCGTTCTGGTTCACGGCGACACCACGACCAGCTTCGCCGCTGCGCTCGCATGCTTCTACCTGCAGATCCCCGTGGGGCATGTCGAGGCCGGCCTGCGCACGCACGACATCTACAGCCCCTGGCCGGAGGAGTTCAACCGCCAGGCGGTCGACATCGTGAGCGAGTACTATTTCGCCCCCACGGAGGCGAGCAAGCAGAACCTGCTCGGTGAGGGCAAGCCTGAGTCCAGGATCTGGGTCACCGGCAACACCGGAATCGACGCGCTTCGCACCACCGTGCGCGAGGGCTATACTCATCCCGAGCTCGAGTGGGCTGAGGCTCCCGCCTCATCCTCATCACGGCCCACCGCCGCGAGAACCTTGGCGAGCCCATGCACCGCATGTTCCGCGCCATCCGCCGCGTGATGGAGGAGCACCCCGACACCAAGGCGATCTACCCCATCCACATGAACCCGCTCGTCCGCAAGGCGGCGCACGAGGAGCTCGACGGCTTCGACCGTCTGCACATCATCGACCCGCTCGAGGTGCTCGACTTCCATAACTTCATGGCCGCGAGCCACCTCATCCTCACCGACTCGGGCGGCATCCAGGAGGAGGCGCCTAGCCTGGGCAAGCCGGTGCTCGTCATGCGCGACACCACCGAGCGCCAGAGGGCGTGGCCGCCGGCACACTGAAGCTCGTCGGCACCGAAGAGGATGTTATCTACCGTGAGTTCAGCCGCCTACTCTCCGATCAGGCCGAGTACGAGGCCATGAGTCATGCGTCGAATCCCTACGGCGACGGGCATGCGAGCGAGCGCATCGCGGGCGTTCTAGGACTTCAATAGCGGTCGGACGTAAATATGATTGGTCAATTAGTGCGATCCACATGCTTGCATATGCTCTATTGTGGCATCCCATCTCTGCCAGCTTTATGAACTGCCCACTGCATGGATTTTAAATATCGGCGTTCAAGTTTTTCTCATGATATCGGGAGGGCTTTATAGATTGGCGCCTGATTTCAGCGACATCCGAAACTGGGACTCCAAATCGAGTCAGGCGAGCATATTGAGCAGAGAATCCGCGTCCTTAACACTGCTGAATGGGTGTTTGCACTTGAGAACTTCGGATCGCTGGGCAGGTCGCCCGCAAATACAGCGCACACGACCTGCCCATGGTCAACGATTAGCTACTCGACAAACTTCATTCGAAGTTCAGACCGATACTAATGGAGCAGACGAATGCAAAAAACACTACGGCCCATATCGGCGCTGGTGCTCAGGCGCAATAACGGCAGTGTCATATCGCATATTCAACAGTGCTCAAGCGAGCAAATACCCAGCCTCGCGATTTGTGGACGCCACAATCAAGATGCCTATCTAGTAAAAGCACGCTTAGTCATAGAACTTAAGAGTTGTTTCATATATAAATATGATTCTGTTTTCCTGAACACAATCCAAAAATAAAAATTTATCGCCGCGACAGCAATTACCAATCTAATTACAAAACCCAACAGCGAATCTGGAATATATGAAAACAAGATATGAAGCCCGATTGCGGGCATAAGCGAAACAAAAAACCAACCTAAATAGCATTTAAAATAATCAACACAACTACAGTGGAATAAATATTTGTACAAAACAACGCCCTCACGCCAAGCACTTGTAAAGAGCGTGCTAAGAAAAGTGCCGATGAAAACGCCAGCAATACCAACATGAATGACGGCATAGACGGAAATAACTAGATTCAAAACAGCCTGAATTAAAGGTCTGATTTTATCTTTAACAAACAAGCCAGAAGCATTTACGAACCCAACGTTAATAATTCTTGAAGAATTCCAGAAAAAATGCAGGGAAAGAATCGTAACGACAGCCTGATCCAATAAGTATTTATCCCCGATCCAAATCTTAATAAAAGGATTAATCAACAGATAAAAACACAAAGCGCAAAATGACGCAGCCCAGATATTAATAAATCGAAGACGTTGATACAACTTAAGTTTTTCAGAATCCCCCGCATCTATCAAGGCATTTCCAATTGTCGGAACAAAGCTACCGAAAACCTTATTTAAAAACATATCTAATGCAGATGAAATCAGCTGATAATTTGAATATAAACCGACTGTCCCCACGCCAATAAAAGAAGAGAGAATAATGCTGTCAGTGCTGTTTAGAACAACTCCTCCGATTTTGTGACACATTAATGCGCCAGTCTCTTTAAAAATGCGAATCTTATTAGCGTTGCTAAGCCTTGCATCCCTGAACGCAATAATGTCTGGATATTGCCTAGCGCTATAGCAAGACAGGCCAAAGTTGTAAACAAGGGAAATTAAAATTCCAGCAGTAAGAACAAAAGTGTAATTTGCAGTAGCTATCAGTAATAAAATTTTAATTACATTTAAACATATATTATAGATAGAGTTAGCGGCGGAAATTACATAACCCTTTTGATCGGCATTGAGTAGCGATTGCCTGTAGACGCACAGGTAACTCGTTACACTTTGAAATACGAAAAGCCAATAGATTACGCTAAGATTTACATCATCCGGAATATTACCGGGATCAGCGATAACAGAATCGATAAACGGAAAAAAACAAGCTCCAAGAAGCAGAGTAATTAAAGCAATTGCTCGGTAGACACTTTTATAGAAATTGAGCAGCTTTGCGCATTCCTCATCATCGCATTCTTTAATTGGCTTATACATATTAAATGCAATAACCGAGCCGATACCAAGCTCGGTCAGGGAAAACACCTGCAATATGTTTGTAAATAGCGCCGATATTCCCAAATAGTTGGCATTCAGTACATACAAAAATACTGTTCGAAATATAAACGCACCAACATAAGATGCGAGTTGTTCACCCACCCCAGTCAATGAGGCGAGGAGAGCATTTTTGATTCTAGAATTTTTGTTTGCCATCTATATAAACTCATCCTTTATTTCTTCTGAAAACCTTGCGATGGATGACCTTTAAATAATGCTTCATCAGTTCCACATTGTGATACCTATTCAGAATCCTTTTTTGCATCTTAACGAGGCCTGGATTACGCTGAAAGAGAAAGGATGCACCGGTCTTGGTTAACTCAACGATAGCGGATTCCATTTTCCTTAAATTGCTGACATTCATTGAGAGAGATCCGCTAGCCTGCCCAAAATGCATAGCAAGAGAGCTATCCGAACCCCAAACTCTTTTATTGTCATATGGATGGGGTGGGACAAAAGTTGACAACCCGTATTGCAAGGCCTTAGCAGAAAGAGTCATGTCTTCCGCTGCAACTTTATACTGTTGCAATTGCTCGGTATTTTCGAACATATAATCAAGGGCTCTTCTTGGAAGGAACCAAGAGTGACCAACGAAATCAACTTCCATTAGCTGCTCGTTGGGTTCAGCCCAACCGACTCGATAGTATGAACGCTTGTCAATCGGATAACCACTTGAATTCTCGAGCACTATTCCAATCGTGCCGTAAATTCCCTCGTGTTGCATCATTTCAAAATGACAGCTTTCCAGCCAACAATCCCCTGGAATAGTATCATCGTCAAAGAGGCATACATATTTTGATTTGCATTCTCTTGCATAATCAAATCGGCCCCAAACTCCCCTATTGCATTTCGCAATGCAGCAATCATCAAATGACGACAAAAACTCATCATTCAAATCAATGGAGTAGAAACCGTCAATGGCGTCCTTGAAAAGCCTGATCTCACGTGGCCTTAATGTCTGCTTATCAATTGCCGCTAATTGTTCAGTCAGCGATTCTGGTTTCTTATATGTAGTCAAAACAACGGACACATCAAAATCCGCTGTATTCGGGTCAAACATCCAACAGTTTCGTTTTGAATAAACAGTGCCCGGCTTTGAATATGGCCTAGTGTCCGATCCATGAATATAAATATCAATTGAAGAACCAAAATCAATGTAACAGTTATTAGGATTGTGTTTGTAAAGCTCCGCAATTATCGGTTCAGCCATAGGACCCGCCGAAACAACATAAAGCAAATTGTCTCGGCTTCCATATTCAGAAATAATTCTAGATACTATCGATCCACATTCCTCTTCCCAGCAGGAAATACAGTCATCCCCCACCGCGTAATACTTCAGAACATTCAAATTACCAATTCGATTATTTTTTCCAGCATGATTTGCAATCACAATTGCATCTCGAGTTAATGTCAGAAAATCAGACTTGAATGTCTGGTAATTCGAATTCACAAACAAGTTAGCAAAGGTAATTTGCTTACTGGCAATTCGAGTTGAATACCAGTAATATGCAGGTCTATCACAGCACGGACATGATATCCCGTAATACACGTTGTCGTCAGTGAAATTAAGACTCTCTCGGAGCGCAACAGCCAAAGGAGACTCTCCCTCGGAAGACCAGCCTTCCTGCGCTACAACCTTTTCGCCGGTCATAATGGCACGTTCGCCATCCCCATAGCGCAATACCGTTATGTTGTCTCCATTAACAATTCTGGAAAATATCTTTTTATACTCGTTTTGAAGAAAAATCTTATCCATGACGAAACCAATTCACTATCAATTAGTCACCTATAACGGCTTTGACGATTGCATTTAAACTCTCGCCGTATCCAGTTCCAGGAACAGCCCATCGCCCGTTAAGGTCAGTTGTCTTCGGGGCACAACCCCTAGAGACAAAACGAAAACGAGGGTCAACACACGGATTATTCAACGGTTCAGTCGAAGCATACGCCTTCAAATGCTGGACTTGGGCTCTAAGACCTTCCTTAACGTTTGCGAAAGTATAGCCAGGATGTCCGTGACCAGTTGCTCCAATACCACCGAAATTGCATTGGTCTGCTTTTACCAAATTGCCAAATTTGAGATACCCAGTCTCTTTCATCACCTGAGCATATAAGACCTCGGGACAAACCCCTTCAGACACAGCTTCTTCATAGAGGATCTTGCAGAACTCTTTAACCGTAGCAGCCCCTTTATTTTTATAAACAGAGACCGGGTAAGCCTGCTCCCCTACAGTTCTTGCATAATGAGCCGAAGCATCTTCATATGAAGAAAAAGCGGGGGACATGATATAGCCTTCAAAGCTCGTCATGCTTGACCCATCCCGTCCTTCTTTTAATCCATACTTTAGGAAATGAGTATAGTAAGCCTTCAAATCATTACCGAAAGCCTTGCGAAGATCAATATAGCGAGTTTTATAGCCATAAACATCGAACGCCTCGTTGCCGCGGCGGCCCTCGGCCATGCCACACCTGACGAAGTGGCGAAGGATCGCCGCGTCGTCAACAAGAGCGCCGCACTCGCTCTTCTTCGTATATGCGGAGAGCACATCCGGGCTGCTGGCGATATAGTAGCTGAAATCGTAGACCGGGGCGTAGTTCACGCCGTCGAGGGACGTGCGGGCGGCCTCCAGCGAGTCGCAGCCGTTGGCACGGCGTCCCTCGGCCCTGCCGTAACGCAGGTAGTGCCGTAGAGCTTGGCGGTGTCGGTGCCATAGGCGGAGCGGAGGTCGGGGTACTCGTTGTAGTAGCTGCGGACGTCGAACGCCTCGTTGCCGCGGCGGCCCTCGGCCATGCCATACCTGACGAAGTGGCGCAAGGCCGCATTGTCGTCAACCATGATTACGCCCGCGCCAGTCGTTTTAATAAAGGCCTTCTTAAGATCGCTGTTGTGATCAAGATAGAACTTGAAATCATAAACAGGAGAATAATCGATACCAGCAATAGTGACGACAGCCTCTTTTAGCGAAGAAGTTCCCGTACCATGTCTTCCCTCGCTTTTACCCCACTTCATATAGTGAATATAGTATTTAGAAATATTAGTCCCGTACGCGGCCCTCAGGTCGGGATACTCGTTGTAGTAGCTCTGGACGTCGAACGCCTCGTTGCCTCGGCGGCCCTCCGCCATGCCATAGTTAATAAAATGCTGGAGGGCCTTGTCCTTATCGTTGTTGGCCCATTTAGCGACATCAGGATTATTCTTTAGGTAATAGTCAGCATCAAATACAGCGGAGTAATCCATCCAACTAGAACGCGGGAACTGAGCAATAATCGCATCGGCGTCAGCTTCCCCCAGACGCTTGCAGCCAGCATCGCTAAAGTATTTCCAAACGTCACCCGAGTTAGAAATAAAGCCATGCTCGATCAAGATGCCAGGAATCCCCTGCTCGCGAGCACAGCGAACAACGGCAAATTCGTCACCAACCGTCATCTGAAACACGCCACGATAGGTCAAGCCAAGCGCAGACAAATTATTCATCACTTTTTGGGCAAGCTCGACGGAGGCTTTCGTATAGCTCGTGCCATTGGCCGTAGGCGCGTAAACCTCAGCACCATGCGCCGCAGAACTACCAGAGTTAATATGAAAACTCACAAAAGCTTGTGCACCTTGCTTTACGCATCGCTGAACGCGATACAGAAAATCGTTGCTGCCATAAGAACCACTTTGCCCTCGAGACATCACGACCTTAAAACCATATCGCTCCAGCTTGGCCTTACAGGCAACAGCAATCTTCCAAGTAAGATCCGCCTCGCTCTTCCCATTACCTTGGGCGCCGGGATCAACGCCGCCATGACCAGGATCAAGAGCAATAACATACGAACCGTTCACAGCAGTATCGGCAAGAGAGAGAGATTGCTCCCCATTTGAGGCGGTAAGTGCGTCGCCAATCGTGGCAGCCTGAATCGCATTGCCAGAATCATCTGAATAATAAACAGACGAATTAGCACTGCCTTCGGCTAGGCCATCGTCCACAGCGGCATTCGCATCAATGTCGAACGCATATCCACATTGCATCAAATCGACACTGTGCTCCGTGGCATCGCCCTGCAGATGATAGGAGATCGAAATCAAATCATATCCGCACTCGGCATAATCCTTACCGAACTGAAATGCAGCAGCATTGCCACTGACGGCCGTCGCACTAACAGAAAGGGAGTGCCCAGTTGTGGATTCCAATTTAAGAGTCGCATCTGTGAGTGCATCAGAATCGTTAGGGGTGGCAAATGCAATCACCTGGTCCACACCGACTGGAAGCTGCGGATAGGCGATATAGAGATACTGATACGAATCGGTTAAAACGTCGCCGCTCCCATCCGCTACAACGGAAGGGTCATTTTCTTCTGCGACAAGATTGTCAGAGTCGTCCTGATTCTTATTGGAGGGCGAGGAGGCGGGGTCGTTAGTCGAGTTTGAATTGCTCTCAGAATCCGCGACTTCAGCAGTTGAATCCTGCTGTACAGGTTCACCATTGATTGCATAAGCAGTAGCAACCGGCCCAATCAATGGATTAAGTCCAATAACTAACGCTGCAACGGATACAACAAGCAGTTGCAGGTGACGTTCATGCCAACCCCCATTAAATACAAGTTCAAATGATGCGCATAAATTATATTACAGGCGAAACCCAAGAAAGCTGTTTGCGCCAAGTCCCCATTCCATTCTGGCCAGCGAAGAACCTAAAGGCGCTAAATGTATCGACCCAGAAATCGAAGCCAGCGTCATAGGGACAAAATTCAGCCTAATAATTCATCGCGAGCCAAATCGCAAAATCTACGATAGCGGTCTCTAGAAAATCGCCCAACAACCGCTTTTTTAACATGGCATTAGAATTGAATACAGGATATTCCCCGTTAGCGTGAACTCTTAAAAGGGCTACCTTATCAAGCTTTCAATCAGTTTTACAGTCTTCATATACGAATGCGGGCGATCAAACTGCTCCTCTGCGATTTTACGAGCGGCCTCCCCCATCTGCTTGCGGTGCCATTCGTCTTCGACGAGGGCGGTAACCGCAGCGGCAAGCTTGTCGGGGCTTCCGGGTCGCACGTTAACGCCAAACCCGTCTGACTCGACCTTTGCGCGGAACTCAGCACTCATGCTGGTGTTGACCATGGGTTTGCCCGCCGCCAGATAGTCGCCGATCTTGGTGACGATACTCTGGGCGGCTTTTTCGACCAGCGAGTTTACCGTGATATCAGACCTGCTGAGCCATGCAGCCATCTTGTCATAGGCAGGTACCCATGAAAGGTCACACCAGCGCCCGTCGATTGAACGACGGCCTTAAGGTTGTCACGTTCGGCTCCATCACCCAGAATCTGAAGCTTGACCTCGGGATGGGTCTTCTGAACCATCCCGATTGCTTTAACAAGAGTCTCCAGGTCGTAGCAAGCGCTCAAGGTGCCGGCATAAGAGACCCAGATCTCTCCCGCCGGTTTATCAATCAAAACGGCGTTCTTGGCCACACCGGCATCAAACTCGGCAAGCTGATTGCGACGTACACGACTTCATTGGGAATACCCGAACGTGCATCGCGCACACCACGGTCGCGGTACTCCTGCGACGTACCCACAATGGCATCGGCCAGCTGATACGTCGCCTTAGCCTGCTTGTAAAACGGAGCAAAGAAGATGTCCGAAAGGACCGGAACATCCAGAGCAACGCGGAAAGCCTCGGGCCACAGGTCATTAACATCGACAACAAATGGAATGCCGTACTTATGGGCACATTTGCCGATCTCACGCGCAACATCGTTAGGCGGAATCTGGCAGTAGACCAAATCGTACGCATGGTGTTCATCAAAAAACTTAACAACACGTTTTGAAACCACATGGTGGGCCCAAATACGCTGGGGACACATGTTCTTAGGGTAGACAGGCTCTTCAATAAAATGCACAGTAAAGGGATGCATGCTCAGATCGAGGTGCATAATATCTCGCTGCTGCTTATCCCAATGTTGAAAGCCACTGGTAATAAAATCAACGTCGTAGCCCTGCTCACACAGTAGCGTGGCAAGGTAGACGTAACGCGTTGCGCCTTTGACCTCGTGTCCCAGCTTAGCATCTTGCGTATAGATAGCAATGTGTCCCTTAGAAGGCATGCAGCTCCTTTGCATGTAAAATCTACGAACGCTCAGCAGAGCGTCGTTTTAAGGATAGCCCAACGCGAGAAAGCGCAAAACCCAAGCCGGCGGTCTTTAGGGTATATCCAAATTCCCTGATTTGCGATATACGGTAAGCTAGAACGCCAGACCCGCCTACGGATTCACCAGTCAGCTGCGAAAACGCCTGCTTTAGATGCGGGCTCACAGTATCCATAGCACGCACTATTGCCGGATCCATACGGCGGAATGTCTTCTTAAGAAGCACGCAGACATCTCGCTGCTCGAGGCCACCGTTCGCAAGGGCAAGACCAGCATGACGAAATCCCACCGTGTAAAGGGCGCGCCATATTCCCCTATCCGTAACGCCAAGTCGTTCGAGCACGTCGGCCATGTCATTCCAACGCGTTAAGGCAAGGGCGCTGTTAACGCTGGCAGACGATGCCGTGGGCAAATCCTCACGATAACAATACCAACCTCATCGGTGTAAGCGATGGTCTTTGCCTGGGCAAGCGTCTCGATAAGAAAGGGATTGTCAACCCAGCCAGCACCTGGGACTTCTTTAAAGCAGATGCCATGCCCAACAAGGAAACTCTTCTTATAGAGTGCGCTCCAAATAGAAGGATGCTTTTGAATCAAGATGGGGGCATCGGCAAGAACAAAAGGCTGGCGCCCCGGCTTAACCCGATGGTAGTAATGGCAGTGGTAAAGATGTTCCCTTGGAGTGTCCGCCATATAGACACGCCAGTATGAGGATTTAACCACGTCGGGATAATCCTGCTTGCAAGCCAGCTGATACAAAGCGGAAAACATGCCGGGTTTAAGGTAATCATCGGGCTCGACAACGGCAACGTATTCGCCCCGCGCCTCGTTAAAACCCCTGTTAACGGTTGCGCCATAGCCTTGGTTTGCTTTATCAATCACCCGAACGCGAGCGTCCCCTGTCGCATGGGCCTCCATAATGGCAAGCGAGCCATCCGTCGAGCCATCGTTGAGCACGATGATCTCGAGCTCCTTCATCGGATCGGCTTCAATAGAGCTGAGGCACTGATCGAGAAACTTCTCGGCGTTGTAGCATGGAACCACAACGCTAACGCTCATATCGCTCGTAGACAATCGACACCCCCATAGAACGTTGGATATACCAGTATTTATCCCAGTCGCCAGCACGACCAGACCGTTAGCGATCCGTTCTATAGTAGCGAGAAGCACACAGAATGGGAAACAGATACAGCCCGGTTATCGACCGCCCCTATAGACGCTGGCGCACCGCTGCCACATGCTGCCCGTCAAACCCAAACCCCCAGCGCATGCGGCCCACACCGGGTCGCGGTACACGAATCTTGTCGATGCCGTCGCGCTCTATGTCGAGTAGCGCCTGAACGGCCAGCAATTCCAGGCCGAGCGCGTCCACACCGGGGTCATACATCATGTTGATAGAAATCAGCGGGCGCTCGTCGAGCATGCCGATCGTGTCTGCCACGTCGAGCACGGCGCCCGTAGGGATAACCTGGATGTCCCAGCGATCCGCGCCACACTTTCGCCTCGAAGCAGGATTGGCATAGCCCGGCAATCCAAAGCAGAGCCCCTGTAAAAGCAGATGATATGGCAACGGCGCATCTGGGTCGGTCGCACCGATTCCCGCATCTCCCAAGATGCGGTCTAGCGCCTGCCTCACCGTATCCTCGTCCCCACAGCACAACCCGTCGCGAAACGCATCGACGTCTTGAATGTCTTCGGCAGCGCACTCAAACCACTCAATAATCACCAGACGCAATGCCTGGCGAAGCTCGTTATTGGGCAGCCGCAGAGCACGGAGACGACTGCCATGCTCCGGCTCCTCTGTCATATCCGTCGTGAGAAAACCGGACAGATACAGCGCCGTCCACAGGCCATCATCAGACGGGGCCTCTGGACCCGCAGCGCCCAAACAAAGCGGGACCTCAACGCACCCATGGGCCTCGAGCAAATCGAACAGGACCGAAAGGCGGTCGAGATTCCACCCGGCAACTACCCTACTCAGGCAATCGGCATATCCATACAGATCGGCACGCACAGGCGCCGTGCAGCCTCGGTCCAGAAAACCGATCACACGTGCCGGACTTGAGCAATAGGCCCCGCCAAACCGATATCCCTCGAGCCATTCAAGCGCATCATCCAGGTATTCCTCGCGTCCAGCATGATTCAGCAGAGCCTCGACCTCGGCATCCGAAAAGCCGAACCAACGGTCGCACCACGTCGAAAGGGACGTCGAAAGACAATACGAGCAGCAGCGCGAAGAAAGTGCCGCCTTGGCAGGACCTGGACGCTCCCCCATCAGACACGTCAACCGTAGCGAATGGCCCGCGGTGGCAATGGCGTCGAACAGCACGCGATCGAGCAGCTCCGCCGGACCGGCGCCGGAAGCGTCCCTCGCGCTCGCACTGGCGACCACGCCGCGTCGTACCCATCAACGAGCAATACAACCTGCTCATCGCAGGCCATCTCCAGCAGCTCAATGAGCACACCGAGCACCGAGCCAACCTCGTCCGCGCTCGCTACGCCACGCGCAACGCGTTCGATGTGACGCACCTTATCTCGAGCTAAATCCGGAGCCTCCAAGGGCGCCAACAAGCGAGCGCACTCGCCCGAAAGAGCATCGCGCACGACGCCGGCAACAGCGGCTCCACGCCTCGCAGCACCAGAAAAGTCCAGCGATATCACCGGATAGCAAGCGTACTCGTTCCGATAGCGCCCGCCGTCCGCATCCCAAATCTGAGTTTCGGCAAACGAGATCCGACCGGCGCGACCGACTGCGGGACGCTCCAGAAAAGCCTTGAGCATCGACAAGTTCATGCTCTTGCCAAAACCCTCGGGTCGGCAGCACACCATAACGGACGCATCGCAATCCAGCATATCGGCAATAAACATGGTCTTGTCGACCAGCGTGCAGCAACCAAGAGCCTCCGCATAGTCGTACATGCCGATGGGCAAAACCACATCGTCGGTACAGCCGATTAGACGCACGCCAAAGCCGGCAGCACAACCATTATTTGCCTGTTCAGACATCGCAACGTTCCCCTTAAATCGCAGCACGATGCCAATTGTAATAGCCGCCTTGCGCGTATTGATATTGGTGCGCAAACAGATCGGGCAACGGTAGCAACATGGGGCGTGAGGGGGCATAACTAATCGTTGCGCAACAAAACGGGGCCTGATGCAGCAGCACCGGACCCCGTCCCGACTCTTTAGCTATCTGACAACCGAGAGGCTACTCCTCAGAACCGTCCTCACCAGCAGTCTTATTCTGCTGATCGAGCTTATGCTTGCCACTCACAATAGACGTGGCACCCAGCGTGGCCAAGCTTGCACTGGCAAGGCTCGCCATAACGATGAGGTCGCCCGTCTTGGGCATGTTACCGCCCGAAGACTTGGTCGTGGTCGTGGTGGTCACCGTTTTAGAGCCATTTTGCTCCTGGTTCTGGTTGTCGGTCTTGCCCTTTTCCTCAGAGCTAGTACTCTTATCGGACTCGGTCTTCTCGGAATCATCGTCCTTGGAGTCGCCCTTTGCGGCCTCGGCCTTTTCCGTGGAAGTCTGATCAGAATTGTTCTTGTCAGGAGACAAGCTGCTTGCGCCAGCCATCAGCGAGGAACCAAACGTGTAGCCAAGCTGCACAACGAAAGAGGGCTTCTTGTCCGTCGAAATAACCGGCGCGTCCGGCGCCTTATTCGAGTCGTCCTTGGAAGCACCGGAATCAGAAGCGGCGTCAGAGTTAGAGTCATTGCTAGAACCAGTATCGGCGGAAGAATCGCTCGAGCCAGTGGAAGAGTCAGAGGAACCAGCGTCGGTCGAACCAGAGGCGGCACTGCCCGTATTGCCGGCAGAACTTGAAGAGGAATCGCCCGCAGCAGAGCCGTTCGAATCGGAGCCGCTCGAGGAAGAGCCGTCGTTGGTAGTGCCACCAGCAGAGCCATCGCCGTCAGTATCGGTCGAGGGCGCATCCGTATCATTATCGTCGCCCGCACCGTCATCGGTACCAGGCGTCGGTGCGGCGGGAGCAGCAGGCGCCATGCTCGGACCAGGCGCCGGCGTGGGCTCGGGCTGCACGGGCTCCACAGGCGTTGCCGCGGCAGCCTCGTCCTCGGCGATATAGACCAGACAATCCTTGAGCTCATTGCGGTAGCGGTTCTTCCAGCCTCATGATACTGGGGCTGGCTTGCATACTTGGTCGCCACGTTATTGACCACGCTGTTGGAAAGCGCCGTCACAAACTCGCGGTCCGTCATGCTGTTGGAAAGGTTTGCCCAGCGGAAGAAGTCTCTGCAGCCACCGGTGCCGCACATGTTAGTAATACTCCACACCATGCCCTTGACACAGTCGGCGCGGCCGGAGATATCAATGCCGAGAGCACTCTTGAGCCACGCCTCGGTCACCGCATAGTACGAGTTATACGCATAGGCATCCTGCAGCGCCGAGAACTCAGCAGGGTCGGTGTTATAAGCACCCTGGAAGGCCTCCTGCGCAATACGACCCAGCTCGGTGAGCTGGCCGTTCGCATACATGGGGTTGTTCGCGTTGGAAATCTCGCCACCGCGGTCAATCGCGTCCTTAAGCATGCTGTACTTAGCAGAGTCGTAGTTATAGACCTGTTTCATAAACGGAACAAGCGACCAACGGCGGTCGAACTGGTAATAACCTAGCGCGTTATAGCCATCGCCATACGAAAAGCCCTGGTTATAGTTGCCATGGCTCTCGTATTTGGTGAAGTACTTCATCTCGGCAGTCACGTTGACAAACGAGACCCCCTGAACCGACCTCAGCACGCCCGAAAAAGACTGCTGGGTGTAAAGGCCCTTATCGATATCGGTGGCATCCGAGGCAACACCCGGCGCGGGCTCCTCGGCAACAGCAGTCACAGGCGCGGCAACGGCGCCAAACGAAAGCGCCAGCGTCAGGCCTGCCACAATCGCGGAATGCTTGGGCTGCATAAGATCCTCCCTGCATTGGTGTAGTTAAAGTGAAGTTTGCAAAGATAAAAATAAGTATTGCAGCTCGCCCGTTGTTGCACAACAACCCCTCGGTAAACGGCAACAACCCTCCGCGAAATCTTAAGGAATTAAACAAACTGGTCGTCAGGCGCCAACAGAAGCTCGCCGTAACGCTCCATCAGCCCGTCCCTCAACTGGCAGAAAGCAGGGATATAGACGTCCAAGATGCGCTGAATCAAATCTTGAGCGAGCTTGTTGTCGTAGATATGGACGTTCGTATTGCGGTCTCTGAGCATATCTACCAGGCTGCCTCATCAATAAAGTCGTAGAATCGGTAGGACTCCTTCAAGATGGCACGAGGAGACCCCGACGCGGCAAGCGTGGCACCCTCATACTCGAGCAGACGCTTAAGGAGCTTCCAGCTCAGTTCAAATTGAAGATTGAACTTATTAATCAATCCACTCTGAACAAAATCATTGTTGAGATCCTGATTGGGCGCATCCTCAAGATTCGCCAAGGCGCTGGCAAAGTTCTCATATTTTTTCATACAGAATCACACCATCCCTGGCAATTTCATCGAGCAATTGCTGCGATAAGGACTCATCGAGATTGACGACATCTACATCTAAAAGAGTATCAAGACGCTCCTCGATCAAATATGAGAAACGGCCGAAATCCCGGCAACCTGCTACGGCGATGTCAATATCGCTCTTAGGCAAGTTGTTGCCTCGAGCGCGAGACCCAAACAGCACAACTTTCTCGGCGTCACATTCCCGAGCAAAATCTTCGATTTGCTTGTACACCTTGTCGAGAGATGCCATTTGCAGCCCTACAGCTTAATCTCAAAGTTGATCTCGGGGACGGCGGCTAGGTCGGCCAGGGTCACGCCGTCGACATACTTTTCGATCACGTCGTCCAGACCGCGCCAGAACTTGACCGTTGAGCACAGATCACTACGGGTGCAGCTGTTGTCGATGCCGTCGCACGCCACCGGAGCCGTGCTGCCCTCGACGGCGCGCAGGATGTCGCCGGCACGCACCTCGGCGGGGTCCTTGGCCATCATGTAGCCGCCGCCCTTGCCGCGCACGCTCTTAAGCAGGCCCGACTTCATAAGCGGACGAACCAGCTGCTCCAAGTACTTTTGCGAGATATGCTCGCGGTCGGCGACCTCGCGCAGGGCAATCTTGCCTTCGGCGTCGCCCAACGCCGCGATATAGATCATCAGCCGGAGGGCATAGCGGCCCTTAGAAGAAATGAGCATACCTACCCTCTCATCGTTGCCGGGACAAAATACCAGGCCTATTTGTCCCAAATCTTATGCACGCGGGGCAAACAAACCTGATTATTATGTCCCACATCTAAAAAGTCGAGTGGATTAGTCGGGTTTTCCCTTGACTAACGCCGAACCCATAGTAACTTTATTCCGAGAAGATTCCTAGGGTTTAGTACACCTATGAGTACACCATATACAGAGAGGGACAGCATGAGCGCAAATCCGCTGCTTTCCATCGAAGGTCTGACCGCCTCCGTGGACGAGAAGACCATCCTCACAACGTCAACCTCAACGTCGCCGCCGGCGAGACCCACGTGCTGATGGGACCAACGGCGCCGGCAAGTCCACCCTCGGCCACCTGGTCATGGGCGACCCTGTCTATACCGTCAACGACGGCCGCATCGTCTTTGACGGCCAGGACATCACCGAGCTCACCACCGACAAGCGCTCGCGCGCCGGCCTGTTCCTGAGCTTCCAGGCCCCGGTCGAGATCCCGGGCGTGCCGCTGTCGAGCTTTTTGCGTGCCAGCATCGCCGGCCGCCCCGGCCTGGAGATGAAGGGCAAGGAGTTCCGCCGGCGCGTCAAGGAGCTCGCGGCAGAGCTCAACATGGACACCGCCTACCTCAACCGCGAGCTGGGCGTGGGCTTCTCGGGCGGCGAGAAAAAGAAGGTCGAGATGCTCCAGCTTCTGCTGCTGCAGCCTAAGCTCGCCATCCTGGACGAAACCGACTCGGGCCTGGACGTCGACGCCCTGTCCACCGTCAGCCATGGCATGGACGCCTACCGCAAGAGCTGCAACGGCTCCATGCTCATCATCACGCACAACACGCGCATCCTGGAGCATCTGGATGTCGACCGCGTCCACGTTATGGTCAAGGGCCATATCGTGCGCGAGGACGACGCCTCGCTGATCTCCTGGATCGACAAGAACGGCTTTGAGACCTTCGAGCGCGAGGCCGCCGAGCAGCGCGCCCAGGCCGAGGCCGCCGCTGCCGAGCAGCAGGCGTAAAGGGGCGACGCAATGACCAAGAACCGCACCGAGGTCGCGGACATCGACCGCAGCCTCTACGACTTCACCTATGGCGAGGAGGGATTCGAGCGCCTCGACGCCGGCATCACGCCCGACATCGTGCGCGAGATCAGCGCCAAGAAAGACGAGCCGCAGTGGATGCTCGACCTGCGCTTAAAGTCCCTCGAGATCTTCAACCGTTTTCCCGACCCGACGTGGGGCCCCTCCATCGAGGGCCTGGACATGGACAACATCGTCACCTACGTCAAGCCCAACACCGACCAAAAGCACGACTGGGAGTCGGTGCCCGACGACATCAAGAACACCTTTGAGCGCCTGGGTATCCCCGAGGCCGAGCGCAGCTACCTGGCAGGCGTCGGCGCGCAGTACGACTCCGAACTCGTCTACCACAACATGCAGGACACCGCGTCCAAGATGGGCATCGTCTACTCCGGCATCGAGGAGGCCCTGCACGATCCGCAGTGGGAGCCGCTCATCCACGAGAAGTTTATGACGCTCATCCCGCCCACCGACCACAAGTTTGCGGCCCTGCATGGTGCCGTGTGGTCGGGCGGCTCGTTTGTCTACGTGCCCAAGGGCACCAAGCTCGACTTCCCGCTGCAGAGCTACTTCCGCCTTAACGCCAAGGGCGCCGGCCAGTTTGAGCACACGCTCATCATCGTCGAGGACGATGCCGACCTGCACTTCATTGAGGGTTGCTCCGCGCCCAAGTACAACGTAGCCAACCTCCACGCCGGCGCTGTCGAGCTCTTTGTGGGCAAGCGTGCGCACCTGCGCTACTCGACTATCGAGAACTGGTCCAAGAACATGTACAACCTCAACACCAAGCGTGCGCGCGTGGACGAGGACGGCGACATCGAGTGGATCAGCGGCTCCTTCGGCAGCCACGTGGGCTACCTCTACCCCATGAGCGTGCTCAACGGCCGTCGCGCCCGCTCGAGCTTTACCGGCATTACCTTTGCCGCGCCGGCCAGAACCTCGATACCGGCTGCAAGGTCGTGCTCAACGCGCCCGACACCTCGGCAACCGTCGAGACCAAGGGTATCTCCAAGAGCGGCGGCATCCAGACCTTCCGCAGCTCCATCGTGGCCACGCCTAAGGCCGAAGGTTCCAAAGCAACCGTGAGCTGCCAGTCGCTGATGCTCGACGACCAGAGCCGCTCCGATACCATCCCCGCCATGGACATCCGCGCCAAGAACGTCGACATCGGCCACGAGGCCACCATCGGCCGCATCGGCGACGACAAGGTGTTCTACCTGATGAGCCGCGGCATATCGGAGGAAGAGGCCCGCACCATGATCGTCAACGGCTTTGCAACCCGGTCTCCAAGGAGCTGCCGCTTGAGTACGCCGTCGAGATGAACAACCTGATCAAGCTCGAGATGGAAGGAGCGATCGGATAATGAAACAGGAAACCAACACCGTTGCTACCACGCTCGAGCAGGTCAACGCTATGCCGGCCGCCACTTGGGGTTGGCTCAAGATGAACCAGACCAAGCTCGAGCTTTCGGACGAACTTGCCGCCGCTCCCGCCGAGGCCGTTGAGGTCGAGGGCCTGGACGAGCAGTTTGCCGGCTCGGCCGACGCCTTCGATACCGCCATGGACGCC
>ENA-OQIO01000264-OQIO01000264.1-human-gut-metagenome-genome-assembly--contig:-NODE-264-length-28394-cov-5.216790_pt1 | contig 28394 bp, 32 predicted proteins | sample MGYA00242573_ERZ504737 | MGnify/ENA primary metagenome ERZ504737 (study PRJEB26092, sample SAMD00036203) | human gut metagenome | host: Homo sapiens | study: EMG produced TPA metagenomics assembly of...
TTGAGAAAGACTTGACACCGGAAGCAGAGGCGGAATATCAGAAACTTACAACCATGTTGGCGGAAAAAGGGTTGAGTGACAAAGATGTTGCACTGACGCAAGAGCAGATAATGGCATTTAGTGTAGTGGTACAGGATAAACTGTCCCCTTTGTCAAGGACATTTTGAATTAGTGTAGTGCCTATTTTTTAGACACCTACACTAAAGTGATATCCTTGATTTTGGACATTCCCTGGTTTGGTTCCCCACAGAAGTGGACACATGACATTTTCGGTATCCACGTAAATGGACATACCATCCATCCAGTGTGATATTCAGTTGGTTTATTTATTATCATCTATATCAACTGCCGATGCACCAAGCTCTTTAGGATCCTTTTTTTATGGCTGGCATGGCAGGAATATTCGGATATCCAGAGGATATTTACCAGTAGTAACAAATTTGTAGAATTCATTAGGCGACAGCCTGGCAAGATGCCATTGATACCGCCGGTTGTTGTAATAATCAATGTAGTTATCAATGATGACCTGAACATCAGCAAATGATGTACATTCAGCAAGCTCAGGTTGATATGGTCTTTCATGTGGCCGAAGAAACTTTCCTGTGGGGCGTTGTCCCAGCAGTTTCCCTTGCGTGACATGGATTGGCGCAGTTTTTTGTCATACAGGATATTGATAAATTTGTGGCTTGTATAATGACAACCCTGATCCGAATGGATGATGGTTTCAGCCTGCAGGGACACTCCATGATATTCTACCAGTTTATTGATGGTTTCCAGAACGAAATCAACCTCTAGTGATGGACTGAGCACATAGGACAGTATCTGCTTAGTAAAGGCATCCAGGACAGTAGATAAATAGGCAAATGTGCATTATAGGGCAGATAGGTGATGTCTGTCAGCAGGACGATCCGTGGACCATATGCTTCAAATTCACGTTGAAGCAGGTTATCTGCGACACTGCTGGTTTTAAGGGCTTTTGCCATCCGCCTGTAAGGATTAGGACCTCTATAAGGGCATGACAGATTGAATTTATCCATCAGACGCCGGATCTTTTTGAGATTCATAACCACGGGTGGATCCATGTGAAGAAGAGCCATATAGATGCCTTTTGCGCCTTTGGAATAACCGTGCATTTTATATGCAGTAAGGATTTGTTCAAAGTCCTCTCTGTCCTGCTGTTCCCGCTGCGCTCTTGCCGGGGCGGCATTCAGCCATGCATAATAACCGCTTCTGGAGACTCCGGCCATAGCACAAAGTGTTTTTATGGACATGGTGTTATGACTTTGTTGCATGGTATTGTAGATTATTTCAAAAATACAGGAAGAATCGTTCATGAGCAATGCACCTACTTCCTTGTAGTTCTGATTGAGGAAATTTTTTTTAAGAACTCCATTTCCTGTTTCAGGTAATCTACTTCCTGTTGCAGTTGCTTGATTTTGTCAGCATCTGAGTTGTTTTTTGAACCGGTGTCATCGGAAGCATCAGCAGCTGGTACACTACGAGGCCTGTAGCCTTCGTGAAATTCGCCGTACTTTTTATATTCGGTACGGATGTGATTGGAGATGCTCCATATGCGGCGTTCTCCGATGATACTAATGTCAAAACCGTGATCTTCAAGGATTTTTCTTGGAGAAGTACCAGATTTATATTCTGCCAGAAATATCTCCTTGAATTCCTTAGTAAGATTGATCCTTGTATCAGTAACACTGTAGATATAAGGGTTTTGACGAAGTAACTGTTGTTGTTCCTCAGTAAAAATTTTCTGCTCATGAAATCCTCCATTTCTGTGATTAGAATATCACATTTGGAAGAGGGTGTCCAAGAAAAAGGTGTTACTTAGGGGTGTGTTTATAAACAGGGATACAAATGGTGAGGGTGTCCTAAAAGTAGGTACTACACTAATTCGCGTGTCCACTGTTATGGGTATATTATAATTGCAGAAACATCATTTTTATTAGGGAGGAAGAAAAATGAAAAAGAAAGTAGTTTCATTATTACTCGTAACAACAATGGTTGCCTCACTTGCAGCCGGATGTGGAGACTCATCTTCATCAGGAGATGGCACAGAAAAGACAGGTAAGAAGGTAGAGACAGTAGATGACGGCCATACACTTACAGCCTGGGCTTGGGATCCAAACTTCAATATTCCGGCACTCAAAGCAGCAGCAGAGGATTACAAGAAAAATGTAGATCCTGATTTTGTACTCAATATCGAGGAGCAGTCAGGGTCATCTGACATTGAGACAGCAATTACAACAGCAGGCTCAGCTGGGGATTACAGTACACTTCCTGACATCGTATTATTCCAGGATCACTACTTCCGGCAGTACCATACAAATTATCCTGATGCATGGGTATCAGCAAATGATGCAGATGTTAAGTGGGATGATTTCAGTCAGGAGAAGTTATCATTCTCTACAATCGACGGAGAGCACTTTGGATTCCCTGTTGATAACGGAACAGTAATCTTTGCTTACAGAACAGATCTTCTTGAGCAGGCAGGATACACAATCGATGATATGACAGGTATCTCTTGGAAGGATTTCATCGAGGTAGGTAAGAAAGTATACGAGAAGACAGGAAAATACTTACTTTGCATGGATGGAGACGGAAACGATTTATTCTACATGATGCTTCAGGCAGAGGGTGAGTCACAGTTCAAGGATGGCAAGCCAAAATTTGTAGACAATGCTAAATTAAAAGAAATCATGCAGGTACTTAAGGATATGATCGACAACAATGTTCTTTACCTTGCAAATAACTGGTCAGATTACACAGATCAGGTTATTCAGGGAGACATGGTTGCAGGCGTTATGAACGGAAACTGGATCATTCCTACAATCGAGAAGGTTACAGACAACAGTGGAAAGTGGGAGATTACATCTCTTCCAACACTTGAGGGTGGTGAAGGCTATGCATCAAACGGTGGTTCTTCACTTTACATCACAAGCAACTGCAAGCAGGCAGACCTTGCTAAGAAATTCTTAGCATATACATTCGGTGGCGGATCTTATACAGACAAGGGTGTATCTGAGACATATGACAATGCTCTTAAGAATGGTGGTGTTATCACTACATATACACCTGCAGGCAAGTCAGAGGTTTACAACGAGGGTGTTGAGTATTTCAACAACCAGCCAATTTACGCTAAGATCGTTGAGATGGGTGCAAATGTTAAGATAATCGAGCAGAGCGATTTCCACTACGATGCACGTAAGAAGCTTGCTACAGCACTTATCAATATTACTCAGAATGGTGCAGATATCGATTCAGAGATAAAGACAGCAGAGGATGACCTTAAATTCACAATGGGACTTTAATCTGTTAGCTTGATGGCAAATGTACAGGGAGCCATTAAATGGCTCCCTGTTTTTTCTCAAAGACTTATAGTTAGGAGGCCTTTACAGTGAAAAATAAGAAAAAAGGAATGAGCATAACCGGTAAACAAAGGGCAGCCGGCTGGATGTATCTGGCTCCGGCAACAATACTCATTTTCATAATGAGCTTCTGGCCTATAATCCAGGCTGTTATTACATCCTTTAAAACCGGCTCAAGCGCAAATATGCAGTGGGCAAATCCACTTACTTACAACTACACAAGAATGTTTCAGGATGCGGTTTTCAAGAGATCTATCGGAAACACATTCTTATATTTAATTATCGAAGTGCCAATCATGCTTGTACTGGCAATCTTACTGGCACAGTTACTTAACAATAAGCACCTTAAATTTAAAGGACTTTTCCGTACATGTGTATTCTTACCATGTGCAACATCACTCGTATCATATGCATTGATTTTTAAATCGCTTTTTGCAACACAGGGACTTATCAATACAATCCTTGTTAAACTTGGAATATTAGAGAACAACTTTAACTTCCTTGGTACAGGCTGGAGTGCTAAGATTATTATCATAGTAGCTCTTATCTGGAGATGGACAGGATATAATATGGTGTTCTTTTTAGCAGGTCTCCAGAATATTGAGTACTCTGTTTACGAGGCGGCAAAGATAGATGGAGCAAGCGGCTGGAGAACCTTCTGGTCTATCACGGTTCCTCTTCTTAAACCTACAATTGTTATGACAACTATCATGTCAATAAACGGTACATTACAGCTCTTCGACGAGTCTGTAAACCTGACAAAGGGTGGACCTGCAAATGCGACAATCACCATGTCACATTATATCTATAACGGCTCGTTTGGTGAAGGCGTTGCAAACTTTGGATATGCATCAGCAATGTCTGTTATCGTATTCATCATGGTTGCTATACTGGCATTTATCAATCTGAAAGTAGGTGACAAGCGTGACTAAGAAAAAACATGGATCATCAATACAAAAAAGGCTTATACCTTCATACATTTTTCTTGTAATAGTTTCGTTCATCTCAGTATTTCCGTTTTTCTGGATGATATCGGCAGCGACCAACAAGTCTATTGACATTGCAAGAGGTAGAATTGCATTTGGTGGCTATGCCTTGAGAACTTAAAGAAACTGTTTGCATCACAGAACGTTGCACTTGGAATGAAAAACTCACTTATCAATGCAACAGTTCAGACAATTATAGCACTGCTTGTCTGCTCACTTGCCGGTTACGGCTTTGAGCTCTATCATGACAAGGCAAAGGATAAGCTGTTCTCAGTTTTACTTCTTGCCATGATGATTCCGCAGGTAGCTACACTTATTCCTCTGTTCAAGATGATGTCAAAGCTCGGCTTTATAAATACGGTATGGGGCTTCATGCTCCCGGCTATTTCAACGCCGTTCCTCATCATGATGTTCAGACAGAATTCGAGAAACTTCCCAATCGATATAATGGAGGCGGCACGAATTGACGGACTCAGTGAGATTGGTATTTTCTTTAAGATGTATATGCCTGTACAGAAATCAACATATGCAGCAGCTGCAGTTATTACATTCATGAATGCATGGAACTCATACCTGTGGCCAAAGGTAATCCTCAATAAGCCTGCTGCTATCACAATGCCAATGCTTATTGCAAACCTTGCAGCAGGATATACAGTAGATTACGGTGTACTGATGATGGGCGTTCTTTTCTGCTCCATCCCTACAATGCTCGTATTCTTTGTACTCCAGAAGCAGTTTGCAGAGGGAATTACAGGATCTGTTAAATAAAAGTAAAATAATATTGTTAAAAATTAAGAAGGCAAATAATGTTTATTATTTGCTTCGTCTTATAAGAGGGCTTTGTGTTTAAAACAGACATGTATCAAATAATAAATACAGTAGATAGGAGTGTAAAAATATGAGTGATTTTGATTCAAATATCATTAAGAATCCGGAAATATTTGAGCAGAACAGACTTGCGGCTCATTCGGATCATGTATGCTATAAAAATGAACTGGAGAAAATTAAAGGGAAATCAAGCCTGAGATATGATATGAACGGCTTATGGAAGTTTGCATATGCAAAGAATCAGTCCCTGGCTCCTTGTGGCTTTGAGGCAGCTGATTATGATTGCAAAGGCTGGGATGAGATCAGGGTTCCGGCACATATCCAGATGGAAGGCTATGACGTGCCAATCTATACGAATACCACATATCCGTGGGAGGCTGATGAGTCTATAAAGCCGGGCGAGGTACCTGAGATTTTTAATCCGGTTGCAAGCTATGTGAAGTATTTCACAATCCCTGAGAATATGAAGAACAAGAGGGTGTGTATTTCGTTCCAGGGAGTGGAGAGCGGTTTTGCACTCTGGCTGAATGGACATTATGTCGGCTACAGTGAGGACACATTTGATCCGTCTGATTTCGAGCTGACTGATTATATTGTCGAGGGTGAGAACAAGCTTGCGGTCAGAGTATGGAAATGGACATCAAGCAGCTGGTGTGAGGATCAGGATTTTTACAGATTTTCAGGCATTTTCAGAGATGTATTTTTGTATGCCGTTCCTTGTGCACATGTGGAGGATCTGTCAGTTGTTCCTACACTTAATGATACCTTTGACGAGGGTACACTTAGTGTGTCAATAAAGGCAGATGGTGATGGTATTGCAAGTGTAAAGCTTTATGAGCTGGGCGATTTGTCTGTGGAAAAATATGACAGGGCAAAACTTTTATTGGAAGAGTTTGACATAGAGCTTAGGGATAAGGAAATTTGCGAGGGCTCATGTAATGTGAAAAATCCTCTGTTATGGAGCGCTGAAAAGCCGAATCTGTATGAGGTTAAAATTATAGTTAAAGATACGCATGGAAATGAGATCGAGTTTATCAGCCAGCTGGCGGGCTTCAGAAGATTTGAGATGGTAGACGGACTTATGAAGCTAAACGGTAAGCGTATTGTATTTAAGGGTGTAAACCGCCATGAGTTCAGCTCAATAACAGGCCGTGTGCCAAACCGTGATGAGGTGATAAAGGATATTGTCACAATGAAAAAGAACAATATCAATGCTATAAGAACAAGCCATTATCCTGATGATTCCATGCTCTATGAGCTTTGCGATATTTATGGAATCTATATGATAGCTGAGAACAATCTTGAGAGTCATGGCACATGGGAGGCATATAATAAGGGCTATGTTGACCTTGACTTTGTTGTGCCAAAGGACAAGCCACAGTGGAGAGAAATGATGCTGGACCGTGCCAACTCATGCTATCAGAGAGATAAAAATCATCCGGCAATCCTTATCTGTCATGCGGCAATGAGTCGTTTGGCGGCAAGACAATATATGAGATGTCACAGCTTTTCAGACAGCTTGATAAGCATCGTCTGGTGCATTATGAGGGAGTATTTAACGATAGAAGCTATAATGACACAAGCGACATGGAAAGCCAGATGTATACTCCGGTTGCAGGCATTGAAAAATTCCTGGCAGAGCATCCTGAGAAACCGTTTATCTGCTGCGAATATACACATGCAATGGGAAATTCCTGCGGTGCTATGCATAAATACACAGAGCTTTCTGACCGCGAGCCTAGATATCAGGGCGGATTTATCTGGGATTATATTGACCAGTCAATCTACAAAAAGGACAGATACGGCAAGTGGTTCCTCACATATGGCGGAGATTTCGGCGACAGGCCTACAGATGGAGATTTCAGCGGAAACGGCATCTGTTACGGTGGAGAGAGAGAGGCTTCTCCAAAGATGCAGGAGGTGAAGTTCAATTATCAGAATATCTCGGTTGATTTTGACAGCGACTACATCTTTACAGTTACAAACAAAAATCTCTTTGTAAATACATCGGTTTTTGATGCTTTTGCCATTCTTCTTGCAGATGGTGATGAGGTTTACAGGACAAAGCTTCAGATATCTGTTCCACCGATGGATAGGGCAAGCTATGAGGTGCCGGTGACTCTTAAAAATTCCATGATAGATGTGGAAAAAGAGTACTGTATTGTCGTATCATTTGTATTGAAGGAAAACACCATCTGGGAAAAGGCAGGATATGAGATTGCATTCGGACAGCATATGATAAAGAAGCCTGTAAGTGAGTATTCATGCGACAAATCAGTTGAGCTTGTTGTTGGAAACGGAAATATCCTTGTAAGAGGTGAGAACTTCAAGGCACTTTTTTCAAGAATGAATCTGGGAATGGTTTCATATGTATATGGTGGCATCGAGATGCTTCCAAATACTATCCCACTGCCGAATTTCTGGAGAACACCTACCAACAATGATTCCGGCAACATGATGCCACAGCGCTATGCACAGTGGAAGATTGCCAGCATGTATGTGACCACCAGACAGAATCAGCGCTTTGCAGATACATCACCAAGGGTAGAAAAAAATGATAACAATATCGCCATCACATACACTTATTTCATGCCTACCACACCGCAGAGCTCATGCGAGGTGACATACAGAGTGTTTGGTGATGGAACAATCGAGACAACTCTGTCATATGACCCTGTAAAGGAGCTTGGCGATATGCCGGAGTTTGGCATGATGTTCAAGCTGGATGCCGATTATGATACAGTGAAATGGTACGGACTCGGACCACAGGAGACATACGAGGACAGACAGCATGGCGGAAAGTATGGTGTATACGAGAATAAAGTGGCAGACAATGTCGCAGAGTATCTCGTTCCGCAGGAGAGCGGCAACAAGTGCAGAGTAAGATATGCAAAGGTAATGGATAAGAAGGGCAGAGGCATGCTGTTCTTTGGTGATGAGCTTTCGTTCTCGGCACTGCCATATACACCACATGAGCTGGAAAATGCTGCACATCATTTCGAGCTTCCACCTGTACACTATACTGTTGTCCGTGTGGCAAAGAAGCAGATGGGTGTAGGCGGAGACGACAGCTGGGGCGCACATACTCATCCGGAGTACCTGCTTGATGTCTCAGAGAAAATGGAATTCACATTCTGTTTCCGCGGAATTTAGCATTTTAAGGTTGTCAGGAATATTATTACGCATTTTGAGAGCAGGGACTACTACTGGTACTGCTCTCATGGTGTAAATAAACGATATAAGAATTAAGGAGAATTAAAATGTCAAAGTTTATTAAGGGTATGGATTTATCAACCTTGCTAGAGCTGGAACGCTGCGGAGCAAAATACTACGAGGACGGAAAGGAGAAGGATATTCTTGACATCATGAAGGAGCATGATGTTGACACAATCCGTCTTCGTCTGTGGAACGACCCAAAATCAGAGGATGGTGAGCCTTACGGTGCGGGTAACAATGACCTGGCTGAGACTATTGCTATCGGAAAAAAGGTTACAGATGCAGGCTTTGGAGTGCTTTTGAATTTCCACTACAGTGATTTCTGGGCAGATCCGGGAAAGCAGATTAAGCCAAAGGCGTGGAAGAATTTCGGTGTGGACGAGCTGGAGCAGGCTGTATATGATTTTACACTTGAAAATCTGACAAAGATTATTGAGGCAGGTGTAAATGTCACAATGATTCAGGTAGGTAATGAGCTTTCAAACGGACTTTTGTGGCCTGAGGGAAAGGTACCTAACTACGATAATATAGCAAAATTTGTTAATGCCGGAATACGTGCCTGCCGCAAGGTAAATGCTGATATTCCGATTATGATTCACCTCGATAATGGTGGAAACAATGAGCTTTATGTCAGATGGTTTACAAACTTCATCGAAAGAGGAGAGGAGTTTGAGTATATCGGATTGTCATACTATCCTTTCTGGCACGGCTCACTTGATCAGCTTGAGTTCAATATGAACGATATTGCAAAGCGTTTCAATAAGGACCTTATCATCGCTGAGGTATCCATGGGCTTTACAATGGACAGCTACCAGGAGTACGAGAAGCTTGCTGATTCTGAGCGCAAGGGTTATGCGACAAAACCGGAGCTTGTTGAGAAGATAGATTATCCTATGACTATTGAAGGGCAGGCTGACTTTACAAAAGATTTCTTAAACAGGGTGGCAAATGTGGTGGATGACCACGGAAAAGGATTTTTCTGGTGGGAGCCAGCGTGGATTCCTGTACCGGGCTCAGGCTGGGCTACACCGGCTTCACTTAAGTATATGAATGATCCGGGACCATGCGGCAATGAGTGGGCAAACCAGGCACTCTTTGACTATGATGGAAATGTGTTGCCGGCACTTGATGTTATTAAGTGTTTCAAAAAATAATTACAAAGAATATATGTAATTTTGTTGCATGATTTGATTTGTTATGTTGCATTTTCAGTCGGATGTATTGCAATGTAAAAATGTGCAGTTATAATAGAGTTATAAAGAAAAAACGAAATATTTTAACTATCAATTTAACGCAAATACAATCAGCAAAGGAGAAGAAAAAATGATACAGCAGAACGTATTAGACAAATTCAAGGAGCTTTTTGGAGCAGATGGGGATATCAGAGTATATTTTGCTCCGGGACGTGTAAATCTGATAGGTGAGCACACTGACTACAATGGAGGACATGTGTTCCCATGTGCACTTACCATCGGCACATATATGGCAGCAAGAAAGCGCGATGACAGGAAGCTTCGTTTCTACTCTATGAATTTTGACAATCTGGGGGTGGTTGAGTCATCACTTGATGAGTTTACACCTGATCCGGACGGACTTTGGACAAACTATCCAATGGGCGTTATGTGGGCCTTCGAGGGACGCGGAATGAAGCTTGAAAGCGGTCTTGATATTGTTTTATTCGGAAATATTCCAAACGGCTCAGGACTTTCTTCATCAGCATCTCTTGAGGTGGTTACAGGATATATGTTAAAGGATATTTACGGCTTTGACGTGACAAATCAGGATATTGCACTTATCGGTCAGTATTCAGAGAACAACTACAACGGCTGTAATTGCGGTATCATGGATCAGTTTGCATCTGCAATGGGCAAAAAGGACAATGCAATTTTCCTTGACTGCAATACTCTTGATTTTGAGTATGCACCAATCGTTTTGGACGGTGCAAAGATCGTGGTTACAAACAGCATGGTTAAGCACAGCCTTGTAACAAGTGCTTACAATGACAGAAGAAATGAGAGTGCACAGGCTCTTAAGGATATACAGACAGTATGTGACATCAAGACTCTCGGTGACCTGACAGATGAAGAGTTCGAGGCTCATAAGGATGCGATTAAGGATGAGGTTGCACGTAAGAGAGGCAAGCATGCGGTTTATGAGAACCAGCGTACCATCAAGGCTGTTAAGGCACTGAAGGAAAATGATATCGAGACATTTGGAAAGCTTATGAATGCTTCACATGTATCACTTCGTGATGATTATGAGACATCATGTCCTGAGGTTGACGTACTTGTTGATGAGGCATGGAAGATTCCGGGTGTTATCGGATCACGAATCACAGGAGGCGGATTTGGCGGCTGTACAGTCAGCATAGTAAAGGACGAGGCTATTGATCAGTTTAAGGCAAACCTGACAAAGGCTTATGAAGAGAAGGTTGGAAAGACACCTGAGTTTTATGTTGTTTCAATCGGAGACGGACCTAGCCGTCTGGCATAAAATTAGCAATATGAAATAACAGTAACGGATAAATAGGTTTTTCCCGACAATGATTAAGGAGCATGACATGATTCAGGAGAGAATATTAGAATTAGTAAAATATGGTCTTACAACAGGACTTGTTGACCCTGCTGATGAGGTATACACAGTAAACAGACTTCTCGAGGTACTCGGAGTGGACGATATCGAGGATGAGACATTTGAAAAGGTAGAGGCTCAGCCAGCATGGACACAGGAAGAGGCAGAGGAGAAGCTTGAGGGTATACTCGAGGATATGATGACATACGCATATGACAATGGCATCATGAAAGAAAACAGCATTGTATACAAGGATCTTTTTGATACAAAGCTGATGGGCTGCCTTGTAAATGCACCAAGTGTGATCAGAGCTCGCTTTAAGGATTTATACGACAATGAGTCTTCACTTGCGGCAACCGATTATTTTTACAAATTAAGCTGTGACAGCAATTATATCAGAAGACAGCGCATAAAGAGGGATATGAAATGGACCACAGACACAGAGTATGGCACATTGATGTGACAATCAATCTCTCAAAGCCTGAGAAGGATCCAAAGGCAATTGCTGCTGCTAAAAATGCTAAGCAGAGCGCATATCCAAAGTGCCAGCTTTGTAAGGAAAATGAGGGCTATGCAGGCCGCGTAAACCATCCTGCAAGAGAAAACCACAGAATTATCCCTGTTACAATAAATAACAGCCAGTGGTTTTTCCAGTACTCACCATATGTATACTACAATGAGCACTGTATCGTGTTCAATTCAAAGCATACACCGATGAAAATCGAGCGTGCCACATTTGGAAAGCTGCTTGATTTTGTGACACAGTTTCCACATTATTTTGTAGGCTCAAATGCAGATCTGCCAATCGTTGGAGGTTCTATCTTAAGTCACGACCATTTCCAGGGCGGACACTATACATTCGCTATGGCAAAGGCTCCGATAGAGAAAGAAATTACATTCAAGGGCTACGAGGATGTCGAGGCAGGTATCGTAAAATGGCCTATGTCTGTTATCAGAATCAAGTCAGCAGACAGGGATAAGCTTATTGACCTTGCAGATAAGATTCTTCTTGCATGGAGAGGCTATACAGATGAAGAAGCATTTATTTTTGCAGAGACAGATGGAGAGCCACACAACACTATCACACCTATAGCAAGACGTCGTGACGGAGACTATGAGCTTGACCTTGTGCTCAGAAACAACATCACCACAGAGGAGCATCCGCTTGGAGTATATCATCCGCATGCCCACCTTCATCACATAAAGAAGGAGAATATCGGACTTATCGAGGTAATGGGACTTGCAGTGCTTCCGGCCAGATTAAAAGGTGAGATGGCAGAGCTTAGGGATGCAATCCTTACAGGAAAGGATCTGCATTCGACTGAGACTCTTGCATCACATGCTGACTGGGCTCTTAAGTTTATGTCTAAGTATGATAAGATTGATGAGTCTAATATTGATGGTATCATCAATGAGGAGATTGGACTTGTATTTAAAGAAGTGCTTGAGTGTGCAGGAGTGTACAAGTGCACTGATGAGGGACGTGCAGCGTTCCAGAAATTTATAGATGCGGTAAACTTATAATATATTTTTTATAAAACTTGCCCCAGCGTCCATGCTGGGGCATTGTTGTATATGGACATAATTCTAACTGCTTCTAAGCTGCTTCGTAAAGCTCAATATATAGTATGTTCGCCGGTGCTTTCCTTAGGTTGTGAAATAAATTAATTTTTAAATACACTATTAAATACATCATTGGTAATGACTTTTTTACTAAAGACTTGTAACTTGACTAGATTTTGCTTTCTGCAATTTATGCAGGCAGTGGATGAATGCAGGCACCAGGAAGGCATCTGCGAGAATCCATGCGAGTGGGCTTGCAAAGCAGGCGGCAGAAAAGCCGAATATCGGTACAAATACAAGTCCAATGAGTGAACGCGCAATCATTTCTGCTACTCCTGCAAACATCGCAAAGCCGGAAAAACCCATGCCCTGTATGGTGAAACGGACTGTGTTTACCAGAACGAGCGGGATGTAGAAAAATGCATTTATCAGCAGAAACTGATGAGCCTGTACGACAACCTCTGTTTCGCTTGGTGATACAAACAGGTAAATCAGATAGTTGGCTATAAACGGCAGTGCCACAAAAATCAAAACCGAATAGATCGATCCTATCACTGAGGCTGAAATAAGCCCCTTCTTTACACGTTCAAATTTGGTTGCACCGACATTTTGTCCACTGTAGGTGGCCATTGTGGAGCCGAGTGCGTCAAATGGACACACCATAAACATTGAAATACGGCTTGCAGCGGTCATTGAGGCAACTGCGATGGAGCCTAAGCCGTTTACGGCAGTCTGCAGTATGACGCCGCCTATAGCGGTTATCGAATACTGAAAGCCCATAGGAAGTCCCATGACCATCAGATTTCTGACATATGAAGAGTCAAGCTTCAAATCATTTCTGCTTACATGCAGCAGAGGTACATTTTTTGCTATGTAAATGATGCACAGCACTCCTGATATACCCTGTGACAGTACGGTTGCAAAAGCCGCTCCAAACACGCCCATGTTAAATACCAGAATGAAAAGTAAATCAAGACCGATATTTAGAATAGCCGCGATTATAAGGAAAATAACAGGTATGACCGAGTTGCCGAGAGATCTCAGATATCCTGACAGCAGATTGTACAGTATTGTGGCAGGAATGCCTGCAAATATGACAATCAGATACTGGTAAGCGAGGTCGTAAATGTCGCTTGGCGTATTCATCCAGGTCAGAATGTGACCGCAGAGAAGCACAGTGAGTGCCGTCATGATTATTGCGATAATTACAGACACAATTCCTGCATTTCCTACATATTTTTTAAGTCCTTTTTCATCCTTGGCACCAAAGCGCTGGGCTATTGGAAGTGAAAAGCCGGCACACACACCCTGCAGAAGCCGATGATGAGAAAGCAGATGCTTCCGGTAGAGCCGACTGCGGCTAAGGCCGAAACACTTAGAAAACGGCCGACGATTATTGTATCCATAAGGCTGTAAACCTGTTGAAAAAGCATTCCGAGAAGCAACGGAAGGGAAAAGCCCAGAATGAGCCCGGTAGGAGAACCTACAGTGAGATCCTTTGAATTATTTTTAGTCATTATTTATAATCCCCCTTGATTAAAAATAGATAAAAATATATATAAAAAATAGTGATTAAGTGTAATATACAACCTTTACAAACATAAGTAAATGAGGTAAAGTAAAATTGTTAGCATTTTTTTGGGTGCATATTTTAAAGTGAATAAAAACGCTGATTTTATGTTTGATATCATGTTTTTTTGAGAAGAAAATTGAATAATTAGTAAATATGTATGGGCTGACATATAATTAAATTTGGAGGAAAAGAATGAGAGACTGGGAAAATAACATTCGAAAGGTTGTACCTTATACACCGGGAGAACAGCCAAAGAATACCTGTGTTATTAAGTTAAATACAAATGAGAATCCATATCCGCCAGCGCCGGGAGTGAAGGAGGTTTTAAGTAATTTCAATACAGATGATTTAAGACTGTATCCTGATCCAAGGTTGATAAGCTGGTAAATGCAATTGCGGATTTCTATAAGATAGACAGCTCGAAGGTGTTTGTCGGAGTTGGCTCTGATGATGTACTTGCCATGATTTTCATGACATTTTTCAATTCAAAAAAGCCGATACTGTTTCCTGACATTACGTATTCATTTTATGATGTGTGGGCAGATATGCTTCGAATCCCTTATGAGCAGCTTCAATTGTCTGATGATTTTTCAATAGTACCGTCAGATTACTATAAGGCAAACGGCGGAGTAGTATTTCCAAACCCTAATGCTCCGACAGGAAAGCTCATGCCTCTTGATGAGATAGAGGATATAATAGAGCACAATCAGGATGTAATTGTCGTGGTAGATGAGGCATATGTAGATTTTGGCGGGGAGAGTGCGTTGCCGCTAATTGACAAATATGATAATGTCATAGTGGTACAGACATTCTCAAAATCACGCTCGCTGGCAGGCTCAAGAGTTGGTTTTGCCATGGCAAGTCCTGTGCTTATCAAGTATTTGAATGATGTGAAATATTCGTTCAACTCATATACAATGGACAGAATCACAATCGAAGCAGCTACAGCAGCGATAAAAGACAGAGCATACTTTGAAGAAACCACAGCAAAGGTTATAAAGACACGTGAGTGGACAAAGACAGAGCTTAAGAGGCTTGGCTTTACATTCTGTGACTCAAAGAGCAACTTTATATTTGCAAAGCCTGCAAATGTTTCTGCAACAAAGCTTTTTGAGGACCTTAAGGCAGACAATATATTTGTCAGACATTTCAGCTCACCTGAGCGAATCAACGACTATCTGCGCATATCCATAGGAACTGATGAGCAGATGCATACACTAATTAAATTTTTGGAGAATTATTCATGTTAAAAAAATATATTTACATCTTTTTAATTTCAATGATACCACTTATTGAACTCAGAGGAGCAGTTCCGGTTTCACAGGTGATGGGGCTGCCGATAGTGCCATCATTTATCGTTTGTATCATTGCAAATATGCTTCCGGTACCAATTATTTATCTTTTTGCAAGAAAGGTTCTCATCTGGGGAGCAGACAAACCAATTATTGGAAGGTTCTTCAGCTTCTGCATTGAAAAAGGAGAGAAGGGCGGCAAGAAGCTTCAGGCAAAGGCCGGAAGAGGTCTGTTTGTTGCACTTTTACTTTTCGTAGGTATCCCACTTCCGGGAACAGGTGCATGGACAGGAACACTTGCGGCAAGTATCCTTGATATGGATTTCAAGTCAACAGTTGCCGCTGTCATGCTTGGAGTACTGCTTGCAGGCATGATTATGATGATAGTAAGTCTGGCAGGTGTGACTATATTCCTGTAGAATTTATGGGGAGCTTTCTTCGTCCTTTGTTAAACAGTACAAATCCGACCACCAGTGAAACAATTGTAACAGCAATCACAATTACAAAGATCACTACACTATTACCGGGATCCGGGAAAAATCCTGAGAGTGTGCCCCAAAGGTTGAAAAGCAGATGAAGCCCTATAGAGTAGTAAATCGAGCCACCGCGTTCGCAGACATATCCGAGCACGATGCCAAGTGCAAAGGCATATATGCCTGAATCCAGTTGAGATGGAACAGTCCGAAAAGTGCAGCCTGTATCAGATTGGCAAGAGCAAATGGCAAAGCTTTCTGGCACAGCGCATGGTCACACCGCGGAATATAAGCTCCTCACAGATTGGCGCCAGTATGACAGAATAAAGGACGGTCACAAAGGTTGTATCTGTGATGCCTGATGTTTCAAAAAGCTCATTGTACTGCTGCAGCCAGTCGGGACGGATGTAGCCGGTTAAGTTTGCTATGAAATTGGCAGCAAACTGTGTACCCGGCACGAGTATGACGATTGCCACTAGCATCATGGGATTGAAGGTTTTCTTAGGGGATGGAAGAAAATTACCTTCGTATCTGGCATAGTACCACATGCCAAAAATCGCAATGGTAATGAGTGCATAGATGACCATAATCATCATGTTAAAATTCACGGAGGTAAATGTCTTTTCAATGCGGTCAGATACGTTTGCAGACGGAAAAGCAAGCTTTCCGACAAAACCCTGTCCAAATACTCCCATGCCAATCATAAAGAATAAGGCGATAGTCTGAATTGCCTCAACTGCAAGCAGTGGGACAAATGTGTAAAAGAAATATCCTATTTTTTTCATTTTCAATTTACTCCATTCTGATTTATTAGGCGATAGTAACATTAGTATAACATATCGGAATTTAATTGCAAGAAAGCTGTTTACTTTAAAACTTTAATATGTTAAAATTAAAAGTAAATAAATCGCATGAAAAAGGAGAACACGATGAGCAAGAATCTTAAAACAGAAGCAGTAGACCATTTGTTTGATGCTATTTTGTGTCTCAAGGATAGAGCAGAGTGTTATACATTTTTTGAGGATGTTTGTACTGTAAATGAGCTTTTTTCTCTATCACAGAGATTTGAAGTGGCAAAGATGCTTAGAGAGCAGAAGACATATCTTGATATAGCAGAAAAGACCGGGGCTTCCACAGCCACAATCAGCCGTGTGAACAGATCATTAAACTACGGCAACGATGGATATGATATGGTTTTTTCACGCATGGAGGATGGCTCTGACAAAGAGGATTAGTTTATCATAGGGGGAAAGAAAAACAGGCTCATTAATTTGAGCCTGTTTTTTTACTTTCCTTTCCAGAATGTGTATTCTCATGGGAAGAAGCCTCTTTTTCCTCATTTAGATTGTCAATCATGCGCTCAATCAGCATTTTCTTGATGTAGACATCAAAGCTCAGCATGCAGATAAAGCTGAATGTGTGAAGAAATTTCTGATCCTCATCAGGAAAATCCTCAAATGTCTCACCGGCAATCTTGTATTTCTTGCCGAGATCCTTTAGGAGCTTCTGCGATTCCTCCGCCTCTAAGCTGAAAACCTCAGTATAGACATCCTGCATCGTAAATCCGTCATCATTGCCGAAATACTTCTCGGTAAGCGGATTAAGATTGAGCGGATATCGTTGATGCTCAATATATTTTTGAAATAATATATAAAAAGCAGTGTGAGCACATGCTCCTTAGAATACTTTTTCTTGTCCGGAGAAGGGAGCAGATTGTTTTTGGCATAGTTGTTTATCATTGTCTTGGTAAGGATTTTGTCGCTTTCATAGCGCTTTGATGCAGCGAGCTGCTCGTCCATGAAGGTTGTGACCTGATCCATGTACAGATCAATGTTTGGTATATCCTCCGGCTTTATGTAATCTATTGATTTAAGCTGTTTTAATAATTCTGATAAAAATTCTTTAACGTCATTCTCCATATCATCACCTCAGACTTCTATTATATAGTATTGAAAACTATATGACAAGTTTTTTTTGAATTTTCTCATATTGGGTTGTACAAAACATATGTTTGTGGTATGCTGTAGATAAATTATTTTTGTATTTATGGTTTGTGTGCCTGTAATAAGACTGGAGAATTGAGAGGAAAACAGATGAACTTAGATATGTTGAATGAACAGCAGAGGGAGGCCGTTTTGACCACAGAGGGACCGCTTCTTATTTTAGCGGGGGCAGGCAGTGGCAAGACCAGGGTTCTTACATACAGGACTGCCTACCTGATAGATGAGTGTGGCGTCAATCCTTACAATATCATGGCAATCACCTTTACAAACAAGGCTGCGGGAGAGATGCGTGAGCGAATTGATGATATGGTGGGCTATGGTTCGGAAAGCATATGGGTTTCTACATTCCATTCGACATGTGTGCGTATACTGCGCAGGTATATTGACAGGCTGGGATATGACACGAACTTTACCATATATGATGCTGACGACCAGAAGGCTCTGATGAAGGACATCTGCAAGCGTCTTGAGATAGACACCAAGATGTATAAGGAAAAGATGTTTTTAAATGTCATTTCATCTGCAAAGGATGAGATGATTGATCCGATAGAGTTTGAAAACCGTTTCACAGGTGACTTCGTGAAGCGCAAGCAGGCACTTGTATACAAGGAGTATCAGAATGCCCTAAAGCAGAATAACGCACTCGATTTTGATGATTTGCTTGTGAAGACAGTAGAGCTTTTTAAGCTGGATAAAGAGGTGCTGGATTACTATCAGGAGCGCTTCAGATATATCATGGTGGATGAGTATCAGGACACAAACACCGTGCAGTTTGAGCTTATCAGGCTTCTTGCCATGAAGTATAAGAATCTGTGTGTGGTGGGTGATGATGATCAGTCCATTTACAAGTTCAGAGGTGCCAATATCTACAATATCTTAAACTTTGAGAAGCATTTTGAAGATGCAAAGGTCATAAAGCTTGAGCAGAATTACAGGTCTACACAGAATATCCTAGATGCCGCCAACAGCGTCATTTCCAACAACGTGGGTAGAAAGGACAAGCGCCTTTGGACTGACAATGGAGCCGGAGACAGGATTACATTTGAACAGCTTGAGAGTGGCTTCGAGGAAGCGGATTATGTGGCGCGTTCGATAGCGAGACTCGTGAGAAAGGGTGAGGCACGCTATAAGGACTGTGCTGTGCTTTACCGAACCAACGCACAGTCGCGTCTTTTCGAGGAAAAATTTATTGCTGCCAACATCCCATACAAGATTGTCGGCGGCGTGAATTTCTATGCCAGAAAAGAGATAAAGGATATCCTTGCATATTTAAAGACTATTGACAATGGCCATGATGACCTTGCGGTAAAGCGAATAATAAATGTGCCAAAGCGCGGCATCGGAGCCACGAGCATCAATAAGGTGACAGACTATGCCTTGAGAAGGGGATAGATTTCTATACGGCACTGCGCTACGTCGATGAGGTGCCGGGCATGGCGAGGTCAGCAGGCAAGATAAAGCCGTTTGTGATGTTTATACAGTCACTTCGTGCGATAGCGAGATGGATTCGGTTTCGCAGCTCATACAGGCAATAATCGATGAGACCGGCTATGTCGATGAGCTGAAGGCAGAGGGCACGGATGAAGCAGAGCAGCGTATTGAGAATATTGATGAGCTTATAAACAAGGCTGTTGATTACGAGCAGGGGGAGGAGAATCCTACTCTCAGTGGCTTTTTGGAGGAGGTAGCGCTTGTAGCCGATATAGACGGTCTTGACGAAAACAGCGACTATGTGGTTCTTATGACTCTGCACAGTGCTAAGGGACTTGAGTTTCCGAATGTGTATCTGGCGGGCATGGAGGATGGTCTTTTCCCAAGCTATATGTCAATCACTAGTGATGATGCGGCAAGCGAGATAGAGGAGGAAAGGCGTCTTGCCTATGTTGGTATCACGAGAGCCAAGGAGCATCTGACCATCACATCTGCACGTATGCGCATGGTGCGTGGAGAGACACAGTTCAACAAGGTATCGCGATTTGTGAAGGAGATTCCACGCGAGCTTATGGCAGGCGAGGTTTATGAGCCAAAGCGCCGTGATGATGACCTTGAAAGAAATTCGCAGAGCACGTACAGAAAGGCTAAGGAGGCCTTCAAAAAGACGCTACATACGGCACAGAGTATGCAACCACCTTTAATACACAGCGTACAAGGACACCTGTCTATACACCTGTGAGCAACCAGAAGTCTTTTGCCAGTGCCAATACCACCGGAGGCCTTTCATATAAGGTAGGAGACAGAGTATCGCACATCAAGTTTGGCGCGGGAGAGGTCATGGCAATTGTAGAAGGCGGCAGGGATTATGAGGTCACTGTGGACTTTGACAAGGCTGGTACCAAAAAGATGTTTGCTTCATTTGCCAAATTGAAAAAAATTGACTAAAATTATTGTAATTTTTATAGGAAAATTGGATATAATATGCTATAATGGATTTAACAAATAGCATTTGACAATTACTTTTGGAAAAGGAGCGGATTGAATTATGAGTAAAGTTGAAGAATTATTAAAGGACAACAAGCTTGCAGAGAAGCTCAGCATGGCAAAGCTTAATGACCTTCTCAAAAAAGAAGAGGAAGACAAGAAGCCTTCCAAGGCTGTTATCATATTTGCCATCATTGGTGTATTAGTTGCAGTTGCAGCAGCGGCATATGGTATCTACAGATTTTTCACACCGGATTATTTAGATGATTTCGATGATGAGTATGATGATGAATTCGATGATGATTTCTTCGAGGATGAAGACGATGATGATGCTGAAGAGGAAAAAGAGGCACCAAAGACTAAAGAAGAGAAATAATCGTTTTTAGATAATGGGGGCTACATATGTAGTCCTCATTTTTCTTTATGTGTGAAGCAAGGCATTTGCAGTCAGGCATACAAAGGAATAATAAAGTATAAAGAGAGATAAGAATTACATGAAAAAAGGATTTAGAGGAACAGGAACCGTAGAAAGAGTAGACTTCCCAAACAAGGGAATAGCCGTTACAGATGACGGCGAAAGAGTAATTGTGAAAAATACAATTCCGGGACAGAAGGTGGAATTTGTTGTAAATAAAGTAAAGCATCAAAGAGCAGAGGGCAGACTCATGGAGGTAATTGAGAAATCGCCTCTGGAGACAGAAGAGCCATGTCCTCACTTTGGAATGTGCGGGGGCTGTACATATCAGACAGTGCCTTACGAAAAGCAGCTTGATATGAAGCTTACCCAGGTGAAAAAGCTCATTTCGGATGCCATCGGCACTGAGGAAGAGTCAGGATATGAGTTTATAGGGATACATGGAAGTCCTAAAAAGAGCGAATACAGAAACAAGATGGAATTTTCCTTCGGTGATGAGTATAAGGATGGCCCTCTTGCGCTTGGCATGCACAAAAGAGGAAGCTTTTATGACCTTGTGACAGTATCGGACTGTCAGATAGTGGATGAGGATTTCAGGACAATATTAAAGGTAACACTTGATTATTTTTCAAAAAACAATATCCCATATTTCCACAGAGCAACACACAAGGGCTACCTGCGGCATCTGCTTGTCAGAAAGGCAACAAAAACCGGTGAAATCATGGTCGACCTTGTCACCACCACACAGACAGAGGGCTTCAACGAGGAGGAGCTGCTCGCTGGCTTTAGATATGAACTTTTGACCAGGCACTATGACGGCAGATTTAAGGGCGTTTTACACACAAAAAATGACACCGTGGCAGATGTGGTCAAAAACGAGGGCACAGAGGTGCTCTACGGAGATTCATATTTCTACGAGGAACTCTTAGGTCTGAAATTCAAAATCACACCATTCTCATTTTTCCAGACCAACTCACTCGGAGCGGAGGTGCTCTATGAGACAGCGAGAGAGTTTATCCTGGGAGATGACAAGGATTCGCTAAACGGTAAAACAGTCTACGACCTCTACAGCGGAACCGGCACCATCGCGCAGCTTATGGCACCGGTGTGTAAGGAAGTAGTAGGTGTCGAAATAGTTGAGGAGGCAGTTTGCGCAGCAAAGGAAAATGCAGCTCTTAATGGTCTTGATAACTGTAAATTTATCGCAGGTGATGTCCTCAAGGTGCTTGATGAGATAGAGGAAAAACCGGATTATATAATTCTTGATCCACCACGAGACGGTATCCATCCGAAGGCTATCGGGAAAATCATAGAGTATGGTGTTGAGAATATGGTTTATATTTCATGTAAACCTACAAGCCTGGCAAGGGATTTGCAGATATTTATGGACAGAGGGTATAGAGTGGAGAAGATATGCTGCGTGGATATGTTTCCGAATACCGTGCATGTGGAGACGGTGGTCTTGCTTTCCAAGGGAGAGATCGACTCGAAAAAGGTTCGGGTTGAGTTCTCTTTGGAAGATATGGATATGTCCGAGTTCCAAGATGGAGCAACCTATCCGCAGATCAAGGAGTATGTTTTGGAGCATACCGGGTTAAAGGTTTCCAACCTTTATATTTCTCAGATAAAGAGAAAATGCGGACTGGAAGTCGGCAAGAACTACAATCTGCCGAAGTCCGAGGATTCCAGACAGCCACAATGCCCACCGGAGAAGGAAAAAGCAATCCGAGAAGCATTCAAATATTTTGGGATGATCTAACATCCAGCAAAATGGAGGTTTCTTATGGATAGATTGATTTCTTGTGAGTTCAACATGGATAACGCCTGTGTGGAGCTGAAATTCCTTGATGGCAGCATGATTTCTATTGATACCATCGCAGTGGAGAACGAGGTTGCCGACAATATGTATCAGCGGTCAGAACTGGACTATCTGATCTACAATGATCCGATTGGATATGCTGATTTGATACTGAACGGTAATCCCGAAACCTATTTGAAAACTGTAACTGAATACAAACCGCTTGATAGCTAACCAACACTTTGCCCGTGGGAAAAATTCTGCGGGCAATTTTTTTGTATCTTTTCTGTGAACTCTATTGATTTTGGCTGTCTAATGTGGTAGACTATGTGCGAAGTCTAATGGTGTAGACAAGGAGGGCGTGAATATGGATTTTCCGAAGATTCACGAAAGTGAATATCGTTTTTGTTTGATTATGTGGGAGCATGAGCCGGTTACTGCTGTCGAGCTTGTAAAGCTGTGCAGGATCAACTCGGATGGAAAAGGACTACGACTTATACCGTTATCAAGCGTCTTGGAGAGCGTGGTGTGCTGAAGAACGACAATGGCACTGTTACTTCTCTCGTTTCCAAAGATGAAGCCCAGGCGTGTGAGATCGATGAACTGGTTGAGAAAAAATTCGAGGGTTCTCTGCCTGCCTTTATCGCTGCTTTTACAAAGCATCAGGCTATGTCCGAAGATGAGCTTGATGAGGTACAGCGCATGATCGACCGCATCAGGAAAGGAGGTTCACAATGAACGAACTCTTTTTGAAAATTATCAACATGAGTATATCTGCAAGCTGGCTTATCCTGGCTGTGCTGATACTCAGGCTTGTTTTGAAGAAAGCTCCCAAGTGGTCAATGTTCTGCTTTGGGGTATCGTGGCTGTCAGATTGATTTGCCCGCTCTCTTTTGAGAGCGCATTAAGCCTTATCCCAAGTTCAGAAACAATTCCGTTGGATATTGAAATGGCGGCCAAACCCACAATAGACAGCGGTGTTCCGGCGATCAATAGTGTGGTCAATCCTGTTCTATCCTCATTTGCCCCACCACAGCATGTATTGACGAGTGCAAACCCGCTTCAGATTTGGATTCCGATTTTGAATATTATCTGGTTGATTGGTGTCGGCGCCCTTCTCTTGTATACCGCAGTTAGTTATTGGCGCCTATGTCGTAAAGTGGATACCGCTGTTCGCTACAAGGGCAACATTTTCCAGAGTGAGAATGTAAGTTCTCCGTTTGTCCTGGGCATTATCAAACCGAGAATCTATCTCCCGTTCAACATGAATGGTCAGGATCTGGAGCACGTTGTTGCCCACGAACAGGCGCACATTCGCCGCAAAGACCATTGGTGGAAGCCTCTTGGTTTTCTCCTGCTGACGATTCATTGGTTCAATCCTCTCATGTGGTTGGCTTATGTTCTGCTGTGTCGTGACATTGAGCTTGCCTGCGATGAAAAAGTCATCAAGGAACTTGGCAATGAGCAGAGAGCCGATTATATGCAAGCACTTGTTGCCTGTAGTGTAAACCGCCGCATGATCGCCGCTTGTCCTCTTGCCTTTGGCGAGGTAGGTGTAAAGGAGCGCGTGAAGTCTGTGATGAATTATAAGAAGCCTGCGTTCTGGGTTATTATTATTGCAGTCATTATTTGCGTGGGCGTTGCGGCCTGCTTCCTGACGAATCCTAAACAAGACCGCTATACATTGCGAATTGTTGTTCCCGCAGGAAGTCAAGAGGAATTTGTATATACGGAGGAGGAAGTCAGCACAGTCAGAAATTCAATCAAAATATGGTCTGGTGATGGATTGGGTGATACAGAAGTTCTTTTGTTCCCCGTTAATAAAACAGCAGAAACCGGATACACAGCCACTTATCTTACGCATGGTATGTCTGTGGAATTTGATGCAGAAAATGATACGTGGTTTAAGATTGGTGTGAATATGCAGAACCCCACCAATGAGGACATTATTGTTTATGTTGAAGTAGAAAATGTAGAAGTGCGTATTGTGGACGAGATAAATTCCGTAATAGAGTGGTTTGATTACCTTGAAACCCCTGATGAAATGAAATGGGACGGTAGTCTTGAAATCAGCCTCACCGAGTTTCCAGATGTGACCTTCCGTTGGACTTACGGAGAGATGCTGGCTGTTAAGGGTAGTAAAAGCACTTCACTTTATACGGGGATGCCAATCTGGAACGCCTATTTCTGCGACCTCACTGGCGACGGTTTGCCTGAGTTGTGTTCTTCAATCAGTTGGGGCTCAGGCATGATTGACAACCGTGTCATTATCTATGACTATGCAAACGGAGTAAGCTATGAGCTGTCTGACAGAGGGTATTTTGATTTCACTCTCAGACAGGATCATCAAGATGGCCGCTTGTATGTAGATAAAACAAAATATCATACTGATGAACTGGTAGAAACCGGCCGACTGGTTTTCAAGAATCATTGCATTCAGATTGAAGGTTTTTCCAACGAAGCGCATCAGGTGTTCCAAGCTGAAATTCTGGAAATTCATAATGGCAATTATCTTGTGAAGCCTGTTGAAGGTAGCTGGGAATTGAGTAGTGCAGACCGAATTGAAGTGTCGATCAGAAATGTGCATCCATCACCGGAACCTGAAATCGGAGATGTGATCGAAATTGAATACGCTGGTGAAATCCTTGAAACCTATCCTGCACAAATTGCAGATGTTTATGGTATCAAGGTTATTGAGAAAAACAAAGGCTTTACCCATCTGGCAAACGATGATTAGAAAATCACAAATATCGAATAATTAGTTTCAAGCAGATAAACCGCTGCAATTCTCATTCCAAAGGGGGGATGAATGTTGTAGCGGTTTTTTCTTTTTATGGTTCAAATGCCAGCATTGTTTTCGTTGGCAGTTTCTCGTTTTCACAGTTCAGAAGATACGCTATCACCTTGTTCGCAAAGCGATTTGTTTTCATGGTATCCCAATCAGCAAGCCGGATGATCTCTGCTGTGCCGTTCTCAAAATCCAATGATATTTCGCCCCATTCGCCGTCGCAGTCTGCTTGGTATTCGTAGATTGCGGCGGCGATTTTCTTTTTGCGCTTAGTTTTGGATTTCTGTTTTAACCGGACAGCATGGATTGCATCCTCGGCAACCAGAAGTTCCGTCAGTTTGTCTACTGCTTTCCGATAGGCTCGTTCTGCACCGCTGGCTGTGCTGCCCTCAAACATAACCGCCAGTTCTTCAAAGGTGGGGCGGTCTTTCCATGAGCCGACACGCCCACAGGTCATGCAGATCGCAAGACGCTTTTCAAGCAAGGTCTGTTCCCGGTAATTCAGTTTCTCAAATGCCCGCTGCACCTTTTCTGCTTGTATGCCGTTCCAGAGGATGTCGGTATAGTTCCAGCTATCGTCAAGGGCAACATCTTCGCCTGTTTCCTCGCCATCCTCGTCTGTTACATAGAACAGTTGCTGATTGCGGATGCCACGGACAACTTTCAGATATTCTTCCGCAAGGGCAAGCTCGCAGTTGTACTTCTTGGAAAACTCGCTGACCGCATCCTTGGTGTTATGGTACAGCCATGCCATTGACCGCACCATTTTGTAATTGGTCAAAGAGGACACCGACCATTTTTCTTCGCCCATGCGGAAACGGAGCATAGCATCCCGGATAAACGGGAAAATGTAGGTAGCATACTCTGCACCCTTGGCAGGATCATAGTCCATCAGCTTTTGGAGCATTTGCTCCCGACAGGAGAGCTTTATATCTATAAAACGGTCTGTGTCATACAAATCGCCGCCATCCACGCCGAGAAAGAATTTGATGCGCTTGTTGAGCTGCGGTTCGTAGTGGTGCAGGAAGAACGAAAAATAAAGCAAATTCTTTTCCTGCAAGGCAGACAGAATATGTTCATTTGGATTGCTAACCGCTGGCGGTTCCGGCTCCAGTTGGAAGATGCGCTCTGCCACATAGGGAATGATGCCATCACCGTATGGATTGACAGCGTGTTTCGGTATGTATCCGGTCATATTCCATGTAAAATCATTCAGCATAGCGCACCTCCTTCCAGTTTAGTAATACTCATAAATATCCCGTGGTCAACTAATGGGTTATTTATTACTTTATTTTCTTTAACATACGGTGATAAATAGGTGCATTTGGTGCAGGAGTTGTGATTGGGACCAGAAGTCCCTCTTTGATAAATTGTTCCACACGCAAAGCAATCCACCCATCACCGATCCCTAATGGATTCTTTCCAAGAACCTGTCCAACAAGCACGCTTTCCTTAAACTCGTCGTCCAGTGTATCCAATTCTCGAAGAATAAATGTATCATACAGAGTTTCTGATACGCTGACCAGTTTGCCGTTTATAACAGCACGAAGAGGAGAATTTTCCTGTTGGAGTTCTCTCCAGCGGTTAGCCAAACTACGAAGGTAATTTGTTGGCAACTTCTTTCCAAGAGATGCCATCCGTCCCAAGTGATAAGGTTCAACTTCTCCCCAACCGTTATACTGGACAATGCATCCATCTGGTCTTGTTTCCCACATTGGAAGCTCCACAATGGTAACATCCAATTTTTCAAAGCCGATTGGTCGTAGTTGTTCCAGAAGCCAATACAATCCGCACACATCATCTGGTTCTCGTCCGACCCAAACACGAATCGGCTCTCCGTTTTGTGCTTTTTCCAGTAGCGTAGCATAGTTCTTTCGGGATGTATTGAGAAGTTCAGTTACGATTTCAGATGCCATATCGGGCAGTATGCTTAGTAGCAAAGATAATGCCGACTCACGCTCCAAACAAATTCCTGCTTCGGAGATGTTGCCCACAGACAATGCCAACGGAAGATTAACTATGTCCTTACGATTTCCCTCCAACGGTATAGCATTCTCCCAACCAGAACGCTCCCGTTCTTCTGCTTGATGCTGGAACTTTTCTATTTCTTCTTTTGAAACTGTCCCATCAGAGATAATTACACTGGTTGCTCCGCCTAAAAAACCCTTATGTCCAATCGCAACCGCCATAGTCCCTGCGGCACTGTCGCTAAATACTACTTCTAACATAACGTTGCTCACCTCTTAGCTAAATTCAAATTCTTTTTAGTGCTTCTTTCTTCAAAGCCGCCTGTCCCATTTCTTTTTCATAATCGCCCTTGGCATAAGCGACATTGCTCAATGCCTGGAGCATCTTATCTTTTGCCAGCTTTTTCATGACCTCCGCAAGATCTTCATCCAGAGTACCACGCTTTATATAGCGGTTTATGGTATTCAGCCGCTTCTCATAAATCTGTTTCAGCGGATGATCGTCCGCAAGTTCCCTCTGTTCTCGCCCTTTCAGATTGCCGATCTGCCGACAGGTGCGGTGCAGCTTGTCCACCGGTGCATAGCCACCGCAGTATTTGGTGTGCCTTGCGTTGGTGGTCAGAAACCACTTGCCGCAGATCCGGCATTTCTTCGGTGCATGACCAACACATAAGCCCTCAAAAAGATCAGACCGGAACATCCCTACAAAGGATACATAGTGCATCCGCTTGACCAGCTTCGCAACTTTTTCGCCGGGACGGATGACGGATACATACTGAACGGAATTGTTCAGGGTAGACATCCAGCATTGCCTTCCGTGATGGAAAACTCCGGCGGGAAATAGCTGCCGAACATTTTTGCAAAACCCTCTGCGGTGCGGTCTGCTTCGTTGCCGTCTGTTTTTTCTGCAAAATCAAGCATGGCCGTTTGGTATTCCCCAAGGGAGTATGCCAGATGCCCGAAAACTGCGGTATAGCGTTGGAGCATCATCGCATCGGTAAAGTTCTGGATTTCTTCAAATTGCAAAGAATTGGTTGCGGCTTTTATGGCAAACTCCACATATTTCAGCGCATTGTCCACAGTAAAGACTTTTTCAATCCGTTCTCTGTGCTTTGAGATATTCATA
>ENA-OQIO01000266-OQIO01000266.1-human-gut-metagenome-genome-assembly--contig:-NODE-266-length-28246-cov-2.496355_pt1 | contig 28246 bp, 31 predicted proteins | sample MGYA00242573_ERZ504737 | MGnify/ENA primary metagenome ERZ504737 (study PRJEB26092, sample SAMD00036203) | human gut metagenome | host: Homo sapiens | study: EMG produced TPA metagenomics assembly of...
CTCGATCTGCACCAGAGCGCGCTCGCGCGCCTGAGCGAGCAAATTCGAAACTGCCTGCTCGTCCACCAGCAGCCCGAGCGCATCCCCGCCCGTCAGGGCTGGCTGGACGGAACGAAGGTCTGGCGCGAACCGGTGCTGCACGACGACCGCGTATTTTTGCGCAGCGACGAGGAGAGCCGCCCCGGCTTTGCCGTCGATCTGATGCTCGACGCCTCGGCCTCGCGCCTGCACTGTCAGGAGGCTATCGCCATTCAGGGATATATCTTAGCCAAAAGCCTCGCCTCCTGCGGCATCCCCGTGCGCGTGACGAGCTTTTGCAGCCTGCGCGGCTACACGGTGCTGCGCATTTTGAAGGATTTTGGCGACAAAAACGGCGAACGAAACGTTTTCAATTACTTCGCCGCGGGCTGGAACCGCGATGGGCTCGCGCTGCGCGGCGCGGGCGAGCTCATCAAGTCCGCACCCGCGGAAAAGCATCTGCTCATCCTGCTGACCGACGCCTCACCCGACGACAGCCACAAAATCCTGCCGAGCGGCAAAGTCCCGCTCAGCCGCGACTACGACGGGCAGATCGGCGTCGATGACACGGCGGAGGAGGTGCGCGCCCTACGCGCACAGGGCGTCCGCGTCGCCGCCGTCTTCATGGGTGAAAACGCGAGCGTTCCCGCCGCGAACGCCATCTATGGCCGCGACCTTGCGCGCATTCGCCGCATTGATCAGCTCGCCGCCGCGGCGGGCCGGCTCATTCAGGATGAGATCCGCGAGCTCAGCGGCTGACAAAAATCCCGAAAGATGATCTTTCGGGATTTTTTCATAGATGATGTTGTAGCGGACATTGCAAAGCGGGACGTTGTTATTCCCCCATCTCATCGTCAAAGTAAGGAACAGTTCATTACAGCAAATCGGATACTATCTATTCCGATCCTTTCTCTTTTTTGCGGCTACAAACCCAATCAAGAACGCCAGATTCATAAAAAGCACAATGATGCTACCTTCGATTTTACAGCTGCCGCCGGACAGAATCGGATTGCCGTGAATCGTCATATCAAACAAGTGAGGATAATCTTCCGCCAGAGAGACTCCTCCCAGAATGATCGCGCCCACACCGTTCCACAAAAAATGGATCACGATCGGCGCGATCAAGGAACCCGTGTATTCCAAAACCGCCGTCATAAAAAGGCTCATTGTGATGACATTGAGCACAGGAAGGATTCCTGCCTCAAACGCGCCGCCGTGCGCAAATGTAAATAAGCCCGTAGATACGATAATCGCGGCGGCGATGCTACCGTTACTTTTTATCATCTGGTATAAATAGCCGCGAACCAGCATTTCCTGCATAACGGTATTGAGAAAAGCCGCAAGCAGCCACAACCACAGCATAGCGATTTGATTTTGCCCTCTATCTGTACAACTCCGAGGATAGATAATATCCCCACAGATGCCCCCAGCCAAATCGTCCCTGTTACGCCGCCCAATATGATGTTATAAACAGGCTTCCCGGTCAGATGTAATCGTATCTTTTTCTGATCTGCCAGCCAGAAAATAAGTGTGATCGCAATAACGGACAAAAGCGGGATCAGTTCTGCCCAAAATCTCCAGATTACCGCACTTGCGGTATCCGGTATCGGGATAACCGATACGCATATGGCCCAACCCACAAAAAAGATGATCGTCTTTATTGATACCGATAGAACTTTTTTCATACAATACACTTCCCTGTCCAATTCAAACATCAATGTGTCAACGCAAAAAGCCCGCCGCAATTTGACTAAAATCACGGCGAGACTTTTGGTGGAGGCGGCGGGAGTCGAACCCGCGTCCGAAAGCACTTTAACAGGACTTTCTCCGGGCGCAGTCAGGATTTAAACATTCCCTCCGCGCAAGGACACCTGACGGACCTTACGCTTTGGTAGAGTCATGATGCGTGGGCAGGTCAACTCTTTCCCGCCTCACGGACGCCACGTTTACGACGCCTTCCCCGGTCCGTGGCCTCTCCGGTTCAGACGGCCGCCTACTTAGGCAGCGAGAGCAACTTCGTTGTTGTTCTTTAATTTATAAGTTACCCGTTTTATAGAGGCCAGGCGCCTCTGCCCGCTTATCCTGCCTCCACACCCCCGTCGAAACCGGTACGCCCCCGTGTGAGCGGCGCACGACAAGTGCGCCGCGAATACGGGAAACCCGTCAGGTATGCGAAAGCAAAAGGAAATGAAATTACATCTTCTCCGGCTCGGGATAGTCAACGCCCTGCGTATCCACGCGGATGGTCTTGATGACCTGTGGCTTTTTCGGCATGTCGTTGTACATGTTGCGGTTCACGCGGGAGATGTCCACAGCGGCCTGCGCATTCTCGGTGATCTTACCAAACGCCGCATACTGACCGTCAAGGTGCGGCGCGTCGGCCACCATGATGAAAAACTGGCTGCCCGCGCTGTCGGGGATCATCGTGCGCGCCATCGAGAGAACGCCCAGCGTGTGCTTAAGATCGTTCTTGAAGCCGTTGGCGGAAAATTCACCCTTGATCTCGTAGCCGGGGCCGCCTGTGCCGTTGCCGTCCGGGTCGCCGCCCTGGATCATAAAGCCGGGGATGACGCGGTGGAACACCACGCCGTCGTAAAAACCGGAGTTTGCCAGCGCGATGAAGTTGTTGACGGTGTTGGGCGCGATCTCTGGATAGAGTTCGCCGCTCATCACCGCGCCGCTTTCCATTTCGATGGTCACGATCGGATTTGCCATAATTTCTCTCCTTATCTCCGCGCTTTCATCGCGCGGTCGATCTCGCGCTTGGCGTCACGCTTGGCGGCGTCCTCGCGCTTGTCGTAGTTTTTCTTACCCTTGCACACGCCGACTTCGACCTTCACGCGCGCGTCCTTGAAGTAAACGCTCAGCGGGATCAGCGCGTAGCCGTCCTGCTTGATGAGCGAATAGAGCTTGCCTATCTCGCGCTTGTGCAGAAGGAGCTTTTTGGGCCGGTCGGGGTCATGGTTGAAGATATTGCCCTTGTCGTAGGGCGAAATGTGCATCGACAGCACGTTCGCCTCGCCGTTTTTGACGATGACATAGCTGTCTTTCAGGTTGAGCGTGCCGGCGCGGATGGACTTGACCTCCGTGCCCTTGAGCTCGATGCCCGCCTCGTAGCGGTCTTCGACAAAATAGTCGTGGAACGCCTTGCGGTTCTGCGCCGCGATTTTTATCCCCTTTTTCTCCGCCACGGCACATCGCCTCCTTTGCGCTTCCATGATAGTGTAGCATACTTTTTCGCCCAGCACAAGGGCTGTCACAAAAACGTAACAATTCGAAAAAACGCCGCATTCCGCTCTATTCTGCCCATCCACTTTAATTTATAGTAGAATTCCGCCCGCCGCCGTGCTATAATTTTAGTATCTATCCCATGCTTTGGCGGCGATCCGCCGCACTCAGGAGGCAGTTTTATCATGGATCTGACCGAACGCCAGCTTTCCCGCGAGACGATCTACGAGGGAAAAATTCTGCATATCTACCGCGACGATGTGCTCCTGCCAAACGGCAGAACGAGCGTACGCGAAGTCGCCGAGCATCCCGGCGGTGTCGCCATCGTCGCTCTTGACGAAAACGACAATGTGCTCACCGTAAAGCAGTACCGCTACGTCTTCTCCCGTGTGCTTGAGGAAATTCCCGCAGGAAACTGGAGCGTGGCGAGGACCCCGATGAGGCCGCGCTACGTGAGCTGAAGGAGGAAACGGGCGCAACGCCGAAGCGCATGACGAATCTCGGCAAGCTCCTCGTCTCCCCCGGCTGCTACAGCGAGGTGCTGCACCTTTATCTTGCCGAGGGTCTGACCTTCGGTGAGCAAAATCCTGACGAGGACGAGTTTTTAGAGCTTTACCGCACGCCGTTTTCCGACATGCTCGCACGCGTGATGCGCGGCGAGATCGAAGATGCGAAGACCGTCTGCGGTATCCTCAAGGTCCACGCCCTGCGCACAGCGCAAAAAGAGAGACAGGAGAAAGAAAACTGATGGAACAGAAGAAGACCGTCCTCATTGTCGAGGACGAGAAAAACATCGTCGATATCATCCGCTTCAACCTCCAGCGTACGGGCTATAACACGCTCGAGGCCTACGACGGCGAGGCGGGCCTCGCCATGGCGCGCGAGAAAAAGCCCGACCTCATTCTTCTCGACGTGATGATGCCCAAAATGATGGGCTTTGACGTCTGCCGCGCGCTGCGCGCCGAGGGCGACAACGTGCCCGTCATCATCCTGACCGCGCGCGAAGAGGAGGAGGACAAGATCTTGGGCCTTGAGATCGGCGCGGACGACTACATCACCAAGCCCTTTTCCATGCGTGAGCTGCTCGCGCGCGTCAAAGCGAACATCCGCCGCACAACGATGCTCTCCGCTCCCGCGGCGGAGGACAACGCCATGAGCGCCGGCGGCGGCATCACCATCAACACCGACAGCTTTCAGGTGCGCAAAAACGGCGTGCCCATCGACCTCACACAGCGCGAGTACGAGCTTTTGACGTTCCTCGCCAGCCACCCCGGCAAGGTCTTCTCCCGCGTCGACCTGATGGAGCAGGTCTGGAACTATGGCTACGTCGGCGACGACGCGCGCACGGTGGACGTCACCGTCCGCCGCCTGCGCGAAAAGATTGAGGACAACCCCGCCGCGCCGGCCTACATCCTCACGCGCCGCGGCGTGGGCTATTATTTCTCCGCGCAGGCGTAAGTTGCGCGCACTTTTCCGGGAAAGGAGTCTCCTGCTATGTTCCGCAGCCTGCATATGAAGCTCGTGATGATCATGCTGCTGCTCGTCACCTCTCTGATGGCGGTGGTGGGCGCGTTTTTGATGACCAGCGTCACGAACTTCTATATTGACGATTTTTACGAGCAGATGAGCGAAGTGTTCGGCGAGTCCAACGCCACGTTCGTGAGCTCACTGCGCGAAGAGGCAGCGCAGGAGGACGGCGCCGTGCGCCTGCAAACGATGCTCGAGGCCTACTCCGGCACACTGAGCATTGACTCGCGCAACCGCAACTACTATGTTCTCGACGGCCGCAGCGGCGAAGTGCTTGCTTCGAGCAACGAGGACGGCCAGCTGCTTGAGCAGACGGAAAATATCCTCACCGCGCGCAACGGCGAGGTCGGCGACCACAGCGACCTTGCCGCAAGCTATATGGATGTTGCCATCCCCATCTCCGGCGGCGACAACAGCTTCATCATCTACATCCGCGACAGTCGCACCACGGTCTCGTCGCTGAACTCTGAGCTGCTGTTCATCATTCTGCAAGCACTGCTCGTCGGTCTTCTCGTCTCGGTGCTTTTGTCGTTCCTGCTCGCCAAGACCATGATCGACCCCATTGAAAAACTGACCGAGGGCGCCGAGCGCATCGCGACCGGCGACTTCGACGAAACGCTTGCTGTCGAATCGACGGACGAGATCGGCGTTCTGACCACCACATTCAACGACATGGCGTCCGTGCTCCACTCCACGCTCGAAGCGTGGAGAACGAGCGCAACAAGCTTGACACGCTGTTTCTCCACATGAGCGATGGCGTCGTCGCCTACGACGGCAGCGGCAAGCTCATCCACTGCAACCCCGCCGCGTGCGAGCTCTTAGGCCGCACGGCGGACGAGTGCGTGTACAGCGAGCTGTTTGAATCCATCTGCCCGTTTTCCCATGTCATCACCATGCAGCGCAGCGACTATGTTGAGGGTGAGCTCACTGTCGGCGAGCGCAGCGTGGAGCTCTACTTCGCTCCCTTCTCCGATGAGGAGAGCGGCGGCGTTCTCATCGTGCTGCACGATGTGACCGAGCACCGCAAGACCGAGGAGCGCCGCAAGGAATTTGTCGCCAATGTCTCCCACGAGCTGCGCACGCCGCTCACGAATGTCCGCTCCTATGCCGAGACCATCCGCGAGGCAGGCGACGATCTGAGCCGCGAGACGGAAAACGACTTCCTCGATGTCGTCATCAGCGAAACAGACCGCATGACCCACATCGTGCAGGACCTTCTGACGCTCTCGCGCCTTGACTCCGGCCGCAGCGAGATGAATATGGCGCGCTTCCCGTTCTCCGCCGCCATCGACTCCGTGCTCCGCTCGACGGAGCTTGAGGCCCGCCGCCACAAGCACGAGCTCACGCACGACTATACCGAAAATCTCCCGCTCATCATGGGCGATCGCGGCCGCATCGAGCAGGTCATGCTCAACGTCCTCAGCAATGCCGTCAAGTACACACCCGACGGCGGCCACATCCGTGTCACCGCGGGCAGCGAGGGCGAAACTGTCTGGATGGAGGTCGCGGACGACGGCATCGGCATTCCCGAGGCCGACCGCAGCCGCATTTTCGAGCGCTTCTACCGCGTCGACAAAGCAAGATCGCGCGAATCCGGCGGCACAGGCCTCGGCCTTTCCATCGCGACGGAGATCGTCCAGCGTCACCACGGCTCGCTCACGCTCGTTGACCGCCCCGGCCCCGGCACGACCGTCCGCTTAGAACTGCCCATCACCCAGCCCATCGGCGGGAGGATTCCCATGAATAAGAACGCCACGCTCATGAGCCATCTGCAAAACGCCGCGATCGCCGTTTTGACCGTTACCGCCGTGCTGCTTCTGATCCAGACGCCGCTTGTCGGCGACCTTGCGGGCAAGACGCCCTACGAGCTCGCGCAGGACTGGCTCGCGGGCGACACCTCGACCGATACCACCGTCACCACCGATCTGACCGAGCTCGCGCTCCCCGTGCGCGTGGTGTTCACGAACGAATACGCCCGCTACGGGCTCAGCGCCATCACGACGCTTGACACAGATTTTGAGCTCGCCGGCGCGTTTTTCGGCGAGGCGCTTGGCTCTGCTACCACTTATGAAGCGTGCAGCGGTGAAAAGCTGCTCACCGCACTGCACGCGAGCAGCATCTACCTCGATCTGGAGGCCCCCACGCCGCTCGAAGTGCTCAGCCGCATTCTCGGCGTCAACGACGCGCCGGAGTCCTCGCTCCTGCGCGTCACGCGGCTTGTGCTCTGCCCCGCGGAAAACGGCGCAACGCTCTACTTACAGGACGCCAATCAGGGCTTTTTTGTCAGCCGGACGGCGATAAGCAGCGCGACACTGCGCGAAGCGCTCGCCTCGCTCGATGGCAACGGCACAGATTTTGCGTTCTCGCTCTCCGGCGAGCTTCTCTCAGCTCTCGCCCTACACGCTCATTTTCAGCGAACCGCCGCAGCGCTACACGCTCTCGGCGAGCAATGCCCTCACCGATCAGGCGGCATTTCTGCGCCTTGCGGAGTTCAACCCCCACACGGAAAGCGGCTACACCGACTCCTCCGGCAGCACCATTATCAAAGAGGTCTACGGCACGCTGCGCCTTGAGCCGACGGCAGCGTCTTCTATCAGGCGCGGACGAGGCCGAGGCGGGCTCGATCTACTATGTCTCCGCCGCCCCGACCGGAAAGCCCACGATGCTCGAAGCCGTCGCGGGCGCGCAGCGCCTCGCCTTCACGCTGCTTCGCGACGTAAGCGGCGACGCCGAGCTCTATCTCAGCGAGATCGACAGCAGCAACAAGCGCTTCACCGTGAGCTTTGACTATGCGGTCGGCGGTACGCCGCTGCGCTTTTCCGACGCAGCCACGCCGCCACGGTCACGATCGAAGACCAGACCATCACGGAATTTTCCCTCCACTGCCGCAGCTATACGCTCAGCGATTCGCCCGCACTGCTGCTGCCCATCCGGCAGGCCGCGGCCATCGCGGACAGCAAATATTTGAGTGCCGAGCTGCACGTCTGCTACGACGAGCACGGCGCGGACACCGTCGGCGTCGGCTGGTTTGCCGACTGATCTTTCCGGAAAGGACGCCCGAACATGAAAACCTCGCGGCTCAAAAATATCGTCATCGTCATTTTGCTGCTCGTCAACGCATTTCTGCTCTTTCTGCTGCTCAGCCGCCGCGCCGAGGAGCGCGACTCGAACGAACGCCGCGTCGAGCAGCTCTGCACGCTTTTTGAAAAAAAACGGCGTCGCCTTTGACCGCGCGCTGCTGCCCGATGAGGAAACGCACCTCTCCCTCTCGCTTGAGCGTGACGCCGCACGCGAAGAGGCCTTCGCCTCCGCCCTGCTCGGCACTGCCGGGAGCAGCGATTCCGGCGGCGGTGTGAGCCGCTTCACCGGCGAATACGGCTCGTGTTCCATCCGCTCCGGCGGCACGGTCGACGCGCTCCTCTCCCGACCGGTCGACGATCCCGAGAGCTTTTGCAAACAGTTTTTCAAAACGTTCGGCTACACTTTTCTCACCTCTCAGCTCACGGATGGCAGCGGCAGCGTCACGGGCATGCGCAGCGAAAAAGGTCAGCTCATCTTTAACGCCTCGCTGACGCTCACGTTTTCTGACAGCTCGCTCACCGGCGTTTCCGGCACCTTTCTGCCCGCGCTCGACGAGGGCCGCCGCACAGACGGCCTCGACGCGGTCGACGCGCTTGTGCATTTTCTGGACTATTGCAGCGTTTCGGGCGTCGTGTGTACCGAGGTCCGAGCGCTGGACGAAGGGTATCTTCTCCAGACGTCGTCTGCCTCGCCGCTGCGGCTGCAAGGCGTGTGGCGCATCTCCACGGATGTCAGCAGTTATTATGTGAACTGCAAGACCGGTGAGATCATACGAGAATGAAATTTTTCTTGCAGCATTTCTAATTTCTTACTGCGCAGCATTGCTTTTTCTGTTTTTTTTGGTATACTGTTGATGTATTATGTGAATACCATGAGCAGGCGGTTTTCCCCTGCTGTTTTTACGATAACGAAAAGAAGTCTCACCGTCTCTTATTAAGGAGTTACTATGACGAAATACATCGTGCAGGGCGGTCATCCGCTCTTTGGTGAAGTGCGCATCAGCGGCGCGAAGAACGCCGCGGTCGCCATCATTCCCGCCGCCCTTCTGGTCGACGGCGTCTGCCGCATCGAAAATATTCCCCAGATCTCCGACGTGACCGCGCTGCTCAAAATTTTAGAGCAGCTCGGCGCGAATGTCCGTTTCCTCAACCGCAGCGATGTTGAGATCGACTGCCGCCATATTGCCACCACGCAGGTCTCGCAGGAGCTCGCGCACAAGATCCGCGCCTCCTACTACCTCATCGGCGCGCTGCTCGGCCGCTTCGGCGAGGCCGAGGTCTCGATGCCCGGCGGCTGCAACTTCGGCGGCGTGCGTCCCATCGACCAGCATGTCAAGGGCTTCGCCGCCATGGGCGCCGAGGTACGCGAGGGCGACTTCATCTGCGCCAAGGCAAGCGGCGACCGCATGAAGGGCGCGAACGTCTACCTCGACGTGGTCTCCGTCGGTGCGACGATGAACATTATGATGGCCGCGGCGCTCGCCGACGGCACCACCGTCATCGAAAACGCTGCCAAGGAGCCGCATATCGTCGACCTTGCCAACTTCTTAAACTCCATGGGCGCGAACATCAAGGGCGCCGGCACCGACACCATCCGCATTTTCGGCGTGGACAAGCTCCACGGCGGCACGTATGCCATTATCCCCGATCAGATCGAGGCGGGCACCTACATGGCGGCTGTCGCCGCCTGCGGCGGACAAGTCCTCGTGCGCGGCATCATCCCCAAGCACATGGACTGCATCACCGCCAAGCTCCAGGAGATGGGCGTGCAGGTCGAGGAGCAGGACGACACGCTGCTCGTGCGCCGCTCGGGCAAGCTTCGCCGCACCAACGTCAAGACGCTGCCCTATCCCGGCTTCCCGACCGATATGCAGCCACAGATCACCGTTGCCCTCTGCCTTGCCGAGGGGACGAGCATGGTCACCGAGGCGTGTGGGACAACCGTTACCGCTACGTCGGCGAACTGACGCGCATGGGCGCGCAGATCCGCGTCGAGGGCCGCAGCGCCGTCATCGAAGGCGTCGACCACCTGACCGCTGCGAGCGTGCAGGCCTACGATCTCCGCGCGGGCGCCGCCATGGTCATCGCCGCGCTGGCCGCTGAGGGCACGAGCGAGGTTTCGAAACGTCCACTATATCGAGCGCGGCTATGAGGATATCATCGGCAAGCTCCGCAACCTCGGCGCGCAGATCGACAGCGTCGAGTGCGACGAGACCGTTGAGACCCGCCAGATCGGCTGATTCAATCAAAAAAGCGCCTTGCCGCGGCAAGGCGCTTTTCTTTTGGAAAGGATATTATGTATACCGATATCTACACCGCTTCCCTGCCGCCGGAGCTCCTCGCCATGGCCGAAACGCCCGTGATGCAGCGGCTTTTGCGCGTCGGCATGCACTGCGGCTGCGAATACACGGCCTATCCCATCTACCGCGACGCCGTTGCGCCGTATTCGCGCTATACGCATTCGCTCGGCACAGCGGCCATCGTCTGGCACTTCACGCATGACTTGAAGCAATCTGTCGCGGGACTACTGCATGACATTGCGACGCCCGCGTTCGCCCACGTGGTCGACTTTCTGAACGGTGACCACATGCGGCAGGAATCGACCGAAAGCCGCACACGCATGATGATCGCCTCGTCGCCGGAACTCATGGCGCTGCTCGATATAAGCGGCCTGACGCTCGACGATGTGGACGACTACCACCGCTATCCCATCGCCGACAACGATTCGCCCCGTCTCTCCGCCGACCGGCTCGAATATACGCTCGGCAACGCGCATCTTATCTTCCACTGTCCAAAAGCAGAGCTGAAACGCATTTTTGACGACATCTTTGTCGGCAAAAACGAGGAAAACGTCGATGAGCTCTGTTTTGCGCACGCGGAGATTGCCGACATCTTTACCCAGCTCTCGCTGCGGCAGTCGGAGTGGTTCGTCTCCGATGAGGACCGCTTCAGCATGCAGCATTGGCCGATCTCCTGCGTGAGGCACGGCAGCGCAATGTGTTGACGGTGGATGATCTCTACCTCGACGAACCTCATGTCATCGCCCTGCTCCTCTCTGATCCGGTCCTCACCGCGCGCTGGCAGGATTATTGCCGCATAATTGGTACGCGGTCCGGCGCGCAAAAGCCGGAGGGTACTTACGCCGTCAAGATCGCCGCCAAAAAGCGCAGCATCGACCGCTGGTGCAGACGAGCGACGGCCTTCGGCGCTTCACCACAGTCAATGCGGACTATGCATCAAAGCTCGCCGCCTTCCGCGCGGATGACTTCGACCGCTGGGTCTGGGCCAAATATGAATAAAGGAAGTGCGAAGCCGCTGGCTTCGCACTTCCTTTGCACTTTCGATAATAGAAAAGCAGCAGGCCTTTGCGGCCTGCTGCTTTTTGAAGTCTTTGGATGACCCTCAGTGGATCAATTAGGCCTCGGTCTCGATGACGACGCCGGAACCAACGGTACGGCCGCCTTCACGGATAGCGAAGCGGAGACCCTTCTCGATAGCGATCGGGGTAATCAGCTCGACCTTCATGTCGACGTTATCGCCGGGCATGCACATCTCGGTGCCCTCGGGCAGGGTGATGACGCCGGTGACGTCGGTGTACGGAAGTAGAACTGAGGACGATAGTTGTTGAAGAACGGGGTGTGACGGCCGCCTCGTCCTTGTTCAGGACGTAAACCTGACCAACAAACTTGGTGAGGGGGTGAATGGAACCGGGCTTGGACAGAACCTGGCCGCGCTCGATCTCGTTCTTGGCAACACCACGGAGCAGGGTACCGATGTTATCACCAGCCTCGGCGTAGTCGAGCAGCTTGTGGAACATTTCGATACCGGTAACGACGGTCTTGCGACGCTCGTCGGTCAGACCGATGATCTCGACTTCCTCGCCGAGCTTCAGCTGGCCACGCTCAACACGGCCGGTAGCGACGGTACCACGACCGGAGATCGTGAAGACGTCCTCAACGGGCATCAGGAACGGCTGGTCGGCCTTACGGTCGGGCGTGGGGATCCAAGTATCAACAGCGTCCATGAGCTCGTGCATGCACTTGTACTCGGGAGCGTCGATGTCCTTGGACTCGGAGATCAGGGCGTTCAGAGCGCTGCCGCGGATGATCGGGGTCTCGTCGCCGGGGAAGCTGTAGAAGTCGAGCATCTCGCGGACTTCCATCTCGACGAGCTCGAGCAGCTCTTCATCGTCGACCTGGTCGCACTTGTTCAGGAAAACGAGAACGGAAGGCACGTTGACCTGACGGGCGAGCAGCAGGTGCTCACGAGTCTGGGCCATGGGGCCGTCGGAAGCGGCGATGACCAGGATAGCACCGTCCATCTGAGCAGCGCCGGTGATCATGTTCTTGATATAGTCGGCGTGGCCCGGGCAGTCGACGTGGGCATAGTGACGGCCCTGAATCTGGGCGTTGTCCTCGCCGGTCTTGTAGTTGTGGCCAACGCGGTCGAAGGTCTGGTACTCAACGTGAGCGGTGTTGATGGTGATACCACGCTCGCGCTCTTCCGGAGCCTTATCGATGGAGCTGTAATCGGTGTAGTCAGCACCGCCCTGCATGGCGAGGAACTTGGTGATCGCGGCGGTCAGGGTGGTCTTACCATGGTCGATATGACCGATGGTACCAATGTTTACGTGGGGCTTGGTACGCTCGAATTTCTGCTTAGCCATTAGAGTGATCCTCCTATGAAAAAATTTCGTTGTTTGCCGGTGTCATTTACATACACCGGTATTTTACCGTAAAACGCGGTATTTTGCAATACCTTTTTATCAGGCGCGGTTCGTGCGCTGGTTGATGATCTTCTCCTGAATGTTCTTCGGGATCTCGATATAATGCGCGGGCTCCATCGTGTACTGGCCACGGCCCTGCGTGCAGGAGCGGAGGTCAGTCGCGTAGCCGAACATCTCAGCCAGAGGAACGAAAGCGTCGATCTGCTGCGCGCCGCTGCGGGCCTCGAAGCCTGGATCTGACCACGGCGGGAGTTGAGGTCGCCGATCACGTCGCCCATGTACTCGTCGGGGACGATGACGCAGACCTTCATGATCGGCTCGAGCAGCGTCGGGCCAGCCTTCTGGCAGGCCTCCTTGAAGGCCATGGAGCCGGCGATCTTGAACGCCATTTCAGAGGAGTCGACCTCGTGATAAGAACCATCGTACAGCGTGACCTTGACGTCGACGACCGGGTAACCGGCGAGAACACCGGAGAGCATGGCGCCCTGAATACCGGCATCGATCGCGGGAACGTATTCCTTGGGGATCGCGCCGCCGACGAGGGCGTTGACAAACTCGTAACCCTTGCCGGACTCGTTGGGCTCGACATGGATCTTGACGTGACCGTACTGACCTTACCACCGCTCTGACGGGCGTACTTGGTATCCTGATCGACAGCCTTGGTGATGGTCTCCTTGTAGGCGACCTGAGGAGCGCCGACATTCGCCTCGACCTTGTACTCACGGAGCAGGCGGTCGACAATGATCTCCAGATGGAGCTCACCCATACCGGCGATGATGGTCTGACCGGTCTCTTCATCGGTGTAGGTCTTGAAGGTCGGGTCTTCCTCAGCCAGCTTCATCAGCGCGATGCCCATCTTCTCCTGACCAGCCCTTGGTCTTGGGCTCGATGGCGACGCGGATCACGGGCTCGGGGAATTCCATGGACTCCAGGATGATCGGAGCCTTTTCATCGCAGAGCGTATCACCGGTGGTGGTGTTCTTGAGCCGATGACGGCGCAGATGTCGCCGGCGTAGCAGCACTCGATATCCTCGCGGTGGTTGGCGTGCATCTGCAGGATGCGGCCGATGCGCTCTCTCTGATGCTTGGTGGAGTTGAGAACGGCGGTACCGGTATTCAGAATACCAGAGTACACGCGAACGAAGGACAGACGGCCGACGAACGGGTCGGTCGCGATCTTGAACGCGAGACCGGAGAACGGAGCGTTATCGTCCGCGTGACGGACATCTTCCTCACCGGTATCGGGGTTCACACCGTCGATTGCGGGGATATCCACGGGGGACGGCATATAGTCGACGATCGCGTCCAGCAGCTTCTGAACGCCCTTGTTCTTGTAAGAGGTACCGCAGGTGACAGGAACCATCTTATTGTCGATGGTGGCCTGACGGATGGTCTTGCGGATGAGGTCCTGAGGAACGGGCTTCTCTTCGAGCGCCAGCTCCATGATCTCGTCGTTCAGGTCAGCGCAAGCGTCAATGAGCTTGGTGCGATACTCCTGAGCGAGCTCGAGCATGTCCTCGGGGATCTCCTCGACGCGCATGTCCTTGCCGAGCTCGTCGTAGTAGATATCAGCGTCCATCTCCACCAGGTCGATGATGCCCTTAAAGGTATCTTCAGAGCCGATCGGCAGCTGGATGGGGACAGCGTTGCACTTGAGACGGTCGTGGATCATGTGCAGAACGTTGTAGAAGTCCGCGCCCATGATATCCATCTTGTTGACGTAGATCATGCGGGGGACCTTGTAGTTATCGGCCTGACGCCACACAGTCTCAGACTGGGGCTCAACGCCGCCCTTGGCGCAGAGAACGGTCACAGAGCCGTCCAGAACGCGCAGGGAGCGCTCGACCTCAACGGTGAAGTCGACGTGGCCCGGGGTGTCGATGATGTTCAAGCGGGTCTGCGGGAACTGATTCTTGCTGCCCTTCCAGTAGCAGGTGGTGGCAGCGGAGGTGATGGTGATACCACGCTCCTGTTCCTGAGCCATCCAGTCCATCGTGGCGGTACCGTCGTGGGTCTCGCCGATCTTGTAGTTGACGCCGGTGTAGTACAGAATACGCTCGGTAGTCGTGGTCTTGCCAGCGTCGATATGGGCCATGATGCCGATATTTCTGGTGTTTTCCAGAGAGACTTTTCTTGCCATAATTCTCTCGTTCCTCCGTTACCAGCGGAAGTGGGCGAATGCCTTGTTGGATTCGGCCATCTTGTGGGTATCTTCGCGTTTCTTCACGGCGCTGCCGCTGTTGTTGGCAGCATCCATGATCTCGCCAGCCAGGCGCTCAGCATGGTGCGCTCACCACGGGCACGGGCATAGGCCGTCAGCCAACGCAGACCGAGGGTCTGACGACGGGCGGGACGGACCTCCATCGGCACCTGATAGGTGGCACCGCCGACGCGGCGGGACTTGGTCTCCAGGCTGGGCATGATATTCTCCATGGCCTGGTTGAAAACATCGAGAGGCTCGTTGCCGGTCTTGTCCTTGATCATGTCGAACGCGCTGTAGACGACCTTCTGGGCGACGCCCTTCTTGCCGTCGAGCATCACGCTGTTGACGAGCTTGGTCACCAGGACGCTGTTGTACATAGGATCGGGCAGAACTTCTCTCTTGGGAACATTACCTCTTCTGGGCACTTTGCTTCCCTCCTTCTTATAATTTAGAAATCATAGGTACTCGCGAATGGGGCTCTCCCCCATCGTGTTCCGGCCTGCCAAAGAGGTGAATGACACAAAAATATATATCAAACCTTTTCGGCAAAGCTCATTTCAAGGTCGCAGCCTTACTTCTGCTTCGGGCGCTTGGCGCCGTACTTGGAACGGGACTGCATACGGCCCTGCACGCCTGAGCGTCCAGAGTGCCGCGGATGATGTGGTAACGCACACCAGGGAGGTCCTTCACACGGCCGCCGCGATCATGACCACAGAGTGCTCCTGCAGGGAATGACCGACGCCGGGGATGTAAGCGGTGACCTCATAGCCATTGGTGAGACGGACACGGGCGATCTTACGAAGAGCGGAGTTCGGCTTCTTCGGGGTCGCAGTACGAACTGCGGTGCAAACGCCACGCTTCTGGGGAGAGGCGAGGTCGGTCTCCTTGTTCTTCAGCGTGTTAAGACCATACTGCAGAGCTGGAGAGTTGGACTTGTAAGTCGACTGCTGTCTGCCCTTGCGAACCAACTGGTTAAAAGTAGGCATTCTTGTTTCTCCTTTCCTGAAATGATGTGATATATATTTTTTACAGGATATCGGTAAAATATCCCGAAAAAACCTTAATTTCTCAGAACGGCGATCACCGCCGCACCAACGGCGATGCCCGCGCTGTGGCCAAGCTGCGCCATCGTGGCGCGATCGTCGATCTCGATGTTCTCTTCGCGTGCGAGCGCTTCGATCGGCGCAAGCACGGCTGGGTCTGCATCGCAGGCGATATACAGCTTTTCCGCGCGGTGTTCCCGCAGTGCACGCATCGTCTGCTTGATGCCCGCTACCTTGCGGCAAGTGGACAGATCCGGCGTCACGGCAGGTCCCTCCTGACGGTATGACAAATTCCGTGGGACATACCCACGCAAGTTGAAATTATACCATGAGGCACACAAGCCGTCAAGCGTTTTTTATGGCTGTCTACACAAAATAATCGCTGAAACGACGGGCTTTTCCCGAATTTTTTTGTGCGTTCCGCGCCGGCGCGTCAAACTTTTGAAAAGAGGCTGTCAAACTCTCCCTTTTTCCGCCAAAATGGCAAAAAAGAGACGCGGAATTTTCCGCGTCTCTTTTTACCTATTCAATACGTGAGGTCCTAACTCACACTTCGACGGCATTCGTGATGATGCGCGGCTCGTGCGGCTCTTCCTCGGGCTTCTCAGGCTCGGGAACGATCTCCTCGGCAAACTCGCGGTAGGCGTTCAGGCCTGCACCGGCGGGGATGAGCTTACCGATGATGACGTTCTCCTTCAGACCAACAAGGTGGTCGACCTTACCCTTGATGGCGGCTTCAGTCAGGACCTTTGTGGTCTCCTGGAAGGACGCGGCGGACATCCAGCTGTCGGTCGCAAGAGAGGCCTTCGTGATACCCATGAGCAGCTGCGTGGCAATGGCTTCCTGCAGCGGCTCGCCGGTCTCGGCGTTGACCTCGCCCGCGGCATTGCGCGCGCGGATCTCCTCGTTGGCATCCTCATACTCAAGCAGATCGACCATGGAGCCGGAGAGCAGGTTCGTATCGCCGGACTCCTCGACGCGCACCTTGCGCATCATCTGGCGGACGATGACCTCGATATGCTTATCGTTGATGTCAACGCCCTGCTGACGGTAAACCTTCAAAACTTCCTGAATGAGGTAGTCATGAACGGCGGACGTGCCGCGGATACGCAGGATATCGTGCGGGGACAGCGCGCCGTCCTGCAGCTGCGTGCCCTTGGCGATGACGTCGCCGTCGTTCACGCGAAGGCCGGTGTGCGGCACCGAGTAGATGCGGCTGTCGCCGTCGTCCGCGGTGACGATGATGTTGAGCAGGCTGCCCTTGGTCGCCTCTTCGAAGCGGACCTTACCGCCGATCTCGGCGAGGGTCGCCATCTTCTTGGGACGGCGCGCCTCAAACAGTTCCTCGACTCGCGGAAGACCCTGGGTGATATCGCCGCCCGCAACGCCGCCGGTGTGGAAGGTTCGCATCGTCAGCTGCGTACCGGGCTCGCCGATGGACTGGGCCGCGATGATACCGACCGCCTCGCCGGGGCCGACGGGCTTGCTCGTGGCAAGGTTCATGCCGTAGCACTTCGCGCAAACGCCGCTGTGGGCCTTGCACGTAAGCACCGTGCGGATCTCGACGGAGTGGATATCGAACTTCTCCATGAGGTCGGCATCCTCGGGGGTCATCATGTGATCCTTGGAAATGAGGACCTCGTCCGTGCCGGGCTTCATCACGTCGTGGACCGGATAGCGGCCGTTGACGCGCTCGGAGAACTTTTCGATGACCTGGCCGTTCTCGCTGATCTCGCTGATCGTGATGCCGCGGGTCGCGCCGCAGTCGTCGGAGCGGATGATGACATCCTGCAGACGTCGACCATTCGGCGGGTCAGGTAACCGGAGTCTGCCGTACGAAGAGCCGTATCGGCAAGGCCTTACGGGCGCTCGGGAGGAAGTGAAGTATTCAAGGACGGACAGACCTTCGCGGAAGTTTGCCTTGACCGGGATCTCGATCGTCTTACCGGCGGTGTTGGCCATCAGGCCGCGCATACCGGTCAGCTGACGGATCTGCTTCATCGAACCACGGCGCCGGAGTCCGCCATCATGAAGATGGGGTTGTAGCGGTCCATGTTCTTCTGCAGGGCGTCGGTGACGTCCGCGGTGGTCTTTTCCCACTCCTTGACGACGGCGCGGTAGCGCTCGTCCTCGGTCATGAAGCCCATCTTGAACTGGTCTTCAATGTCGACGACGCGCTGCTCGGTCTCGGCAATGAGGGTGTACTTTGCCGGCGGAATGGTCATATCCGCAACGGAGATACTGATGGCCGCACGGGTGGAGAACTTGTAGCCCGTGGCCTTGATGTTATCGAGCACTTCGGCCGCGATGGTGAAGTTGTGCAGCTTGATCGTGCGGTCGACGATCTTGCCGAGCAGCTTCTTGTCGCAGACCTCGGTGATCTCGTAGTCGAAGTAGTTTTCGGTCGCTCGCCGTTTTCATCCACGCGCTTGACAAAGCCAAGGTCCTGCGGGATGTTGCGGTTGAAGATGATGCGGCCGATGGTAACGCGCACGACCTTGCTGCCCATGGTGCCGTCCGGCATCTGCTTGACCGTGCGGACAAGGATGGGCTGGTGGATACCGATGAGGTGGTCGTTGTAGGCGAGCATGGCCTCGTCCTCGTCGCGGTAAACGTGCAGATTCACGCTGGCCTTCTCTTCGTCGGTCAGCTCGTCGTAGCGCTTGCCGGCAAGGGCAAAGTCAATGTCCTGCGGCCAGAACTCGTCGTTATCCATCTGGGAAACGCCGTTTTCAAAGCGCTCGAACGTGAGGTAGTAGGAGCCCAGAACCATATCCTGCGTCGGCACCGTGACAGGGCCGCCGTCCTGAGGACGCAGCAGGTTGTTGGCAGAGAGCATCAGGATACGAGCCTCGGCCTGCGCCTCGGCAGACAGGGGCACGTGAATAGCCATCTGGTCGCCGTCGAAGTCCGCGTTGAACGCCGTGCAGTTCAGCGGATGGAGCTTGAGGGCGCGGCCTTCAACCAGCACCGGCTCAAACGCCTGAATACCGAGACGGTGGAGCGTCGGCGCGCGGTTGAGCATGACGGGGTGATCCTTGATGACGACGTCGAGCGCGTCCCAGACCTCCGTGCGGCCTTATCGACCATCTTCTTGGCGGACTTGATGTTGTTGGCGGCGCGTCCTCGACGAGCTTCTTCATAATGAAGGGGCGGAACAGCTCGAGTGCCATTTCCTTCGGCACACCGCACTGGTAGATCTTCAGCTCAGGGCCGACGCAGATAACGCTGCGGCCGGAGTAGTCGACACGCTTGCCGAGCAGGTTCTGACGGAAGCGGCCCTGCTTACCCTTGAGCATGTCGGAAAGGGACTTGAGTGCGCGGTTATTCGCACCGGTGACGGCGCGGCCGCGGCGGCCGTTGTCGATCAGCGCGTCGACCGCTTCCTGCAGCATGCGCTTCTCGTTGCGCACGATGATGTCGGGCGCGTTGAGCTGAATGAGGCGCTTCAAGCGGTTGTTGCGGTTGATGACGCGGCGGTAGAGGTCGTTTAAGTCGGAGGTCGCGAAGCGGCCGCCGTCGAGCTGGACCATCGGGCGGATCTCGGGCGGGATGACGGGCAGCACGTCGATGATCATCCACTCGGGCTTGTTGCCGGAGATGCGGAACGCATCCACGACCTCAAGGCGCTTGACGATACGGGCCTTCTTCTGGCCGCTCGCGCTCTTGAGTTCGGCGTGGAGCTGCTCGGACAAGGATTCGAGGTCGATCTGCTGGAGGAGCTTCTTGACGGCCTCGGCGCCCATACCGGCGTCGAAATCGTCCTCATACTTCTCGCGCATATCGCGGTATTCCTTCTCCGAGAGGATCTGGTTGCGCATCAGCGGGGTCTCGCCGGGATCGGTGACGATATAAGCGGCGAAATACAGCACCTTTTCCAGGATGCGGGGGCTGATGTCGAGCAGCAGGCCCATGCGGGAGGGAATACCCTTGAAATACCAGATGTGGGAAACGGGCGTGGCGAGCTCGATGTGGCCCATGCGCTCGCGGCGGACCTTGGCGCGCGTGACTTCCACGCCGCAGCGGTCGCAGATCTTGCCCTTGTAGCGGATCTTCTTATACTTGCCGCAGTGGCACTCCCAGTCCTTCGTGGGGCCAAAGATGCGCTCGCAGAACAGGCCGTCGCGCTCGGGCTTGAGGGTGCGGTAGTTGATGGTCTCGGGCTTTTTGACCTCGCCGTAAGACCATTCACGGATCATCTCCGGAGAAGCGATGCCGATTTTGATCGCGTCAAACGTTGCGTAACTCATTTTCTATATGCTCCTCCTTTTCTCAGTCTTCCTGATCGTCGCCGGCAAAGTCGGCGTTGACTTCATCATCAGCGACATATTCAAAGCCTGCGTCCTCGAGCTCGGCTTCATCGGCGAAGGGGTTGCTGCGGTGGCGCTCATCCTCGGCGTCCATGCGGGCAAGGTTGAACGTATCCATCGCGTCTTCGTCTTCCTTGAGCTCGATCTGGTTGCCGTCGCGGTCGAGGACCTGAACATCGAGGCACAGGGCCTGGAGTTCCTTGACAAGGACCTTGAACGACTCGGGCACGCCGGGCTGCGGGATGTTGTGGCCCTTGACGATGGACTCGTAGGTGCGCACACGGCCGGTCACGTCGTCGGACTTGACCGTCAGGATCTCCTGCAGGGTGTAAGCTGCGCCATAAGCCTCGAGGGCCCAAACTTCCATTTCGCCGAAGCGCTGGCCGCCGAACTGCGCCTTGCCGCCGAGCGGCTGCTGCGTGACAAGGGAGTACGGCCGGTGGAACGGGCGTGGATCTTATCGTCGACCAGGTGGTGCAGCTTGAGGAAGTACACGTAACCGACGGTGACCTTGTTGTCGAAGCGCTCGCCGGTGCGGCCGTCGTACAGCCAGCTCTTACCCTCGGGGTCGAGACCGGCCTTGATGAGCTCTTCGCGGATATCCTCATAGCTCGCGCCGTCGAAGATCGGGGTCGCGACCTTGTAGCCGAGGGTCTTGGCCGCATAGCCAGATGGACCTCGAGCACCTGACCGATGTTCATACGGGACGGAACGCCCAGCGGGTTCAGCACGATATCGAGCGGCGTACCGTCGGGCATGAAGGGCATATCCTCCTGCGGCAGGATGCGGGAGACAACGCCCTTGTTGCCGTGACGGCCTGCCATTTTGTCGCCCGGCTGGATCTTGCGGCGCTGCGCGATGTAAACGCGCACGACCATGTTCACGCCGGGGCCGAGCTCGTCGCCCGCCTCGCGGGAGAAGACCTTGGCGTCGACGACGATACCACTCTCGCCGTGGGGCACCTTAAGGGAGGTGTCGCGCACTTCGCGCGCCTTTTCACCGAAGATGGCGCGCAGCAGGCGCTCTTCCGCAGTCAGGTCGGTCTCGCCCTTGGGCGTGACCTTACCGACGAGGATGTCGCCGGCGTGGACCTCCGCGCCGATGCGGATAATGCCGCGCTCGTCGAGATCCTTGAGCGCGTCTTCGCCGACGTTGGGGATATCGCGGGTGATCTCTTCGGGGCCGAGCTTGGTGTCGCGTGCATCAAGCTCGTACTCTTCGAGGTGGATGGAGGTGTAATAGTCCTCGCGGACAAGGCGCTCGTTCAGAAGAACGGCGTCTTCGTAGTTGTAGCTTCCCAGGTCATGAAGCCGACGAGGATGTTGCGGCCAGAGCGATCTCGCCTGATCGGTCGCGGGGCCGTCGGCAAGGACGGTGGGATCTTCCCACACGCCGTTCTCGTTCAGGCGGCGGCCATGCACGCGCTCGCCGACATCGACGATCGGGTGTTGGTTGATGCACGTGCCGTGGTTGGAGCGCAGGAACTTCGTGAGCTTGTATTCCTTCGTCTCACCGTTGTCGTAGGCGACAGTGATGGCGCGCGCGTCCATCTTGGTGACGATGCCGTCGCCCTCGGCGAGGATGACGACCTCGGAGTCCATGCAGATCTTATGCTCCATACCGGTGCCGACGATCGGCGCCTCGGGGCGGAGCAGAGGAACGGCCTGGGCGCTGGCATGTTCGCGCCCATCAGGGGCGCGGTTCGCGTCGTCGTTCGGCAGGAACGGGATCATCGCCGTCGCGATGGAGACCATCATACGCGGGGAGATATCGATATAGTCGACGCGGTCACGGTCGACCTCGACGATCTCGTCGCGGTGGCGGCAGGTGATACGCTGGTTGACGAGACAGCCATTCTCATCGACAGGCTCGGCAGCCTGACCGACGATGTACTGGTCCTCGACGTCTGCGGTCATGTATTCGATCTCGTCGGTCACGCGGCAGGTCTCGTGGTCGACCTTGCGGAACGGCGCTTCGATAAAGCCGTACTCATTGATGCGGGCGTAGGTCGCGAGGTAGGAGATCAGGCCGATGTTCGGACCTTCCGGCGTCTCGATCGGGCACATACGGCCATAGTGGCTGTAGTGCACGTCTCGCACTTCCATGTTCGCGCGCTCGCGGGAAAGGCCGCCGGGGCCCAGAGCGGACAGACGGCGCTTGTGCGTCAGCTCGGCGAGCGGGTTCGTCTGGTCCATGAACTGGGACAGAGGGCTCGATCCGAAGAATTCCTTGATCGCCGCGGTGACGGGGCGGATGTTGATGAGGCTCTGCGGGGTGACAATGTCGAGATCCTGGATCGTCATACGCTCGCGAATGACGCGCTCCATACGGGAAAAACCGATGCGGAACTGATTCTGCAGCAGCTCGCCCACGCAGCGCAGACGGCGGTTGCCGAGGTGGTCGATATCGTCCTTATAGACGATGCCGTGCGCCAGCGCGTTCATGTAGTTGATGGAGGCGAGGATATCGTCGACCAGAATGTGCTTGGGGACGAGGCGGTCGGCGTTGTCGCGGATAGCTTCCTTGAGCTCCTCGCCGCTGTACTGCTCGAGCAGCTCCTTGAGCACGCTCTCGCGCACGCGCTCTTTGATGCCGCACTCGGCCACGGGGTCAAAGTCGACAAAGCGGTCAAGATCGACCATGTGGTTGGAGAACACGCGCATCGTACGGCCATCGACCTCAATGGTCACATCGTTGACGCCGATGGCATCCATCTCGCGCGCTTCCTCGTCGGTGACGATGTGGCCTGCGTCGAAGAGGATCTCGCCCGTGCGCGGGTCGGCGACGGGGAAGGAAAGCTTCTGCCCGCGGATACGCGCCCACAGGGAGAGCTTCTTGTTGTACTTGTAGCGGCCAACCATGGACAGGTCATAGCGGCGCGGGTCGAAGAAGAGGTTGTTGATGAGGGTCTCGCAGGCCTCGACCGTGGGCGGCTCGCCCGGGCGCAGCTTGCGGTAGATCTCGAGCATCGCCTCTTCATAGGTCTTGCAGGCGTCTTTTTCGAGCGTGACGGCCACGCGGTCATCATCGCCGAACAGCTCGAGGATCTCGGCGTCGGTCTTGAAGCCGATGGCGCGCACCAGCTCGGTGATGGGGATCTTGCGGTTTTTGTCGATGCGCACCCAGAACATCTCATTGGCGTCGGTCTCGTATTCGAGCCATGCGCCGCGGTACGGGATGACGGTGGACGTCAGCAGCGGGAGGTCGGTCTTGAGGTCGATCTCCTTGCCGTAGTAAATGCCGGGGGAACGGACGAGCTGGGAAACCACCACGCGCTCGGCGCCGTTGATGACGAACGTGCCGGACTCGGTCATGAGCGGGAAGTCGCCCATGAAGATCTCCTGCTCCTTGATCTCGCCGGTCTCCTTGTTGTAGAGGCGCACACTCACCTTCAGGGGGGCGGCATACGTCGCGTCGCGCGCCTTGCACTCGAGCACGTCGTACTTGGGTGCTTCGTCCATCTTGTAGTCGATGAAGCTCAGCTCCAGGTTGCCCGCGTAGTTCGAGATCGAGGCGACGTCGGAAAAGACTTCGCGCAGACCCGTATCGAGGAACCACTGGTAGGACTTCTTCTGAAGCGCCAGCAGGTTCGGCATCTCCACGATCTCCTCGTGTCGGGCGAAATTCTTGCGAAGGGTTTTGCCATACATCTTGTCTTTGGCCATTTTGCTCTTCACGCCTTTCTTTTCTTCAAGCCCTGTCCGCTTGAAGGAATGTATTGCGGCGGCTCTATCCAGTTCGACACACCCGGCTTTGTTGTAAAACAAAGCGAACTGCATCTTGCTTTTTTTGCCGCGGTATGCTATTCTCTCGGTAATGGGTGGGGAATTTTCCTCGCCCTTTCCCGTTTATAAGCGCTTTATTTTACCAAATGGGTACAGAAAAGTCAAGGCATTTTTTGTGAACATCTGCGGTTTCCGCAGATGTTTTTTTGTGCGCTTCGACGGATTTTGCCGCGGATTGCAATATATTTGTCGCTGTGGTATGATGCTTGCGTGATTTTGCGCCGCTCTGCGCGCAGACGATGAAAGGAGTTTTCCCATGAAGCCCATCGCCATTGACGATTTCTGCGCCGTCCGCTCACTTGCGAACGTGACGTTCTCCCCCGAGGGACAAGCGCCTGCTTCACCGTGAGTCAGGCGAAAAAAGAAAAAATTGCTACGAATCCCGCCTCTATCTTTTAAAAGGCGGCCGCGTCCGCGCGCTGACCGGCGGCGGCAAGGAATCCTCGTTCTGCTACTTGGATGAAAACACGGTTCTTTTCGCGGGCGACCGTGAGGGGGAAAAGGAACCATCGCTCACGAGCCGCTTCTACAAGATCGCACTCGACGGCGGCGAGGCCGATCTTGCCTACACGTTTCCCATTCCCGTCTCGCAGGTCTTCCCTCTCAAAAACGGCGACCTGCTTGTCGTCGGCTCGACCTTTCCCGGCTTTGAGGACCTCTATAAAGGCGACAAGAAGCTCGTGAAAGCCTACTTTGACGACAAAAAGGAAAACGAGGATTACGAGGTCATCTCTCAGCTACCCTGGTGGTGGAACGGCGGCACATACACGCGCGGCGCGTATGAAAGTCTCTTCTACTACGATGCGAAGAAAAAGTCCCTCACCCGCCTGACGGATGCGGGCTTCAACGTCTCCGATGTCCAGCTCGCGGAGGATCAGAAGACCGTCTATTTCAGTCTTCTCGACGTCTCCGTCCCCCGCCCCGCGCACTTCGGCGGTCAGGACCTTTACCGCATCGACCTTGCCTCGCGCCGTCAGAAGCTCGTCGTCAAGAGTCGCCTCGACTTCGTCATCGCGACATACGCGCTCGGCAAGTCCTTCCTGCTCGTCATGGCCGCGGACGGCAAGTTCGGCATGAACACGGACTGTGACTTTTACAAGCTCGACTACGAGACGCTTGCCGTCACGCCCTACGCCGTCTACGGCGAGGCCATCGGTTCTTCCGTCGGCTGCGACGTCCGCCACGGCGGCGGTCAGGCGTTCAAGATGGACGGCGACGTGCTGTACTTCATCTCGACGCGCTTCGACGGCGCGGGGCTCTACAAGCTCGAAGACGGCACCGTCTCCCCCGTCCTCGTGCGCGACGGCAGCGTCGACTGCTTTGACCGCAAAAACGGCAAAATGCTCCTCTGCGCGCTCTGGGATATGAAGCCGCAGGAGCTCTACGACGAGACGGGCCGCCGCGTCACGCACTTCAACGACGCAATGCTGCGCGGCAAATACGTTGCCCAGCCTGACCCCCTCAACCTCACCGCGGGCGACCACGAGGTGCACGGCTTCATCCTAAAGCCGATGGACTTCGAAGCGGGCAAAAAGTACCCCGTCATCTTCGATATTCACGGCGGTCCCAAGACCGTCTACGGTCCCGTGTTCTATCACGAGATGCAGTACTGGGCGAGCCGTGGCTATTTCGTCATCTTCTGCAATCCCACTGGCTCCGACGGCCGCGGCGCGTTCATGGATATCCGCGGCAAGTACGGCACGGTCGACTTCGATGATCTGATGGCGTTCTGCGACGCGGCACTCGCAAAGTATCCCGAGATGGACGCAGATAACCTCTTCGAAACCGGCGGCTCCTACGGCGGCTTTATGACCAACTGGATCATCGGCCACACCGACCGCTTCCGCGCCTGCGCCAGCCAGCGCTCGATCTCGAACTGGACGAGCTTCTACGGCGTGTCCGACATCGGCCCCGACTTCTCCGAAGACCAGTGCGGCTCGACCATCTGGCCGGATGTCGAAAAATTCTGGTGGCACAGCCCCATGAAGTACGCCGACAAGGTCAAAACGCCGACGCTCTTTCTCCACTCGCTCGAGGACTACCGCTGCCCCGTCGATCAGGCTATCAGATGTACTCTGCGCTGATCGCGCACGGCGTCGAGAGCCGCCTCGTGCTCTTCCGCGGCGAGAACCACGAGCTCTCCCGCAGCGGCAAGCCCAAGCACCGCATCCGCCGCTTAAACGAGATCACCGGCTGGTTCGAGCAGCACAAGGGCTAAAATGGAAATTCGCAAAACCACCTTGCAGGACGTCGACACGGTGCTGGACGTCTTCGCCGCCGCAAAGCGCTACATGCGCGCAAACGGCAATGCCTCGCAATGGGGCGACGAGTACCCAGACCGCAGCATCGTCACCTATGATATCGCATGCGGCAGCAGCTATGTGATGCTTGAAAATGGCGAGATCGTCGGCACATTCGCCCTCTTTCTCGGCGAGGACGAGAGCTACCGCGTCATCGAAGACGGCGCGTGGCATCTCGATCAACTACGGCACGATTCACCGTCTCGCCTCCAACGGGAAAGCGCGTGGCGTGTCGAGAGCCTGCTTCGACTTCTGCACCGCGCAGATCGGCTATCTGCGCGCCGACACGCACGCGGATAACCGCCCGATGCAGCGGCTTTTGGAAGCGTATGGCTTCCGGCGCTGCGGCGTCATTCACGGTGCCTTCGACGGCGGAGAGCGCATCGCGTACGACTGCATCTCGCACATCTGAGCCCGTTTCCGCCGAAAGTCATCATGTAAGAGAGGTCTGTCATGGAACGCAGAATTGTCGACGGCGAGATCACTCTCGTCCCGTATTATCCCAACTACAAAGCGTCGCTTCCGTGGTATCAGGATGCGGATGTGTGCAAGCAGGTCGACAACCGCAACAGTGTGTACGACCTGAAGCTGCTCAAGGCGATGTACCGCTATCTCAACGCGCGCGCAGTCTTTTTTACACCAAATACTACGGCCGCCTGTGCGGCGACGTCTGCCTGCATCCGGACGGTGAGATCAACATCGTCGTGGCGAAGAGCTTCCAGAACAAGCACATCGGCAGGCGCGTCATCGGCGAAATTCAAAAGCTCGCGAGGGAACAGCACATCCCCAAACTGCACGCGGAGATCTACTCGTTCAATGCGCAGTCGCAGCGGATGTTCAAGCGCGCCGGATTCCACAAGGCCGGCGACGAGCTGTACGAAATGGAATTATAACTTTCAAATAGAAAAAGCGCCCGCTCGGTGAGCGGGCGCTTTTTTCATTCTTCAAAACTCGGGGCCGTCATAGTGGTAGTAGTCGCTGTCGTCGATAAAGCGGTCGTCGCGCGAGAGCTTTTTGATCCTGCGGTACGCCGCGGCGAAGAGCAGCACAACGAACACAACGAAGATCCATGCATAGCCGTCGTACTCATACGTTGCGATGAAATCGTACGTGCCGTGCAGCAGCACCGGCACGAGCACGGCAAGGCGGCGGCAGCGGCGGCTGCGGTACTCGTCGCCAAAGTTGTCGTAGCGCTTGGCAAGGCCGTAGAAAGCGCCCATGAACACACCGAAGCACGCGTGCCCCGGCACGGCCGTGACCGCGCGGATGGCCGCCGTGCCGAGACCGTACATCAGCACATAGCTGATATTCTCCCACAGGGCAAAGCCGAGCGCGACGAACACGGCGTAGACCACGCCGTCGAACTGGCAGTTGAATTCGCCCGAATACACGTGCGCTTCTTGAGCAGCAGGTACTTAAAGCCCTCTTCCGACAGCGCGACCACAACGAAGTAGAGCAGCACGTTGTAGCGGTCGAACTCTGCGGCAGGAGAATGCCCAAGATCGCCTCGCCGATCTGCTCGGTCACGATGGCAGCAAATGTCGATAGAATGCCGAAAATCACGAGCGAGAGCAGCAGCCCCGGCGACTCTTTGTCGAGCCGGTCCTCCTTGTAGACAAAGCGCAGCAGGACAATGGCCGGAATGACTGCCGCAGCGATCAATATCGGGTTTACATAAAAGAGAAACATGACAGCTTTCCTCTCTTTTTTCTGATAATATCACAGCATATCAGCCGCGAGAATATTTGTCAACGCGGTGTTTTTTCTTTTCCCCACTTGACCGGAAGGAAAAGCGCGCGTATGATAAATGCATTCACTTTATTCATATAAAGGAGGGAAGAATCATGGAACGTCGAACGCCGTGGCTCGGCTATCTCTGCGTGATCCTGAGCGCCGTCATCTTCGGCTGTATGCCGCTGGGCGCGAATTTTCTCTACGCGCAGGGCGTGACGCCGATGTCGCTGGTGTTTCTGCGCAATCTTCTCTCGCTCCCGGTCCTCGCGCTGCTGTGCCAAAAGCAGGGCGG
>ENA-OQIO01000267-OQIO01000267.1-human-gut-metagenome-genome-assembly--contig:-NODE-267-length-28180-cov-2.542509_pt1 | contig 28180 bp, 35 predicted proteins | sample MGYA00242573_ERZ504737 | MGnify/ENA primary metagenome ERZ504737 (study PRJEB26092, sample SAMD00036203) | human gut metagenome | host: Homo sapiens | study: EMG produced TPA metagenomics assembly of...
TGCAGATGGAGCCCGGGCCGACGCGACCTTGACGGCGTCGACGCCGGCGTCGATCATGGCCTGCGCACCCTGGCGGGTGGCGACGTTGCCGCCGATGATGTCCACGCCATTGAACGCGGAATCGGACTTCAGGCGGCGAATCATGTCGAGAGCCAGCTTGGCCTCACCGTTGGCGGTGTCGACCACGAGCACGTCCACGCCGGCTTCCATCAGAGCGGAAGCACGGTTGTAGGCGTCGCCCAGGAAGCCGATGCCTGCGGCGACGCGCAGACGGCCCTGCTCATCCTTGGTGGCGTCCGGATACTGTTCGGTCTTGACGAAATCCTTGACGGTGATCAGACCGGTCAGGCGGCCTTCGGAATCGACCAGAGGCAGCTTCTCGACCTTGTGCTTGGCCAGCAGGTCGTGCGCGTCTTCCTTGGAGATGTCGGACGGACCGGTGATGAGGTTCTCGCGGGTCATGACCTCGGAGACCTTCAAACGGTCGTAATCCTCGGAAGCGATGAAACGCATGTCACGGTTGGTGATGATACCGACGAGCTTGCTGTCCTTGTCCACGACCGGCAGGCCGGAGATGTGGAAACGGCCGCACAGCTTGTCGAGGTCGGCGAGGGTCACGTCCGGGCTCACGGTGAGCGGATCGCTGATCATGCCGGATTCGGAACGCTTGACGATGTCGACCTGGGCGGCCTGGTCGTCGATGGAAAGGTTGCGGTGCAGCACGCCGATGCCGCCGTTGCGAGCCATGGCGATGGCCATGTCGGATTCGGTGACGGTGTCCATCGCGGCGGAGATCGCCGGGGACCTTCATCGTGATGTTGCGTGTGAGATGGGTGGTGGTGTCCACTTCGGACGGAATGACATCCGTCTCGTTCGGCAGCAGCAGCACATCGTCATAGGCGAGGCCAAGCTGGGCGAAAATCGGAGGGAGTGGGGCGAACGTGGAATCTGCATTCATATCAGGAATTGTAGCCATAGACCCACTATATGAACGTGGGCTGACTTACTGCGACACGGCGCGAAAAGCCGAAATTATCAATCGTAATAAAAGCTGCTTATATCGTTTGGCAAAGCGTTTCATCAGTTTTTCTTGCGATTGCGCCGGACGGACGATCAGCGTCCACCGCGCGTTTTGTCGCCGCGCGCGCGTCCGACCGACGCATGTTGCGCATCGGTTCCGGAGATTGCGTTTTCCTCACGGATTTCGGGAATGCGGTGTTTCAGATACGGGTACATCGTGGCGACCGTCAGCAGCGCCGCCGCAATGAGGAAGCCAATCAGCACATACTGCGCTTTGAAGAACAGAATCATGATCGAGCCGAATGCGATCAGCGACGCCCACCCCCAGAGAATCAGCACCGCGCCCTGCACGGTGTGTCCGATGCGCAGCATGCGGTGGTGCAGGTGCATGCGATCGGGATGCATCGGCGACTGGCCTTTGCTCAACCGCCGCACGATGGCAAGGCACATGTCGAGAATCGGCAGGAACAGCACGAGCATCGGCAGCAGAATCGGCATGAACACCGGCAGGTAGATGCTGGCGTGGATGGATGCCGGGTCGAGACGGCCGGTCATGACGATCGACGCGCAGGTGATCAGGTAGCCAAGCAGCATGGAACCGGAGTCGCCCATGAACAGTTTTGCGGGATGCCAGTTATGCAGGATGAAACCGACGCAGGTGCCGACCATGGCGATGTCGATCAGCGTTGCCATGGATGCGTACGACGGCGAGCTTCTTGCGATGATGTACGAATAGATGGCGAAGGCGATGCCGCCGATCGCGACGATGCCCGAAGCGAGGCCGTCAAGACCGTCCACGAAGTTGACCGCGTTGATGGACGCGACGATAAGGAACGCGGTGATGGCCATCGACAGGCTCGGCGACGCGGTGACGAGCGAGCCGAGAGGCAACGAGATGATCTGCAGGCCGCCCCAGGCCACAAACACGGAGATGAGCAGCTGACCGGCGAGTTTGAGCATCCAGTCAAGGTCCCACAAATCGTCGGCCATGCCCAGTAGCTGATCATGATGGCGCCGGCTAGAATCACCCATGCCTGATGCGATTGGGCGAACAGGCCTTCGATGAAAGGGATGCGAGAGGCGAACAGCATGGCAACGGTGAAGCCGATAAGCATGCCCAGTCCACCCATGCGTGGCGTCGGCACGGTATGCACGTCGCGTGCACGCACTTCGCCGACTGCGCCGATTTCGATGGCGATGTGCCGGATCAGCGGCGTGAGCAGATAGGTGACGCCACCTGCGACCGCGGCAATGAACAGGTAGATTCTCATGCGCCCAAAGCACCGCCATTCAGTGTTAAAGCCTTACGGATGACCAGCTCGCGAATCACTCCCTCCCGAAGAATCGCGATGCCGTCGCGCTCGTGCGGGTCGGCTGCAACCACCGTGGACGATACATGTCCCGGAGTCGCTCCCCCGTCCAAATACAGATCCACCGCATCTCCCAGCGCGTCCGCGGCTTCCTGCACCGTTTGTGCGCTTTCCTCGCCGGAACGGTTGGCGCTGGTGCGGCCAACGGCCCGGTGGCTCGCAGAATACGCAGCGCGACCGCGGAATTGGGGATGCGCACGCCTGTGTGGCTTTGCCGGTTGTCGGATCATGACGCAACGTGGCAAGCGAACAGTCGTCTTCCGCTTCCGCTATCGGCGAAAAAGCGCCCGGCATGAACATGGCGGCCAGACGGTTGAGCGGCACCGGCAAGGTCAGATGCAGCTTCTCCATGCTTTCGATTGACGGCAGCAACACCTGCAACGACTTGTATTTCGGTCGTTGTTTGGCTGCGAACACCTTGCGGATCGCCTCGATGTTACGCGGATCGCAGGCGACGCCGTACACCGTGTCAGTGGGGATGACCACCAATCCGCCATCATGGATGATTTCAACGGCCCGGGCAAGGGATTCGTCGTTTACTGTGCAAATCTCGCTCATGACACCTCCCTTTCAGCCAGTCAACTTACCTATTGTAAGGCATGGCTCGATGGCGCGCCCGAATGGAGGGAACACGACCGGCGAATATTCCATCGGATATAGAAAAAGCCCTGTCGGTTTGGATGCGTCCAAGCGACAAGGCGGATACGGCACGAATCAGCGCCAGATACGCCTTGCGCACCTGCTCGTTATTGAGCAGTTCCTTGGCGTCGCTTCCATCGTGATACGGCCGGTTTCCAGCACGTATGCACGGTCGGCGATCGACAGCGCCATCTTGGCGTTCTGCTCGACCAGCAGAATCGTGATGCCCTGCTCGTGCAGCTTGCGGATGATGGAGAAGATCTCCTTGACGAGCTTCGGGGACAGGCCCATGGACGGCTCGTCCATGAGGATCGTCTTCGGATGGCTCATCAGCGCGCGGCCCATCGCCAGCATCTGCTGCTCGCCGCCGGACAACGTGCCGGCCTTCTGGTTACGGCGTTCCTTCAGACGGGGGAACAGGCCGTAGACCATGTCGAGGTCCTTCTTGAGGTCCGACTGGTCCTTCAGGCTGAACGCGCCCATCTCCAGGTTCTCTTCGACGCTCATGCGTGTGAAGACGTGGCGCCCTTCCGGAATGTGCGCCATACCGAGGGTCACGATCTTGTTGTTGTGGGTTTTCAGCAGATCCACTCCGTTGTACATCACGGAACCGGATTTCGCCGGTACCAGACCGGTGATGGTGTGCAGCGTGGTGGTCTTGCCTGCGCCGTTCGCGCCGATCAGGGACACGATCTCGCCGGCGTTGACGGTGAAGCTGATGTCCTTGACGGCTTCGATGGCACCGTACGAAACGGAAAGGTTCTTGACTTCCAGCATCAGGCTTCCTCGCTTTCGTGCTTGGCATCGTCGCTGTCGGTATCGTCGTCGGAACCCAGGTATGCGGAGATGACCTGCGGGTTGTTGGCGATCTCCTCCGGCGTGCCGGCGGCGATGGTGCGTCCGTAGTCGAGCACCTGGATGCGCTGGCAGACGTTCATCACCAGGCTCATGTCATGCTCGATCAGCAGGATGGCGATGCCGAAGCGGTCGCGGATGGTGTTGATGCAGTTGAGCAGGTCCTCGGTCTCCGTCGGGTTCATGCCTGCCGCCGGCTCGTCGAGCAACAGCAGTTTCATGCCGGTGGCAAGCGCACGGGCGATTTCCAGCTTGCGCTGGGCGCCGTACGGCAGGTTCGCCGCCTCGGTTTCGGCCAGGCCCTCTAGTCCGAAGATCTTGAGCAGGTCGATGGCTTTGGCGTGCATCTCGCGTTCCTGCTTCCAGAATTTCGGCGTGCGGAAAATCGCGCCGCCCATGTGGTAGCTGAACGATTCGTTGAATGCGACCAGCACGTTCTCCTCGACGGTCATCTGTCCGAACAGGCGGATGTTCTGGAAGGTTCTGGCGATTCCGGCGCGCACCACCTGATACGTCTTCTTGCCGTTCATGCGTTCGCCGTCCAGGAAGAACTCGCCTTCCGTGGCTGGTACACGCCGGTCAGCAGGTTGAACACGGTGGTTTTGCCGGCGCCGTTCGGGCCGATCAGGCCGACGAGCTCGCCGGAGTTGATGGTCATGTTGAAGTCGGATACGGCTTTGAGGCCTCCGAAGGTGATGCCGAGATGTTCGGCTTTCAGGATGGGCTCGCTCATGCCTGCGCCTCCTTGGTGTCGGCGGCCGTCTCGACGGTTTCGTCCGTCTTGGCGGTGTCCTTGACTGCCTTGGCGGTGGATTCAGCCTGCTTCGACTTGCCGTGCGCCTTGACCTTCATCGGGTAGAACAGCTTGTTGATGGTCTTGGTCAGGGAGAATTCCCAGTTGCCGAAGATGCCCTGCGGGCGGAAGATCATGATGAGCACCAGCGCCACCGAGTACACGAGCATGCGGTAGGTGGAGAAGGCGCGCAACAGCTCCGGCAGGATCGTCAGCGCGATGGCGGAGACGATGGAACCTGTCAGCGAGCCCATGCCGCCGAACACGACCATGATCACGTAGTTGATCGATTGCAGCCATCCGGCCATCGCGGGGTTCAGCGAGCCGATGTACTGGGCGAAGATGCCGCCGGCGATGCCCGCGAAGAACGCGGAGATAGCGAACACGAGCACCTTCATGTAGGTGATGTTGATGCCGGACGCGCTTGCCGCGATCTCGTCGTCGCGGATGGCCTTGACGGCACGGCCGTAACGGGAGCGGGCGAACATGAACAGCAGCACGACGGTGACGACGGTGATCCAGAACACGACGTACAGGTTGGCGAGTCGGTCGATGCCGATCAGCGCCTGGCCGGCCGCGCCCTTGTCGAGGCCCATGCCGCCGGCGACCTTCAGGTTCTGGATGATCACGCGGATGATTTCGCCGAAGCCCAGCGTGATGATGGCGAGGTAATCGCCATGCAGACGCAGTGCCGGAATGCCGACCAGGATGCCGAAGATGCAGGCGACCACGCCGCCGGCGAGCGTCGTCAGCAGGAATCGCAGCGTCGGATCCATCGCAACGCCGTTGGCGACGAGCAGCTTGCTCAGCAGGGCCGCGCTGTACGCGCCGATCGCTTCGAAGCCGCAGCAGCCCAGCGTCAGCTGGCCGAGCACGCCGATGGTGAGGTTCAGCGACGTGGTCATGATGATGGCGATGCAGCTTGTCATCATGATGCCCTTGATGTAGGTGCTGGCCATGCCGGATTCGCATACGCCCATCAGAATGCCGAACAGCACGACGATGCCGACCGCGCACATCAGATAGGACTGTTTGGTGGAAAGCATTGATTTCTTCATGAGGTCACACCTTCTCGGTTTCCGGTTCGCCCATCAGGCCGGACGGCTTGACCAGGAGCACGATGATGAGGATGCCGAACACAATGGCGTCGGAGAACGCGGACGTGATCACACCGCCGGTGATGGTGCCGATGTACGCCTTGGTCAGGCTTTCGACCACGCCGATCACCAGACCGCCGACCATGCGCCCGGATGGAGCCGATGCCGCCGAGCACGGCCGCGACGAAGGCTTCAGGCCCAGCATCGCGCCCATCATCGGGGACACCTGCGGATAGGAAACGCAGTACATCAGCGATGCGACGGCGGCGAGCCGAACCGATGGCGAACGTGAGCGTGATGGTGGAGTTCACGTTGATGCCCATCAGGATCGAGGCCTCCTTGTCTTCGGAGACCGCGCGCATGGCCTTGCCCTGCTTGGTGTAGGTGACGAACAGCTGCAGCGCGACCATGATGATCACGCCGAGCACGATGGTGATGATGGTCGCGCCGTCGATCTTCAGTTTGCCGATCGCCAGCGTCGGAATCTGGATGATGGTGGGCACGGTCTGGTAGTCGGCGCCGAAGATGGCCTGGGAGCCGTTCTCCAGCAGAAGGCTCATTGCGATTGCGGTGATGAGGCCGTCATGCTGTTGCCCTTTTCACGAACCGGCTTGTATGCGGCCCTCTCCACGATGACGCCCACCGCCACGCACATGAGGATCGCGGGGATGACGGCCACCCATGCGGGCAGGCCGAATACGACGATCGCCGGAATGGTAAGCATCAGCACGTAGGAGCCGACCATGATGAAATCGCCGTGTGCGAAGTTGATCAAACGAATGATGCCGTACACCATGGTGTAGCCGAGTGCCACGAGCGAGTACACGCTGCCGATCTTCAGACCGTTGAAGATCTGACTGATGAACATGATGATCTGATCGCCCATCATTCCTCCTTTCAAAAGTTGATGATGCCGGACTTTTGACATAACCGTCCGGCTTGGCCGCTGAAGAAGCCCAGCGGCTGAATATGGTTATTTTCGTCTTGATACGCGAAAGGGAGAGAACCGGTTTCCCGGTCCCCTCCTCTTCACAGATTCAGGCCTTCAGGCAAGCGACGCTCACTTGGCAGGCTGAATGGTGGTCTTGTACTGCGGCTTGCCGTCCTTGAGCTCAAGCACGACGACGGACTTCTTCGGGGAGCCCTTCTTGTCGAGCGTGAAGTTGCCGGTCACGCCTTCGAAGCTCATGCCGGCGATGGCGTTGCGCACGGACTCGCGGGTGGCGTTCTTGCCGGCCTTCTCGATGGCCTGCTTCATCATGTACACGGAGTCGTAGCCCAGTGCGGTGAAGGTGTTCGGATCGGCGTTCTTGTTGGCCTTCTTGTAGGACTTGATGAAGTCCTGCACCTTGGCGTTGGAGGTGTCGTCCGGAGAGTAGTGGGTGGTGTAGAGCACCTTGTTGTACAGCGACTTGTCGTCGGTCATCTTCAGGCCGTCGTAGCGTCAGGACCCATCACATAGCCTTGTAGCCGACGGAGCGGGCCTGCGGGATGATGTACGGGCCAGCGACGGAGTAGTAGTACGGAGCGTACAGGAACTCGGCGCCAGCGGCCTGGATCTTCTGCAGCTGGGAGGAGTACTCGGTGTCGTCGGCGCTGGAGGAGTTCTCTTCGGCCACGACGTCAAGGCCGGCCTTCTTGGCGGCAGCGGCGAAGGCCTTGCCCACGCCGGAGGAGTACGGATCGCCGGTGCCGTACAGCACGGCGACCTTCTTGACCTTCAGGGTCTCGGCTGCGAACTTGGCAGCGATCTCACCCTGGTAGGAGTCCTTGAAGCAGGTGCGGAACATATAGCCACCGGTCTCGATGGAGTCGGAGGTGGCGGCCGGTGCGATGGCCGGCAGCTTGGACTGGTCGGCCAGCGGAGCCACGGCCGCGGTGGTGGAGGAGATGGTCGGGCCGACCACGCCGAGCACGCTGTTGTCGCCGGCGAGCTTGTTGAAGCGTTGGAGCTCTGGTGGCGTCGCCCTTGTCGTCCATGGACTCGAGCTTGACCTTCTTGCCGTTGATGCCGCCCTTGGCGTTGATCTCATCCACAGCCAGCTTGAAGCCGGCGACCTCGGCCTCGCCGTATGCGGCGGCGGTGCCGGAGTTGGTGGTGACGGAGCCAGCGTGATGGTATCGCTGTTGGCCGCGCTACCGTTGGAGCTGCTGGAATCGTCCATGCTGCCGCCGGAGCAGGCAGCGAGGGACATCGACATTGCGCCTGCCGCGATCAGGGCGACGCACTTGGCGGAGAACTTCGCGTTCATTCCGTTCTTCCTCTTTTCTTGAAAACGCTGCACATTCCTTTCAACGCGCACCTTGGAAAAAATCATGTTCATCTCAACCCCCGTGCGCGGAACCACGGCGACCACTCATGACGGACGCCCGTTCTCTCTCTGTGCATTCCGATTGTTCTTTATAGCCTGACGGATGGCGGCCTGCATAAAATGTTCTTATAGTGAGACTCAACTTCTGGTTATATCCCCGTCAGCATGGCGCAAAAGAATATAAGTTACTGTGCCGGCTGTTTTTCCGCCGTCAGATAACGTGGCCGTCCGGTGTAGTCGTTATGCACGGTAACGTCGACGAAGCCGCAGGTTCGTGCGAAGGCGGCAAGCCGCTCCCCCTGCGTGATGTCGTGCTCCATCACCATAAGTCCATCCGCGCGAAGCAGTTTCGCCGCGCGTGCGATGATGCGTTCCGGAATGAGCGTGCCGTCCGCCGAACCGCCGTATAGCGCCAGATCGGGGTCGTAATCGCGCGCCTCGGGCTGTTCGGGAATGTCGGCAAGCGGCACGTACGGCGGATTGGTGAGCACGATGTCGATGGTGCCGTCAAGTTGGCTTAACGTCGGCATTTGCGTGGCGTCGGCGATGTCCAGATGATAATTACCGGCGATTGCGGGATACCGTTTCGCGGTCTCGTCGAGGTTGCGCCGCGTCCACTCGGCGGTCGTAGCGCTTTTCTCGACGGCCCACACCTCGCTGCCCGGCACTTCCGAAGCGAAGGCGAGGCCGATCGCACCGCTGCCGGCGCACAGATCGACCACTTTGGCGCGGTACATGCCGTTTCTGGTGGCCCAGTCGACGCCTTCCTGCACGACCAGTTCGGTTTCCGGACGTGGAATGAACACGCCTGGACCGACTTTCAAATCAAGGTAGCGAAACGGCGCGTGGCCGGTGATGTGCTGCAACGGCTCGCGTTTGACACGACGGGCCAGCATGGTCTGGAAACGTTCCATCGCCGGTTCCGCGTCTTCTTTTTCGGCCAGACGTTCGACGCCATCGCCCATGAGCATGGCTTTGTCCACGTGCTGCAGGTCCGTATGGAACGCTTCGGCGAGCAGCAGTTTGGCGTCGTGCTGCGGAGTGTCGACGCCCGCCGCACGTAGTTCGTCCGCGGCGGAACGCACCGTTTCGAATACCGTCGCCACCCAATCGCCTTACTTCTGGTTGGCGAGACGATCGGCTTCGTCCGCCTGGATGTCGCTGTCGATCACGGCCTGCAGATCGCCGTCAAGCACGGCGTCGAGGTTGTACGCCTTGTAGTTCGTGCGATGGTCGACGATGCGGTTTTCCGGGAAGTTGTACGTGCGGATACGTTCCGAACGGTCCAGCGAGCGCACCTGGGAATGGCGCATATCGGCGGCCTCGGCGGCCTCCTGCTCGTGTTTCATGGCCAGCAGGCGGCTCTTCAGAACGCGCAGTGCCGCCGCGCGGTTTTGGATCTGGCTCTTCTCGTCCTGCATGTTCACGGTGATGCCGGTGGGGATGTGCGTCATGCGGACCGCGGAATACGTGGTGTTCACGGACTGTCCGCCGGGGCCGGAGCTCATGAAGATGTCGATTTGAGTCTTTCGGATCGATTTCGATTTCATCGTCGTCCTCGTCGGCTTCCGGGAAGACGATCACGGCCTGGCGGCGGAAGTCTGGATACGGCCCTGCGATTCGGTGACGGGGATGCGCTGCACGCGGTGCACGCCGCCTTCGTACTTGAGGGAAGCCCACACGCCGTCCTCCGGCGCCGGAGTGCCTTTGGCGCGGATGGCCAGCTGCACGTCCTTGACGCCACCCAGCTCGGTGGTGTTCTCGCTTTGCACGGTGACCGACCAGCCGCGCTTTTCCGCGTATCGCATGTACATACGCAGCAGGTCGCCGGCGAACAGCGCCGCTTCCTCGCCACCGGTGCCGGCCTTGATCTCCATGATCGTGTCACGCGCGTCATCGGGGTCACGCGGAATCAGCGCGGTGCGCAGCTTCTCTTCGGCTGCGGGCAGCTCGCCTTCCAACCGCTTGGCCTCTTCGGCGAAATCGGGATCTTCGGACGCCATCTCGCGGGCCGCCTCCAGATCGTCCTTCACCTGCTTGTATGCGGTGTAGGCGGAGACGATGGCACCCAGTTCGGCGTGGCGCCGACCCAGCTTGCGCATCTTGTCGGGATTGGATGCGACCTCCGGCTCGGCCATCTGCTGTTCGATATTGTGGTATTCCTCAAGCGCGGTGACGGCCGCGGGGAATTGTTCGTCTGCCAATGTACGCCTTTTCTTCGTATCTGCGCTTCAGCGGAATCACTCGTCGCTGAACCTTACTCAACCTGTCCATCATATAAGGTGGCACGGAAGTGCGGTCGTCGGAGGTGGGCGACGGCACGTCGGTAACGAAAAACGCCAGCCCACGAATGGACTGGCGTTTTCATTGCCTAAGCAATAAGACTCACTTGGCCTTCTTGCCGTAACGCTTCTCGAAGCGAGCCACGCGGCCACCGGTGTCGAGGATCTTCTGCTTGCCGGTGTAGAACGGGTGGCAGTTGGAGCACACGTCGACGGTCATGTGATCGCCGTTGTAGGTGGAACGGGTGACGAAGGTGTTGCCGCAAGAGCAGGTGACCTGCACTGCGTGGTAATCAGGATGGATACCCTGCTTCATAGTTTGTCTCCTAGAGATTCGGGGGACCCGGGTCGCATTGCCCCGATGGCAAGGCGTGAACCGGATAACCTTATGGAGTGTAGGCGATGGCCGGGACACGGTATGCGCCGTCACACGCAGGGCGTACGGACTGCAATCCGCGGATATGCAAAGGACCCGCCGCTTCCGGCAGGTCCGCATGTGCCCTCGCTGGGACTTGAACCCAGGACAAACACCTTATAAGGGTGCTGCTCTAACCAACTGAGCTACGAGGGCAACGGGAGGAAGTATACCCCGACCTCTGCCCGATTGCGGCAGCGTCGACAGATGACCATTGGAAGACCGACGGCAACACGCCAGCAAATCGTTATTTATAAGTTTATAAATAACGTACTAACCTATTAATTAAATCAATGGACGATATACCCATACAGTACACCTCGTCACAGCCATTTCACCGACGAAAGGACACCCATGCGCTACGGTCATTTCGATGATGCCGCAAAGGAATACGTGATTGAAACCCCGGCGACTCCCCTGCCGTGGATCAACTACCTTGGCAACGAGGACTTCTTCTCACTGATTTCCAACACCGGCGGCGGCTACAGCTTCTACAAGGACGTCAAACTACGCCGCATCACCCGCTACCGGTACAACAACGTGCCGGCAGACAACGGGCTCCCGCTGCTATTACCTGAGCCTGATGGACTCCGATTCCGCCGATGCCAAGCCGGTCGAAACCTGGTCGCCGACCTTCCTTCCGTGCAAGACCCCGCTTGATTCCTACAAGTGCCGTCAAGGCATCGGCTACACCGTGTTCGAAGCTTCCAAGCGAGGCATCGAATCCAAGCTCACCGCCTTCGTGCCGCTGCACACCAATGCGGAATCAATCGGCCCGACGTGACGAACACCACCGACGAGCGGCCGTCATCGACGTGACCGGCTCCGTGGAATGGTGCCTGTGGAATGCCGCGGACGACTCGTCCAACTTCCAACGCAACCTGTCCACCGGCGAGGTGGAGATCGAACGCGAAACCGATGCCACGCTGCTGTATCACAAGACCGAATTCAAGGAACGCCGCAACCATTACGCGTTCTACGGCGTCAACGCGCCCGTCGTCGGTTTCGACACCAGCCGCGACGAGTTCCTCGGCCAGTTCAACGGCTGGGACACCCCGCAGGTCATCGCCGAAGGCAAGGCTCACGATTCCGTGGCGTACGGCTGGTTCCCGATCGCCGCCAACCGCGTGCGTCTGGAACTCCAGCCGGGCGAAACCGCATCGCTCGTGTTCATGCTGGGCTATATCGAAGTGGCCAAGGACCAGAAATGGAGGATCCGAACGATCCGGCCAAGGTCGGCATCATAAACAAGAAGCCGGCCCATGAGCTGTTCCACCGTTTCGCCACCGTCGAACAGGTCGAAGCCGCCTTGAAGGAGCTCAACTCCTACTGGTCCGAACTGCTGACCACCTACAGCGTCGATTCCGGCGACGAAAAGCTCGACCGTATGGTCAACATCTGGCACCAGTACCAGTGCATGGTCACGTTCAATATGTCCCGTTCCGCCTCCTACTACGAGTCGGGCATGGGACGCGGCATGGGCTTCCGCGATTCCAACCAGGACCTGCTTGGCTTCGTGCATCTCATTCCGGAACGCGCACGCGAGCGCATCATCGACATCGCCTCCACCCAAATGGAGGACGGTTCCGCATGGCACCAGTACCAGCCGCTCACCAAGAAGGGCAATGCGGACATCGGTGGCGGCTTCAATGATGATCCGCTGTGGCTCGTGGCCGGCGTGTACGCGTATCTCGCCGAAACCGGCGACGTGAGCATTCTGACCGAACCGGTGCCGTTCAACAACGTCGAGGGCTCCGAACAGCCGCTACTTGAGCACTTGCGCCGTTCAGTGAACTTCACCATTACGCATAAGGGCCCCCATGGCATTCCGCTCATCGGCCGCGCCGACTGGAATGATTGTCTGAACCTCAACTGTTTCTCCGATACTCCGGGCGAAAGCTTCCAGACCGTGGAGAACAACGACACCGGCGTCGCCGAATCCGTGTTCATCGGCGGCATGTTCGTGCTGTACGGCAGCCAATATGCCGACATCCTCGAGCATTATGGACGTCTGGCCGGCATGTCCGACGCCGAAATCGCGTCCGAGGCGGCCAGCGTGCGCGCCGAAATCGGCCAGGTTTCCAAGGCCGTCAAAACCGCCGGCTGGGACGGCGAATGGTTCGTGCGCGCCTACGACGCTACTCGCGCAAGGTCGGCACGCATGAGGACACCGAAGGCCAGATCTACATCGAACCGCAGGGCATGTGCGTGATGGCCGGCATCGGCTCGATGACGGCAAGGCGCAGCAGGCGCTGAAGTCCGTCAAGGAACGCCTGACCTGCGATTGGGGCACCGCCATCCTCGCACCCGCCTACTCCACCTACCGCATCGAATTGGGTGAAATCTCCTCCTATCCGCGCGGATACAAGGAAAACGGCGGCATCTTCTGCCACAACAACCCGTGGATCTCCATCGCCAACGCCATCGCCGGCAATGACGACGAGGCATTCGCCGTCTACCAGCGCAACTGCCCGGCGTATGTCGAGGACAAGTCCGACGTGCGCAAGGTGGAACCGTACGTCTACTGCCAGATGGTGGCCGGTCCCGAGGCAGCGACCCCGGGCGAGGGCAAGAACTCCTGGCTGACCGGCACCGCCGCGTGGACGTTCGTGGACGTGTCGCAGTATCTGCTGGGCGTGCGACCGACGCTCGACGGCCTGGCCATCGAACCGCATCTGCCGGAACGGTTCGACCAGCTGACCGTGACGCGCGTGTTCCGCGGCGTGACCTACCGCATCGCCATGAAGCGCACCGGCGAGCGCACGGTGAGCGTCGACGGAGCGAAGATTGGCGGTAATGTGGTTCCCGCTTTGAGCGATGCCAAATCCGTCGATGTCGAGGTCACGTTCTGATGTGAGCATCAGAACGTGCTCACAAACGGGGCGGGCCTACACTCTCCTCAACATGAACATGGATTGCCGGAGCATCTTGCATATAGGTTGTTCCGGCGATCCTCCATCGGTTTCCTGCAACCTTGTGGAAGGCAGGAACCGATCAGAACAGTGCGAATCCGTGTGCCGCATAGAAGGCCGCATGGATTCGCACACACAATCCGTCTAAGGTAGCGATATGCAGTATTGTGAAGACATCATCACCGGCATCGATGGCAGTGAGGCCACGTTCGTCCGGTACGTTCTCGACAACAGCGAGGAGATCGATCCCAAACGTCAACGCCCCAGCGTTCTGGTGATTCCGGGCGGCGGCTATGCCATGACCTCCGACCGCGAGGCCGAACCGATCGCCATGCAGTTCCTCGCGGCCGGATGCAACGCGTTTGTGCTGCGCTATTCCGTCGCGCCATCCGTCTTCCCCACGGCTTTGCTGGAAGCCGCGGAAGCAGTGCAGCGCATACGCGCGCATGCGGAGACTGGCATTGCGACCCCAGTAAGATCGCGGTAATCGGATTTTCCGCAGGCGGTCATCTTGCGGCCAATCTTGCGACCACGGCGGGTGACGACACCATGCGGCACATGGCTATGACCCTGACGCGGTGCGCCCGAACGCATTGATGCTCGGCTACCCGGTGATCACTTCAGGCCCGCTCGCGCATCGTGGCAGCTTCGACTGTCTGCTTGGCGACAACAGCGATAATCAGGTGGCGTTGGACGCGGTGTCCATCGAACGGCATATCGACGCGAAGACGCCGCCCGTATTCGTATGGCATACCATCACCGACGATTGCGTACCGGTCGAGAACACGCTGATGTTGGTCGATGCCTGCAAGAAGGCCGGCGTGCCGGTCGAGGCGCATCTGTTCCCCCAAGGCGGGCATGGTCTGGCGCTTGGCACTGCGGAAACGGCGTGGCAGGGGGTTAATGGCATCGAGCCATGCGTCCAGCAATGGCCGGTGTTGGCCAACGCGTGGCTACGGCGACTCTTCGCCTAGAGCCAGAGGGCGTAATAGTATTGGATGGTTTTATGAGGGACACGATGAGCAGGGGTGTAAGGAGCTGGCTATGAGCGTCGCGGCATGGGATGGATTCCTGAATGACCAGAGCAACTGGCCGGCCGCCTCACGCATCGGCAACGCTACGGGGGCCACTACCGCCAGGGACACGCTGGGCGACAAGACCTTCGTCAAACGCAAGCGTATGAGTCAGGAGGAACGCCACCTGCAAATCCTGCAGGCCGCCGTCAAAATCATCGCCACCAAGGGGTTCTGGGGCATGTCGTTGCAGAACATCTCCGACGAGCTGGGCATCACCGAGGCGGCGTTGTACCATTACATCTCCTCGAGGACGATCTGCTCAACATGGTGCTGCCGGAATGCTACGACACCATCGATGCCGACGAATACAACGCGGTGACGGCCGCCATCGTCGACGCCGACGGGCACCGCGTCTACTACTACCCGCGCTATTGCCTGAACATCGTGCTGTACAATCTGCAGCGCCCCGAGCTCGTGCAGCTGTATTCGGTGCTGAACGGCGAGCGCTGAACCCCTCGCACCCGGCCCACGATTTCTTCATCGGCCGCCATTTGCGCCAATGGGAGATGATTTGCTCGATGAACTGGCTGCTGCCGCCGGACGTGGACGAGGAACGGTTCTACGACCTGTACACCCTGGCGATGAGCGCCATGGACGGTCTGCAGTACCGTTGGCTGGGTGACAATTCGATGAATCTGCTGGAGCAATGGATGAGCATCTCCGACATCATCTTCCCCGATAGCGAATGGCAGGGCTTCCGCGACCCCTCGGAGCACGACCCGAAGAACGAATCCTGCCTGCTGCCGCTTACCTTGTCGGCACGGCAGTAGCTCTGACCCCGAAGATCAGCAGAGCATTACAGCGGAAGATCGATATCGACCGCCCACCGCTCTTGTGCATATTCGCCATCGGCGGGGCCGTTCACGGGAAGCGGACCCGCCGATTTTCGTATCGGAAGCATCCGCGACTAGCGGATCGGCACCTTCTCCATGCCTTCGACCTCGGTTTCGAAGGCGTAGTAGGCTCCGATCAGACCGGCGTTGTTGGTGTGCCGGCAGCGCTTGACAACCGTGTGGAAATCGCTCCACTGCGGGATCTTGTCGAGCGCCGCATTGACCAGCGGCAGCAATTGCTGTTCACGCAGATGCCACCGCCCAGCAGCACGCATTCGGGGTCGGCCACGGCGACGATGTTGAAAATGCCGATGGCAAGATAGTCGATCCACCGGTCCACGATCTTGCGCACACGCGCTCATCGAGACGATGGAACAGGGTGGCCGGCACGATGGAGCCTGTCGGCACGTCGAATTCCTTGGCGTACTCCTCCGCCAGCACGATGGTCGACAGGTAATCCTGCATGGTGTGGAATCCACCGGTCTCATAGTTCGGGATCATCATGCCCAGCTCGCCTGCACGCCAATCCTTGCCTCGGCGGATCCTGCCGTCCAGGAACAACGCACCGCCCACACCGCTGTCGATGGTGATCAGCGCAAAATCGTCGAGTTTGACGGCGTTGCCGCTCAGCTTCTCCGCCATTGCCGCGCAGTTGGCGTCGTTCTCCATCCATGTGGGGATCGGGTCGTCAAGATAGCCCTGCAGTTTTCTGCCGATTTCATGGCCGTACAGTATGCTTAGCGCGCCGGCGGTAACGGCGACCTGCTTCTCCGTGTCGATGAAGCCGGGCACGCTTATGGCGATGCCGTCAAGAGGGGCACGCTGCTTGGAAACAATATGCGCGAGCGCCTGGTAGAAGGGCTCCTCGCCGTCGACCGGAGTCGCGATAGTACCCGGAATGCCCATGCGCCCGTCCTCGAACACCACGTATCGGGTGAAGAACGTTCCGATTTCGAACGCAAGGATGCGCTTCTTTGCAGTCATATCGTTATCTAACCCATCTTTAATAAAAATCCTGCCTTGGTACAGTATAGCGTTCCCGCCCATACTTAAGCGCTTCCGCCCCATCCCCCGATACGCTCAGCCAACACCCCTTTGCGTACCACCAATGCAATGGCGGAATCGAAGTGCGTCATAGCATATTCGTCTGCCATTGTGCAACATATGCCATAACAACTTGTCAATATTTATCGATACGGTTGCCTATTGGAGGCTCTTGCAATACACGCTTTTATGACTCCCGCCGCTTACGGCGGGCAGCCCCCTAGATGCCCCCATCAATGACGTTTTCCACGTCGCGCGAAGACAGGAGAAATAGATGAGAAACAAGGCAATCGCATGCCTTGGCGCAATCGTCGCTTGCGCAACGCTCTCGCCGGAATCCCGGCCACCGCCATGGCGGACGACTCCGCCGGCCTGACTCCCCAATACACCTACAATTCCCAGAACGATAACGGCATGACCTTCGAAAAGGTCAGCCACGCCGATCAGGGCCTGAGCCAGGCCGATGGCGTGGTCGATTACACCGGCGACGGCACCATCGCCCCCTATACCGCCGGCCTGAGCACCACCGGCAACGGCGACCGCGGCCAGTCCTACAGCTATGCGGCAGCATCCTCCGGCGACTGGGTCTACATCGGCACCATGTACGGCGGCCTCGGCGTGCAGGCCATTCTGAACCGCGATATGACAAGCCTCGGCCTGACCTCCAAGCAGGCCACCGCACTCATCCAGACCATGTACGCGGGCAACATGTACCTTGGCGAACCCGACGGCAAGAGCGCCGGCGGCATGCTGTTCAAGTTCAATGTGAAGACCGGCAAGACCAAGATCCTCATGTCCAAGAGCACCGGCATCGACGGAGGCAAGGGCGTGATCCCGACCTTCCGCAGCGCCTTCAAGATGAACGGCAAGCTGTACTTCGAGGGCATGGTCATGGACACCAACAACAAGGATCTCACCCAGCAGGAGATCCAGACCGCCATGGCCTATCAAAACGGATTCCCGTGCATCTACGAAGTCGACCCGGCCAACAACGACAAGCTCACCAAGGTGTATGACAGCGTCGACGTGGATGGCTTCCGTTCCCTGGTCAAGGGCAACGTGTTCACCTCCACCCGTGCCATCGGCTCCTTCGGCAATACGCTGATCGCCGGCGACCTCAAGCCGACCGCGGACGGCAAGGGCAAGGCGCTGCTTGTGGCATCCAAGACCCCGTCCGATCCGAACTCCTACAAAGTGATCGCCGACATGGCGAGCTTCGACAACCTGCCCGCCATCCACCGACAGGATGTCAACGGCGGCGGCGGTATCTATCAGGTGCAGGAGTTCAACGGCAAGCTGTACGTCGTGGTCTGCACCGGCGACACCAGCACCCTGAACGAAGAGACCGGAACCATGCGCTCCTTCGCCATTTACGTGGGCGAGAACAAGGGCGATTCCACCAACAAGGCCGATTGGACCTGGCGTCCGCTCGTAGGCGACACCGCCAAGGGCGCCAAGTACTACTACGGTCTTGACAAAAGCCGTGTGAGCGCCGGCGCCTGCACCCTGCAGGTCTACGGCGACCACTTGTACATCGGCGACTACAACGACGTGTCCAGCGCACTGCAGGGCTTCGTCACCAAAAGCAACTTCGTAACCCAAGCCACCAACCTCGAACAGTCCGTCAACCTATACCGCATGGACAAGAACGAGAACGTCGAGATGCTCGTGGGCGACAAGAACGACACCTTCCCGAAGGGCGGTTCCACCGGTCTGGGCAGCGGCTACGACAACCACATGAACCAATACACCTGGCAGACCACCGTTCACGAGGGCAAGATGTACCTGTCCACCATGAACACCACCACCTTGCTGGAACCGATCGCACAGTTCACCAACGGTGACATTCTCAACATGAACGAGAAGGATTGGAACAACACCGTCCACTACCTGCGCGTGTTCCTGCGCCTGCTGTGGGGCATGGGCCCGACCGACCCGGCTTCCGCCATCGCCACGCAGAGCAACGATCAGAACGCCAAGGTGACCACCCAGACCATGCCGTCCACCGACAATCCCGGAGGCGCTGGTCGACTGGGCCGCATCCAGCCGGCAAGGACGCCTCCGCCGCGCAGCCGCAGACCACCGACGCCAAGTCCGTCTCGTCCGCCAAGCCGATCAGCCTGACCGCCGCCCAGACCAAGGAACTGGTCGACGGCATCAAGGACGGCAGCATCGTTCCGGGCAGCCTGGCAGCCTCCGGCTCCTCCGATGAGGCCTCGCAGCTCTTCGACATCAACAACGAGCTGGACAACCTCGGCTCCCAGCTGTCCGACAAGGGCTCCGCCGATTTCGCCAACAACTACGGCGAAGTCACGGACGCGTTCTTCAGCATCGCCGACATCATTCCCGACAAGTTCAAGGGCCTGTACGAGATGCTGGTCAAGCTGACCAGCAAGGCCAACCTCAAGGCCTACGCCAAGTCCCTGCCGTACCTGGCCAAGTCCAAGCGCGGCTTCAACCTGTTCGAGATCACCGACCGTTCCGCCGCGAATGAGGCGTGACCGTCGGCAGCCGTTACCGACAACGGCTTCGGCGACCCGTTCAACCACGGTCTGCGCATCTTCTGCGACACCGACGACTACATGGTGGTCGGCACCGCGAACCCGTTCTACGGTACCCAGCTGTGGCGCGTGCGCAATACGCAGTACGCCGTGAACGTCTCCGCGACCGAAGGCGGCTCCGCCTCCGCGGATGTCGAGCGCGCGGCCAAGGGCAGCAAGGTCACGCTGACGGCCACCGCGAACAAGCTACCACTTCAAAGAGTGGAACGTGCTGAAGGGCAACGTCTCCATCGAGAACAACGCCTTCGAGATGCCTGACGGCAGCGTCTCCATCCAGGCTGTGTTCGAAAAGGACGCTGTTGAACCGACGACGCCAACGACCCCGGCAAAGCCTGCCACAGACACGAAGCCATCCACAACACCGACCGGTGTCACGTCCACCCCTTCGACCGGCTCCTCCGTGCTCGGCATGGCGGTCGCCGCGGCTGTGGCACTGATTGCAGGCGCCGCGATTCTGCTGAAGAAGAAGCAGGCGTGATGATGACCGGCGGTGTGATCGCAGCCACCCGATGAACGCGGAACGGCGCCATACCACCGGTTCCTGACGAAGAAGGCCGATGTCCATCAAGGGCATCGGCCTTCTTCATATTCGGCTTCGTCGAGTGGAGTCGTTCCGCTCCGTCTAACGTGGTCTACAGCATTGCGATCACCGCAACGCAATCACATCCACGCCATACGGCTTAAGCTCGATCAGATCGTTGATGACGGTGCCGGTCAGCAGCTCCGTGCCACCGTTGAGTTCGCTGAGGCACAGACGCTTGTCGGCGGCGCTGTTGTTGATGAGGAACGCGTAGCGGGTGCCGCCATCGCCATAGCGCACGGACAGGCTGACATCCTCCGGGGTATCAAGCGACTTCAGATCCAGCTCCTTGATGATCGGAGCCATGAACGCGCTCATGCCGGTCTCGTCCAACGGAGTGCCCACAAAATAGGCTTTGCCCTTGCCATACGCATTGACGGTGAGCGCGGAATGCCCAGCATAGAATTCGTCGCCGCCGTACGTAGCAAGACGCTCGGCACCTTCGCGATGAATAATGCTCGCCACGATCTCGCCCTTGGCATCAACCGTGCCGCCATGCACTTCGATGGTTTCGCCCGGCGCAAGCGCATCGATCTCTTCGACCCATACGCCCATAAGCCTGCGCAGCTTGCCCGGGTAGCCGCCTGGCACCACCAGATCATGCTCATCATGGATGCCGGCATATAGCCGGTGATGAAGGTGCCACCATCCGCCACATAGGCTTCCAACGTTTCAGCCACACCAGGCAACACGGTGATCAGCGCCGGGGCGATGGCCAGATCATACTGGCTGAGCCGCGCAAGAGGCGTGGTGCTGGCGATCATATCCACCGGCACATTGCGACGCCACAACGCACGGTAGAAGCGATGAACCTCATTGGGATAGTTGAAGCCGGTGGTCGGGCCGACACAGCCTTCAAGCGACCAGTAGCTCTGCCAGTCGAACATGATGCTACACGGGATTCGATGCGCGAGCCCATGATCCGCCTGCCGATGCGGTCCAGTTCCTCACCCAAGGCCGCGGTCTCCTTGAACACGCGGGACTCCTCGGTGCCGTCATGCGCGATGACCGCGCCATGGAATCGCTCGCAGCCGCCAAGGGACTGCTTCATCTGGAAGAACCGCACGGTGTCGGCGCATGGGCCACGGCCTGCCAGCTGAGCTTACGCACTTCCCCCGGCTGCTTGACCTTGCAGAACGGGAACCAGTTCTGCTGGTTCGGGGTCTGCTCCATCAGCATGAACGGCTTGTTGCCGCCGATGCCGCGCATCAGGTCGTGGCACATGGCGGTGAAGCTCGGCGGGGTGTCCATGCCCGGATAGTTGTCCCAGCTGACCACGTCCATCTCCTTGGCCCACTCGAAGTAGTCGAGATCCTTGAACGTGCCCATGAGGTTCGTGGTGATCGGCGTGGTCGCGTCGTATTCGCGGATCGCGTCGCGCTCGTTCGTATAGCAGGCCAACTGCGCCTGGCTTTGGAAGCGGCGATAGTCCATCTGCAGCCCGGACACCACGCATTTGGCGTCGCTGATGCCGTCGCCGTAGCCGACGGGCGGGCACCACTCGCCCAATCGTAGATGGTGTGGCTCCAGAAATTGGCGCACCACGCCTTGTTGAGCGCTTCGATGAGCTCGTCCTGGCCCTACGGCAGGCGCATGTCGGTGCGGTCGCGGCCTTCCAGATCATGTTCGTGGTCGAGTCCGCCGATGAAGACCACCGGATCTCCGGCGGCCGCGTACGCGCGGGCTTTTGCCACGGCCTCGTCACGCAGTTCGCGCGCGCGATTCACGTCTTTGGCATCGGAACCCTTGGAATTCTCAAGGCTTTCCTCCTGCCAGCTTTCGTCCTGGTTGATCTGTTTGGCGTCGTAGCCGAGCGCGTATTCGATTTCGACGTTGCCGCCGAGCTCGCCGTTGAGGCCGAGCAGCGGGGATACTTCGTGCAGCGCTTTGATGACGGCCGAGCCGCCGCCGTTGGAGTGGATGCGGTCGGCGTTGGCACCGATGACCAGCAGACGGGTCATGTTGCGTTCGTCGAGCGGCAGCAGGTGCGCGTCGTTTTTCAGCAGCACGATGGATTCGCGGGCGATGTCCAATGCCTTCGCCGCGTGGTCGAGCGTCGCGTAACGGCCTGGTTTGCGGCTTGCGTGCGCGTCGCCGAGCATGTGCAGCGCGTCCATGACGGCGATCACGCGTCGACTTCCCGTCGACGTCGCTTTCCTTGACGTCGCCGTCTTCCACGGCTTTCTTCAGCGGGTTGGCGAAGTAGTAATCGTCGAAATTCGGCGTGACGGACAGTTCGATATCCATGCCGACTTCGGCGCTGGCTTTGGTGTCGCGCACCGCGCTCCAGTCGGAAACGACGAAACCGTCGAAACCGTATTCGTCGCGCAGGATGTCGTCGAGCAGCTGCTTGTGTTCGCAGCATTTGGTGCCGTTGACGAGATTGTAGGCGCCCATGACGGAGAGCACGCCGCCGTCTTGTACCGCCGCTTCGAAGGCCGGCAGGTAGATTTCGCGTAATGCCCGCTCGCTTACGGTCTCGTCAACGTCCAATCGGTCGGTTTCCTGGCTGTTGACCGCGTAATGTTTCGCGCAGGCGGCCACGTCGGATTCCTGCACGCCTTGGATGTAGGCCACACCTTGCGCGGCGGTCAGGACCGGATCCTCGCTCATGTATTCGAAATTGCGTCCGCACAACGGACTGCGTTTGATGTTGATGGAAGGGCCGAGAATCACGTCCTTGCCTCGGCCTCGGGCTTCCTCCCCCAATACTTCACCGGTCATGCGGGCCAGGTCGGGGTTCCATGTGGAGGCGACCGCCGAGCCGGACGGCAGGTAGGCACATAGTCACGGGTGTTGTACAGCGGCGCCCAATTGTCGTTATGCAGTTCGGCGCGCACGCCCATCGGACCATCATCCATCCTGAGCGGCGGAATGCCCAGTCGTTCGGCGTTGCCGTTGCGGAACAGGCCTGCGGCGTGCACAATGGCGATTTTCTCGTCCAGCGTGAGTTGCGCCGTCAGTTCCCTGGCTTTGGTTTTGTTGGCTTCAGTAATTACGGTCATGCGTTTTTCTTTCGTTTCATTGCGATTCGACGGTGTGGAGATTCATCATCGAACGCGCTCCTCACGAAAGCATGGAGGAAAGTGGACATGGAAAAAGCGGAAAAGTTCCGACAGGCAAGAAGGAGACGACGACGTCCGTCGGAATATGCGGAACCGGAAGAGTTGCGGGGCGTCGGCCCGGTTCGAAGAGTCCGACGCCCCTTGTTGGTTATGTGATTAGGCGAGGCGTTCCGGCCGAAGCGAAAACGCTCCAGCCGGAACGCCAGGAATTACTTGGCCTGCTTGACGATGTCCTTGCGGGCCTGGATCAGGTCCTTGGCGTTCTGCTGGTCGACCTTGAGGACTTCCTTGTAGCCGAGGTTGTCGATCTTGGTGCGGGCTTCGTCAAGGGTCTTCTCGAACTTGCCCGCAGCGGTGATGGCCTGCCAGGAGGCGTTCACCGTTTCGGACTTGACGGAGCTGCGGGTGGCGGAAACCGTGGAATCCTCCTGTGGAGTGGTGTAGGACGCACCGGCTGCGATGGAGAGCTTGCCTGCCTTCTGCAGATAGTCGATGTCGTTGGTGGCGTTCTCCATGTGGGCGGACCAATCCTTGAACAGCTCGGTCTCATCCTGGTTGGACTTCCACAGCAGCGGGTTGTAGGCCTCGCCGGTGTTCGGGTCGATGTCGTTCTGAGACACGGCCTTGAAGTTCAGCTTAGAGTAGCCGTCATCGTAGCTGGAGCCGCCAAGCTTGGCGGAGACCTTCAGGTTGGCGTGGTCGCCGGTCATGGCCTGCTGGCCGAACTTGGTCAGGGTCGGGTTCTTGCCGTCCTTGTCGGTGGTGAAGCAGCCAGATCCTTCGGGCAGGCGGCGCCACCGGAGTTGGAGGAAGAGGCGTAGATGCCTTCCGGAGAATACATCCAGTCGATGAACTTGGCCAGACGGGCCTTGTTCTTGGCCTTGGAGCCGATGGCCACGATGGTGGCGCCATCACCGTCAGGCTGGAAGCCGTCGGAATAGACCTTCATGTTCTCAAGCGGAGCCAGCATGAAGCCGACGCCTTTGGCCTTGTTCTCGTCGGAGTTCATACGCGGCTTGCCCAGCCAGCTCCAGATGGACAGCATGGTCTTGCCGTTGGTGACCTTGGTCCGCATGGTATCCCAGTCCTGGGTGGTGGAATCAGGATCGACCAGCCCCATGGATTCGGCCTTGTTCAGGAACTCCAGGGCCTGCTGGTAGATGCCGCCCTCCTTGGTGGCGGGCTGCACGTCCTTACCGTCGGCGGAGATGAACACGGAACCCTGGTTGGTGTAGCCGAACCAGCTGCAGATGGATGCGGCGTTCTGCATCACATCGCCGTCCCGATCCTTGAACAGTGACATGGCGTAGATGTCGTCCTTGCCGGTATCCTGGCGAGCCCTGTCCTGCATCTGCTTAAGCACATTGAGCAGACCGTCGAGATCCTTGATCTGCGGGTAGCCGATCTCCTTGTAGATATCCCAGCGGATGTACGGTGCGGCAGCCGACTCGTTGCCTTCGCTCGGGTCGGTCGGAGACTGGGAGGAGACACCCTGAGGAACACCCCACACGCCATCCTTGCCGGCCTGCTTGGCGATGGACTTGACCGCGGAATCGTACTTCTTGACATTCTTCATGCTGGAGTAGTACGGGGTCATGTCTTCGATGAGCTTGGCCTTGACCAGCTTGTTCAGACGCCCGTTGCCGGTACCGACAATCACCAGATCGCCAAGGTTGCCGGAAGCGGAGCGAGTATCGAACACGGTATCGCCGCCGGACACGTTCGGCGCGATGATGTTCAGCTTGATGTTGAACTTGTCTTTGACGATCTTGCGAACCAGCCGCTCTTTTGCAGACCCTGGCTGCTGGCCAGCGAGTCGAAGACCTCGACGGTCATTTCGGAACCGTCGTCCTTGGTGTCGGCACTGTTGCTGCCGCTGCCGCAGGCCGCGAGCGACAGCAGCGTAGCAGCCGCAACGCCAGCCGCAATCGCGCGGGTGGTGATTTTCTTCAGTTCTATGCGGAAACCTCCTTGTATTCCTTCTTCTGATATTCAGTTATGGGGAAAAGAATCGTTGTGTTGTTAATCAGCCTTTAACCGCGCCCAGCATCATGCCCTTGACGAAGAAGCGCTGGAAGAACGGGTAGGTGAACATGATCGGCAGCACCACGATGACGGAAACCGTCATACGGATCGAGGTCGGCGTCGCGGCGCTTGCCAGAGCGGCGACATTCGCCGAATTCGCCTTGGCCGCATTCGCCAGTGCGGACGCCTGGTTGATGTAGGTGTACAGCAGGTACTGCAGCGAGTAGAGCTTCGAATCGGTCATGTAGATCAGGGTGTCCTGGAAAGAGTTCCACTGGTTCACGGCCGAGAAGATGCCCACGGTCGCCAGAATCGGCGTGCACATCGGCAGGATGATGCGGGTGAACACGGTCAGCGTGCCGGCGCCGTCCATTTCAGCGGCTTCCTGCAGCGACGGCAGTGGCCGCAAAACCCTTGCCGCATCGGCGCTAAAGTATTGTTATTCCAACAAACTAAGTGCTCTTGGAGAGCTATTTATAATCTTATAAATAGGGCGTGTCGCACAATACGGCACAGTACTATCGGCAATAGCCGAACACATCATCGAGGAGGATTCATGCGGTTCAACATCAACGCGCCCTTCTGGCGTTTCATGGACACCCTGCTGCGTTTCGTCGGGCTTAATCTGGTCTACCTCATCACGCTGATCCCAAACGTCACCATCGGCCCGGCACGCGCGGCATTGTATTCCACAATGTTCGCCTATGACGAGCATGACGACATCCGCCTCGTCAAGGAATATCTCACCCGCTTCAAACGCGAGTTCAAACAGGGACTTGCGGCCTGGGTGCTCGTCGCCATCCTCGCCGCCGCCATCCTCTTCGGCCTGTCGTTCTGGAAGGCGTGGGATACCAACGCCTCCTACATACCGCTGATCCTTCTGGTCATCGCCGCCGTGGTCGTGGCGCTGTTCGCCGAATACGTCGCACCATTGCAGGCACGCTTCGCCAACACCACCGGCAGGCTCTTCTCGCTATCGGCGATGTTCCCCTGGCGAGCTTCCCCTGCTCGCTCGTCCTCGTCGTCATCGACGTACTCGCGGCCGGCCTGTCATATTTCGTACCGTTCATACGCGTTCTCGCCATCCTCTTCGGCATCGCCTGGGTGGCGTATGCGAAATCCCTCATTCTGCTGTGGGGCTTCAAACGGTATGGCGGAACGGGCAAAGTGGAGAATCCGCAATATGTCAATGCGCACGAGTGACGTTGCGGCGGCGCTCAGGAATCATGCTTTGTCGGTGATGAACGTCAGCGGATTGTCGATGAATTTGCGCAAGCCGACTTCCGCGGCACCGTACAACGCCGGATGGTCGGCCACCAACGGGATGGACACGCTCACCTGCATGTCCGACGCCCCAAGACCTGCGATTCCAAACGGTTTTCGAGCGTTTCGTAGAAGAACGGCCCGAAATCGGTCCACCAACCGCCCAGCAGCACGGTATCGACATCGGCCAGATTCAGTGCGGAGCCGATGGCCGAGGCCAGCGCGTCGATGGCCCGTCCGACGGCCTCCACGGTCCGCACATCATGGGAATGCCATGCGTCCAACAGACGCTCCAGTGCCTCACCGCTCGAAGCCGCATTCTTTTCGGCCACCCCGGAAGCCTCGACCAGCGCGCGACGGCCAGCATACGTTTCCAAACATCCGCGTCGTCCGCATCCGCACAGCGGACCGTCTAAAGACACCGACACGTGACCGATCTCACCGGCGAAACCGTGGCTTCCCGACACGATCTCACCGTCACGGACGATCGCGCCGCCGATGCCGATATCGCACGACAGATACAGGAAGGAGTCGGCGCAATCCACGCCATCGAACACGTCCGCACGCGCACAGGCATATCCCGGAATCTGCGCGATGGCGGCCAGCTTCGCCTCATTGCACGGGGTAACGTCATACCCTCGCATAACGTCGAACGTGGTCAGATCGACATTCTCCCAACCGAGATTACGGGCCATGAGCAGCCTCTTGTCGGAGGTGACCAAGCCCGGCAGCGCACACGAGACGCCCGCGATGATGCATCGTTTCGATTCCAGATCCTCAGCCATCGCCTTGGCCATGGCGTCAAGCTTGCCGAATACGACGTCCGGCTCGACGCCGCTCATGTCGGCATCCACCCATTCGTGCCTGAGTATGTCGTGGTTGATGTCCAAAGCCATGCATCCATAGCCGTCGGTGTTGACCTGCATGCCGACGCCGCACACCTTGCCGCCTCCCAGCATCAACGGCGTGGACGGGCGCCCATAGCTGGCCGAGTTCTGCGGCTCACCCTCCTTGACGACGCCCGCATCGATCAGCAGCGACACCAGCAACGACATCGTCGCCTTGGTCAGCCCGGTCTCCTTGGCAAGATCCGCTCGGCTCATCGGCCCGGAGGCACGCAGTAGCGTGTCGATCACCACCGAAAGATTGTGATTGCGCAGATCGTCCTGATTGATCCTGCGAAGAGATGCCATAGCCGTTCCCGTCCCTGCCCTGTTTGCCGTGTTGCCGCATCAGCATGAATTCCCCGAACCGATGTTCCAGAGCCTTTCCTGATGCTACACTACTATAGTATAGTTTATTCATCTAACTATTAACCGTGCGCCACCGGCGAACGGCACATGCAAGGAGGCAACACAAACTATGGCAAGGACTCTGGTTGCAGGCGTCGACACATCGACGCAGTCCTGCAAGGTACGCGTGACGGACGCCGAAACCGGCGAGCTTGTACGATTCGGGCAGGCCAAACACCCGAACGGCACATCCGTCGACCCCTCATACTGGTGGAGCGCATTCCAAGAGGCCGCCGAGCAGGCCGGCGGCCTGGACGACGTATCCGCGCTGGCCGTCGGCGGCCAGCAGCACGGCATGGTGATCCTCGACAACAAGGCAATGTGATCCGCGATGCGATGCTGTGGAACGACACCAGTTCGGCGCCCCAGGCTGCGGCTCTGATCGAAAAGCTCGGCGCAGCGCCCGCACAAGACGGCGAGCCGGAAGACCCAATCGCCCGAGGCAAGCAGCGTTGGGTCAAGGCCGTAGGCTCCTCCCCCGTCGCCTCCTACACGCTGACCAAGGTGGCATGGGTGGCCGAGAACGAGCCCGAAAACGCCAAGAAAATCGCCGCCATCTGCCTACCTCACGACTGGCTGAGCTGGCGCATCGCGGTTACGGCCCGGTCACCGAAGGCGAGGACGCCATCTTGAAGCCCTGTTCACCGACCGCCTCCGACGCCTCCGGCACCATCTACTACGATGCCGCGTCGAACGAATACCGCCGCGACCTGATCGCCATGGTGCTCGAGGCCGCGGAAGGCGCG